>Ga0181593_10004836_pt1 | contig 12228 bp, 11 predicted proteins | sample 071ome_19_FD_133756 | JGI IMG/M metagenome (GOLD analysis project Ga0181593, IMG submission 133756) | Coastal salt marsh microbial communities from the Groves Creek Marsh, Skidaway Island, Georgia - 071413AT metaG (megahit assembly) | ecosystem: Environmental > Aquatic > Marine > Intertidal...
CGATCACGTATCGCGAGAAGTCATCCAGGATGGTCGATAGATAGAACCAACCCCAACCGATCACCTTCTGATAAGTGAAGTCGGTCTGCCACATCTGGTTCGGCGCCGTCGTCTTGTCCCGGAACTCATCCGCCGCCTTGATGACCACGAAGGCCGGGCTGGTGATCAGGTCATGGACCTTCAGCAAGCGGTAGACCGACGCCTCGGAGACGAAGTAACCGCGCGTGTCGGTGAACCGGACCGCCAGTTCCCTCGGCGATAGCTCCGGGCATTCCAGCGCCAGATCGACGATCTGCCGGCGGATATCGTCCGGGATCCGGTTCCACACCCGATCTGGGCCGCTATTGCGGTCCCGTAATCCAGCGGTTCCGAAAGCATGGTATCGATCGTACCATCGATAGAACGTCGTGCTTGGGATGCCGAGCTTGTCCAAGGTCCGACGCACCGGCAGATGGGATCGCTCCACGACACGGATGATCTCAAGTTTCTCGGATGCCGGATACCTCATGCGCCATCTCCCCCATCCCCTATCATGCTTTTTTTGAGCAAACGGTTCTCTAGGCTCAGCTCGGCCACCAGTTCCTTCAGGCTCTGTGTCTCGCGGCGTAGCCCATGGACCTCGTTGCTCGTCGCCTGGCGCTGGGTGTCGCCGGCCAAGCGTTTCTTACCGGCTTCGAGGAACTCCTTCGACCAGCTATAGTACAGCCCCTCGGCGATCCCCTCGCGCCGGCAAAGCGACGCGATGCTTTCCTCGCCGCGCAAGCCCTCCAGCACGATCCTGATCTTCTCTTCCGAGGAGTATTGCCGTCGCGTCTTACGACGAATATCCCGCACCGCCTTCTCGGCGGGTTCCTTGGGTGTCATGGATTTCTGCCTCATCTTCGTTCCCTTCGGTCACTACGATGAGCCAGAAATCCTCCGTTACGAAAAGCGCCTATTCTGTCCCAGCGGCGCTGACGTCAGACAGCTTGGACGTGATGGTGGTTCAGGTATCGCCGCGGAGTCACGATCGTTTCGAGAATGATATCCGGGGTTCCTCGCCCTTGATCAGGCGGCGGATGTTCTGGTGGTGGCGGATCGCGATCAGCAGGGCAATGGCGCCTACAAGTTCGGCGAATTGCAGGTTCATCATCTGATAGGTCAGGAACGGCGCGGCGAGCAGGGCGGCGAGGGCGCTGGCGGAGGAAATCCGCGTGATCAAAACGACGGTCAGCCATACTCCGAAACAGGCGAGACCCAATAGCGGGTCCAGAGCCAGGAGCACCCCGGCCGCGGTCGCGACGGCCTTGCCGCCCTTGAATTTGAGCCAGACCGGAAAGCAATGACCCAGCACCGCTCCGGCGGCGGCGAGCACCACCATGTCCGGGCCGTATATATTCGCGACAAGCACCGGAACCGCGCCCTTGGCGGCATCAAGAAGCACCGTCGCGGCGGCGAGCGACTTGCGTCCGGTTCTGAGCACGTTGGTGGCGCCGATACTGCCCGAGCCGATCTTGCGGATGTCCTCGGTGCCGGCCAGCCGGGTCAGGATCAGGCCGAAGGGGATCGAACCCGCGAGATAGCCGATCAGCAGCGCCGCGTAAAATGGCCAAGTGTAGGAGAAATCACCGAGCGGATCAGGCATGGAGCAGTCGCCCGCGCTCCGGCGCGATCTCGGTCTCGGGATCGAAGACGACGCGGCCGCCGCGAATGGTCTTCAACACCTTGCCTTGGATCGGCTTGCCCTCGAAGGGGCTGTTCTTGCATTTGGCGTGAAACTTCGATGGATCGACGACCCCCGCGATATCGGGATCGAAAAGAACTAGATCCGCCGGCGCGCCCTTGGCCAGCTTGCCGCCGGGCAAGCCGAGGATCGAGGCCGGGCCGAGGCTGAGCGCCTTGATCGCCTGAAGCATGGTCAGCGCGCCGTTATGCACGCTCTCAAGCGTGACCGGCAGCATGGTCTCTAGCCCAACGACGCCGAACTCGGCCTGATCGAAGGGAAGGCGCTTGGAATCCTGGTCGCGGGGCGTGTGGTCGCTGGCGATGGCGTCGATGGTGCCGTCCGCGAGGCCTTGGAGCACGGCGCGCCGATCCTCTTCCGAACGCAGAGGCGGCGAGACCTTGGCGAAGGTCCGGTAGTCGGTTACCGCGTCCTCGTTCAGCGCGAAATAGTGCGGTGCGGTATCGCAGGTGACGTTCAGCCCCTCGGCCTTGGCCTTCGCGATCGCCTCGATCGCGGCCGCCGTGGTTACTCGCGAGGCGTGATATCGACCACCGCTAAGCGCCAGCAGGCGCATGTCGCGCTCGATCATCATTACCTCAGCGGCGGCGGGGATGCCCGCGAGACCGAGGCGGGTCGCCGTCTCGCCCTCGGACATGACCCCCTCGCCGACGAGGTCGGGGATCTCGGGGTGCTGGATAACCAGGGTGCCGAAGACCGTGGAATAGGACAGCAGACGGCGCATCACCAGGGCATTGGCGATCGCCTTCGGCCCGTCGGTGAAACCGAGCGCGCCCGCCTGGTGCAGCAGGCCGATCTCGGACATTTCCTCGCCCCTGGTCCGCTTGGTCGCGGCGGCGTAGCTGTGGACGGAGATCAGCCCGACCTCGGCGGCCCGGCGCTCGACGAATTCCAGCAGCGCGACATCATCGACGATCGGGTCGGTGTTCGGCAGGCAGACGATGGTGGTCACCCCGCCCGCCGCCGCCGCTTGCGAGGCCGTAGCCAGGGTTTCCAGATGCTCGTTACCGGGCTCTCCGGTGGTCACACGCATGTCGACGAGGCCGGGGGCGAGGCATTTGCCGGCGCAGTCGACAATGTCGAAGTCATCCTGCATCGCGTCGACAAAGACGCCGGGACCGACATCCAGGATACGCCCGTTCTCGACCAGCAGCGCGCCCATGGCGTCGAGCTCGCTCGCCGGGTCGAGCAGGCGGGCGTTCTTATAGATCGTCTTGCTCACTGGTTCTTCGCCCATGGATCGGTTTGCGTGCTGACCAGCGCCTCCAGGCAGGCCATGCGGACCGCGACGCCCATCTCGACCTGTTCGCGGATCAGGCTGCGGTCGATATCGTCGGCGACCTCGCTATCGATCTCGACGCCCCGGTTCATCGGGCCGGGATGCATGATCAAGGCATCCGGTTTCGCTGCCTTGAGCTTCTCGTAGTCGAGGCCATAGAGCCGATAATACTCCCGGATCGAGGGCACGAAACTGCCCTTCATCCGCTCGGTCTGGAGGCGCAGCATCATGATGATGTCGGCGTTCTTGAGGCCTGTTTCCATATCGTGATGGATCTCGACGCCCAGCCGGTCCAGCCCCGCCGGTAAAAGGGTCGGCGGCGCCACCGCGCGGACCCGGGCCCCCATGATCCCCATGAGGTGAATGTTCGAGCGGGCGACCCGGCTATGGGCGATATCGCCGCAGATCGCCACCGTCAGCCCCTCGAGCCCGCGGCCGAGGCGGCGGCGGATGGTGAGCGCGTCGAGCAGGGCCTGGGTCGGATGCTCGTGGGTGCCGTCGCCGGCATTGATCACCGAGCAATTGACCTTCTCGGCCAGAAGCTGGACCGCGCCTGAATCCGCGTGCCGAACCACCAGCACGTCCGGGTGCATGGCGTTCAGGGTCATCGCGGTATCGATCAGGGTTTCGCCCTTTTTGATCGAACTGGTGCCGACGGACATATTGATCACGTCGCCGCCCAGCCGCTTGCCGGCCAGCTCGAAGGAGGTCCGGGTTCGGGTGGAGTTCTCGAAGAACAGATTGATCAACGTGCGACCGCGCAGGTTCGAGTGCTTCTTGTCGCCCTGGCGATTGGCGTCGACATAAACGTCCGACTGATCGAGCAATCGCTCGATATCGGGACGTTGCAGACCTTCGATCCCGAGCAGGTGTCGAAACCTGAACAACGGCTCGGGCGCGGTCTGGGGAAGGGATTGTGCTGTCATTAAAGCGGCACTATAGGGGCGCTTGCCGGGTCATCACAAGCCTCCTCGAAGCATGGGCGGGGAGTGCTTGATTTCAAAACATTTCAGACAGGTTTCAGCGCGGGCGATCGCCTTGGCCGGCGAGAGAATCGCTCCGAGCCTCCACGCGACTCGGGATGGTCTCGCCAGCGATGCTCGCGGCCACTCGTTCGGTGGCTAGGCCACGACCTCGGCGGTTTCGAGAACCGCGTGCAACAGCACCTCGGTTCCGGCGCGCGCCCAATCGGGCGTGATCTCCTCGGCCTCGTTGTGGGAGAGGCCGCCGACGCAGGGGCACATGACCATGGCCGTCGGCGCGGCCCGGCTGATCCAGCAGGCATCATGTCCGGCCCCGGATACCAGATCGCGGTGCGAATAGCCGAGTCGCTCCGCGGCACCTCGGATCGCGGCGACACAGCCTTCGTCGAAGGCAACCGGGTCGAAGCCGCCGACTTGCTCAATCTCCAATTCCAAGCCGATCTTGTCCGCTATCTCCTGGGCGCCGGCGCAGAGCTCCGCCTCCATCGCGTCGATCACCGCCTTGTCCGGATGTCGGAAGTCGACGGTGAACACCGCCTTGCCGGGGATGATATTGCGGGAATTGGGATACACGTCGCAATGGCCGACGGCGCCGACGGCGAGTGGCGCGTGGCTCCAGGCGATCTCGTCAACCAGTTGCGTGACCCGCGCCATCCCGAGCCCGGCGTTGATCCGCATCGGCATCGGCGTCGAGCCGGTATGGCTCTCGCGTCCGGTAAGCGTGACCTGGAGCCAGTTGAGGCCCTGGCCATGGGTGACCACGCCGATGTCCTTTTCCTCCGCCTCCAGAATCGGGCCCTGCTCGATATGCAGCTCGAAGAAGGCCCGCATCTCGCGCGCGCCTACCTCCTCGTCGCCGACCCAGCCGATGCGTTTCAATTCCTCGCCCAGGGTCTTGCCCTCGGCATCGGTGCGCGCGTAAGCCCAATCGAGGGTATGCACCCCCGCGAAAACGCCGGAGGCGACCATCGGCGGCGCGAAGCGGGCGCCTTCCTCGTTGGTGAAGTTCACCACCACGATCGGGTGCTTGGTCTTGATGCCGGTGTCGTTGAGCGTGCGGATGATCTCCAGTCCGGCCAGAACGCCGAGCACGCCGTCGTATTTACCGCCGGTGGGCTGGGTGTCGAGATGGCTTCCGACATAGACCGGCGCCGCGGTCGGGTCGGCGCCCTCTCGGCGGGCGAACATGGTGCCCATCTTGTCGAGCCCCATGGAGAGGTCCGCGCCCTCGCACCAGGTCTGGAACAGCGCGCGCCCCTTGGCGTCTTCGTCGGTCAGGGCCTGGCGGTTGTTGCCGCCGGCGATGCCGGGGCCGATCTTGGCCATCTCCATGAGGGAGTCCCAAAGCCGCTCGCCGTTGATTCGAAGATTGCTCGCGATCGTCATGTCATGAATTCCCAGCTGGTGTGGCTCATCGCGCGGAGCCTATCACGGATCACGTTTCGGCGCGGGGCTCGAAAATGAGCTCGGGCACCGGGCCATCGGTCTCGAATCGGCCTTGAGCCGGTTGGCCGATGAAAGGCGTCTCGCCGATCCAGCGACCGAGCGCGCGTAAGCCTTCCTCCAGATCAACGGTAACGATGGTGTAAGGTAGTTCGGGGATGAAAGCTGGATGAAAGGCATGATGAGCGACGGTCCAACTGTGGATGACGCCGCGCGCGCTCAGAGCTGTCCAGGAGACCGCGTCGTCGTGGCAGCGATCGCAGATCAGGCGTGGATAGTGTCGCAGCTTACCGCAGGAGGCACAGGCCTGGACCATGAGTTCGCCACGCGCCGCGGCCTCCCAATAGGGCTCGGAAAGCGCGTTTCTCGGAGGTTGCGGTTTGGCCGGCAAGTCGGTCATGGCTATTCCCTCCGCATGACGGCCAAGCCGCCGTCGCCCATGTCGCCATAGCCGGTGACCACGCCCAGGGTGGCGTCCGGAACTTGCGCGCGCCCCGCGTCGTGGCGCAATTGGCGGGCTAGTTCAACGATATGATTGAGGCCCCAGACATGCGCCTGGGACAGAAGTCCGCCATGGGTGTTGGTCGGCAAAGCGCCGCCCGGTCCGATCCTGCCTCCCTCGACGAAAGCGCCGCCTTCGCCTTTTTCGCAAAAGCCCATGTCCTCGAATTGACGGATCACCGCGTAGGTGAAGCAGTCATAGATCTCGGCGACGTCGATGTCTTCGGGTTTAACACCCGCCATTTCAAAGGCTCGGGGCGCCGCCTTGGACAATCCGAGGCTAGTCATGTCGTCGCGTTGCGTGATTGAGGCAGGGGAGTCCGGATGCCCAGCTGAAACGCCGGAAATGAAAACCCGATGGTGTGGTAGGTCGGCGGCGCAATCGGCGGCGCTTATCACGACCGCGGCCCCGCCATCGCTCTCCAGACTGCAATCGAACAACCGAAACGGGTCGGCGATCATCCGCGAGTTGCGATGATCCTCAAGGGTGATCGGCTTTTTCATGATCGCGTTGTCATTCAGGATCGCGTGCTCGCGATGCGCGACGGCTACGGCGCCGAACTGTTCCACGGTGGTGCCGTAGAGTTCCATGTGACGTCGCGCCATCGGGGCGTAGATCTGCGCGGGCGCGCTGTTGCCGAGAGGATGCTCGAATTCGGTGACATAGTGGAATTGCGGCATCTGGTGAATGCGCGCGCCGGCCTTGTTCACCGAGGCGGTAACGCTACGTCCGAAGGTGATGAGAATGTGTTTGCAGATACCGCCGGCGACGATCGCCGTGGCAGTCTGAAGCGCGATCGCCGGACTGGCTCCGCCATGCGGGATCACGGCGGAGAAACGTAGATCGGGAATGCCGAAGTTCTCGATGAAATCCTCAGCGGTTCCGGAAACGATGCCGATCGGAATAACACCGTCGATATCCGTCGGTTTGAGCCCGGCATCGGCGATGGCCTTGAACGAGGCCGCGATCTGGAGTTCGAAGGCGGTTTGGGTGGAACCGCGCTCATAGAGTGTTTCACCCACCCCGGTCACACACGCCTTGTCTGAAAGTGACATGATGCCTTCCTCGCTCCCGACTTTATGGGTCCCGACGTTCCATCCTGGCCTGTTTCGGCAGGAGTGAGTTCGCGATTATCTGTTTCATGACCTCGACGGCGCCGCCGCCGATACGGGACATGCGCGCGTCGGCGAAAGCGCGGGTGATCGGATATTCCCACATATAGCCCCAGCCGCCGAAAAGTTGGAGGCACCGGTCCATCACCTTGCCCTGAAGTTCCGTGGTGACCAGCTTGATCGCGGCGGCGTCGGTGGCGTCGAGATCGCCGGTCAGGTGGAGTTCGGTGCAGCGGTCGACGAACACTCTTTGGGCCAGCACTTCGGCGTGCAGACCGCCCAGTTCGAATCGCGTGTTCTGGAAATCGGCCAAGGTGTGGCCGAACATCTCGCGTTGGCTGACATAATCAATGGTCCACCGCAGTGCCGCCTCGGCGCTCGCGACCGCCCGAATAGCCTGGATCAGGCGCTCTTGCGACAACTGAGTCATCAGTTGCGCGAAACCGGAACCTTCACCGCCGATCAGATTCGTGGCCGGAACCCGCATGTCGGCGAAGAACAGTTCGGAGGTGTCTTGAGCGCGAAAGCCCAACTTGTCGAGCTTGCGACCGCGTTCGTATCCCGGCGTGTCGGTTTCCACCATGATCAGACTGACGCCGCGCCCACCGGCGCTGGGATCGGTCTTGCAGGCGAGCAGTAGCAGATCCGCGGTATGACCGTTGGTGATGAACACCTTCTGACCATTGACGATATAGTCGTCGCCATCGCGGATCGCCGATGTCCTCATGGCCGCGACATCCGAGCCACCGGACGGCTCACTCATCCCCAGCGCGCCGGTGAGTTCGCCTCTAGCCATTCGGGGAAGCCACTTGTGCTTCTGCTCCTCGGTGCCGAAATCGACCAGATAGGGCGCGACAATATCGGAATGCAGGTAGAAGGTTGGTCCGGTGGCGCCGGCCAGTGAAAACTCTTCCACCAGGATGGCGCTATGCAGGAAATCCCCTCCCATGCCGCCATAAGCCTCGGGCACGTTGCAGCACAGGAGGCCAAGCTCGCCGGCTTTCAGCCAGAGATCGCGGGGAACCTCTCCGGCCTTTTCCCAATCCGCGTGATGCGGCGTGACGTGTTCGGCGATGAACCGTTGAACGGTGCCGCGGAAGATTTCATGTTCCGTGCGGAATAGTGTCCTTGGAATCATCTTGGTCTCGTGTCGTGAAAAATCTCCCGGTGAGAAAGGTGCCAGAGCCATCCGGGCACGCCAACACCGTCCGCGGCACTATCCCAGGCGTGATGGTGTTTCGCCGCCCCCGTGACTCTTCGCGCGCGATCGCCACACTCGGTGCAACGGATGGCCGAAATACACGAAGTCACGAGGAGCATTTAAATGACGGGCCAACATCGTCTCGACTATGAAGTAAGGGAAAGGGTGGCGGTGATCTCGCTGAACCGGCCGCCGGTCAACGCGATCGACGTGCCGATGATCGATGCCATACACGCGGCTCTGCTTCGGGCCAAGGCGGATCGAGAGGCGCGCGCGGTGATCCTGACCAGCGCGCTTGACGGCATGTATTGCGGGGGCATGGATCTGCGCATGGCCGCGGAGGGAAGCGCCGCCGATCTCCGCGCGTTTCTGGATAAGTTCTATATCGAAACCATGAACATCCAATACGAGATGACCAAGCCGACCATCGCGGTGGTGAACGGCCCGGCCCGGGGCGCCGGCATGACCATCTCGATCACCAGCGACATGGTCTACGCCGCGGATGACATTGATCTCGGCTATCCCGAGATTGATGTCGGGGTTATTCCGGCGATCCACTTCGTGCATCTGCCGCGCCAGATCAGCCGGCACAAGGCGTTCGAGCTTTTGTTCATGGGCAAGCCGATTTCCGCCACCGAGGCCGAGGCGCTGGGGATCATCAATTACGCGGTGCCACGCGCTGAGTTAATGGACCGAGCTTTCGCCATGGCGGTTGAGTTCACCAAGAAGTCGCCGACCATCATGGCCTTGGGGCGGCGCTCCTTCATGCGCGCCAATGACCTGGATTATCGCCGCAACGTGGAAAACCAGATCGAGACCATGTGCAACATCTTCGCCAGCACCGACGGCAAGGAAGGCTTGACGGCATTCCTGGAAAAACGCGCGCCGAAATGGAATGGGTAGGAGAGGTGAAAGCGCTGAATGCCGATATGGCAACGGAATGCCCGGCCCTTATGGACGTCTCTCAATTCATCATCCATCCGCTGGCAAGATCAGTCTTGCCGGAGTAAACAGTTCGGCGAGATTTTGCGCATCAACCAGATGGAAACGCGGTATGCCTGGAACATTGGACGGTATTCGGGTCGTTGATCTGACGACGGTTATCCTCGGGCCCTGGGCGGCTCAGACCTTGGGTGACATGGGCGCCGACGTGATTAAGATCGAAACCCCGACGGGCGATACGACCCGTAACCTGGGCCCTCGTAAAAATCCCGGCATGGCCTCGGTCTTCATGTCCACCAATCGGAACAAGCGCAGCATCGTGCTGGACTTGCGGACCCGCGAGGGCAAGGACGCGCTGCTCAAGATCGTCGATACCGCCGATGTGTTCATGCACAATATGCGGCCCAAGGTGGCCAAGAAGCTGGAACTGAGCTACGAGCGCTTTACGGCCAACAACCCCAAGCTGGTTTATTGCGCGGCCTACGGTTTTCGCGCCGACGGGCCGCTCGCCGACAATCCCGCCTATGACGATGTCATTCAGGCGGCCTCGGGGATCGCTGGGCTGCAGGCCGTCATTTCGGATCAGCCGCGTTTCGTGCCGACCATCGTCGCCGACAAGACGACCTCGTATAACGTGGTCAGCGCGGTCCTCGCCGCCTTGGTGTGCCGCGAGCGACAAGGCGTCGGGCAGTCGATCGAGGTGCCGATGTTCGAAAGCCTGGTCGACAACGTGATGATCGAGCATCTCTACGGCGCGGCCTTCGAACCGCCGGTGGGCAAGATGGGTTATGCCCGGCTGATGAATACCGGACGGCGGCCCTATGCCACCAAGGACGGGTTCCTGGCCGTGCTGCCCTATAGTGACGAGAACTGGCGACGGATGTTCGAGCTCGCGGGGCGCGGCGAGCTCAAGGACGATCCGAGATTCGTGGATCATTCCTCGCGGGTCGAGAATTCCCAGGAAGTCTATGACCTTTTGGGCGAGATGATCGCCGAGCGGACCACCGAGGAATGGCTGAAGGCCCTGAATGAAGCCAGTATCCCGGTGATGAAGGTCAACTCGCTGGAGGATCTGCTCGTCGACGAGCAATTGAACGCCAGCGGTTTCTGGCGCATGGAGGACCATCCGACGGAAGGCAAGGTCCGGATGACGGATCCGCCGATCCGCTTCTCCAACAACCCCTCGACCGTTCGGCGCATGCAGCCGGGCCTGGGTCAGCACAGCCGGGAGATTCTGGCCGAGGCGGGCTATGGCGAGGCCGAGATCGACGCGCTTATCGAGGCGGGAGTCTCGCGAGAATCTTCCTGAAACCGCCTACGCGGCGAGCAATTCCTTGAGTTTGTCGAGATGCGCGCGCAAGTGTTGATGGTGATGCACCGCTGACTTCTCATAGTGGCCGAAGGTGAAATGGCTATTGCCTTCACCCGCGAGGCCGGCCTGGATGGAGCAAGCGGCGGCCCGATCCTCGATCACGCCGGTATCCTTGACGAAGGCGGCGTCGCGCTTGGACTTCTCCAGCTCCTCGGCGGAGGCGTCGGCGCTCGGCGGGCGCAACCGGTAGATCACCCAGCGGGACTGGCTGGCAGAGACCGGCTCCAGGATCACCAGAAGATAGTGGTTCGACAGCACCGCGAGCCGGGTATTCGGGAACAGTTGGTTGACATAGGTCAGCATCCCCCGCGCGCGCCATTGATCCTTGGGGATATCCCGCAGCTTCTCGATCCGGCGGAACGGGAAGACCAACCGGGAGTTCATGCCGAAGGTCTCGACGATGTTCAGATTGTCGAAGCCGTAGGGGTAGAAGCTCTTATTGTGCAGGGCCTTGATGTGATAGCCCTCCATTGAGGTCTCCAGGAGCAGCTTCCAATTGGCGTCGTCGACGAAGCTTGAATACTCGAAGACCTCCTGGCCCGGCTCGATCAGATCCGGGAGTGCCTCGAGCGCGCCCGGCGAGATCGGCCCTTTCTGGGTAACGAAGACTAGGCCGCCGCGCTCCTCCGTGTGAACCTGGACCAGACCATGGCTAGCCATGTCGAATTCGCCGAAATTGTCTCGCCCGGCGATGTTCAGCAAACCGCCGTCAAGACCGTAGGCCCAAGCGTGATACCCGCAGATGAAGCTGTGCGCCTTGCCACTGCCCTCGGCCAGCATCATGCCTCTATGACGGCAGGCATTGTGGAAGGTTCGGACCACGCCGTCATTGCCGCGCACCGCCAGCAACGGCGCGCCGGCCAGGGTGCGGGCGACATAGGCGCCGTTCTCGGCCAGTGCCGCGGATGGGCAGAACACCATCGGCAGGCGCTTGAAGAGTTCCATTTCCAGCTCGAAGCGTTCTTGCGAGCGATAGTGCTCGACCGGCTCGCGCCAGACCACGTCGCCAAGATCGGTGGTTCTGGCGCTGGCATGGTCCAACACACGTTGAATAACGTCGGTATCGCTCATTAATGCGGTCATGAAGTTGGTCTCCGGGGAGGCGGTGAAGTCGCCATATGATAGCGGAACCGCGAAGGTCGGGCCACGCGATTCAACAGGCTTTCAAGGCCAGCGAAGCATGACGGAACGCAAGATTTGGCGTCGACCAGAGCTAAATGATCTGGAAATCATTGCTAACACGAAAGGCGGGACTTCGACGGATAACGTCGACGACACGACGTTTAAAAGTTGAGTGATTTAGAGGAAACAAATGCCCGTTTAAGAGGGGTAACGGTCGATACGTTCGAACCCAGTGTGACGGATACCTTTGAAATTGTGTTTAGTGACGGTGTGATCCCGGTTGAATTGGTCTCGGTGGATCGACTTGAAAAAAGCGCGCCTTCGGGCGGCAGAGAACCCTTTTCGTTGATTTTTAGAGCTTCTTCGGATCGGATTATTCCGCAAATGAATTGGACGGTGCGGAACGCCTCAACAGGGGAGCATACCTTTCTAGCGGTTCCGGTTGGCGGTGATGAAACCGGCACTCTGTATCAGGTGGTCTTCAACTAGGTGTTGTTTATCCGAAACCTTGACGGGCGGTCTCGCGGAAGGCCGATGACGCGCCAAATC
>Ga0181593_10004842_pt1 | contig 12224 bp, 14 predicted proteins | sample 071ome_19_FD_133756 | JGI IMG/M metagenome (GOLD analysis project Ga0181593, IMG submission 133756) | Coastal salt marsh microbial communities from the Groves Creek Marsh, Skidaway Island, Georgia - 071413AT metaG (megahit assembly) | ecosystem: Environmental > Aquatic > Marine > Intertidal...
AGTCGGTCTCAACTTCCACGTCGGCATCGCCGGTACGCGTCTGACGCCGGCCCAGCGGCAAAAACTCATTCTCGCGCGATCCGTCATCAAGCACCCCGATTTGCTGATTGTTTCCGATGGACTTTCGGCGCTGGATCCCTCGACATTGGGCCGTTTGGCGGAGCGTTTGGTCGCGGAGTTCGAAGGCCGCAGCCTCATTTGGTTGTTGCAACAACCCGATCTCGCCGCCCTGTTCGATCGTGTGGTAGTGATGAGAAGCGGTAAGATGGTGAAGTCCGGTACCTATGAAGAACTAAACGCCGGCGACGGATTGGCGAAGCTAATCGAAGACAAAGTTTCTTAGGGGAGAAACGCGTGAGCTTGAATGAAGAAGTCGAACTCCTGCGGAACGTTCCGCTGTTCGCGAATCTCGAACCCTCCAAACTCAAACTGTTGGCCTTCACCAGCGAAAGGCTGACGTTTCGCAAAGACCAAGACCTCTGCACCGAGGGCGATATGGGGGATGCCGCGTTCATCATTATCGAGGGTGAATGCGACATTCTGATTTCCACTGCCGATGACGTCATGATGTCGGTGGCGAAGGCCAAGAAGCACGACTTTGTCGGCGAGATCGCGATCCTGTGCGATGTCCCACGGACGGCGACGGTTCGTGCGCTGACCGATGTGACGACGCTGCGCATTTCTAAGGAACTGTTTTTCCGCCTCGTGCGCGAGTTCCCGGAAATGGCTGTGCAGATCATGCGCGAACTGGCCGCCCGCGTGGAGCGCACCAACTCGCAGCTCGCCCGTGCGCTCGGTCGGGCGACGAGCTAACTCGTCCTAGTCGGCAAGTTCTACGAGAACCGGGGCGTGGTCGGACGGGTTCTTCCAGCCACGTACGCGTTCGGCGACCTCTATGGCGTCCAGGCGCGGGCTGAGCGCCTGGTTGATCCAGACGTGATCTAGGCGCCGGCCCTTGTTGGCTTGGCGCCAATTGGGCGCACGATAGCTCCACCAGGTATAAAGCTGATTCTCCGGCGGTACGACTTCGCGCATCGCGTCGATCCAGTCGTGTGCCGCGAAAGCGCGGTCGTAATGCTCGACTTCGATCGGTGTATGGGACACCACGCGCAGCAGCTGTTTGTGCGACCACACGTCGGTCTCAAGCGGGGCCACGTTGAGATCGCCCACCAAGACGCGCGGTTTGGCGTTTAGGTCGCGGCCCCACGACTCGAGCTCTCGGTAGAATTGCAGCTTTTCTTTGAACTTGGGGTTGGTCGCCGGGTCGGCAACGTCGCCCCCGGCCGGGATGTAGAAATTATGCAATTCGATTCCGCCCGGCAGCGTTGCAAAGACATGCCGGGTATCGGCGCTACCGCACCATTGTTTCGTCCCAACGGCTTTTAGGGGCACGCGCGAGACGATGGCGACGCCGTGATAGCCCTTTTGTCCGTGGATCGCGAAATGGGTATAGCCAAGGTCTTCAAAACCGGCGCGCGGGAATTTCTCGTTCACCACCTTTGTTTCTTGCAGGCAGAGAACGTCGGGTTGCCATGTTCGCGCGAACCGGCGCGCCAAAGCCAAGCGGTGGCGCACAGAGTTGATGTTCCAACTGGCAACACGGAGCGCCATGCGGGCTCAAAAGATCGAGAACGTGGTGCCGACAACGCCGAACGGCAGACGTCCGCTTTCGAACAGGCGGAACTTCAGCGCAAACGGGTGGTCGCCTTCGGCGCCGGCAGCGAGGACGAGCGTTGCTTGGTAGGCGCCAGCAACTGCCCAACCGGCGGCCGCGTTGAGAAACGACTCTTCGTCGGATTCAGGTTGGAAGCCCGCGTCGATCGCGGCGTTACTGATTGCTTCGACGGCGACGCCGGCACACTGCGCGGACACATGATTCAAGGCATTGGTCAATTCGGCTTCGTGCACGTGATCTAGCGAGCGGGCGATCAGCGCGGCCTTGAGCTGCTCCTCGGTTTCCCACCAATCGCTATTCCAGTTAGGGTTTTCCGCGACCGTAACGGCGTCGTCCCAGCTTTCGACCGGCGCGACCGCAGCATCGGGAAAGCCGGCGGCACTGAGGTAGGCGGTTGCGATGGCGGTGTCTTCGGCGGTGAGCGGCGTGCCGATGCGACTGAACCAAGGCGTGTCGATCACGGTCCGGCCGAAGCGCGCCATGATCGTCAGGCGCTGGACCTGCTGGTCGAGAACTTCGTCATAGACCTCTTCGTCGTCGTCGTCGATGTCGTCGCTCATGTCGTGTTGCCCCGGCGTTGCTGCATGCGTTGACGTGCGGCGGCCCCGAACGCCTCAAACAAGGCCCGATAGAACGCGTTGCCCTCTGCGTCGAATTCCGGGTGCCATTGCACGCCCACGGCAAATGCGGCCGCCCCATTAACGCTGAGTGCTTCGATCGTCGAATCTGGCGCGGTCGCTTCCACCGTGGTGCCGGGTGCGGCTTTGTCGATCCCCTGGCCGTGCAACGAGTTCACGCCGGTCGTCTCTCCGCCTGCCATCTCGGATAACGGTCCATCCGGGCGCAGCGAAATGTCATGGCAAACGCCCATCTGGGCTTCCATCGGTTTGGTCCGATCCCGGCGGTGATCGAATCGACCGGGGATCTCGTGCAGGAACTGATGCAAGGTGCCGCCCAACGCCACGTTGAATTCCTGAAAACCTCGGCAGATGGCAAACACCGGGACCCCGGTATCGATCGCCGCGCGGATCAGGGGCAAGGTCGTCGAATCGCGGTGCGGGTCGTGCATGTCGCCCTCTCGGGCGGGCGGACCTTCGTAGTGGTGCGGTTCGATGTTGGATGCCCCGCCGGTCAGCAGTAGGCCGTCTAGATGGCCGACAATATCCGCCGCGTCGATGTCCTCGCCCAGCGCCGGGATCACCACAGGGTGGCATTGTGCCACCCGTGCCGTCGCCGTCGCGTTCAGGTGACCGATGGCGTGCAAGGGGAATTGCCGCACGTTGAACACGCTGGCGGGGATCCCCACGACGGGTTTACGTGCAGTCATCGCATTTCCTGCCGACGGTAGAGGGGTGAAACGAAAACGTAATCCGGAAGCCCCCGATACAAAGGCATTCCGACGCCGCTTTCAAGGTGTGTCGCCGCCCCTATCGAAATGGCGGAACGGGTTGGGATCGACGAATCGGAAAAGCTCATCGTCCAGCGCGACGTTCGTCCGAACCTCCGATAGTGCGACGGTTGTCTTGCGGCCTTGCGCGTCGATCACGCGCCACTGCCGCAAAGCAAGCGGCGCATTGCTGAAAATAAGGGTTATTTCACCTTCGCCGGGATTGTCGGGGTCGACAATGGCCACACTGATCACGCCGGGGTCGTGCTGAATGCGGGTGATCTCGATGTCGTCGCGGGAAAAAGAGAACCGGTCGGCAACTAAAAAGGCAAGTGGCGTCGCCGATAGCGGTAGGTAGGTCACCTGTTCAAGCTCGGCGTCGTAGAAAATGAGCTGGCGCCCCGTTGCGACGATTAGGATGGGCGAGGGCGGGGTGTATTCGAACCGCAATTGGCCCGGTCGGCGCAAATAGAACTCGCCCGAGACCACCCCGCCGGCCTCGTCGAACTGCACGAATCGGGCATGCATCGACCGAATTTCGTTCAGGTGGTCCTCGATACGGGCCAGCGCTTCGCGTTCCGCATCCGTCGGTTCGACGGCGGCGGTCGCGACCCCAATCGATAGGCACGTTAAGAGGAGCGCCGGGAGGGCCCAGCGCCGCAAAAATCGGATCATGCCCCTATTGTTCTTCGCGAGGGATCACTCGGGCAAGCACTTCGCGCTTGCCGACATGATTGGCTTGGCTGACGACCCCTTCGGCCTCCATCCGCTCGATAATGCGCGCCGCGCGGTTGTAGCCGATTTGCAGGTGACGCTGGACGAAGCTGGTCGAGGCCTTGCCCTCGCGGCAGATCAAATCGACGGCGCGATCATACATTTCGTCTTCTTTTTCGTTGCCGCTGCTGCCGCCGGCGGTGGCCGGCGCGTCGGGTTCCTCGGTAATCGATTCGATATACGCGGGCGCCGCTTGGCTGCGAAGGTGATTGACGACCTTTTCGACTTCGCCGTCGCTGACGAACGGGCCATGCACGCGGCTGATCTTGCCGCCCGCCAACATGTAGAGCATGTCGCCCGAACCGAGCAGCGTTTCCGCGCCCGGTTCACCGAGAATTGTGCGGCTGTCGATCTTGGACGTCACCTGAAAGCTGATGCGGGTCGGGAAGTTGGCTTTGATGGTCCCGGTAATGACATCAACCGAGGGGCGTTGCGTCGCCATGATGAGGTGAATCCCGGCGGCACGCGCCATTTGTGCGAGACGCTGAACCGAGGCTTCGATCTCCTTGCCGGCGATCAGCATGAGGTCGGCCATCTCGTCGACGACGACAACGATAAACGGCATCGGCTCGAGATCGAGCGGTTGTTCCTCGAAAACCGGCTCGCCGGTTTCCTCGTCGAAACCGGTCTGCACAGTCCGGTTGAGGTTTTCGCCCTTCTTCTTGGCGTCCGCCAGGCGTTGGTTGTAGCCCGCAATGTTGCGCACCCCGAGATGCGACATCGCACGGTAGCGCTGTTCCATTTCGCGCACCGCCCATTTCAGGGCGATCACGGCCTTGCCGGGCTCGGTGACGACCGGTGCCAGCAAATGCGGGATGTCGTCGTAGACCGACAATTCCAGCATCTTCGGATCGATCAAGATCAGCCGGCATTGCTCGGGCTTCAAACGGTAGAGCAGCGACAGGATCATCGAATTGACCGCCACCGATTTTCCCGACCCGGTGGTGCCGGCAACCAGCAAATGCGGCATACGTGCAAGGTCGGCAAAAACAGGATCGCCCCCGATGTCTTTGCCCAATGCCAACGTAAGCGCGGAGTTCTTGTTTTCGTACTCGGCGCTCGAGATCAGCTCGCGCAGGTACACCGTTTCGCGCCGCGCGTTGGGGAGTTCGATACCGATCGCGTTGTGGCCGGGAATGGTCGCGACGCGCGCTGAGATCGCGCTCATCGAACGCGCGATATCGTCGGCCAGGCCGATTACCCGACTGGCCTTGGTACCGCGAGCCGGCTCCAGCTCGTAGAGCGTGACGACGGGCCCGGGATGGACCTTGGTGATCTCGCCGCGCACGCCGAAATCCTCCAGAACGCCCTCGAGCATCCGCGCGTTTTGTTCCAGCGCGTCTTCGCTGATCGCGGCGCGACTGACTTTCGATTCTGCGAGCAAGTTGAGCGCCGGCAGATCGACCTCGTTGGCGGCGCCGAGATCGAGCGTGGCCTGGGCTTCGGCAGCCGCGCGCTTGCCTTTGCGTAGCCGCGGCATTTTTTTTGCGACACGGGTGACCGGCGCGGAAACCTGTGGCGCCTCGTCCAGTGTGCTTGTCCGTACTAGGGGCGCCGCCGGTTCCGGCGTCTCCTCTTGCAGGTCATCCATGGGCGGTCGGTGCAGCAAGGCCGGTTCGGTGCGACCGCCATGAAGCACGGGCTCGCGACGCTCGCCCGGTGCTCGGAAGGGCCGCACCGCCAAAGCGCTTCGGATATGCCGGAACGTCCAGGCGCCACCGCGTGCGATCCCGCGGCCAACCCATCCCAGCCGGGCGAACATCGCGCGCCATTCCTGAGGCGAAAGGCCCAATGCGAATAGCGCGGCGGGTACCGCCAAAACGCCCAGGACGACCGGGGCGAGCCAGCCGTTCGCGCCGATCCCGATCAACCTACCCGCTTCGGTTAGACCGGTTTGCAGGAGCAAGCCTGTGACGCCACCGACGCCGGCGGCGACGCCCCATTCCATGACAGGGGTGAGGCCGCTGAGTGCGCCTGCGGCGAGGACGGTCGCAACGGGCAACAGGGCGATGTGGATCCAACCGAACGGCAAGCCGCGATGGCTCGACATACGCCAGGCCCAGGCCGCCAAGGTCAGCACAACGATGGTCGAGGCGGCGCCGATGAGCTGCAGACTCAGATCGGCAAGGTGAGCGCCGACCGGACCGAGGATATTGGTAGTCGCTGCGGTGGATACGTTGTTGAAGCTCGGGTCGTCGGCCGAAAATGTAACAAGTGCCGCGGCGAAAAGGCCCGCACCGGCGAACAGCGCCAAACCGCAAAGTTCGATCAGGCGGCGCCGGAAAAACGCGGTCGCGCCGGCGGGAAGAAAGGTCGTGCTGTGGCTTGTGGTCATGAGGGCAACACACTGCTCAATCGGGTAAGGGCGTCTTCGGTCGTCGGTTCGTCATGCACCAGGGCAAGTCGGATATAGGGCGCACCAGGATTCGGCGCGCCAGGCACGTCGCGGGCGACATACCCGCCGGGGAGTACTTTGAGGCCGGCTTCGCGCCAAAGTGTGGCGGTCGTCGCCTCGCTATCGCCGACCTCGAGCCACAAAAAGAACCCGCCGTCGGGACGGTAAAACCCGAATCGGTTCCGGATGATGCGTTCGGCGATGTCGAATTTACGGGCATAGCGCGCGCGGTTCTCGACGACGTGGCCTTCGTCGCGCCACAACGCAGCGGATGCGGCAAGAACGGGTTCGGACGGCAAAGCGCCGCCATAGCTACGCAAGGTTCGGATGCGGCGCACGATCTCGGGATCGCCGGCTAGAAAACCCGATCGCAAACCGGGAACGCTGGAGCGTTTGGACAGCGAGTTAAAGACCAAGACGTTGTCGAGGCTGCCGGAGTCGGCGGCGGCCTGGAGCATGCCGGTGGGCGGCGCGCCGGCGTAGATCTCGGAATAGCATTCGTCGCCCAGCACGACGAAATCGAAACGCCGCGCCAGTTCGATCAGCCGCTCGAGATACGCGGGGCTGGCGACGGTGCCTTGCGGGTTGACCGGCGAACAAATGTAAAAGGCCGCCGTGCGGGCAAGAAGCGCGTCGTCGAGCGAATCCAGATCGGGCATGAACCCGGTGTCGCGCGTGGCGGGCAGGTAAACCGGTTCGGCGCCGACCGCGACTGCCGCACCGGCATAGGCGTGGTAAAAGGGGTTGGGAATCAGGACTGCCGGCTGTCGGTCGTTTTTGCGGCGCGGCACGACGATTTGCGGGGCGAAGTACAACCCCTCCCGTGTGCCCGATAGCGGCACGATGTGTCGGTCCCTGGTGATAAACCCGTCGGGCAACGCGAAACGCTGCGTCAGCCAATCGGCCACCGCGCTGAGGAAGTTCTCGTTCCCGCGCAACGCGGGATAGGCGCCATAATCGCCGCGGTGTTCGTAAAGGACCTCGCCGACCCAGTCGGGATAGGGATGTTGCGGTTCGCCGAGCGACATGAAAATCGGCGGCTGACCGGGTTCTATCCCGTCGATGAGTCGGTTGAGGCGCTCGAAAGGGCTTTCGCCGAGGGCATCGAAGCGCGGGTTTATCATCGTGGCGCCATCTTAAGAATCGTTCGTAACATATACAAATAAAAAGAGAAATTGCTACCCAAACGCTAGCAAGAAAGCGTCGGCGCAGGCGTTTCGCGCGGGCCGCACGGGGCTTATGATCGACCACATGGCAACCGCAAATCCGAAAACCCACCGTTGCGACATTCTCGTCGTTGGCGGCGGCATGGTGGGCGCCGCCGTGGCGCCGATTCTCGCCTCGATGGGCTTTCAGGTGGCGATGGTCGACCGCGAAGATCCGGCGGTTCTGACCAGCGCACCGTTCGACGGCCGGGCCTCGGCGATCGCCTATGCCTCGCAGCGCATGTTGGAGACCACCGGTCTATGGCCGGAGATGGCGCCGCATGCCCAGCCGATCAAGGAGATCCGGGTTTCGGAGGGCGGGTCGCCGTTCTTCTTGCACTACCACCACGCCGACCTCGGCGAGGCGCCGCTGGGTTGGATGTTGGAGAACCGCCATACGTTGCAGGCGCTTTACGCCGCCGTGCAACGGACGCCGAATCTGACCCTGCTGCCGCGCAATGCAGTCGAGTCGGTCGAGCGGACACAGGGTCTTGCGCGGGCGTCACTCGCCGATGGGCAAACCGTCGAGGCCAACCTCGTGATCGCGGCCGACGGGGCGCGTTCGCAGTTGCGCCGCGAGGCCGGGATCGAAACCAAACAGTGGGCCTACGACCAAAAGGCCATCATCGCGACGGTCGATCACGAAAGACCACACCGCGGGACCGCGCACGAACATTTTCTGGCGCCGGGGCCGTTCGCGATCCTTCCGCTCAAAGGCAATCGTTCCTCGCTCGTTTGGACGGAAAAGACCGTTGATGCGGACCGCCTCATGAGGCTCGAACGCAGCGACTTCGAAGCCGAGATGCGTCGCCGCTACGGCGATTTCATGGGCGAGATCAGCGCTGCCGGGCGCCGCTGGAGTTACCCGCTGCGCGTCTCGATCGCGCATCGTTATGTCGCGCCGCGGCTGGCGCTGGTCGGCGATGCCGCCCACGCGATGCACCCCTTGGCGGGACAAAACCTCAATCTCGGCTATCGCGATGTGGCGGCGCTGGTCGAGGTTCTGACCGAGACCGCCCGCCTCGGTCTCGATATCGGGCAGGTCGATGTGCTGCGCCGATATGAGTCCTGGCGGCGTTTCGACAACCTGACGATGTTGGCGGTCACGGACACGCTCAACCGGCTGTTCTCCAACGATTTCAAGCCTTTAAAGTTCGCACGCGGGGTTGGGCTTGCGACGGTGGACCGGCTGCCACCGGTGAAGAAGTTTTTCATGTCGCATGCCCGCGGTACCGTGGGCGCCAAACCGAAACTTCTCGAAGGCCGACCGATCTAGCCAAGTTCGCGCGAAAGACCCTGGTCGTCCATTTGCGCCAAGTAGCGTTCCCAACGCGCCTCGAACTCGTGCCCCAGTTGGTAGAGATAGGCCCAGCTATAGATGCCGGTGTCGTGTCCGTCGTTGAACAAGAGGCGTACAGCGTAGTGCCCAACCGGTTCGACGGTCTCGATGCCGACATAGAGTTTGCCCGGCACCAGTACTTTTTGATCGGGGGCATGGCCCTGCACTTCGGCCGATGGGCTTTCGACGCGCAGGTACTCTGCGGGCAATGAAAACGTCTCGCCGTTCTCGAAAGAAACCGTCAGGGTCTTGTCGGCTTTTCGAAGTTTTATCTCGGTCGGCCGCGGCGGCGCCTTATCTGTTGTCGTCATCCAACCGGCGCGCTTCGTCGACCAACATGATCGGGATACCGTCACGGACAGGGAAGGCGAGCTGCGCGGCATCGCTGATCAGCTCCTGCTGCGCACGGTCGTAGCGCAACGGTTGTTTGGTCAACGGGCAAACCAAAATTTCCAATAAGCGGGGGTCGACTTCGGCGGTACCGTTCATCGTAGGCTCCTTTATTGCAGCTTACGGTCCTCATCGTCGCCGACATCCGCAGCCGCCATCTGTATCAACGCGGCAATCAAACGGCCACGGTCGGCTGGGGTTTCGGCCTCGAGGATCGCTTGTTTCTCGCTGGGCTCGAAGGGGCAGGTCATCGCGAGCGATCGAAGCAAGGGCGCGTCTTCGACTTTTTCCAGCGCCGCCCAATCCACATTAACCTCGAACTGGGTGAGGAAAGTCTTGAGGGCCGGCATGAAGGTGGGGCGGTCGACCAGCCCTTGAGCGTCATCTCGATCCTCCGCCATATCGGCGGCATAACGGCCGTAATCGACGTTCACGCGGCGGTATTGTGCGGTCGACGTCACCTCGTTGGTCACGTCGAAACGGCACACGCCGGTGAGGGTGACGTAGAAACGCCCGTCTTCCGACTCGCGAAACGAGACGATGCGGCCGAGACAACCGACGCTGTAGAGCGCGGGTGCCCATTCGTTGTTGTTGGGATCGCGCGGCTGCATGATGCCGATCATGCGGTCCGCCTTTAGGGCGTCGCGGATCAGATCGCGGTAGCGTTCTTCGAACAGGTGCAGCGGCAGCTGGCCGCCCGGCAACAGGAGCAAACCGGGCAACGGGAAAACCGGAATGTCGCGCGGCAGGTCCGCGAACGCCGGTGTTTCGACGAAGTGGGTCACGAAAACAAGATGGCGGACAAGCGCCGACGACCGCTTTTCGTCAGATCGTTGGTCGGACCGAGGGCTTCGAAGATCTTAAGCAGCTGCGTTTTTGCCGCACCTTCGTTCCAATCGGCGCCTTTCTTCAAGATTTCCAACAGCTGGTCGATCGCACCTTCGTTGTCGCCGTTACCCATCAGGGCGATTGCGAGGTCGTAGCGGGCCTGGTGGTTGGTTGGGTCGGCTTCTACGGCTTGGCGCAGTTCCGTGGGATCGCCTGCGTTGCTGGCCTGTTCGGCCAACGCCAGCGCCGATTGGGCCGCCACGACGGCGGCATGTTCTTTGTGTTCTTCCGGCACTAGGTCGAGGGTTTGCCGTGCATGGTCGAGGTCGTGGTTCAGGATGTAGCAGCGCGCCAATCCGCCGATGGCTTCGGGGTTGCCGGGGTCGGCCTGGACCACTTGGCCGAAAAGATTGCCCGCCGCGGCGACCTCGCCGCCATCCAATGCGGCTTGGGCGGCTTCGAGCGCTTCGTCGACCGGCGACGGTCCGATGCCACCGGCGAGCTTTTCGACGAACGCTCTGACCTGGCTTTCGGGCTGCGCGCCGACAAAGGCATCGACGGGCTGTCCCTGGTGGAAGGCGAAAACCGCGGGAATCGATTGAATGCGCAGTTGTTGCGCAATTTCCGGGCTGTCGTCGATGTTGATTTTGACCAGTTTGACTTTGCCTTGGGCGGCCTTGACGACCTTTTCGATGGTCGGTCCCAACTGTTTGCAGGGGCCACACCACGGTGCCCAGAAATCGACGATGACCGGTACTTCCTGCGAGGCCTCGATGACGTCGGCCATGAAGTTCTGGCTATCGCTGTCTTTAATGAGATCAGGGGCGGCGGCGGCAGCGCCGATCAAGGGTTCAACCATGGTGTATCCGAGTGTTGGGTGTCAGTGCGAGACGGGCATCCCGCCACGCGTTGGTCCCAACATAAGCACTGCCCTCGGCAATTGCCACATGACGGCTAGATCAGGTCGTCGAAGTCCAAAATCACCGGATCGTGGCCGCAGGAGCGGATAAATCTCACCAAATCCGCGGCCGAGATCGCGGTCGTCGCGGTGTTGGTGAGAGGGTGATAATTGAGCAATTCGTGGTCCAGCATGCCTTTATCCAGGACAACACGGACGCGGCCCTGGGGATCGTTGATCAAGGCAAATGGCGTGACCGAACCGGGTTCAACCCCAAGGACTTCAAGCAAAAGCTCGGGTTTGCCGAAGGAAAGGCGGGCGGCGCCGATGTTCTTGGGCAGCGTCTTGAGGTCGACCGCCCGATCCTCAAGGGCGACGACCAACCAGAGCTGGTCTTTCTTGTCCTTCAAGAAAAGGGATTTGCAGTGCGCCCCGGGGAGTTGCCCGCGCAACAGGCGGTTTTCCTCGACCGTGAATACCGCGGGGTGGCGATGGGTGGTGCTTTCGATCCCAAGGGATTGCAACCGCTCGAAGAGGTCGTTTTCGCTGGCGTGCCGCATAGGGCGCAACGATACTCGCCAATGACAGGGGCGCAAGGGCTCCTGCACTCAGGCGGGGTCGTCCCCAGGCGCGGGCACCCCGTACTGGCTTGGCCGCCTCGCCCTTCTTGCCAAAACCCGGAGGTCGCGCTATGTGTCCCTTCCTCACGCGGGCGTAGCTCAGGGGTAGAGCGCAACCTTGCCAAGGTTGAAGTCGTGAGTTCGAATCTCATCGCCCGCTCCAGTTTCAAGATGCAGAAAGCCCGCGGCACCCCGCGGGCTTTCGCTTTTTCTGGAAACCGTGCGAGCGATCAGGCGTCCGCGAGGTTGCCGCTCTGTCGCCGCCGGCCCCCGACGCGAGGAACCGGCATGGGCACGTCCAAGATCGATGGCCCCCGCCGACGGCCTATCGACATCATTCCCAGTTGCGCGCGTTCTCAGCATGGGTGCGCAGATAGGCACCCGGGGCGAAATGCGTGTCGTAGAACCCGGTATCGAGCTTGTGGGCTTGCAGGTACATTAGCGTGAAGATGGCAGGGACCGTCCCTGGGAATCGGCCAAACGTCTCGTAGATGTAATCGGCCATAACCGTGACGCACTGGATGGCATCGGGACCGAATGCCGCTGCGCTGCTGCGCACCATTTCGGTCTTCTTGTAGGGCGCGCCGCTTTTCGCGTAAGTGGGCGACCTGTTGAAACCAGATAGCCCCGTTGCCGCCGGCGCCATGCAACAGCGTGACCGCCGGTCCTGCACCGCTGATTTCGTAGTAGATCGACGCGTTTCTTGCTTGGGC
>Ga0181593_10004847_pt1 | contig 12217 bp, 11 predicted proteins | sample 071ome_19_FD_133756 | JGI IMG/M metagenome (GOLD analysis project Ga0181593, IMG submission 133756) | Coastal salt marsh microbial communities from the Groves Creek Marsh, Skidaway Island, Georgia - 071413AT metaG (megahit assembly) | ecosystem: Environmental > Aquatic > Marine > Intertidal...
ACGAGTACATCGAGGCGGTTCGTATTTTCGCCGAGCCGGTCGAACAAAATTATTCTCTGTACCACCTTGAGGGTTATCCCCTCATCAATAAGGTATCGAATGAACAACTCGGGCCCGAGGGCAAGCGGGTTTACCACTCGTCTTATTGGCATACCGATCACACCAACCGCGAAGCCCCGCCCAATTACACGGTACTGCACGCGATCAAAATGCCCGATCAGGGCGGCGAAACGGGCGTATTGAATACGCGGGCTGCCTATGAAGCGTTGCCGGAAGCGGTTAAAAAGAAGATCGATAAACTGCAAACTTTTAATGTGCAAAAAGGCAGCGCGGCGAGGCTGGCTTCGCTCAAACAAGTGATGGACAAGGACTGGAAGCAGTTCGAAAAACCAATGCCCCATCCGCTTGTGCGCACCCACCCGATCAGCGGTAAGAAGGCCGTGTACTTTCATCGCGGCAAAGTCGAGAACATGACCGGAATGACGCCGCAGGAGAGCCAAGATCTCATCGATGAATTGGATGTCCTTCTGGAAAAACCGGAATTTATTTATAAACACGCTTGGTCCATCGGCGACGTCTTGATTTGGGATAATCGCCAAGCCCTGCACAGGGCTTATCCGAATTTCGACCTCGAACAACACCGGTTGCTGCACAGAATTATCACTGAAGGAAGCAAACCGTTCTAAAGCGATGCTCGATCAACCCCGCGAATACAATTCAATCGATGTAAAACCCATTGCCGGCGCGTTGGGGGCCGAGATATTCGGCGCCGATTTATCGAAACCGTTGAACGATGAAACGTTCGGCGAAATTTACCGCGCCTGGCTCGATCATCTGGTGATTTTCTTTCGCGACCAGGAGATCACGCCCGCGCAATACATCGAGTTTGCGAACAAGTTTGGTGAAATCCATACCCATCCCTTGATGAAGGGATTGGATGATTATCCCGAAGTGCTGGAAATCCTGAAAAATGAGGATGACACCTACACATTCGGTAATTCTTGGCACACTGATCAGATATTTACCGATAAGCCCGCCAAGGCCTCGATGTTGTATGCCAAGGAAACGCCTCCCTACGGCGGCGATACGCTGTTCGCCAATATGTATCTGGCCTATGACGCTCTTTCAGACGGCATGGAGGCGATGATCGGTGGCCTGCGCGCGCTGAATAAAGGCGATAATTATAAACGCCGCAAGCAAACGGGCGATCACCGCTCACGGGCCGAGCGCTATGCGGCTGCGAAAACGACGATGAAACTGAAAGAAAAGCCCGACGAAAACCGCGTGACCGAGGCCGTACACCCCGTCGTGCGCACCCATCCTGAAACCGGGCGCAAGTCGCTTTACATCAGCGTACATACGGAAACGTTGGAAGGTTTCAACGAAGACGAAGCCGATATCATCATCGATCAGCTGCGCGAACACGCCATGAAACCGGAGTTCGTCTGCCGGTTTAACTGGCGGCCCGGTTCCATCGCGCTGTGGGATAACCGCTGTACCCAGCACTATGCCATGGGCGATTACCAGGGCTTTCGCCGGCGTATGCACCGCTTGATGATCAAGGGCGATACGCCGGTTTAAGCTCGTTACTCGTCCGGGGTCGGTGCCGGGAATTCGTCCGGCCAGTTATCGATCACGAATTGTAAATACGCTTTCAGCTTATCCGGATTGGCCTGTACCGAACGGGTCTTGATGGCGTCTTTGCCTTCAGTGACGTCGACTGGAATATTTAAGGAATCCATAAATCGGTTGCGGAAATTGAAATACGCCGAGACAAACGTCAGCTCGACGATCTCTTCTTCACTGAATAATTTTGCGACTTTAGCGAATACCTCATCATCGGAGCGCGCGGTGTTTTTTGTGACATGCTCCGCCCAAAGAACCGCGTGTTTTTCACGATCTTTGAGTAAGGGTGAGTCCATATAGTCATCGGACCCGATGGCTTGAACTTGATCTTCTGTAATGCCTGCAGCTCGACCGAGCTTCGTATTATGCGCTAGTCAATACGCGCACCCGTTCAGTTGGCTAGTTTTGATGACCACCATTTCACGCAGCTTTGTGGTGAGCTTACCGCCGCCGCCTTCGCGAGTGACGACCGAAATAAACGGCACCAGCATCATCTGAATGAACGGCACATGCGCACCGACCCGGAATGAATTTGGCATCTTGCCGGGGCCGCCGCGAAGTGTTTCGCCGCCTTCAAATAACAATTTTTCGATACCGGTCGCTTTTTCCGGGTCTTTGATCGTGACACGGCAATCCATGTCGCACCTCTCTAATTTGGAAATTAATATTACGGCGCGTAAATATCGCGGTCGCGGTGATAGGCATCGCTGAAGTCCTTCAGCATTTGTGCCATTTCTTTGTTGTAATCGGCCCGCTGAATCAGCCCGCGGATAACGAAGCAGGCAAATGACACCGCTTCGGCCTTGCCACGCAGGCGAAACTCGCTGGCAAATTCATCGAGATCGTCATGGGTGGATTTCCGGGCCATGACATTCAGCTGTTTTTTCACCAGGCGGTGTTTGTCCCGCCATTTTTTCTGTGCTTCGGATGTCGCCATTACGCGCTCCATTAATTAATTATTAATCTTCCCAAGGATAGCGAACTCTACTAGTAGAATTCGGTCGGGTCAATAATAGGAAAATGGCGCAATTCAGTCATTTTTTTGTACATGATCGCCGTAGCGGCGGGCAAATCGGGCGGCGTTTCGGTGATCGAGGCGAACTTTCACCTCGATAGACTGTTCCGAGTCGGTGCGTTCGACCACTTCACCGTGTTCATACAACCATGAGAGTGCAGCGCCGTCTTCGGGTTTCAAGGAAAGTTCCAACAACTGCATGGATTGTGACAGCTGTTTGTCGATTGAATTCAAGAAATCCTCGCACCCCTCGCCCGTCATAGCCGACAGCAAAACAACCGTTTCATTCGACCGTTGGGATTTATTGCGTAATATTTCGCGTTCTTCTTCGGTGAGCAGATCGATCTTGTTCATGACCTCGATCATGGCATGCTTGACCGAGTCGCGAATACCGATTTCCTTAAGCACGTTAAAGACGTCTTTCTTTTGTGATTCCGTATCCGGATCGGCGGCATCGCGCACATGCACGACGATATCAGCTGCGCGCACCTCTTCGAGGGTGGCGTGAAAAGCATTAACCAATTCATGCGGCAAATCGGAAATAAAGCCGACCGTATCGGACAGGATCACCGTGCGCCCGGAGGGTAAATCCAGTTTGCGCATGGTCGGATCTAGGGTCGCAAATAATTGATCCTTCGCCGTCACGTCGGCATCGGTCAAGCGGTTGAACAATGTCGATTTACCCGCGTTTGTGTAACCAACCAAGGCGATAATTGAATACGGCACACGGGCGCGGGCTTCACGATGTAAAGAGCGTGTACGTTTCACGTCTTCGAGTTCGCGTTTGAGCCGCGTGATGCGTTGATCGATCAAGCGGCGGTCGGTTTCGATTTGTGTTTCACCAGGCCCGCCCATAAAGCCGGCACCGCCCCGTTGCCGCTCCAAGTGGGTCCAGGAGCGGACCAGGCGCGAGCGCTGATAGATTAACTGCGCGAGTTCCACTTGCAGGCGGCCTTCCGCCGTCCGCGCCCTTTCGCCAAAGATTTCAAGGATTAAGCCGGTCCGATCGATCACTTTAACCTTCCAGGCCCGCTCCAGGTTGCGCTGTTGTACGGGCGTTAAAGCGGCGTCGACAATGACGACATGAACTTTCGTGCCGAATGACTCGATGTGATCGTTAATGCGCTCAACGGTGCCCTGCCCCAAAAAAGTCGCCGGTTTTGGTTTCGGATTGGGTGTTGTTTCCGCGTGCACAATGTCGAGATTGATAGCGCGCGCGAGACCCATGGCTTCTTCCAGGCGCACACCTGGTTGACGTGCCGATAGGGCCGACGTTTTTGGATGCGGGTGAATGACGTAGCAGCGTTCACCGCCGTTTTTTGTAAACGTCGGACCCGTATCAAACCCAGTCAAAGGATACGCTGCAAATTAATCTTCCGCCGGTGCCCCGGCAGCGTCATCGTCTTTATCCGGTTCAAACAATTGTACCGGAGCCGATGGCATGACCGTTGAGATGGCATGTTTATATACCAACTGGGTATGGCCATCTCGCCGAAGCAGAACGGAAAAATTATCAAACCACGTGATGATTCCTTGCAACTTGACGCCGTTAACAAGGAACACCGTCACAGGTGTTTTGCTTTTCCGGACACTATTCAGGAAGACATCTTGGACGTTTTGTGATTTTTCAGAGGACATTGAGCACCTCTCTTTTCTTTTTTTATGTCAGGACCAGTGTTTTCATAGGGTCCTGTATTTTTTTAGAACGAACATAGTTTTCCTGTTCGCCGGCCCCCCACTGGTTTGCAAGGAGTAGCTTACAGATTCTGGAGGTGCTTGCAAAGTGATTGACAGTCTTCAAAGTGCCATTCCGGCGGATAATCGTTAAATTCGCCGGTTTTCGGCGCTTCACTACGTGTTAAAACGGGTACACAGCCTGCATTCACGGCACATTCCATGTCGATATCGGCATCGCCAACGAACCAGACCGTTCGTCCGGGCGGCACTCCACTGCCCTCGAGGGCCATTGTGACGGGTGCTTTGGAGGGTTTGTCTTCCGGTGCATCGAGCGCGCCGATCAGGTGATTGAAATACCGGTCCCATCCCAGGTGAGAGACTTCCTGGCGTAAGTATTCCCCCTTTTTATTACTGACGACACTGAGAAAAATGCCGTCTTGGTGCAAGGCCTGGAGGGTTTCGGCAGCTTGGGGAATAGGTTCAATTTTTTCGATGTGAATGGCGGCATAGCGTTCGTAAAAGACCTCGCCGGCGGCTTCCCAATCATCGCCGAAAAGGGCTGGGAAACTATCACGCATGGATTTGCGGACCCGCACCTTGGTTTCTTCCAAGGTCCACGGCTTAAGGCCGTATGTGGTCAATGTGACATTGAGGGCATCATGAATAACCGGCCAGGAACTCACGAGAGTATTGTCCCAATCGAACAAAACCGCTTTTGGCTTATCGGTAGCTTGCTGAGAGTCGCTCATGGAGACGATATATCTTCATCCATGTAGCTGCCATAGCGATCGAGTAGCGCCCGACATAAGGGACCAGCCTTGCCATCAGCTACCTGTTTATCGTCAATTTGAACAATCGGTTTTACGAATGAAGTTGTGCTGGTGAGAAAGGCCTCTTTGGCGCTTTGGGTTTCTTCGATGGAGAACGCCCGTTCGACAAACTTAATGCCCTTTTCTTCCGCAAGCTTAAGCACCGTTAATCGTGTGATGCCGCTTAAAATCGCATTGCTGAGCTGTCGGGTTACCAGTTCACCTTCTTTCGAGACAATCCAGGCATTCGAAGACGTTCCTTCCGTCACGTCCCCGTTTTCATCAAACATCCAGGCTTCATAGGCTCCGGCTTCCCTCGCCTGTTGCTTCCCTAAAACATTGCCGAGCAGCGATATCGACTTGATATCGTTTCTTTTCCAGCGGATATCGGGAATGGTGATAACCCGCACGCCTTTGGCGATTTCATCCGCATTAAACGGTTTCGAACGCCGGGTTGTCATCATCAGCGAGCTTTGAGAGTCTTTCGGAAATGCATGATCCCGCGGCGCAACACCGCGGGTGATTTGAAGATAGATCATCCCTTCCCGTAATCCGTTGCGGCGAATAATTTCGCGCATCAAAAATCGGAACGCGTTTTCGGTGACCGGCCAATCGATCTTGAGTTCATTTAGAGATCGCCGAAGCCGAACAATATGCGGTTCTTCATCAACCAAAGCACCGTTGTGAACCGCGATGACTTCATACACGCCGTCGGCAAAATTATAGCCCCGGTCCTCGATATGCACGGTCGCTTGGTTTTGCGGTAAATAACGACCGTTGATGTATGCGATTCGTCCCATAATGCTAAAAATACTCCAGGCGAACAGAAAACAACTGCTCGACTTTGCGAACGGCATCAGATGCGGCAAACAAGACGACCCTATCGTTCGCTTCAATGACAGTGCTGCCACGCGGACAGATTACGGTTCCATCGCGGACAATGGCGCCGAGCAAGACGCCTGCCGGCAAATCGATGTCTCTTAATGGTGGGCCGACGAGGCTCGATGTCGCGAGGGCTTCGGCTTCAATCAACTCGCCGAAGCCTTCGCGTAATGTGTGCACGGAATGTATGCGTCCGCGCCGGATATGCTGCAGGATTGTCGAAACGGTTATGTTTCGAGGTGTGACGACCACATCGACGCCGAGAGAAGTGATCAAAGGCTCGTAAGAACGTTTGTTGATCAGGGTAATGGCCCGCTGGCTGCCAAAGCGCTTGGCCAATAAAGATGATAAAATGTTGGTTTCATCATCGTTGGTGACGGCGACCACAGCTTCAGTCTCGGCAACGTTGGCTTCTTCGAGAATATTCGGATCGAGCGTATCCCCTTGCAAAACGATGGTGCGGTTTAATTGACTGGCGACGGTCTCGGCGCGTTCAATATTATTTTCAATGACCTTAGCATTGACACTTGGGTGTTCATTTTCGATGGTTTGGGCGAGCAGCAAACCGATGTTTCCACCACCCAAAATTAATAACCGGCGCGCTTCGCGTTCCTCATGGCCGAATGCCGCCATCGCGCGTGTGATCTGACTGCTGTCGACGACAAAATAGACCTCGTCCCCGGCTAACATTTGATCCTCGCCGGAAGGTACAATCGGTTTTTCATCGCGCATGATACCGATGACGACGATATTCATATCAGGAAACAGTTGCGTTAACTGGCGCAATGGCGTGTTTACGATCGGGCAGGTTTCCGTGATCCGAACACCCAATAGTTTCACCATATCATCGGCGAGCGGAATGGTTTCAAAGGACCCAGGAACTTGCAAACGCCTTGCAATGGCATTCGCGACTTCATGCTCCGGCGAAATAATAACATCGATCGGCATGTGTTCGCGGGCAAATAAATTCGCCCAAATCGGATTGCGGTAACTTTGGTGGCGAATACGGGCAATTTTCGACGGAACGTCAAACAAGGAATGTGCGACCTGACAGGCAACCATATTGACTTCATCGGCATAGGTTACGGCGATAATGATATCAGCATCCGACGCGCCGGCTTGTTCCTGCACATCCGGGCGGGCGGCATGGCCGACAATGCCTTGTACATCAAGCGTGTCGCCGATTTGACGTACCAATTCCGGCGACTGATCGATGACGATCACATCGTTATTTTCGAGGGCCAGATGGCGCGCAATGCTAAACCCAACTTGGCCGGCGCCGCAGACAATCACCTTCATTCAGCTTATTCCTTATGAGACAGCTTGGGCCTTATTTTGATTGTTATTGGGTTTTTCGCCGGATTGGACACCCAGGGATTTTAATTTTCGATGTAATGCCGATCGTTCCATGCCAATAAATTCAGCCGTGCGGGAAATATTTCCGCCGAATCGTGTGACTTGAGTTAAAAGGTATTCCCGTTCGAAAACCTCGCGGGCTTCGCGGAGAGGAAGAGAGAGGATTTCGCCGTTTTTATCCCACCCGCTATTGACGGTTGTTTGGCCTGTCAACTCGCCGGGGAGCATTTCGGCCGTAATGGGTTCATCTGAATCGCCGGGGGCCATGATCAGCACCCGTTCAATGACGTTTCTCAATTCCCGAACATTGCCGGGCCAGTGATAGGTTTGCAAAGCGATCAGCGCATCATCGGAAAACGATCTGGGTTGCTGTCCTATCGTTGCGGTTAGTTTTGACATAAAATAATCGGCCAATAAGCTGCTGTCGGCACTCCTATCCTTCAACGGCGGCACGTTAATTGGCACGACACTTAACCGGTAAAACAGGTCTTCCCTGAACTTTCCTTCGCTGATGGCTTGCTTAAGGTCTCTTGTTGCTGTTGCGACGACACGGACGTCGACACCAACGGTTTTATTACCGCCAACCCGTTCAAATGTTTGTTCCTGCAGTACGCGAACAATTTTGCTTTGTGTTTCAAGCGGCATATCGGTGACTTCATCCAGAAGAAGAGTACCGTTGTGTGCGGCTTCAAATTTTCCGATGCGCCGCCCCTCCTCGTCACCATTACCATTGTTTTCAGTGCCAAAAAGTTCGATTTCCATGCGGTCAGGCTGCATTGTTGCGCAATTCAGCGCCACGAAGGGACCGTTCGCGCGCGAAGAATAACGGTGCAACATTCGTGCGATGACTTCTTTGCCCGACCCTTCCGGTCCGGTGATGAGCACACGGCTGTTCGTCGGCGCGACTTTCGATATTGTTTGGCGCAGTTGATTAATAGCCGATGAATTTCCAATAAGGTCGATATCGTGATCGGAACGAGACCGAAGTTCTTCGTTTTCCCTTTTTAGCTGAGCTGCCTCAATAGCCCGTTCAACCAAAAGGACAAGCCGGTCGGCTTTGAACGGCTTTTCAATAAAGTCGTAAGCGCCTAACTTGATGGCATTTACCGCCGTTTCCACGGTGCCATGGCCGCTCATCATAACAACAGGTATGTTGCTGTGATGTTTTTTGATTTCACTGAGTATGCCTAGACCGTCTAGCTCACTGCCTTGAAGCCAAATATCCAGCACGACAAGGCTCGGCGGACGCGCGGTTACACTTGCGATGGCTTCATCGCTATCTCCCGCCTCCCGAGTGACGTAGCCTTCATCTTCGAGAATACCGGAGGTTAGAACCCGAATATCGGCTTCATCGTCGACAATTAAAATATCATGAGCCATGAGCTTGCAAGCGTGCCGCGGTTGTCAAAGGATCGGTTTCAGTGGATTCATCTAAAGAGTCTGCTTCGTCATGGGATAAATCGGCCTGTGACAATATTGTTGTATTTTGAAAAATCAACTTGGCCCGGGCGCCATTTCCATTCCGGTCCTCTAATATCAAGTCACCATTATGATCTTCCATGATTTTCTTAACAATGGCCAGTCCGAGCCCTGTCCCTTTTTCGCGTGTCGTGACGTAGGGTTCGGTTAAACGGTCCCTTTCTTGTGCCGGTAAGCCACGGCCATTATCTTCAATTATTATTGTAATATCATGCCCTTCCGAAGCGGGCGACGTTTGCAATTGTAAATGAATATGACCGGGATCAGATTTTTGGTCGCTGTCATTGATGCGTTCGACAATTGATTCGGCGGCATTTTTAAGAATATTTGTTAAAACCTGACCGATTTGATGGCTATCACATTGAATATGAATATCTTCATCCGTTAGTGTGATTTGATAATCAATATCACTAACGCGGTTTTTCTCTAAAAATATGGCCTGGCGGCATAAATCGGAAAGGTTTTCCGGCCTGAACGACGGTTGAGGCATGCGGGCAAACGAAGAGAATTCATTGACCATACGGCCGATATCCTCGACCTGGCGAACGATGGTTTCGGTGCAAATTTGAAAAGTTTCTGGATCCGTTTGAATTTCTTTCAAATATTTCCGTTTGAGTCTTTCAGCCGATAATTGAATAGGTGTCAGCGGGTTTTTAATTTCGTGGGCAATGCGTCTGGCAACATCCGCCCAAGCAGCTTTTCTTTGTGCCGAGAGAAGTTCGGTAACGTCATCAAACGTTACAACGTAGCCAATTACTTCATTTTTTGCCCGCTCACTGGTAATGCTCGCTAAGAGAGTTATGGGTGTGCCATTACGAACCAGTTTGATCTCTGCTTGCTGCCGCCGGTTCGGCCGGTTTTTGACACCATCGAGAAGAACTACCATTTCAGGCACAATATCCTCAAGTTGTTCACCAATATGGCTTGAAAGGTCCGTTGATAATAATTCCGAAGCGGACCGGTTCGGCAGGTTGATGGCCCCTTCTGCATCTAGTCCAATAACGCCGGCGGAAACACCGCTTAAAACAGTTTGTGTAAACCGGCGCCGTTCATCGAGTTGCTGGTTTGCCGCCATCAACCCTTCGCGTTGTTGCTCCAACTGATTGGCCATGCGGTTAAATGTCCGGCTAAGGGTGCCAAGTTCATCCGAAGTCGACATCGAATCGACGCGAACACTTAAATCGCCTTTACTAATTCTGTCCGAAGCGGAAATCAGATTGCTGATCGGGCTTGCTAATCGCGTCGCGAATGTCAGACCGAACCAAATCGAAACCATCAATAGCAATAAAGCCGCAACAATGAAGACGACGACAAGGTAAACCTGAAACGTATCAAGTTTATTTTCAATGTTTTGATATTCGCTAACCGCTCCCTTTGTACGCTCAAGGTATTCAGTGACCTTAGGGTCGATTGACCGACCAACCAGGAGATAGGCGTCAATTAAGCGGTTTAATCGAACCAATACACGTACCCGGTCCGTTTCATCCAAGTCTAACCGGGCAAACCCTTTAGCGTTTGCCTGTTCGATGACCTGGAGCGGTACTTTGACAAGATTAATGGCAACGCTCAAATCTGATCGTGCAATAAACCGGCCGTTGCCATCGACAACAGCAATTTCGGGAATGGCACTGAGTTGTGACAAAGTCGTTAAAAATTTTGTCATCTTCTCTTGGCTTTGAGAAACCTGATACGCCGTTCTGTTTAAGTCGTTCGCGATAGTCAGTGCGTCGGAAACAATACTTTCGCGGTGTTCGGCCAAATAAGCTTTGGCGACGACCTCCGAAGCATTCACCGCCGTTTTCACCTTATCACCGAACCAGTTTTGCAGGCCGTGATACAGAAATAATCCGGCGAAGATGGTAACTAATATCGTCGGGATGACGGAAACCAGGCTAAACAGCATGACCAAACGGACATGCAAACCGGACCCGGCATGACCCCGGCGTCGTTCGATCCATAATCGTGCAAGGCGGCGCGCGACGAGCGAGCCTAACAACAACAGTAAGACGGCATCGAGATAAAGCAGCGTGATAATTGTTTTCGGATCAGAACCGGTGCTGCTGGTCATGGTTGCAAATGTGGCTGCACCAGAAGCAATGGCGGCAAAAGCAAGTAGAATAGCAAGTTTTCTGTTCATCCGATAGCGACGCCACTGCAACCGGAAATGAGTAAACCAGCGATTTTTTGTACGGACAGATTCCGTCATTTAGCAGCTCCGCGCATTACGGGAATGCTGTGTGTTCTAATTTTTTTACGCAGGGTATTTCTATTCAAGCCGAGAATTTCGGCTGCCTTAATTTGATTGCCGCGTGTCGCCTCCAGTGTGAGAGAAATTAACGGACGCTCGATTTCCCGTAAAATTCGGTCATAGAGACCGGGTGGCGGCAAACTGCTGCCGTGGGCGGAAAAATAATTTTTAAGATGCTGTTCAATGCTTGAATCGAGTCCCTCGCGGTCATTTTCAGCCGTGATGGGTGATGTGTTGGCGAGTTCGGCCTCTATGTCTTCAATGCGGATGATTTCCTGAGAATAAAGTGCCGCGAGTCGCCGAACAAAGTTTTCTAATTCCCGTACATTTCCGGGCCAGCGGTATTGTGACAGCCGGTCCATCGCAGCGGACTCGATTGTTTTCAGCGGCAGTCCTTCTTCGACAGTGACTTCAAGGAAGTGATTGACCAATTCAGGGATGTCTTCTTTGCGTTCACGAAGCGGTGGCAACCGCATGGGAACGACATTAAGTCGGAAATAAAGATCTTCCCGAAATAACCCCTGGCGGATGAGTTGTTTTAAATCCCTATGTGTTGCCGCAACAATCCGTGCCCCGGCTTTAATCGTCGTTTTACCGCCAATGGTTGTATATTCACCTTCTTGTAATACCCGCAGCAATCGTGTTTGCGCCTCCATCGGCATATCGCCGATTTCATCGAGAAACAGTGTACCGCCGTCTGCCTGTTCGAAACGGCCGGACTTCCGGGCCGTTGCCCCCGTAAAGGCACCTTTCTCGTGACCGAAAAGTTCACTTTCGATCAGTTCTCGTGGAATGGCAGCCATATTGATGGCGACAAAAGGCCCATCACGCCGTTTTCCGAAATCATGCAGCGCGCGGGCAACGAGCTCTTTACCGGTGCCGGACTCGCCGGCGATCAAAACCGTTAAATCGGTTCCCATCAACCGCGCCATGGTTCGATACAATTCCTGCATCGCCGGTGAACGGCCAACCAAAGGCGGCTGCTCACCATTGCTTGATGGGTCGTCGACGAGATTATTATTTTGGTTTGGTGTCTCTAAGGCGCGTCGCACAACACCCAACAAATCATTAAGATCAAACGGCTTAGGTAAATACTCAAATGCACCCCGTTCTGTTGCCTTGACC
>Ga0181593_10004848_pt1 | contig 12217 bp, 10 predicted proteins | sample 071ome_19_FD_133756 | JGI IMG/M metagenome (GOLD analysis project Ga0181593, IMG submission 133756) | Coastal salt marsh microbial communities from the Groves Creek Marsh, Skidaway Island, Georgia - 071413AT metaG (megahit assembly) | ecosystem: Environmental > Aquatic > Marine > Intertidal...
GCGCCAAGCTAATGTGATTTGCAATAATGCAAACACACCTAGCATGCCGTACATCACACCATTGTGCAGTGCTGGAATACCATAGGTATCTCCATTCTCATCAAAACCAGCACCTGGTGTTTGTGCTTTAGTTAATGTATCTATGATGATACCAACGCCTAGTAATACTAGACCTGTCCATACCCACGGACCGCCTGTCATTACGCCGAACATTGACGCTAGGATCAGTAATGGCGCTAAAAAGTAACGCACGTTGATTAAAAATTTCTTCATCAAACCTCCTACGAATCTTAATCCCTTGTTAATTAATTGTGTCTTAGTATTTTTTATACATCCAAGGCTTTTTTGTGTAGCAAAAAAACCCAAACTTCAAATGGAATAACCCGATTATAGCACCAGAAATACGTAAAACCACAGCCTAAATATTAACTCAATATGCGTCTGTGAGAATATGCTTAATCAATCAATATCCAGGGATTATCTAGTACACAGCACGATTGTACAAATAATAAGCTTTCGATGTGGTTTTTTACTCCGGATGAACCCGAACTGTGGGCTTTACTTGGCTTCAAATATTAATGAAAGTGAATTAATGCAGTAGCGTTTACCTGTGGGCTGAGGGCCATCGTCAAACACATGACCCAAATGTGAACCGCAATTGTTACAACACACTTCAGTTCGTGTCATACCATGTGATTGATCAGTGATATAGACGAGCGCCTGCTGATTGGCGGCTTGCCAGAAACTCGGCCAACCGGTCCCCGAGTCAAATTTAGTCGTGGACTCAAACAAGACTGTCTCACAGCAAACACACTTAAAAAAGCCATTACCTGCTTCATCGAGTAAGTGGCCTGTGAAAGGAGCTTCTGTCCCCTTATTCCAACACACATCATACTGTTCAGAATTTAGCTTATCGGACCATTTATTTTTACTCATCCAACCCCACTTACCTGATTACAACCTATCTTTACTGTTTGGCGTCCTCTTTGCCGACTTCTTTCATACTTAATCGAATACGATTTTGTTTGTCTATTTCTAAAACTTTGACCGTCACCATATCACCTTCTTTCAGCACATCAGAGACATTTTCTACACGCTCATTTGAGATCTGTGAAATATGAACAAGACCATCACGCCCAGGCAAAATAGTAACAAATGCACCGAAGTCCATAATTTTTGCGACTTTACCCTCGTAAGTTGCACCCACTTCGACATCGGCTGTAATCAGTTCAATTCGCTTCTTAGCCTCTTCACCTGCCGCTCTATCGACTGAAGCAATCTTGATATTACCCTCATCATCGATATCAACCACGGCACCGGTCTCTTCTGTAATAGAGCGAATAACTGATCCACCTTTACCGATAACATCACGAATCTTGTCAGGATGAACAGACATAGACAGTAATCGCGGCGCATATTCTGACATCTCAGCAGGACTATTAATCACTTCACACATCTTACCCAGGATATGGATACGCCCTTCTTTCGCCTGCTCAAGTGCAATTTTCATTATCTCTTCAGTGATACCGTCAATCTTAATATCCATTTGTAATGCTGTAATACCTTCTTCAGAACCGGCTACTTTAAAGTCCATATCACCGAGATGATCCTCATCACCTAAGATATCTGATAGCACTGCAAACTTATCACCTTCTTTAATTAGACCCATGGCAATACCTGCGACAGGTGCTTTAATAGGTACACCCGCATCCATCAAGGCAAGACTGGTACCACACACTGAGGCCATAGAACTAGAACCATTCGATTCAGTGATTTCTGACACCACACGGATAACATATGGAAATTCTTCCTGACTTGGCATAATGACTTGCACACCACGCTTGGCAAGCTTCCCGTGACCTATCTCACGACGACCTGGTGAACCGGTTCTGCCAGCTTCACCGACTGAGTAAGGAGGAAAGTTGTAATGCAACATGAAGGTTTCTTTACGCTCACCTTCAATAGCATCAATAATCTGAGCATCACGCCCAGTTCCAAGAGTCGTGACCACGATCGCTTGAGTTTCACCACGAGTAAACAATGCTGAACCATGAGTTCTCTCTAGAATGCCTGTTCTGACAAATATAGGTCGTACGGTTTTAGTATCTCGCCCATCGATCCGTGGTTCGCCAGAAATAATTTTTCCGCGCACTAAACTTTTTTCCAAACTTGAAAATTCAGCGACTACATCCGCTTCGGTAGGACCCTCTTCATCACACAAATCTTGCTTAGCTTGCTCACGAATCTCTGCAATAGCTTGTTGGCGTGATAATTTTTCAGAAATCTTATAAGCATCACTCAATGCTTCTGTATATAGTGCAGCAACTTTACCCGCCAACTCTTCATTATTCTCAGGTGCAGTCCATTCCCAGCGTGGCTTACCAACTTCAGCAGCTAACTCTCTTATAGCATTGATCACCACTTGCATCTGTTGATGGCCAAACATAACCGCACCCAACATAACTTCCTCTGACAGCAAGTTAGCTTCAGACTCCACCATCAATACTGCGTTATCAGTACCAGCAACCACGAGTTCAAGATCTGATTCTGCTATCTGCGAAAAAGTTGGGTTAATGACATATTCACCATTAATGTAACCCACTTTTGAAGCACCAATTGGACCATCAAAGGGAATACCTGATATAGCCAAGGCTGCTGAAGTACCAATCAAAGCAGGTATATCAGCATCAATATCATTATTCATAGACATCACTGTTGCGATAACTTGAACTTCATTTTTGAAACCTTTTGGGAACAGCGGGCGAATAGGACGATCGATCAATCGACAAGTAAGAGTTTCTTTTTCACTCGGTCGACCTTCACGCTTGAAGAACCCCCCGGGAATCTTACCTGCGGCATAAGTTTTTTCTTGATAGTTGACGGTAAGAGGAAAGAAGCTTTGACCCTCTTTTGCGGTTCTCACGCCTACAACTGTTACTAATACTGTGGTACCACCCATATTCACAATGACTGCACCATCTGCTTGACGAGCGATTTCGCCGGTTTCGATAGTTACTTCATGTGCGCCGAACTGGAAAGATTTCTTTATGCTTTTCACTAGGATTTCCTATAAGAATTGACTATAACAAATGAAATTACACAGGACTGATGTAAAGTAATTCACATCTTATTCTGCATAGACGATTCATTCTTGTGCCCTCACGAGAATGAACTAAAAAATTTTTGATTGAAGCTGATACATCAACTTCACAATGTGGGCGTCGTACGTTCGACAAAGATGACCAGACATGCGACAACAGCTGGAACATTAATCTTTTATCGACGCAGACCTAAAGATGAAATCAATTGTTGGTAACGACTCTGGTCTTTACGTTTGATGTAATCCAGTAACTTACGACGTTGGTTGACCAACTTTAAAAGACCATGTCTTGAATGATGATCATGTATATGATCTGCAAAATGGTCACTAAGATATTTAATTCGGGCAGACAGAAGTGCCACCTGTACTTCGGGTGAGCCCGTATCATTGGCTGACTGTTGATACTGTTCGATAATGCCTGACTTGTCTTCTGCTGTTAGTGCCATGTTTTATTATTTCTATCTTAAGGGTTTATAACGAAGCGCGATTCTACCATGTGAGTCAGCTCATACAATACTTAATTTAGCCCCGAGTGCCAAAAAATTGATTAAATTTCACGGCCTTACCCTGTTCCAGCTGAGCTAACCCCCTTAAAACCCCCTGTGTATCAAATATACGCAGATATTTTAGTGAATGTGTTTGCTCTAACTGCAGACCAATACCCTGTTGCAACATTTGTACAAAACCCTCATTCAATGTCTTGCTTGGATAGCCTGAATAAGCAGTTTCAATTGGTAAAACCAGCGACTCAATGTTCTTATGGTGCTGCAATACGGATTCCATTTCTTGCATAGTGACCATGGGATATAGTGTGCCGAAATCTCCAACTGACAATCTCCTCAACAATTTCACATGCGCATAACAACCAAGCGCCCGGCCCATATCTTCAACCAATGTTCTGATATAGGTGCCTTTTGAACACTTCACTGTCATCTCCACGGTATCATTAGTCATCTCGCCTAACATGATGTCATGGATTTTTACCAAACGAGAACCACGCTCTACCTGTTGCCCCTGCCGAGCAAGCTTATAGAGGGGCACACCGTCTTTCTTAAGTGCCGAATACATCGGTGGCACCTGCTCAATATCACCCAAAAATTGTGGGATTAGGGCTTGAAATCCCTCAATATGATGCTGTTTGACGTCAGCTTGACGAGTTACCTCACCTTCGCTGTCACCAGTAGTGGTCTCTTGGCCTAACTGAGCGACCACTGAATAACACTTTTGCATGGAAGTAATATGTTCTGCGATCTTGGTAGCACGACCAAAACATATAACTAATGCACCACTTGCTAACGGATCTAAAGTACCCGTATGTCCCGCTTTGCGAGCATTAAATAAGCGTTTAACTTGTTGAAGAGCGTGGTTAGAACTTAGCGCTAATGGTTTATCCAATACCACCAGACCATGCATATCAATTCCACGCTTTTTTTTATTTGCCACGAATTATAATTTTGTGTTGACTGAAACTAAAAACGAGTTTTGCTAATTTTTTCTTGTGTTAATATTTCTTCCAGACGGGTGGATCTCTCAGTCGTATCGTCGAAATAAAAAACTAATTTAGGAATCACTCTTATACGCAATATTTTTCCTAATTCTTTCCTTAAGTGCGCAGCGCAACTATCCAAACCTTGTTGTAATTCTTTAGTATCTTGTGAAGTTGAAAACGGCGTGTAATAAATCTTAGCTGTAGATAAATCCTTATTTACAACCACTTCAGTAATGGAGAAATCACTCACGCGTGGGTCATTGATATTTTCACGCAGCATGACAGCAATTTCACGATGTATTTGCTCAGCAATACGTAATGAACGAGGATAATCTCTAGGCATTATCAATCAATTGTCCGTGCCACTTCTGTACGCTCGTAAACCTCTATCTGATCTCCCGCCTTCACATCATTATAGTTTTTAACTGCGATACCGCATTCTGTACCGGAGCGAACTTCATTAACATCATCCTTGTGTCTACGTAGCGATTCTAACTCCCCTTCATAGACAACGACATTATCACGCAGCACTCTGATTGGATTGCCCTTTTTCACCGCACCATCGACCACCATACACCCGGCCACAGCCCCTAATGCTGATGATTTAAATACATCTTTCACTTCAGCAATACCAACAATCTCTTCACGGAGCTCTGGTGACAATAATCCACTCATCGCATCTTTAACGTCATCGATGGCTTCATAAATCACACTGTAGTAACGCAAATCGACACCGGTATCGTCCAGAGCTCGCCGCGCACTGGCATCAGCGCGCACATTAAAGCCAATAACAATAGCTTTAGAAGCCGCAGCGAGGTTGATATCAGATTCAGTAATCCCGCCCACTCCAGAACTCACTATAGTAACTTTAACCTCTTCAGTTGAGAGTTTTGCTAAAGAATCTTTTAGTGCCTCAGCACTACCTTGGACATCGGCCTTAATCAGAATATTTACACTGACTACTTCGCCATCTTGCATTTGATTGAAAATATTCTCGAGCTTCGCGGCTTGTTGAGCCGCCAACTTAGAATCTCGTGTCTTACCACGACGTAATTCAGCCACCTCACGCGCTTTACGATCGCTCTCAACGACAATAGCATCCTCACCCGCATTGACCGTGCCGGAAATACCCAGCACCACAACAGGCAGTGATGGGCCAGCAGATTCTATTGCCTCACCCTGCTCATCAAACATAGCGCGAACACGCCCATATTCCTCTCCACATAATAAAATATCGCCGCGATTGAGTTGTCCTTCCTGCACCAAAATAGTCGACACTGGACCACGTCCTTTATCTAATGAGGATTCAACTACGATGCCAGATGCAGGACCTGTGGGTACACCTTTTAATTCCATAATTTCAGCTTGCAGACTGAGCGCACTCAAAAGTTCGTCAATACCCTCACCCGTTTTTGCGGAGACGTTAACAAACTGCACATCCCCTCCCCAATCTTCTGGTATTACATTCAATGCAGACAGATCATTGCGGACTCGGTCTGGATCGGCTTCAGGCTTGTCCACTTTATTCACGGCTACGACTATGGGTACCCCAGCAGCACGCGAATGCTCAACCGCCTCGGCCGTCTGTGGCATGACGCCATCATCGGCTGACACCACTAAAATGACAATATCAGTTAGCTGCGCACCTCGAGCACGCATAGCAGTAAAGGCCGCGTGTCCGGGAGTATCCAAGAATGTAATCACACCATTTGGCGTATCAACATGATAAGCTCCAATATGTTGAGTGATGCCACCGGCCTCACCCGCCGCCACACGAGAGTGGCGAATATAATCAAGTAGTGAAGTCTTACCATGATCCACATGTCCCATCACAGTCACTATCGGCGGTCTTACTACCGATGCTGCACTGTCGTACTCAGGCTTGATTAAGTCAGTTTCAACATCATTATCTTCATATGGCTTAGCGACATGACCCAACTCCTCAACGACTAACACGGCTGTATCTTGATCAATCACTTGATTGATAGTGGCCATCACACCCATATTCATCATTACTTTAATCACTTCAGCCGCTTTGATCGCCATTTTTTGCGCTAGATCTGCCACTGAGATGCTATCTGGGATCATCACCTCATGCACAACAGGTGCTATAGGTTTTTCAAAACCATGCTTAGAAGTACTCTCAACTTTTTGTGGTCGTACCTTAGCTTTAGTTTTGCGCTTACCACGCTTGTCGGTGGACACATGCAGTTCAGCACGCTTACCTTGATCTTCTGATTTATCACGCTTGCGGGTAGAACTCTTTCTTTCTTTGGTGGGTGACTCTTTGACTGGCTCAGCCTGAGCAGCTTTTTGTTGAGCTTCCTGCAGTGCCTGTTGTTCCGCTATACGTTGAGCTTCTTCAGCTTCTTGTTTCTCTCTCTCAATTCGCTCTTGTTCTTCTCGCTGTTTTTCCTCAGCTATACGTTGAGCCTCTTTTTCTGCCTCAACACGTTCTTGTTCGGCACGCTTTTGCTTTTCAGCTTCCTCTTGTCGTTTCTTTTCTTCTTCCTGTTCTATCAACTCACTACGTTTTACATATGTTCTTTTCTTGCGTACTTCTACATTGACCGTTTTTGTAGCAGATGCACGGCCTTGCCCACCCGATACTTTGAGCTGAGATGTGCTTTTTCTTCGCAAGGTGATTTTCTTTCCATCACCCGAGCCTTCTAGTTTAGAACCTTTACTTTGACGCAGATATTCAAGCAACTGAAGCTTCTCACTATCAGAAATTTCATCGTCGGGTGCTGTGAAGCTTAAGCCAGCATCTTGAAGCTGCTGTAGCAGTTTATCGACAGGAGTTCCAACGACTTCCGCAAGTTGTTTTACAGTGACCTTTGCCATGTATCCTCTGTTTATTTAGTTATTCTTCTGCAAACCATGGAGCACGCGCTTGCATGATCAATTCACCTGCCCTGTCATCATCCAACCCTTCGATATCCGCAATATCATCGATAGATTGTTCAGCCAGGTCTTCCATAGTAATAATTTTACGTGCAGCCAGTTCAAAAGCTAAATCACGATCCATACCTTCCATATTTAGAAGATCTTCAGCCGGCTCTGCCAACTCATCTGATTCACCAGAAATCGCTTGTGTCAGCAGGGCATCTCTGGCCCGACCACGCAGCTCATCGACGATTTGCTCATCAAACTCTTCCACTTCAAGTAGTTCCTTCGGTGGCACATAAGCAATTTCATCCACCGTTGAAAAACCCTCTTGAACAAGGATTGCGGCGACTTCTTCATCAACATCAAGTTTCTCCATGAATAGTTCTTGGAGTACTCGCATTTCACCTTCACTCTTCTCTTCAGCCTGACTTTCAGTCATAACATTGAGCGTCCAACCAGTCAGCTCACTGGCCAGCTTAACATTCTGACCACCACGCCCAATCGCTTGCGAGAGTTTATCCTCCTCCACTGCAATATCCATACTATTGGATTCTTCATCTAAGACTATCGACAGAGTCACAGCAGGCGACATTGCATTAATTACAAACTGTGCCGGGTTCTCATCCCATAGAATAATATCAATACGCTCACCCGCCAGCTCATTTGAAACTGACTGAACACGCGAGCCACGCATACCCACACAAGCACCAACAGGGTCTAATCGAGGATCAGATGAACGCACAGCAATTTTAGCGCGCAAGCCTGGATCACGGGCAGCACCTAGTACATCAATGACATTCTGACCCACTTCAGGCACTTCAAGTTTAAATAATTCAATCAGAAATTCTGACGCTGTTCGTGTAAGAAATAATTGAGGACCTTTCATTTCAGAGCGCACTTCTTTCAAGTAAGCACGGACTCGATCACCAGGGCGAATAGATTCACGTGGAATCATATCCTCACGAGGAATAAAACCTTCAGCATTCCCTCCCAAGTCAATATATATGCCATTATGCTCTGTGCGCTTGGCGACCCCCATCACTAATTCACCGACACGATTACTATAAGCATCTACGATAAGGGCTCTTTCAGCCTCACGGACTTTTTGCACGATCACTTGCTTAGCCGTATGCGCAGCAATTCGTCCAAATGAAACCGACTCGATGTCTTCTTCTATGTAGTCACCTACTTCAGCATCCGCTTTTTTCTGAATAGCGTAGCTGTAAAGTATTTGCTTTTCCGGTGACTCAAATTCTGGATCTTCATCATCTACCACCAACCAGCGACGGTAAGTATTGTAATCACCAGACTCACGATCAATTTCCACACGAACCTCAATATCCTGCGTATATCTTTTACGAGTGGCTGTGGCTAAGGCTGCCTCTATTGCTTGAAAAATTACTTCCTGATCAACCCCTTTTTCATTTGAGACTGTTTCAGCAACCATTAAAATTTCTTTATTCATACCTGCATATTCCTACTCTTAGCTAATCCTGAGAATGTATTCTTAGAGATAAATCAAATGTGCTCTTTTTACTGCATCTATGGAAAAACTCACCTCAAGCCCATCTACCATCATGATGATGTTATCTGACTCAATTCCAATGAGTTCTCCTTTAAAATTCTTACGTCCTTCCAACGCCCAAGCCAGTCTTACCTTAATTTCAAAACCCAAATAACGCTGATAATGCGCCAACTTCAATAATGGACGTTCAACACCTGGTGATGACACCTCTAAAGTGTATGGCACCGCAATTGGATCTTCCACATCGAGCACTGCGCTCACTTGATGACTGACCTCTGAGCAATGATCCAGTGTGACTCCATCCTCATGATCAATATATATTTTTATGAGTGCATGTCTCTGCGAACTGCGGTATTCAAGTCCCCACAGCTGATAACCAAGACCAGTAATAATCGGATCAAATAAAGATTCTAAAGTTTGCGAATCGACCCTCAAAACCAATCTCCTCAAAATGCCAGTCGTTTTTAACCAGACAACAAAAAAGCCCCATGCGGGGCTTTAAAAAATTCTTTACTGATCGTGTATATCCAATATCGTACCGATTATATTTAACAGTTTAACAATGAGCAAGCAGTATTCACTCTGCCAATCGGAAAACATAGATTTAAATGACATCATCCTTTAATTCGACAAGATACCACTGTATCCAAGTACACTATATAGCGGTCTTAATAAAATGCATCTATGAATCAATGAATTCATTACATAACAGGGGTATCTGGACAATAAAATCAACCTTTGAGTATTATAGAGAAGCTCGAAAAAGTTCAGCTAAATTGGCATTAGGGCTATAAAAACAATTACTTACATATTTTAATCTAACACGGAATATAACCACAACAAGATAGACTAGATCTCATGGAGAAAGCATATCACAACACAATACTAAAGAAGCTAGCAGCCTCTAGATCAATATCTACTCAGCCTCAGAATACTGCAGAAACCGATACATTTGATCATAATAGTATTACTTGCTAAAGGTATGTATTACATCAGCTGGTGACTGAGGTTCATACTAAAATATAGCTTATAAATTCTTCGTCAGCATTGGCCGTTCCGTCAAAATCTCTACCGTCTCTTGATTGCTAATAAAATTCTGTCGTACGCCCACTACAATCATTTTTGCATCAACGTCATCGATCAAGATAGCCACAGCAATCTGATTGTCGCGATAGTCATAATGTCGCGTAATTTCACGCCCATCTGAATCTCTCACTTTTTCACTGTACTGAGTGTGGTCCCAAGCGCAACAAACCGCCACAGAATGTATCTCCTTATCAGCATAACGCTTTTTGACCAAATTAAGCGCCTTATCTCTCAATGTTTCTTTATCCTCACCTTGATAGGCATCGCTAGGCATTCTTTGATCTTCAATTAATGCACGCGCATGCTCAGCAATGAGTTGCGCTAACGTTTGATTAGCTCGATCCAACTTGGCTTGTTGTTCACTCAAGGGCTGACTTGCTTGTTCAGGGTAACCACGAAAAGCTAAATCAATGTTAGTTTGAATTTGGGTGATAGCATCAAAACTACGGCGCTCTGGGTAGCGCGCGCGATTGGTTAAAATAGACTCTGCTATGCGCCTAGCATCAATGTCATTCGTCATAGGTGTGAGGGTAAATCGCATAGCAACAAGATTATGGTCAATTACCGCAGCCAGCACCCGAATAGACTCAGGGCTCTCGTTTTTCAATGCAGTTGAGACATCATCAAAAGCCCGCATTAAATCCGTCCAGTCCTTACTATACTTTTCGCTGCGCTGAAATAATGGCTGATACTGCCTCGACCATTGTTGTATCTCAGAGCGATAACGCGGCACCTGATCTAAGCCTAACTTATGACGCTGCAACACCACTCCATTGATCTTATTCTCAATCAACCAAGCTTCAGTCGACTTCGGTCTGAACTGATCCAGTGCCACGATTTCACGGCTGGCCAATACTGCATCTTTGAGAGCAAGCACATAATTCACTGCGGCTTGCAGATGCTGTTCAAACTCTGGAAAATCTGCCGTATTGTTCGCGCTTAATCCTTGTTCAGTTTTTGCCGCTTCTTTATGACGAATGTCCAAAATACGTTGCTTGGCAACCTCCACACGCTGATACAACTCGGCCACTTGTGCATATTCACGTGAGGCGCCGGATTTCTCTAAATCCTGAATGACACTATCGAGTCGTTGCTGAATGAATGCAAATTGCTGATCTTGCCCTACACCAGGCATGATGATTCCAAACTGAGCCATAAATGCGGCCTGTTGCTCTGGGGTGGCTGCGTTAAACTGGGCTTCCAGTTGTGGATTCTCTTTAAGTCCCTGATTGAATTGAGCCAGTAATACTTGCTGTTGGGGACTGATTGGCTGATTAGCCAACATCAGTTGTTGTTCCAGTTCGCGCTCAATCTCATTCATATTCATAGTTTGGCGCTTAACGGCCTCACTGAGAGGGTATGGCAGAGACGACTCGGCCTGCACCAGTATAGGTGGCAGTAAACTTACACAAAGAATGAAAACCCATAGCGGTGTGATCATGAAGGGTTTAGTGGTCATGAAGAAGTCCCCAAGTAATTCGTACTCAATTCAACATCAGCACAATGATGATAATCAATAAGCCGCGCAACTGATTGCAATAACACGACAGTAATTAATAAATACAGACTATCATGATGCGAATAACATGAACATTACTTTGATCGCCCATGGATAGGATAGATTTTTAATACTGGGGATCATTACAAGGTAGAGACAAACACTAGCCGAGATGGATCTCACCACACAGTAGATAGTGGAGAGGTAGTGGTAGCGGGGGCAGGATTTGAACCTGCGACCTTCGGGTTATGAGCCCGACGAGCTGCCAGACTGCTCCACCCCGCATCAATCTGGACGCTGGAGTGTACGCACACCCACGACAAATTTCAAGGCGGCATTACCACTTAAACAGATCAACATAACAAAAACGCGAGAACCCAAGATCACCACCTCCTTGGATTTTGGCAGTATCATAAGCACCTCCATATGGCGGTCACCTCCTAAGTAATTGAGTAACATGGATCAGAAAACAAAGGGGATATAACCTTGGCTGATGGATTCAACTAAACCAGAATAATTGAAAGCGAATTAGAATATAAATGTGAACTAATGAATTCAGTCATTGGTGCCGATGGCCGGAGTCGAACCGGCACAGCTTTCGCCACTGCCCCCTCAAGACAGCGTGTCTAC
>Ga0181593_10004849_pt1 | contig 12213 bp, 13 predicted proteins | sample 071ome_19_FD_133756 | JGI IMG/M metagenome (GOLD analysis project Ga0181593, IMG submission 133756) | Coastal salt marsh microbial communities from the Groves Creek Marsh, Skidaway Island, Georgia - 071413AT metaG (megahit assembly) | ecosystem: Environmental > Aquatic > Marine > Intertidal...
CGGGGGCGGCGGGGGCGGCGGCCGAATACCGGCCCGCGCGTCGGCGCACCATGCCGGCTGCCGCTCGGGGAGGCATACGAAGGTCAGCATGTCTTCGTCGAGCTTCCACCAGTCTAGGTTGGCGCCGATCGTGGCGGATTGCGCCTGGGCGGAGGATCCCCAGGCCGTGGCGAGGAAAACGACGCAGGCAATAGGCAAGAGCCGCGTCGTGCGGCCGATTAGGCGAAATGGTTCGGTTGGGATGAAGCCAAGCATTGAGCAATCTTACCAGAAGGTCGGAGACCGTATAACGACCCTGTCGCCCAACACGCACCGCACGTGACGCGTGAAGGCGGGCACTCTGCGGTGTAAGTTCGCAGGTCATGAAGAAATCCAAACAGCGGCTGGACCTGACCTTAGTTGACCGCGGCTTGGCGCCGAGTCGAGAACGGGCGCGCGCGCTGATCATGGCCGGCCAGGTCAGCGTCGCTGGCGCTCGGATCGACAAGCCCGGCACCTCTATTCCCGAAGATGCCGACGTGTCGGTAAAAGGGGCGGACCATCCGTGGGTCTCGCGTGGCGGGCTCAAGTTGGCGCACGCACTCGAGACGTTCGATCTCGACGTCACTGACAAAGTGGCCCTGGACATTGGCGCATCGACCGGCGGTTTTACCGACGTGCTACTGAAGAACGGTGCTCGACGCGTTTATGCAGTTGATGTCGGCCATGGCCAACTCGACTGGGGGCTTCGCAACGACGAACGGGTTGTGACGCTTGAGCGTACCAATGCCCGCAACCTCACCAAAGAACACGTTCCTGAGGCGATCGATGTTGTTGTTTGCGATGCCAGTTTCATCGGGTTGCGTACGATCCTGCCGGCGGGCCTGCGACTGGCCGCATCCGGGGCTGTACTCGTTGCGTTGATCAAGCCACAGTTTGAAGCAGGTAAGGACCGGGTCGGCAAAGGCGGGGTCGTGCGCGACGAAGCGGTTCACCAAGAGGTCTGCGAGACCATCCAAGGGTGGCTAACCGCCTTACAGGAATGGACTGTTGTGGGACTGACCGAGAGCCCGGTCCGAGGACCCGCCGGCAACAAAGAATTCCTCATTGTTGCGCGCCATGACTGAAGCCATCGAGGCAGAGGTCACTGACATCGGACATGCCGGGGATGGTTTGGTTCGTCAAAACGACCGAACGGTGTACGTGCCTTGGACGGTTCCCGGCGACACGGTTCGGTTTACCTCGGATCGGGACGGCCGCGGTACGCTCAGAGAGGTGGTGTCTCCTTCGAGACACCGCATAGACCCTGTCTGTCGGCATTTTGGCGACTGCGGCGGTTGTGTCGCCCAGCATTTCGACGCGGAGACTTATCGCGACTGGCGGCGTGAACAAATCGTTGGCGCCTTACGTCGGCGTGGGTTCGATGCCCCGCCGGTCGCCGATGTGGTGATGATCGACGCTGGGAGGCGCCGTCGTGCGACGCTGGCGTGGCGGCGGACCAAAGACCGCGTGTTGCTCGGGTTTCGTGCACGTGGAACACACCGGATTGTGGACATGTCGATGTGTCCGGCGCTGCATCCGTCTGTGGTTGCGATGCTTGATCGTTTCCGCGACTTGGCGCGTCGATTGGAACCCGCGGGACGGCTCGACGTTACGGTGTGCGACAACGGCCTCGACATAACGCTGGAGCAACGGGACGAACCGGATCTCGAGATGCGCCAAGCGATCGGTACGTTCGCCTCAGAAACAGGTGTTGCGAGAGTATCCTGGCGGGCGGGGCAAGGTGGGGCCTCTGATCTCCTCATTCAGCACCGGCCACCGGTGGTGACGATCGCGGGTGTTCCACTGAGGTTTCCGGCGGCGACATTCCTACAGCCCAGCGTGGACGGTGAAGTCACGTTGCAGGGATTGGTGGTCGGCATGGCCGGTGATGCGAAGCGGATCGCTGACTTGTTTTGCGGTTGCGGGACCCTTTCGCTCGCCATGGCAAGGCAGGGCGCCGTCGACGCGTTCGATTCGGATCGCCACGCGATCGATGCCCTTCGGGCCGCTTCGGCGACGGGGGCAAAGCTGCATGCCCTTAATGCGGCGCACCGCGACCTCTTTCGCCGGCCCCTGGCGCTCGACGAGCTAGCGGCTTACGACGCCGTGGTTATTGATCCACCCCGCGCAGGCGCGGCGGCGCAGGCGACGGCTTTGGCGCAAAGCGATGTTCCCACCGTGGTCGCAGTTTCGTGCCACCCCGCAACATTTGCTCGGGACGCCCGTCTTTTGGTGGACGGCGGTTATGCTTTACGAAAGATCGTGCCGATCGACCAATTCGTATGGTCGCAACACCTCGAGCTCGTGGCGCTATTCGAGCGCTAACGCGCTTGGGCGTGGTATTCGAGGTTCGGCATCATGTCGACGCCGGCTGCGACGCGATTTGTCATATTGAACAGGCCAACGACATCACAGATGTCCCAAATGTCGGCGTCGGCGAAGCCGGCATCGCGCAGCGCTTGGCGATCGTCCTCGCCCATCGTATGCGATTCGGTCGTCAGTCTAAAAGCAAAGTCGAGCATCGCGCGGTGGCGGGGCGACAATTCGGCATTGCGGTAGTTCATGACCATGAACTCGCCCAAAACAGGGTCGTCGGCGTAGTCGCGGACCGCCGCGCCGTGGGCGACCTGGCAGTAATAGCAGCGGTTCGCCGACGACACGACGACGGCAATCATCTCTCGTTCGAGCGTCGTTAGGCCCGAGTCGCCGAGCATGATCTCGTTGTAAAAGCGAGAGAACCACCGCAGCTTTTTCTGGTTCCACGAGTACGCGCGCAGCACGTTCGGGATGAACCCGATCTTATCGTCACAGATCGCATAGTATTTTTGGAGATCGTCATCGAGCGACGCGCGATCCGGTTCTTTGAGGTCGAGCGCATGAACATGGTCTGGTTGAGTCACAGAAGCCTCCGGTTGTCGTTTGGTATGTGCACAGCCAAACCGGTCGTCTAGCGACGGGTGGCAGGTTCGCTACGGCGTGTCGTTCTGCGCGCGGTGGCGCAGCAGGTGATCCGCCAGGATGCAGGCCATCATTGCCTCGCCAACGGGAACCGCGCGAATGCCGACGCAGGGGTCGTGGCGCCCCTTTGTGACGATCTCGGTCTCATCGCCCGTTCTTGTTACTGTCGCCCGCGTTGACAAGATGGATGACGTCGGTTTCACGGCGAACCGCACAACGATGTCTTGGCCGGTTGCAATTCCGCCCAGGATGCCGCCTGCGTTGTTGGATGTGAAAGCGATACGCCCATCGTCCATGCGCATTTCGTCGGCGTTTTCTTCTCCCGAAAGCGCGGCGGCGCCGAAACCCGCGCCGATCTCCACCCCCTTGACGGCGTTGATACTCATCATGCCGGCGGCGAGATCGGCGTCGAGTTTGCCGTAGAGCGGGGCACCCCATCCAGCCGGTACGCCGCGCGCCACGATCTCGATGACCGCGCCGACCGAAGAGCCGTCTTTGCGCACTTGGTCGAGGAGGTCCGTCCAGCGTTCTGCGGTATTAGAATCAGGGCAATAGAAGGGGTTGCGGTCAACCTCATCCCAGTTCCACCGTGTGCGGTCTATCGCATCGCTGCCGACCTGAACCAGCGCGCCGCGAATGCTGATCGACTGGCCGAGGATTTTTCGCGCAACGGCGCCCGCGGCGACACGGACTGCGGTTTCGCGAGCCGATGACCGGCCACCGCCACGGTAGTCGCGGATGCCGTACTTGGCGTCGTAGGTGTAATCGGCGTGGCCGGGACGGTACTTGTCGCGAATGTCGCCATAGTCCTTGGAGCGAGCGTCTTGATTGCGGATCAGCAGCGAGATTGGTGTGCCCGTGGTCCGACCTTCGAAGACACCCGATAGGATTTCAACGGTGTCGGGTTCCTGGCGCTGCGTTGTGAAGCGGCTTTGCCCCGGGCGTCGTTTATCGAGCCAAGGCTGGATGTCAGCTTCTGCCAACTCGATTTGCGGCGGCACGCCGTCGACAACACCTCCGATGGCCGGGCCATGGCTTTCGCCCCAGGTGGTCACGCGTAAGAGGTGTCCGAAAGTATTGTGTGACATGGCCGGAGCCGGCCTTTCTGCCGTCTAGTCTTTTTCCGCGACAGAAATATCGGGCGCATCGACGGCCTTCATGCCCACGACATGGTAGCCGCTATCGACATGATGGATTTCGCCGGTAACACCGCGACCTAGGTCGCTCATCAGGTATAAGCCCGCGCCGCCGACTTCATCGATCGTCGTCGTGCGCCGCAGCGGTGCGTTGTATTCGTTCCATTTTAGAATATAGCGGAAGTCACCGATGCCACTTGCAGCAAGGGTCTTCACGGGACCGGCCGAGATCGCGTTGACTCGAATGTCGTTACGACCGAGATCGGCGGCGAGGTAGCGCACGCTCGCCTCAAGGGCGGCCTTCGCCACACCCATAACGTTGTAATGGGGCATGACCTTTTCGGCGCCGTAGTAGGTCAACGTGACGATCGAGCCGCCGTCGGTCATCAGTTTCTCGGCACGTTGGCATACAGCGGTCAGCGAGAAGCAGGAGATGTCCATCGTCATGCGGAAGTTGTCGGCCGTCGTATCGACATAGCGACCGCGCAACTGGTTTTTGTCGGAAAACGAAATGGCATGGACGAGAAAGTCCAGCTGGCCCCATTTTTCGGCCAATGTCGCAAATACCGCGTCGATGCTTGCATCGTCAGTGACATCGCAGGGCAGAACGATATCCGAACCGAGGGTCTCGGCCAGTGGTTTGACCCGTTTTCCGAGCGCTTCGCCTTGATAGGTGAAAGCCACTTCGGCGCCATGGTCGGCGACGGTTTTTGCAATTCCCCACGCCAACGAACGATCATTGGCCACACCCATGATCAATCCGCGTTTGCCTTTCATAAGGCTCGCTGGAGCACTCATTGGTACCGCGTCTCCGTGCTAATAGTGGGCGAACCGCCCGATGGTGGGGTGCCGCAGCATCCTACACCAACCCGTTTTGTCGTCAAATTGAAGGGCTAGACCGACGCGAGATTCTGGCGTGGGTCGAAATCGGTATGGCCTTTGCGTTCACGTACAAACGCTTTTAGGCCGGGATCAACGGTCTGTGGCAGCTTGATGACCAGCCGGATCACCTGATCGCCCGTCACCGATCTGCCAGGCCGTCGCAAGCCCTTGCCACGAAGGCGAAGTTGCGCGCCTGAGTTGGCGCCGCTTGGGACGGTGACCTCAACGGACCCATTGACCGTCGGCACTCGAATGCGTGCGCCTAGGACGGCCTCTTCAAGTGTAATGGGAACCTCAAGATGCACGTCGTCGCCTTCGGTGCGAAAGACCTTGTGCGGGGTCACTTCGACCTTCACGAGGGCGTCCGTGCGGCGTCCCAATCGACCGACAGCTTGGTCTTTGAGGCGAATAACCTGCCCGTCACGGATGCCGGCGGGCACGGTGACGTCAAGCGTTCGACCGTGACCGGCGGTCAGGCGTTTTGTTGTCCCCTGGGCGGCCTCGATGAACGTGACGCGAAGCTTGTGCGTGGTATCAGGTGGCGGGGGCGAAATTTGCCGTTCGCGGGGTGACTTGGTCGATCGAAATGGACCGAAGAGGTCGTCGGCCTTGATGGCGCCGCCGAGCCAACGCGATGCCGTTGTGCCCGGTGCGCCGTCGCGATCCGTTTTCCGGCCAGGGGTTTCTGGACGCGCAGTATTGTTGTTTTTCGGCGGCGGCGGTTTTGTCGCCTTGCACGGAGAAGCCGATGCGCCTGAGTCATGCTTTGCGTTCGGTTTTGGTTTCGCCTGTTGTCTTTTGGACGATTGCGGCGATTTTGCCTTGGGCGGATTGGGTGATTTGGGGCGTCGGCGGCCCCACGCATCTATGTCGCCTCGATCGAACCGTGCGCGCTTGTCGGCGTCGCCGATCAGAGCATAGGCGGCATTGACGTCTTTGAATTTGTCGGCGACCTCGGGCGTATCGGGGTTGCGATCGGGGTGGAGCTCCATCGCCAAGCGGCGATAAGCCTGTTTGATCGCGTCATGACCCGCATCACGCGGAATGCCGAGGGTCCTATAGGGATCTCTCATGAGTCCGATATCCTGCCAACCGCTGACAAGATACGGGAATTAGGGTTAACCGTCGGTTAATGCCTCAGCGAATGGAGGCGCGGAGCTGTCCGGCTAAGTCCCGTGCCGCCGTCAGTTGTTCCGGTGACATGATGGCGACAATGACTTCAAGGAACTCGGCGGCTCGTGCATGGCCTTGATCGGCGGCCAAGCGCCACCAAGCGTGGGCGCGGACGCGGTCTTCGGCGACGCCGGCGCCATCCATATAGAGACCGCCGACGTAGAATTGGGCATCGCGGTTGTCCGCCTCCGCGAGCGGTAGCCAGGTCCGCAACGCCGTTGTGTAGTCTTTGCTTTGGTAGGCGCTGAGACCTTCGCTCACCGCGGCGGCCATTGCCTCATCGGAGATGCGGGGCTGCCGGGTTAGCGGTTCAGGTGTTCGTGCGGCGACCTGTGGAGCGGCTTCGGAGGTCGCCGCGTCCCCTTCGTCGGTCAATAGGTCATCATCCGTACCGACCAGATCATCCTCCGCAGGCTCAATGGCGGTCGCGTCCGCTTCGCTTTCCCCGCCGATGATCGCGTCCTGGCTGGGATCGGCCTTGGGCAGACCGGCAACTTGCTCTTGGGGCCCGCTTTCCTCGTCGTCGCCACCGACTAGATCGTCGTCCAACAGATCATCATCGGCGGGTTCGTCCAGCAGGTCATCTTTGGGCTCGTCCAGAGCGATAGAGTTGTCTGCGTCGTCTGAAGAATCCGCGTCGACCGCAGGCCGAGTATCGCTGCCGCCAGCACTATTGTTGGCACGCGCTGTATTTTCGTCGGCCTCGTCGTCGTCATTCAGGAGAGAAGCGAATGGGTCGTCGTCCTCCTCCTCGTCTTCTTCGGCAAGGGCTGGTTCTCTATCTTGTGGTTCGGTGCCTTGACTCCGATTGGGCGCAACGGTGCCAACGGTCTTGGTGTCGAACGGCGACTCAAGGAGGGCCTCATCGCTTGCCGGTTGAACCCCTTCCGCGGTCATGATTGCCACCAGTTCGATCGAGCGCTCGTGGCCGGCTTCAGCCGCGAGTTGGAACCAACCGAGTGCTCGGCTGTTATCCTGGCCGACGGCAAGGCCCTTGCGATACATCTGTCCGATATTGAATTGGGAAATTGCGTGTCCGGCCGATGCGGCGCGATGAAACCAAGCCGCGGCACCTGTGGGATCTTGTTCAATGCCCTGACCACGCAGCAACATATTGGCGAGGTTGGCCTGCGCGCGGACCAACCCTTGGTCGGCCGCTCGTTGGTACCAATTGAAGGCCACAGCGAAATCTTGCGGGACACCGAGGCCGAGCCGGTAGAGATGACCGATATTGCGCTGGGCGAAGGGATCGCCGCTGGCTGCAAGCGGCAGCCATTCGTTGTACGCCGTGGTGAAGTCACCGCCATCGAACGCGGCGACGCCGCTTTCAAAGTCGGCAAAGGCCTGCGTTGTCGTGCCGCAAAAGAGCAGGGCCGCCAAGACGAGCGTTGTGCCCGTAAGGCGACCCAAGCGGTGGCGGCGGGAAACGACCTTCTGCGGTTCATCCCGCCGTTCGGCGGAAAGTCCGCAGGACTCTATCCGTTGACGATTTTCCAGGTGCCGTCCGCCTGACGGCAGGCCGTGCCGTAGGCCTCTTCGATTTCGCCGCCGATCGTGACGGTCTGTTGGAACTCGCGGCATGGCTGCCCGTCATTCTTGGTGTAGGTGCGTGTCGGCGTGATGGTACCCGAATTTCCCGAATCAGGGTTGCGCCAAGAATTTGTACGCCCACTTGGCGCGGCTTCGAGGGTTTGCTGGGTTGTTTGCGCCATCGCCAGTTGATCTGCCCGGTCGAGCGACTTGCCGACCTCGCTGCCGACAAACGCACCCAACAGAGTGCCGACGGCGGTCGCCGCCAGTTTTCCGTCGCCTTTGCCGAACTGGGCGCCGGCTATAGCGCCTCCGACGGCGCCGATAATCGTGCCGGCGCCTTGTTTCTCGCCGGTTGTCTCACAGGCCGCGAGGGACAATCCGACGGCGGCAACGAGGGCAAATTTCGAAAGGGACATCACAATTTCCTCTATCCAATAACGTGGCAAAAGTTCTTGCTTCACAGCCCCCCTCAACCAGACGGCCCTTGTCGGTCGAGGCCCGTCCATTATATAGAAACGGCGCCGGTCTGGCGAAAGTCTCACGGCGTTGCGGTGCCTTTTCCGTCGGAATCGATAGGGTTAGGTGGACCGGTCCAGGTACCATGCGTGATCCCGAGGAGCCCTTTTTGGCAGCCGTGAACATACCGACCCACCAAGACCCTATTACTACGACGCGCCAGTGGTTGGATGCGGCGGCGGAGGGCGAGGCATTCAACCCCAGTGCCACCGCACTTGCCACAATCGGTTCAGACGGCTCGCCGAGCGTGCGGATGGTCTTGTTGAAGGACGTCGATTCAGCCGGATTTACCTTTTACACCAATCTCCAAAGCCGAAAAGCACGCGACCTAGAAGCGGATCCGCGTGCGGCGTTGTGTCTCTACTGGAAAAGTTTGCGCCGCCAAATCCGCATCGAGGGCACGACGAGTTTGGTGCCTGCGCAAGAAGCGGATGCGTATTTTGCAACACGCGAACGCGGCAGCCAGATTGGGGCTTGGGCGTCTCAGCAATCGCAGACCCTCGAAAATCGTGCCGACCTTGAGGCCGCCGTAGCTGAAACGGAAGGTCGTTTTGCGGGCGGCGAGGTGCCGCGCCCCAACTTTTGGTCCGGGTATAGGTTGGTGCCGACCTTGATCGAGTTTTGGTGGGAAATGCCGTCGCGACTTCATGAGCGGGTCGAGTTTACGCGGGAAGCGGGCGGCACCTGGAAGCACCGGTTATTGCACCCCTGATCATGGCAGAGAGACCACCTGAGACGGAAACCGACGCGGCGCGCGGCGGACGAATGATGCGACAGGCGACCTATGCGTCGGTTGCCGTCGCGGGGACCCTCATCGTCGCGAAGACTGCCGCTTGGACCATTACCGATTCCGTCGCCATGCTGAGTGCGCTGATCGACTCGTTGCTTGATGCGGCGGCATCGGTCATCAACCTGTTTGCAGTTCGGCACGCGCTGCAACCTGCCGATCGGGAGCATCGCTTCGGCCACGGCAAAGCCGAGTCGCTCGCCGGGCTGGGGCAGGCGGCTTTTATTACCGGCTCGGCAGTGTTTCTCGTTTTCGAAGCGGTGCAACGGCTTGCGCGACCCGTCGTCGTCGAAAATGGCGGTGTGGGTATCGCGGTGTCGATCTATGCGATCGTCGCGACACTAGGTTTGGTTCTCTACCAGTCCTATGTGATTCGGCGGACCAAATCGGTGGCAATTGCAGCTGACTCCCTCCACTACAAATCCGATCTTGCCCTCAACGCTTCGGTAATCGTGGCGCTGATCCTATCGGGGACGTTTGGCATTGCGTTTGCGGACCCGGTCTTTGCCATCGGGATCGCGGCGTTCGTGTTGTATAGCGCGTGGCGCATATTCAAGCGTTCCTTTGACGAGTTGATGGACCGCGAGTTTCCGCAGGATGTGCGACGCAAGATCAAAGAGATCGCGACGTCCCCGGCTGAGGTGATCGATATGCATGATCTCAGGACCCGCAGCTCGGGACGGGATTCGTTTATTCAGCTTCACCTCGAATTACCGTCGGATATCTCCCTTATGGAGGCGCATCGGATCGCTGACGATGTGGAGTTGCGCCTGAGAGATGCGTTCCCGGAGGCCGAAGTGATCATTCATCAAGATCCCGCCGGCGTCGACGAGGATCATCCGGTTTTTCATTAGTCGGCTAGGTTCGGGTCTGCCATAAGGGTATGATCCGCCAACGATGTTATTGGGAGGTCCTGGACCGTGGCGATCAAGATCATTCTCGCGCCGATGAGTGGCGCCGAAAGCGCTGAAGCAACGCTGGCGAATGCGCTTCATGTTGGCCGCCATCTGGGCGCCCATGTCGAAGCATTTCATGTTTCCCTCGATCCTCGCGACAGTGTGGCCTACATGGCCGAGGGCATGACCAGCAACATGATCCAGGACATCATGTCGGCGGTCGAAAAAGAAGGCGGCGAGCGACGCGAGCGAGCCCATGAGCAATTTACCCGCCTGTGCCAAGAGACCGATGCACCCGTTACCGAGGGATTGTCGGGCGCGGGCTTTTCCGCCAGCTTCTCCACCGCCGTGGGTCGGGAGGACGACCTGCTCGCCGTTCGCGGACGTCTATCGGACCTGATCGTCGCGTCTCGTTCGGGGGGCAAGGGCGATACACAGCGGACGACTTTGGAAATCGCCCTTCTTGAGACAGGCCGGCCCGTTTTGTTGGCGCCGCCGGGGCCGGTCCGGGAATTCGGCAAGACCATCAGCATCGCCTGGAACGGCAGTATCGAGGCCGTACGTGCGATAGGTGCGGGTGCCGGGCTGCATTTTCTAGGAGAGGCCGAGAGGGCAGTCGTCATGGTGGTGCCCGAAGCCTTTCGGTCGGCCTCTCATGTCGATGAGTTGGTGTCGTACCTCGCGTGTCACGACATCGAGGCAGATGTGGCCGAAATCACCGAATCAACGCAACCGATCGGGCACGTTCTCCTAGAGAAGTCAAAGGAGGTTGGTGCCGACATGATGGTGATGGGCGCTTACACCCATAGCCGACTGCGGCACATGATGCTTGGCGGGCCGACTAGTGTGGTACTGCAAAATGCCGAGATTCCGGTGCTCATGGCCCACTAGGGCCGACCCTAGCCGCTCAGCGCATAGGTAGCGTCTAGAGAGGCCGCCCCATTTGTCGTGACCCTTCCCGATTCCACCAAGTGAATGAGGTGGGACAGGACCGAACGCGCCGCGGCAGGATGAAGGCGGGGGTCAACGGTCGCGTACATTTTCGCAACCATGGCTTCGATGGTGTTATCGCCAGCCTCAATGCACGACAGAATCTGGTCTTCGCGTGCTTCCCGGTGGGCAATATAGGCGCGCACAAATGACTGAGGGTCGCGAATAGCGGGGCCGTGGGTGGGCCAATACACGACATCGTCGTCGGCAAGCAATTGCCTTAGGGACTTCATATAGGCTTGCATATCGCCGTCGGGTGGCGCGACCACGGTTGTCGACCAGCCCATGACGTGATCGCCGCAAAAAAGCGCACGTTCCTCGTGCAGGCGATAACACAGGTGGTTGGAGCAATGCCCCGGGGTGTGCACCGCTTCAAGCGTCCAGTCAGGTCCGACCAGTGTGTCTCCGTCTTTGAGCCTGATGTCGGGTGCGAAGTCATGGTCCGCGCCTTCTTCGACGGCCCCGGCTGCTTCCGGTCGGCCTGAGCCATGAGGGCCGAACGCATGGATCATGCCGCCCACACGACGCTGAAGAATGCGCGCTGCCGGTGAATGGTCGCGATGGGTGTGGGTGACAAGGATATGGGTGACCGATTCTCCCTCAAGCGCGTTTTCGAGCGCATCGACGTGACTGGCCAGGTCCGGTCCCGGGTCGATCACCGCGACCTCTCCGGTCCCGACGATGTAGGTGCCTGTGCCGTAGTAGGTAAAAGGGGAGGGGTTCTTGGCGATCACTCGCCGTATCCCCGGCGACAGCTGCGTCACCTCGCCGTAATCGAAGTCAAGTTCCCGGACGAACGGGATATTCATGATGGATCACCCTCGTGACGCGCGCCATTATAGGACATACCAAATGGAGTCATCTGGTTTCGTGTTGGAGTACCACGGTTGATGCTGTCTCTGGAACTGGCCAATCGGATTATCGAGGGCGCCCTGAAGCATGGTCGAAAGACAAGCTGTGCGCCTCTTACCGTTGCGGTCTTGGATGCTGGCGGTCATCTAATTGCCTTTCAGCGCGAAGATCGTTCCGGAATCCTGCGACCCGACATTGCGGTTGGCAAAGCGTGGGGTGCGTTGGGAATGGGCACGTCGTCTGGCGCTCTAGCGGAGCGGCTCTCGGGAAACCCCTCCTTCTTGAATGCGCTGGCGGCGATGTCCCAGGGTCGTGTGGTTCCCGCGGCGGGCGGGGTTTTGGTTCGGCAGCAAGATGGCACCGTGGTTGGCGCAGTTGGTATCAGCGGGGATCGATCTGAAAAGGACGAAGCCTGCGCTGTCGCCGGCATTCTCGCCGCTGACCTAAACTACGAAACGTAGAGCCTGCA
>Ga0181593_10004854_pt1 | contig 12199 bp, 10 predicted proteins | sample 071ome_19_FD_133756 | JGI IMG/M metagenome (GOLD analysis project Ga0181593, IMG submission 133756) | Coastal salt marsh microbial communities from the Groves Creek Marsh, Skidaway Island, Georgia - 071413AT metaG (megahit assembly) | ecosystem: Environmental > Aquatic > Marine > Intertidal...
GCTTTAGTATACTCCCTTGATTTCGCGCTCCAAGACTCGTCATCGTCCTTAAGAAGCTGTCCGAAGAAACGTCATAGATCCGCTCAAGTGCCGTCCCTATCTGGTAGTTAAGGATAAAGAGGTCACGACTATTCGAATCATCAAGATCCGCTCCTCCCGCAGGATTAGTCACTTCATCGAGAGAATACACCGTATGATGAGCTGCCATCTCTAGACTACTATTGAAATAATTCTTGTAGCGCAGAGGAATTCGCACAGAGGGGCTCACATTGTATCGAATACCATCATATCCATTGTCGCGCTGGAAATTGACCGCGCGAAAATCGAGCTTTGGAAGCACCTTCAACCCATAAGGATTGTAGCCAAACGGACGATAACTCTTCGCCATATTTAACGAGAACTCTGGAAGGCGTTGAAAGGTGGTATCTTGTGGGGTGACAAGCGCTTCGTTCCACTCTCCAACCAGTGAGGAAGAGACAAAATCTCCAAACTGACCACGCAAGGCAATTCGCGAAGTAGCGTACCGACTACTCGGGAGACCTATCTCCGATGCATTCAGTTCGCGAAGCAAGAGCGTATCACTCACCCAGTGAATATCTGATACCAAGCTCAACGGCACTGAAGAAGAAGGCGAGTTGCTCCACTGCTGCTTCGCATACAGTCCCAAACGATTATCATCTATTTCTGGCTCCGCAATATTACTGATATCGGTTCCTCGCAACTCTCCATCTCGAGGCGTCTCATCCGAATAAAACAACTTCCCCTCAAAAGAAGAACGCAACGAATATGCTTCGCGATACTCCAACTCGGTTCCAAAACGGGTTTCTGTCTGAATGAATGGTGCAAGAGTTATGTCGGTTGACTCATCCACTACGAAAAAAAATGGAAGTCGAGTGTTGAACCCATCTCTGTTGCTATACCCGAACTCTGGTACCAGCAGACCACTGGACCGTTCTTGCTTTACCGGAACAGCCAACCATGGGGCATAAAATAGCGGGACGCCTTGAAATTCAAATACCGGGTTATACGCATGGGCATAGCCCTCTCGCTCAGCCGTCACCCGCGAGGCGCTGAGCTTCCACGGGATAGAGCCATCCTCACACGAACACGTAGTGAGCGAGCAGTCACTCATTTCAAATTCGACATCATTTAACTTTTTGGCTCTCTCAGCAGAGAATTGAAACGCTGAGTCTTCCAGAGTAAAGGTCGCTTGCTCGAATTCGCCTACCTCTGAATTAAGATTAAACTGCATTTTTTCTGCGGCAATATTTGTTGTCTCTCCTGTTAAGACGACTCTTTCCTCTAGGCTTGCTTCGTTCGTATCGAGATCGACACTTCCTCGTTCACCTTGAATCCGAAAATCCTGCCCCGAAATAAGCACTCCATCAGAACCGGAAATAATATTTTCTTCTTGATTGAAATTTACAATTGGTGCCGAGAAATCTACTTGATCACCACCAGACACCGTCGGAGTCATGAGAGACTTTCTTTTTTTAGAAAGCTGCTCTTGAAATCTATCAGAGTCCTCTCGAAAAATTTCCTTCTCGTCAGGCGCAATTACTTGGGCAAAGAGAGAAAGGGGCATAACAACGAACATGATGACTATTGTTATAAACATCAGGGGAACGCGAAAAAAAACCGTGAACACGACACGGTCCGCTCCTCTCGCTTCTGATTGACGCAAGACTCCTCTTCTTCCCTGCTCTGCTGATTTCAATTGACATCCCCCTTTTGTGCTGACTCTCAGCGCAGCCCTGAACACGGACTTCCTAAGGCAATAGACCACCTATTACAGACCGCAACCTTTCTATTTCTCTGTCGACGAAAAAACGTGGCGCTCGGATTATGACGAGATAAGAACCTTCCTCGTGGAGTATAAACGCGAAAATGGCAGTCTCAAAAGGGATGAAATAACTCACTTGTCGATCAGCTTCGATTGTTTTGGGAAAGTGCGCTAAACAGCAGCTGGGGCTCTGACCTTTTGAATACAAGAGCCATGAGCCGAATGATTTGGGCTCCTCCTGTGAAGAATGCAGGTTCAACTGGTATCACCGATAACGCCTAGAGAGGCTTCAGAGGTATTCCGATGTTTTATTTAGGCTTTAAAACCAAAATTCGTCAGAAGACCCGCAATCTCCTCCTTGAGATCGGCCCTCTCCACCACCATATCGACTATCCCATGCTCCAGTAAAAACTCGGAGCGCTGAAATCCCTCAGGAAGCTTCTGGCGAATAGTCTGCTCAATAACTCTCGGCCCTGCGAAACCAACGAGCGCCTTTGGTTCAGCGATGATTACATCCCCAAGCATCGCAAATGATGCGGCGACCCCTCCCGTTGTAGGATCGGTAAGAACTGATATGTAGGGGACCCGCTCTTGACCTAGCCGACCGAGCGCTGCGCTAACTTTCGCCATCTGCATCAGCGAGAAAATCCCTTCCTGCATACGAGCACCGCCTGAGGCGCTTACGATAATGACTGGCCTGCGCTCGGCAACTCCGATCTCAACGATTCGAGCAAGCTTCTCTCCGACCACTGAGCCCATGCTCCCACCCATGTATCCAAACTCGAATACGCCTAGGACAACCGGAATATTTTGGACACGCGCACGACCAGTGATTACGGCCTCTGGAGAACCACTCGATTTCTCAGCCTTCTTGACCCGTTCTTTGTACTTCTTGCTGTCTCGAAAATTTAACGGGTCACTCGTTCTCAATTCTTTATCGATTTCCGAGAAAGAGTGTCTATCGACAACCACGGGGATCCGCTGTTGAGCCGTAAGTCTGAAGTGATATTCACACCGAGTACAAACGCCTAATGTGCGGCGTAGCTCCTTCGTATAGAGAATCGCTCCGCAACGAGGACACTTGGTCCAAATATCGTCTGGCATCTGAACCCGTTCGTTCTCTTCTGCCTGCGGCTTTGGTGCTTTGCTTCTCGTAAACCAACCCATTTTGTCCTTCTCTTAGGAAAACAATGCGGACGGAAGGCTATCATCCTTCCAAACTATTTCCAACTCTCCCGGAGAATGAACGACCAATGGGTTGAGATGCGGAAAGAAAACTCGTAACATCTTGAATTATGGATACTTCTCACACAGCAGTTCGCCTGGCGGATATAACGCAACTTTTAGACGAATTGCTCGAGCCCGATCGATTTACTGCTGCGGATATCGCCTGGAACGGACTTCAAGTTGAAGCCAAAAGCGAGGCTATCGTAAAAAAGGTCGGATTAGCAGTTGATGCAGGGGCATCGGTAATACGAGAAGCCATTCGACAAGAATGCGACCTTCTTATCACTCACCATGGACTCTTCTGGGGAACCGCTCCTTCACCAATGGTGACAGGGAAGATGGGAGAGAAAATAAGGACGTTAATAAACGGCACATGTTCTCTTTATTCGTGCCACCTCCCTCTGGATGGAAATCTGACAGTGGGAAATGCATCGGAGATTGCACGGCTCCTTGAGCTTACTGATATACAACCTGCTTTTTCGGCTCTTGGAGCGACAATCGGCGTCGTTGGAATACTCCCCCAGACTCTTGAAAGGTCTCAACTCGAATCACATCTCCTCAGTCGAATTATTCCAGAGAAGGCGCAAAAAGGAATGACCTGCTCACTTCTGTTCGGTCCAGAGCATGTCTCTCGAATAGGCATCGCGACAGGATCAGCGAGTTCGCTCATTCCCGAAGCGAAAGCGCTGGGGTGTGACGCTTTTCTCTCAGGCGAACCAAAGCATGAGGCATACCACCTGGCTCAAGAGGAAGAAATGAATGCCATTTTTGCGGGCCACTATCACACCGAGACCTTCGGGGTGCGGGCGATAGGAAAATTTCTTGAGAAGAACGCAAAAATTCAGTGCATATTTCTGGACGAGCCGACTGGTATCTGATTGAGTAACGCAACGCTTATTTTACCAAACCCTTACTATACTGAAGACTTTATGAACACCATTCACGATATTGACCTTAAAGGAAAAAGAGTTTTTGTCCGAGCCGATCTGAATGTTCCGCTTAATGAGAAAGGTGAGATTACAGATCGTCATCGCATCAAGTCTTTTGCGCCGACTGTTCGGCTCATTATTGAGAAGGGAGGGATCCCTATTGTCGCATCGCACTTGGGAAGACCTGGAGGGAAACGTGATGACTCCTTTTCGCTCGCTCCAGTGGCAAAAGCTCTAGAGACTGAAGCGGGATACCCTGTTCAATTAGCTCCCGACTGCGTGGGTGCTGCCGTCATTGAGTTGGTAGAAAAGGCATCTCCGAACCAGATCATTCTTCTAGAAAACCTACGCTTTCATAAAAATGAAAAAGAAAACCAGGAAGCATTCGCCCAGTCACTCGCTTCGCTCGCTGATGTTTACGTGAATGATGCCTTTGGAACAGCTCATCGTGCTCATGCATCCGTTGTTGGCGTGCCCTCTTACATGACCGTTAAAGTTCCAGGACTGCTCATGCAGAAAGAACTCGATTATTTCAAGAAGGCACTTATTCAGCCTGAGCGGCCATTGTGCGTCATTGTAGGCGGAGCAAAAATCTCATCCAAACTCGGTGTACTGACGAGATTATGCGAAAAAGCGGATAAAGTGATTGTGGGGGGCGCGATGGCGAATACCTTCCTGGCTGCTCAGGGTATTCAAATGGGTCGCTCTCTCTATGAGCCAGCGCTCTTTCCACAAGCACTCGAAATTCTCGGGAAAATTGCAAGAAGAGGTGGTCAACTGTACCTCCCTGTTGACGTTGTCGTTGCCCCAGGTCTGAAGAGCCAAGGACTATCACGAAATGTTACGGTGCAAGAAATTCCCGCTGACTGTATGGCGCTTGATGTAGGACCAGCATCACGAATCCTCTTTCAAGAGGCCGTTCAAAATGCAGCTACTATTGTTTGGAATGGCCCAATGGGAGCCTTTGAACATGAGGAGTTTGCCGCAGGCACAGAGAGCATGGTCGAGAGCGTAGGGAATGCTCTTGGGGTAACAATTGTCGGGGGTGGTGATACCGATGCAGCGATTCATAAACTCGAACTTGCACACAAATTCGATTTTATCTCGACTGGTGGAGGGGCTTTCTTAGCACTCCTTGAAGGCCAACCTCTACCAGCTCTGAAAGCACTGGATATTGCAGTAGAGTAAAAGGATTTCGTAGCAGCAATTACGTCATTACACACATTCTTTTAGCGCTTTCTATAGCCTGACCATTCGTCATGTAAGCAAAATTCACGCTCGCTACGCCAATCTCGGAGAAAGACGAGGTCTTAAATTGCCACAGAAATTTCCACCTATTTAGACACCAAAAGTTTAGCAAAACCGAAGAGTGGTCGACTTCTTGTTTAGATGGAAACATCGAAACGGAGCAATTCTATTTTGAGAGAAAAGGTGCTGAGTCACGAGGGTACGGAAATCCACTAATATAATACACGGAAGTCAAAATCCTCGAAGATTTGGTCCGGAGTAGTACAATGAATGATAAGACAATACCGAAGTTAAACCCTCGTATCAAAGAGGTGTCTGAACGGTTCCTCCATCAAAGCGATGCGGAACGAGCTGTCCGTCTCAGATTGTTGAAACAACAGCTCATGAACGGAACGTATAAACCTAACAGTGTGACGTTAGCGAAGGCATTAATCTCCCCTCCGCACTAAGCGAGAAGAGTTGCAGTCGTTCTATCACTGGTATTAAGCGTCATAATAAGAGGCAGAGGGGTTTCTCTCTCTTCTGATCCATGGTGGGGACTGTTACGCTACGCAGAAGCAACTGGCCACTATAACACTCCAAAAGGGTCAAAAGAGGAATCTGTGTTACTTCGATGGAGCCTGAGAAAGCGTAAGGTAAAAATTGGGGGCGTTGCCTTTTTCTTCTCCTATGTCTTTTCACTTCCTCTTGCGCTGATAGGCCTCTCCACCGCACACCAGGTCATCTCAACTGCCGATAGCTTTACGCTCTGGCTCCTCCTAGCTGGACTTCTCCTTGGATGGTGGTTTGGATACACACTCCTCCGAGGCCAGATATCAGTGCTGATTCATGAGTATAAACATGCACTCCTCGCCCTGCTCGTTGGGAACAAATGGAAAAAGTTGAAATTGAAAGGGATGTCTGGTTCCTTTCAGTACAGCTATACTCAGGACACGGCTGAATATAATGCTTTTATCTCACTGGCACCCTATTTTCTTCCCGTCATTACCTTTATCGGACTGTTACTCTACCCGATTCTCCATCATGCCAATACGGAAGGGGCTCTCCTTTTTTTGGCAGCCATCCATGGAACAGAACTCTATCTACAACTCAAAGATGCCACCCCTATTCAAACGGACCTGACGGGGATCAAAGGAGGGTACTTTGTTGCACTCGGATATATCTTTGCAGCAAATGCATGTATCACATCACTTCTAATCCTTTGGCTGGTTGGGGGGAATGATGGATTACAGATATTTGGGCAAGAGCTCTATCAATGCGGGCTGTTAGTGGTCGCAACTGTGCGAGCTATATTCATTCCCTAAAGCACCATTTTCCGTTGCTTCCTAGAGTTTTCCCTCGGGGTATTCAACCCAATCAAGACTGAGGCCCCACGGTTCAGCCGTAGGCCCGGCACACCGGCGATCACATGACTCCAACACCTCCCGACATGACTGGAGCTTTCCAGAGCGCCTTCCATACTCAATAAGTGTCCCGACAAGATTTCGAACCATCTGTTTCAAAAACCCCTTGCCCTGGAATTCGAAGAGCACCAACTCTCCGCGCCGCTCAATAGTAATCTCTTCAATACACCGCACTGGGGACCTCGCTCCACAACCATGTCCGCGAAAACTCGAAAAATCGTGCGTACCGATTAGACATTCTGATTCGTGCCTCATGATATCTATATCGAGTGGTTCAATAACATGCATGACGTACCCAAATTGCAATGCTGGGGGACTCGGATGATTCCATACGGCATACGAGTATTGCTTTCTCATCACATCATGTATGGGATGGAATTCATCACTGACAAATGACGCTGATAACACCGACACTTCCGATTTCAGGATACTACTTACTCCAACCTGAATCTTACGAAGCATTTCCTCTTCAACAGGAGCTTCGAAACACACCACTTGTCGTCTTGCTGAGACTCCAGCGTCAGTTCTGCCGGAAGCGATTGGACGGGAGACTGCTTCTGACCGCAGGACCGTTTGAAGCGCCTGATGGAGCTCGCCTTGTACTGTTCGTACCTCAGGCTGAATCTGCCAACCAGAAAACTTCTTCCCATCATACTCAATAACGAGTCGAATTTTTCTCATGCTTTACGCCGAACTCTCTTCTTTAAGCGATAACACTTTTTCTAAAATCTGCACCGCGTTTAAGGCGGCCCCCTTTCGTAGATTGTCAGCAACTATCCAAAGGTCGAAGCCAGAGTGGACTGACTCATCCTTTCGAATCCTTCCCACAAAAATGGGGTCACGCGTAGCCGCATCAATCTGTAACGGAAAATCCTCATGATGGGGAAATACCTCAAGCGCATCCTCGGCTTCAAACAGCGCGATTAACTCATCACGGGAAACCGGTTCTTGCAGCTCAACATTGACACTCTCACCATGACTATGAAAAACAGGAACTCGCACTGCCGTCACCGTTATAGGAAGGTCGGGAATTCCCAAAATCTTTCGTGTTTCCTCAATAACCTTCTCTTCCTCTCTCGTGTATCCACTCTCTAGCATCACATCAATTTGAGGAATACAGTTGAATGCAATTTGATATTGAAAGGCTTCATTAGGAATAGCGGTCTGAGTAAAAACTGCTCTTGTTTGCTCCCAAAGTTCATCAAGCGCCTCTTTCCCTGCTCCAGAAACCGCTTGATAGGTTGATACAACTACCCGTTTCAATATTCCAGCACGATGCATTACTGCAAGTACGGGAGCAAGCTGAGCTGTGGTGCAGTTCGGATTCGCAATGAGTTGATGCTCAGCTGAGAGCAACTCGCCATTTACTTCAGGAACAATGAGGGGAATCTTCTCGTCTAGGCGGTAGACGCTCGAATTATCAATTACCGTAACTCCTGCCTCGAGCGCCAGAGGAACATATTTTTCAGCAAGCTTTGAGTCGAGTGCAAAAAGCGCATAATTAACGCCTGAGAAGGAGTCTTCTGCAAGCTCCTCCACCTCGATTTCTTCTCCATGAAAGGCATAGAGTTCTCCAGCTGACTCCTTAGAGGCAAAAAGGCAGAGCTCTCCGACTGGAATCTGCCTCTCTTCGAGAATCCTAAGCATCTCACTGCCAACAACACCCGTTGCCCCTACGATGGCAACTGCTGGGCCTTTTTTGTCTATCATAGAAACTTTTGCCTTTTGTTGAATTCTTATTGGGGTGATACTACATATTGCAGACTCTGAAATAAACCAATAGAGACATACAGTGAGCCACTCGGGAAAATACTTTCAAAAAGACGATGGAACACGAGTTCCTACTGCTTCCTACCAGGCTCTCTCGAACGGCTTTTTATCACTGAGAGATGGCTTTCACCTCTCGCCTCCAGCCTTGGCTGAAGGACCAGCCTACGGACTCGCTATGGTAGTTCGGTATGCGCTAGGGTTGTCCGCTGCTGGTGGTCTCATCTGCGGTTTAGTAAGAGACACATTTTGCGGAAATATCGCAATAAATTGCCTTCGACATCTAAAAAATGCTGGGTCAGATATAGTGATTCTCGTTCTTGGTCACCCCGAGGACCAGCCGCTCTCTTATATCGCGAACGCTCTCGAGAGTGCCAAAGCGTTCGGAATGAAAGTCGAGTTTTGGAGTACCACTGACCAAAACGATTTAGTCGTCGACCTAATCCAGGAATGTCATAATATTATCTTCGGGGGTTCTGATATCGAATTTCCGATTGCAATCCGCCCGCCACAGGAACAAGAATTCATCAATCAAAGTATCTCTATCTTGAATGAATTGAGTACGCCGGTTCACTGCATTCTTGCGCCGCATGGAGTGAATCTTGAGACGGGAGAACCTAACGGAGAACGACTCTTTGCGTCTTCCACAATGGCTCTGGGTGCACCATTAGATTGCCTCACAAATCACACAGATCTCATTGGGAGATTATATCTCGCAGATATGTCGTTTCCGAGAAGTTTCTATACTGCCATCGCACCTGAGTTCCCAATCTTATTTGACGAGCAGCCCATCATTCGACTAGAGGTCTGTTCGACTACCGATCCATAAGTCAGCATATTTACAGGGCGATAACACCTGAGAGCAGCACGAATTGTGTGAGAAAGAGACAACAAGATATGCAAAACCCCTTAAAGGCCCCTTAAAGGCCCCGTAAAGGTAGGAGTTATTGAGTTCAGAAGGCACGTATTAGTTCTGCGTGCCGTTCACTCCGTGGCTCTCTCCGTGGCCCTCTCTGTGGCCCTCTCTGTGCGGAGTTCCAAGCCCGTACAAGGTCCAAGCGTAACAAGCAATTTTTCCACGCTCGGAAGGGATATTCAATTCAGTAGCATCGACTGCCTCTTCAGCGGTGAGCAGTATCTCCCATCCAGGCTGTGGCGTACTTTGCTGACCCCCACTCAGAAGCGTTAGTTCCTCACCATCAGCAGTCCGAACTTTATCGAAACCTGCTCGACGATCATCCCAAGACAACGGACGTATGCCAGCTGAATAGCGGCTCTCAAGTGCTTCTTCGATACGCACTATTCGTGGCTTAAACTGCTTGTCCATGAACACCCTTCTCGTTTGATAAATCTTGTACTGCTACTGGCTTCCTCTTCACCAGACAATACACCATTGGACTATTTGATTAAATAGCGATTAGACTCAAGACCTAAGGAAAAACCTGCTGAAAAGGCTCTCAATTTATTCAATAGCCTCTGCTGGCTCGATCACTTTCTCTACCTGCATTGCAAAAAAGGGAGCAGGACCTCGGCGAAGATCTTTCATCATCTCAGCAGCTTCTCGCGTCTCTACCACTGACCATTCTACAACTGGCTCTCCCCGTGGACCGGGCTCACCTATCTTTGTTGGTACCAAATAAGAGTTTCCAACAAGCGCATCGAGTTTTGATAAAAGGCGAACGACATTCACAGCCATCTTTTTGTTGTTAGCAGTCCGAACCGCTATTCTCTCTACCTCTTCCGCGACTTCACTAATCTTCCACTGGTTCCTACCGATATTCGGACACCCAAAGTATGCTTTCCCGTTGTCTACCGCTCGTTCTAAATCTTGCAAGAAATCAATTGACATCTCTCTACCTTCTCCAAAGAGCAAGTGCTACCCGACTGATTTAGCGCTATTACACACCAAATCGCACTCCCCCGCCATATTACTTCACAAATTAAATCTTCGACAGAAATGGGCGAAAACTAAAGAAAAATTAATACTCCTCTCCAACCCGCAAAGGCCCTGTCTAACGCTCAAACGGCGCCCCCTTGCACAGGGCAAGCTATAAAGAATTGCTCTAAAATAACAACACGAGAGGATGGAAACGTTGATTTCAGTGTTTAATGCGAAACAGATGCACCAGAATCTTCTTGATCTTCTATCTGGTCAATACGCTCCTTAAGCTCCTTCCCCACCTTGAAAAAGGGAAGTTTCTTTTTGGGAACATCAATACGTTGACCAGTCTTTGGGTTTCTCCCCTGATAGGAATCATACTCTTTAACAACAAAGCTACCGAAGCCTCGAATCTCTATTCGACCTCCACCAACGAGGGTATCCCTCATCTTTTTATAAATGAGGTTCACTACCTCCTCTGCCTGAATGACGTTAAGACCCGTTTTATCAGCTAGCTTCTCTATCAGCTCAGACTTGTTCACAGTTCAACCCCTCTTTATCATTAGCCTTATTTGGCAATCATACACAAAAGTATTGGTGTGCTAAATGCCCTAAATGCATCACGCACACTTTTCCGTCCATCCTCGCAAACAAGCCCGAAGAACCCCGACCAAAGAACGGACCGTCCCTCGCGGCTTGGCTAACCCGCCGAAGCGACTCCTATTACGATGAGAATCTGACCCATTTGTCATCTTTGAAATACGGAAAATGGAAAATAGTAAAACATCATCTTTCTCTGTAGAACGAGCTACGCTCCCCTACGAGTTGAAGATGGTTTGAGCGAACGCGTGTCAGCAAGGAGTGTTTCCACTTTTTCAGTGGCGAATTTCGCTTCTTTCGGGAGCCCAAGCCGCTCCAGGGCAACTGCCATCAGTTGCCACCCTGGTGCGTCATCTGGGGAGAGTCGAATGACCGCCTCTAGAACGGTTCTGGCCTCTTTCAGGATTCCAACATCAAGAAGTGACACTGCAAACTGAAGCAGTATCTTTGAATTCCGTGGCGCTCTCACTATTCCCTGCTCGTATGCCTGAGTACCTTCTGCTATCGCACCGATTTTAAAAAATGCACGTCCAAGATTCGCGTAGGCATTTATGTAATTTGGATTGAGGGCTATCGCTTTTCTCAAGTGAGGAATTGCGAGATCTTCTTTATCCTGACGCATGTAGTTTACCGCAAGATTACACAACGCCTCGGGGCTATGAGGAGCTCTTTGCAGTGCTGATAACAAAACGTCTTCTGACTCTTGAAACCTGCAAAGCTCAGTAAGAACGAATCCCAAATTAACTGAAATGCTGATATTTTCAGGATTCAGAACAAGCGCTTGCTGGAAGTATTCTGCACTCTCGGTTAACCGACCGCCGGTGTTGTGCTCCACTCCTAGCTCAAATAAATTTTTCCACTCTTCTGGTTGTTCTTTCAGCTTGAGCTCACCGAGCATTGCATAAAGCCCCATTCTCTTTTTTCTCTCTATAAGCTCGGGAGTGTTCCCGTAGTGATGAAGAATGATAGAGCACTTCTCCAACTGAAGTTCATGCTCTCTAAGGATTGAAGGCTCTACAAGCTCATGGACACAATTCTCATAACGAATTTTCGGATTATTCGGGAATAACCGGCACAAGTAACTATCGAAAAAGCCTACATACTGCTTTTCCCTGTGAGGATAGCTCCCTCGAGCGGGCTGAAAACGACTGAGACGATGATCGTTGGTATAGTGGCGTTGGATAAACTGGTAGCACTTCTTCTCCCCCTGCAGAAGCTCGCGAAGGTACTTGTGTTGCGATTCGTCAATAACTTCATCTGCATCAAGCACTAAAATCCAATCTCCTGTGGCGTGAGACAGAGAAGTGTTTCTGTGAAATGAAAAGTCATTCATCCATGGCTGATGAATCACAGTTGCTCCAAA
>Ga0181593_10004855_pt1 | contig 12198 bp, 8 predicted proteins | sample 071ome_19_FD_133756 | JGI IMG/M metagenome (GOLD analysis project Ga0181593, IMG submission 133756) | Coastal salt marsh microbial communities from the Groves Creek Marsh, Skidaway Island, Georgia - 071413AT metaG (megahit assembly) | ecosystem: Environmental > Aquatic > Marine > Intertidal zone...
ACACTGCAAAATAGCCATTCTTGACGCACCCTATCTGACTTCCATAATTCCGGATACTCTGAGGCTTGGTTACAATAGAATGAATTGCCATAAAACTCAGAACGTGAAGAGTTGTATTTAGCGTTTTCATTTTTCTTAAATCGGTTCATATGATGAATTTCAAAAAGCTTCTTAATTACACAGGTGTTTTGATACTTTTGGTATTGGTGCTGATTCAGGCCTTCTTTTTTGTTGCTTTTGAAGTGATGACGCCAGCTTTTGCTGCTGAGGAAGATTCACATTGGTACAACAGTGCTTTCCTTATATCTATTCCTGTTAATCTTTTCCTGCTGTACAGGGTTAGTAAGATATAGATTTATATTTTGGTGCAGTTGCCAAAATCCACCATGACAAATGGTTCATCTTTCACGCTTGTAGTTACAGAAATATGGCTACCATTTGAATCGCCCCCAGTTTACTAGACAGCTCTCAGCCTCTTTTTGTACTACCTTTCATACTCTACCGGGGACAGCTGGTTATTAAAACCGTGCCGTCTCCTGGCGTTGTAAAACATTCCGATATAATCGAACACGTCAGTCTTGGCTTCTTCCCTGGTTGTGTAGGTTTTCCGCTTTATCCTTTCCCGCTTCAGTAGTTGGAAGAAGCTCTCGGCCACCGCGTTGTCATGACAGTTACCCATTCTACTCATACTGCTCTCCAGGTTGTTGTCTTTTAGGAAGGACTGCCAGTCATGGCTGGTGTATTGGCTGCCCTGATCAGAGTTCACCATTACCTTGGATTTGGGATTTCTGCGCCAAACAGCCATTAATAAGGCATTGAGTACCAGCTCTTTGGTGATCCGGTGCAGATCGTCCAGCCACTGGATACCCTGCACTCGGTAACTATCTTCGAAGGCACGTTACATGCCGGAGCCCATCGTGTCGCGGTCGGTTACATGGCCAGCGGTCGCCCGATGATCTATACCGCCAAGGCGATCAGCATCGTGGTCAGCGAGCAGGGGGATTGCTCTAGCGCAGGCGCACCTGCGTCAGTTTCAAAGAAAAACTCTCGGTAGTTGTGGTACGAATTACCGGGGAAAGGTCACTAATTAAAACCTCAATCTGATAGCTTTTTCAACTCTTTTGCCTTGCCACCCAGGCGACATGCCTGGCTACATCAGGATTTTCTCGCAGCTTGTCTAAGGAATTCAGCTCCTTAGCCAATTTCATTTCGTCGAACAGTTTGTGGATGCCGCTGTGGCATTTTCGGCAAATATAAATGCCGATGGATAATTCCTGACGACTGAAATGCTTGCGAAAGAAGGTACGCCGATGCACTTTTCTAGGGACCAGGTGATGAAAGGTCAGTGGTGTCTGGCGCTGGCACAGGCAGCAGTATGTTGGTCTGTTGTCTGGCATCAACTGGTTACGCTTAAGCCTCGCGGTTAGGCCGGTATCTCCTGCCCGTCCCAGGCAAAACATTTACCGCTGTCTTTTGGCTCGAGTTTCTCAAGTAAAGAGGCCAGATGGGCCGCAGATTTTTCCGGGCTGAACAACTTACCTTCCTGTACTCTGACCTGGAAAGGTTTGGAAAGGCCGCTGTCTACAGTGCCCGGATGCAAGCCGGCGATCACGGCTTGTTTATTGAGCCGGGCATATTCTATGGCGGCCGTTTTAATTAGCATGTTCAGGGCAGCCTTCGATGAACGGTAACTGTACCAGCCACCCAGTCGATTATCACTGATGCTGCCCACGCGCGCGCTTAAGGCGGCAAAGACTGATTTACTTTCCCGCTTTAACAGCAGGAGAAAATATTTCAGAAGCAAGGCCGGGCCGATAGTGTTAACTGCAAACACGTTGGCCATGTTTTCAGCACTAAGCTTCTTGAGATTTTTTTCTGGCTGAAGTTGTCCTTCTTTTTTGTCATGAAGGATGCCCGTTGCCGCGATGATTAGATCGAGGCTTTGCGGTCCGATAACCGCGGAGGCTTTTTCAATGCTGTATTGATCTGTCAGATCAAGGCTGGCCATATAGACCCTATAATCTGGATTGGCCATGGGTGTTCGAGAAAAAGAAAAAATCTTAAAGATGTCTTCATTAGCCAAATAATGTTTTAGCAGCGCATTGCCGATCGTGCCTGATACGCCGATGATGGCAACATTTTTCATGACGAGGCATATGCCGCTAACAGGCAGCAAATTACGATCGGGGTAATAATAACTCGCGAACGAAAATATCCCTGGCCAATTACCCTGTTTCGGTTAAGTATGAAATCAATGTATAAAAGTATAACTAAGGGTACGACAAGCACCAGTATGAAAAGTCTGGGTGCCAGGACTAGCCAGCTCAGCCAGACCATTACGGCGATGATGTTGCTGCTGACAAAGAGCCCCGGGGCTGATTTCCCAAAGGACAGTTGCTGCCCCCAATGAATGCCAGTTAGAAAAATTACGATCACCAGGCCATAGGCTGCCATGGTTTCAGTGACATTGCAGAGAAGTGGTAAAGTTTTTACACCCAGCAGTAAGAGTAGTGCTCCTGCAATAAAGGGAAGCCCGCCGGCAAAAATCAGTACATGAGCCAGGGCGTTTTCAATTTTGGTTAGTTTTGTCATTGTTTCATGATCTTAAGCATCACCATACTTTATATACTGTAATTAAACACGTTCAGATCACAATGGCGGGTCGATCTTCTAGTAATCCAGGCAGGTTTTCCTGGCGTAATAATAGTTGTCGAAAAACTTACAAAGGAATGCCTATGTACAGGTCAGGCCTCTTTGCCATCCTCCTATCCAGCCTTCTTTTTTCCAGCGCTCAAGCCCAGGAAGAACCTGTGCATAAGCTGGATGGCTGTGTGGAATGGCTGGATCACGAGATTGGTCAGCTGCACACCAACAAGATTGTGGATCTTTGTGCTGAGACAGCTGGGAAGGTTGTGCTGTTGGTTAACACGGCTAGCTATTGTGGTTACACCTATCAGTTTAGAGGTCTGGAAGCGCTCTATCAGCGCTACAAGGACGAGGGCCTTGTGTTGGTAGGTTTTCCCTCCGATGATTTCAACCAGGAAGATGATGATGCTGCCAAAACAGCTGAAATTTGCTACATCAACTATGGCGTAACCTTCCCAATGACGGATATCGTTCATGTAAAGGGTGATAATGCGCACCCCGTGTTTTCTCACCTGGCAAATGCAACCAAACGTCCAAATTGGAACTTCAATAAATACCTGGTTGACAGGGATGGAAATGTTATCGACCTGTTCCGAAGTGGGGTGAAGCCGGACAGCAAAGAATTGCTTACTGCAATCGAATCGTTGCTCTGATAATGGCTTACGCCAAGACCAACCTTCCTGCAAAGATTTGCCAGTATTGCCAACGGCCATTCAGTTGGCGAAAAAAATGGTGGCGATGTTGGGATGAAGTTAAATATTGTAGTGAGCGCTGCAAACGCCAAATACGCAGCGCGCGCAACAGATCCCAATAAAACCCTTGATCTTACGGTGGGCTACATTTTCCTGGAAAGCCGGTACTTACCGCCTGTCGGTGGGGTACATGGCCAGCGGTAGCCCGATGATCTACACCGCCAAGGCAATCAGCATCGTCGTCAGCGAGTAGGGGAATTGCACCAACGCAACCGAACCTGTTTCTCGATTTCGATGATCGCAAACAGTGCCACGCCGGCCAGCACGATGAGTACGCCGTCAAAGAACGGTACGGGGCGTGTTTCGAATATCGCCTGCATCGGCGGCAGGTAGGTGATGGCGAACTGGGCGAGGGTGATGATAACGACTACCGCCCATACCACGCGCGTGCCGCGCACCGCCTTCCATGTCAGCGACGTGCCGTAGATGTTACGAATGAAGAACAGGTGGAAGATTTCCATCACCACCAGGGCGTTGAGGGCGATGGTGCGGGCGAGTTCGATCGGGTAGCCGCGTTGGATGGCAAACTGGTAGAGCCCGAAGATGCCGATCAGGAACAGGATGGATACCAGCACCATGTGCCATACCAGCGCGCCGTCCAGCAGCGGCTCGTCCCGGTTGCGCGGCGGGCGGCGCATGGTGTTCTCCTCGGTAGGCTCGAAGGCCAGGGCCAGGCCGAGCGTCGACGCGGTAATGAGGTTGAGCCAGAGAATCTGGATGGCGGTTACCGGTAGTGACATGCCGAGCAGCAGCGCCACGACGATGGTCATGGATTCGCCCGCATTGGTGGGCAGGGTCCAGCTGATCACTTTCTTGATGTTGTCGTAAACGGTACGACCTTCCCGAACCGCCGCCACGATCGAGGCGAAGTTGTCATCGACCAGTACCAGTTCGCTGGCTTCCTTCGCCGCCTCGGAGCCTTTCCTGCCCATGGCGATACCCGCATCCGCCCGTTTCAGGGCCGGCGCATCGTTGACCCCGTCGCCGGTCATGGCGACAGTGCTGCCATGGGCCTGCAATGCCATGACCAGGCGCAGTTTGTGCTCGGGACTGGTGCGGGCGAAGATGTCGCATTCCGGCACCGCCTCGCCGAGTTCGGCATCGCTCATGTTGTCGAGCTCGGTGCCGGTCAGCACCATGTCCGGGTTCTGCAGCCCGATCTGTGCACCAATCGCTTTCGCGGTGCCGGCATGGTCACCGGTGATCATCTTCACGCGGATTCCCGCGTCGCGGCATTGCCTCACTGCACTGATGGCTTCCGCCCGCGGCGGATCGATCATGCCCACCATGCCGAGCAGGGTCAGTCCGCTTTCGACATCGTCGAATTCCAGTACGGTGTGTTCCGGCGTTACCGTTTTCATGGCGAAGGCCAGCACGCGTTCACCGCTGTTGGCGATGGCTTCGGAGCGCTCCTGCCAGTAGCCGGGATCGAGCGGCAGTTCCCGGCCCTCGGCGTCGAGCTGGCCGGAACACATGGTCAGGACCTGCTCCGGTGCACCCTTAATGAAGATGCAGGCATGGCGCTCATGATCGTGATTGAGGGTGGCCATGAAGCGGTGCTGGGCATCGAAGGGGATGGCATCGGTGCGCGTCCAGTGCGAGCGTTCGGTGCGCACATCGAGGTCCACCTTGCCGGCCAGTGCGAGAAGGGCGCCTTCCATGGGATCGCCCGCCACCGACCAGTCGCCCGCCGTTTCATGCAGGGCGGCGTCATTGCAGAGCACCGCGGCGCGGCCGATGTCCTCGAGCACGCCATGTTCGTCAGGATCCACTTCGGTGGTTTCGAGTTTCAGCGCGCCGGTGGGTGCATAACCGGTGCCTTCCAGGGTGAACAGGTGACGGTCGGTGAGCACCGAGGCCACCATCATTTCATTGCGCGTGAGGGTGCCGGTCTTGTCGGTGCAGATGACCGACACCGAACCCAGGGTTTCGATCGCCGGCAGGCGCCGCACGATGGCATTGCGCCGGGCCATGGCCTGCACGCCGATCGCCAGCGTGATGGTGAGCACGGCAGGCAGGCCTTCCGGGATGGCGGCCACCGCCAGGCCGACCACCACCATGAACATATCGGCGAACGGATAGCCGCCCACGAAGTAACCGAAGGCCAGCAGCAGCGCGGAAATCACCAGGATCACCAGGGTCAGCCAGCGCGCGAACACGCCCATCTGGGTCACCAGCGGGGTCGTCAGTGTTTCCACCCGGGACAGCATGCCGCTGATGCGGCCGATCTCCGTCGTGATGCCGGTGGCCACCACCACACCCTGGCCCTGGCCGCTGGTGACCAGCGTACCGGAGAAGGCCATGCAGGCACGGTCACCCAGCGCCGCCTGGTCCGGGACGGCGGTGATGTTCTTGTCCACCGGCACCGATTCGCCGGTGAGGATGGCTTCCTGGGCTGCCATGCCGCGCGCCTGCAGCAGGCGCAGGTCCGCCGGCACCTTGTCGCCCGCCTCGAGCAGTACGATGTCCCCCGGCACCAGCTGGTCGCCGTCGATACTGCGGCGTTCGCCGTTGCGCAGTACGGTCGCCTGCGGGGCCAGCATGTGGCGAATGGCGTCCATGGCTTTTTCCGCCTTGCCTTCCTGCACGAAACCGATGATCACATTGGCCAGCACGACGGCCAGAATGACGCCGGTGTCCACCGGGTGATCCAGCAGGGCGGTGGCAGCCGCCGAACCGAGCAGCACGTAGATCAGGATATTGTGGAATTGCAGGAAAAACCGCGCCGTCGCTGAACGACCGGCAGACGCCTCGAGGCGATTGGGGCCGTACCGGTGCAGGCGTTCCTGCGCAGAGGTATTGTCCAGGCCGGATGTGCTTGCATCCAGCCTGGCCAACACGGCTTCCGGGGCCATGGCATGCCAGGTTTCGGCGTCGTTGTGTGGATTATCGGCCATGCTCACTACAAGAATGTTGCTGCTTCGGTATGACGCTACCCGTTTTTTCCGACAAAGGGTAGAGCCTGGGTCAATGGGGCTCGATGTGGGTGTTTCGCCGGCCGGAATTAAAGGAAAACATGGCGGTGCTGTTATACTTCGCCGATTGCCCAGGGACAGTTAACCGTCATTTTCACACTATGCCCAACCTGAAGGACTTTTCCCGCTCAACACGCATCATGGCCGCAGCCGGTACCGGTATCCTGCTGCTGCTGTTGGCGTCGGTCGTGGCGAGCTGGCACTACAATCTGTCGCATGGCGGGTGGTGGTTCGTGCGCTCAACGGTGTTCCTGGTGGTGTCCCTCGCGCTGGTCTGGCGCCTGAGCGTGCATATCCAGAATCACTGGCTGCGCTTCCTCGTCGCCTTCGTCGCCGTGGAGGGGCTGGTGATCTTCACCGCCGCGCGCGTCATGTCGTTCTACCTGCAGGGAGAAAGCTTCAACGAGGAGTTTTTCTTCCACGCCAACATGCAGACCTTCGAGTTCGGTCTCAATGCCTTTCCCGGCATGGTGGCGCTAGCCGTCGGCTACCTGGTCGTCGTCGGTTTGCTGGCCTATTTCTTTACCGCCGAGGCGCACAAGGTGGAACTGCAGGACAAGACCCTGCTCATCGTGCCGGGCCTGCTGCTGTCGCTGGCCGTCGACCCGGATATCACCAGCGGGGCGTCCTTCCTCATGCGCAACGCCAACATCCAGAACGATATGGCGCTCGCCGACATCGACTGGGAGGCCACCGGACTCAACGAGGCATCCCTGTACCGCATCGCCGAGGACATCACCGCCGGCAAGAACGTGGTCATGATCTACATGGAAAGCATGGAGAAGATGTACACCGACGAATCGGTATATCCCGGCCTCACGCCTTTCCTCAATTCCCTGGCCGACGAGGCGCTGTCCTTCGAGAACATCTACCAGACGCAGGGCACCAACTTCACCGTGGCCGGCATCGTCTCTTCGCAGTGCGGCACGCCGCTGCTGATTCCGCCGGGCCCCGGCGGCAACGACATCCTGCGCAACGGCTTCCTGCAGGAAGCGGTGTGCTTCGGCGACATCCTGTCCCGCGCCGGTTACCGTCAGGTGTTCATGGGCGGCGCCTCCACGCGTTTTGCCGGCAAGGGCATGTTCCTCGCCGCGCACGGCTACCAGGAAGTGCTGGGCCTGGAAGAGCTGCGCCCCCTCATGGACGACCCCGACTACCTCAATCGCTGGGGCCTGTACGACGAAACGCTGCTGGATCTCGCCGAGGACAAGTTCGACGAGCTCGCCGCCAACACGCAGAAGCCATTCAACTTCACCGTGCTCACCGTGGACGCGCATCCGCCCGACGGCACCCCGTCGGAAGTGTGCAAACCCTACGACCGCATCGACAACATGATCTTCCACGCCGTGCACTGCACCGACCAGATGGTGGAAAAATTCGTCAATCACCTGAAGCAGAGTCCGGCATGGGACGATACCGTTATCTTCCTCATGAGCGACCACCTGCACATGCGCAATATCGGGCAGGAGTACTACCCGGAAAATTACGAGCGCAAGATCTTCGTCAACATCCTCAACGCGGGTGTCACCGGCAAGATCGACAAGCAGGGCACGCACATGGACCTGGCGCCGACCCTGCTGACCCTGATGGGCGTCAGCCACCAGCAGGCCTTCCTCGCGGGCAGCACGCTGCTGGAGCCGGGCGGCAAGTTCAATTTCACCGAACGCGAATTCTCCGAGCGTTTCGCCGCCATCCGCTACATCAACACCAACCTGCTGTCGCAGATCGAAACGCCGCTGTGCGAAGCGAACCCGCTCTACAGCCACGTGCAGGATTCGCAGCTGCGCGTCGCCGGCAAGGAAGTGAACCTGACCCAGCGCGGCCGGCCGATGTCCATGGAACGGATCGGCGAATCGCATGCCCTGTTCACCCTGGTGAGCACCGAGGGCAAGGTGGGCCTAAGCTTCCCGGTGAATCTCTCACACCTGGAATATGAGCTGTTCCAGTTCCGCGACAACAGCTTCTTTATACTCACCCCGGCCGCCGGCATTCGGCGCATTTATCCGGACCTGCCCGACTACAACGGCCTGGGTGTGCTGTTCGGCAATATCCGTGACGGCTTCGAACTGCTGGCGGCGGACCTGTCTTTCGACGACGGCTTCACCATCAATGCCGATTGCAAAGGCCTGCTCAGGCAGGCCCGTGACTACAGGAGCGACGGCCTGGAATACAAACTCGGCGAGATCTGCGAAAACCAGGTACCGGACGGCAATGTCTGGCGCGACAGCGAAGGCAGCCTGTCCTTGAGCACCATCGCGTATTCCGGCGAGCGCTTCCAGGCCGACTTCCGCCGCAACTCCCGCGGCTGGTACACGGTGACCGCCTACCAGCCCCTGGAGCCGATCGCGCCGGAAGGGGTGTGCGATGCCTTCTACCAGAGCCAGGAGATCCTCATCCCCGGCGTGCAATCGGAGAACGGGCCGGTCAGCCTGATCCTGAACAAGATCCCCGGCATCACCCTGACCTTCGAGCTGGGCCCGGCCACGCCGCTGCCCTGAGGGCAGGCCGAATAAATCCCTGTAGGTCGGATAAGGTGCGCAGCACCGCATCCGACATGATTGAACGTCCCGACATGATTGAACGTCCAGGCTCAATCTGTGCCCGTCGTATCCGGTTGCTTTGACCCCTATCCGCAACACCGAACCGGCATTTGCTTTTACCGGTAAATTTCTCTAGTTTTCTTGTCTTCGGCGCCAGCCGAAAACCCTGTAAGAATAATGAATCACGACCGTCTGCAACCAAGGGGGCAGGGCATGCACACCACACCGTTTTCCATGAAAAAACCCGTCCGGTTACTCGCCGCCGCCATCGGCCTGGCCGGCGCCACGCTGGCCAGCGCCCAGACCCAGCTGCTCTGGGGCGACCTGCACCTGCACACCAACCTGTCCACGGACGCCTTCGCCACCAACAACAAGGGCGTGACGCCCGACATGGCCTACCGCTTCGCCAAGGGCATTCCCATCCTGCACCCCAACCTAGACGACTGGGTGCGCATCGGCCGCCCGCTCGATTTCCTCGCCATCACCGACCACGCCACCAACCTCGGCATCGATGTCATGGCGCTGGAAGGCCACCCGCTGCTCCAGGCCACCCCGCGCGGTCGCGACGTGATCGAGAAACTCCAGGCCATGCAGGGCGACGCCCGCAGCGGCTTCATGCGCTACCAGCCCGAGGACGGCAACCGGGCGGAACTGGCCGAGCAGATTTTTTCCCCGGCCATGCGCGCCGCCGGCTGGCAGATGCAGGTGGACGCCGCCACCCGCCACAACGTGCCCGGCGAGTTCACCACGTTTTATGCCTGGGAATGGACTTCGCTGATCCCCTCGCAGGCGGGCCTGAAGAACCTGCACCGCAACGTGATCAGCAACGCCGACAGCACGGATGCGGCGATGCAGTTCGTGCCCTTCAGCAACCAGGACAGCCTCGACCCCGAAGCGCTGTTTGCCTTCCTGGACAACACCTCGGAGCGAACCGGCCTCGATTTCGTCGCCATTCCCCACAACTCCAATATCTCCGGCGGCCTGATGTTCGCCAACCAGGATTCGCAAGGGCGGCCCATCGACGCCATCTACGCCCGCGAGCGCATGCGCTGGGAACTGCTGATGGAAATCACGCAGATGAAGGGCACCTCCGAAACCCATCCGGTGCTGTCGCCCAATGACGAGTTCGCCAACTACGAGATTCGCAACAAGCTGCTCACCGGCCAGCTGATGGAGCCGACACCGGCCGACTACGCCCGCGGCGGCCTGCTGTCCGGCATGCAGATCGAGGACAGGATCGGCGAGAACCCGTTCAAGTTCGGTTTCGTCGGCGCCTCCGACGGCCACATCGGCATGTCGGCGGTCGAGGAAGACAACTTCTTCGGCAAGATCGGCAGCGATTCCAGACTGAGCCAGCGCGCCGCGTCGCAGGAGCAGAACCTGGTGTTCCCGGCCTGGGACATGAGCGCCTCCGGCCTCACCGGCGTGTGGGCGGATGAGAACACCCGCGAAGCCATCTTCGCCGCCTTCAAGCGCCGCGAAGTGTACGGCACCACCGGCCCGCGCATTTCCCTGCGCGTGTTCGGCGGCTTCAATTTCAACGCCCGCGACGCCCGCGCCAACGACATCGCCGCGGTGGGCTACCGCAAGGGCGTGCCCATGGGTTCGGACCTGACCGCGGCGCCGCGCAACCGTGCGCCGTCGTTGTTGATTCATGCCGCCAAGGACGAGATTGGCGCCAATCTCGATCGCGTGCAGGTGATCAAGGGCTGGATCGATGCCGATGGCAATCCGCAAGAAATGGTTTATGACGTCGCCTGGTCGGACGACCGGCAAAGGGATGCAAACGGCAGGTTGCCGCCGGTCGGCAATACCGTGGACGTCACCACCGGGTCCTACACCAACGCCATCGGCGCGCCGCAGCTGGCCGTGGTGTGGGAGGATCCCGATTTCGACCCGGCCCTTGATGCCTTTTATTACGTACGCGCGATCGAGATACCAACGCCCCGGCACACGCTGTATGACGCCCTGGCGCTGGAGATTCCGGTGGACCAGACCGGGTGGCCGGCCACCATCCAGGAACGCGCCTATTCCAGCCCGATCTGGTACACCCCGTAACGGGATACAGGATGCAAGATACAGGATACAAGGGTGTTGACCTGGACTCCTGTAGGCCGGATAAGGTCCGCCAGCACCGCCATCCGGCATGGCGACCGTAGGGCGCCTGGTTAATTCCCTGGGAATCGATCTCTGTGCCGGATGGCGGTGCTGGCGGACCTTATCCGGCCTACGAGTTCAGGTGGACGTCGCGGCGGATATCGCGCCTTTGGCGCTTCTTCCGCCCTACGGGTTCAGGAGGTTTTAAATAGTTATAGATAGATGTATGACCCATCCGGCCTCACATACGGCTCCCCCTGGTACAGCCCCTCCGTCCTCGCCTCATCGATCACACTGATCAGGTTCACCTGGTCCTCATGGAAACTGGCGCCGATGCCGGGTCTGTCGTTGGGCCAGAGTTTGCCGTCTTCCAGGGTGTAGGTGTCGTTGACGTAGTCGGGCAGGTTGCCGCGATTCATTTCGTTGATGATGGGGCCGCTGGTGGCGAACAGGCAGTGACTGACCGCTGCGGTGGAGAGCGGGGCGGTGAAGTGGGGTACGACGCCGACGTGGTGGGCATTGCACAGGGCGGCGATCTGCATGAACGGAGTGACGCCGCCCACGTTGGGCATGGAAGCGCGCAGCCAGTCGACGAGGTTGGTTTCCACCAGCGGGCGGATGCCGTCCATGATGTCGCCGAACTGTTCGCCGGCGGCCAGCGGCACGTAGGTCTGCTCGCGCAGACGCGCGAACTGGGTGGTGTCGGTGATGCTTCGGACGGGGTCTTCCACGAAGAAGGGGTTGAGCGGTTCCAGCAGCTTGCACAGGCGGGTGATGTCCGGCAGGTCGAAGCGGGTGTGGGCGTCCAGGATCCAGTCGCCGTCATCGCCCACGCCTCTGCGCATCTGTTCGGCGACGCGGGCGGTCTGGTCCACGGCCTGCCTGGCGTTGAAGTGGCCGGTGTCGTCGTAGTCCACGCCGTGGAAGCGCACGGCGCGATAGCCGGCGTCCATGACCGATTTGGCGCTGTCGCGGGCGTTGCGTTCGTTGAGGGTGCCGAAGCTCTGGTAGCACTCGATGTGCTCGCGGGTGCGCCCGCCGAGCAGTTCATATAACGGCACGTCGAGGGCCTTGGCTTTGAGATCCCACAGCGCGCAGTCCAGGGCGCCCATGGCGTGCAGCTTCTCGCGGCCGGGGGGATAGAACTTGTTGCGGTAGAGCTTGCCCCACAGGTATTCGATGCGGAAG
>Ga0181593_10004857_pt1 | contig 12196 bp, 10 predicted proteins | sample 071ome_19_FD_133756 | JGI IMG/M metagenome (GOLD analysis project Ga0181593, IMG submission 133756) | Coastal salt marsh microbial communities from the Groves Creek Marsh, Skidaway Island, Georgia - 071413AT metaG (megahit assembly) | ecosystem: Environmental > Aquatic > Marine > Intertidal...
CCCCCTGAAGCTCACCGAGCGGGACGGCAGGCTCTATGGTCTCGGCAGTACGGACATGAAAGGCTTTTTTGCCGTGGCGCTTGAGGCTGCATCAGCCTTTGATCCGGCCAAATTTAAAGCACCGTTGTACTTACTTGCGACCGCCGATGAAGAGAGTACGATGCGAGGCGCTCGTTTACTCACGAAAGCGCAGTTACCGTTGGCGAGAGCCGCCATTGTCGGTGAGCCTACCGATCTCCGACCGATGCGGATGCACAAGGGCATCATGATGCAAGGCGTGACTTTGCGTGGGCAAAGCGGTCATTCGTCAGATCCTGAGTTGGGAAATAATGTCATCGAGGCCTTGCCGACTTTGTTGTCTGTGCTGTCTCAGTATCGCGATGAACTGGCTAAGACCTTTCGTTGTGAGCTGATGGCGGTTCCCGTACCAACGATCAATTTTGGTTGCGTCCACGGTGGCGACAGTCCCAACAGGATCTGTGGTGAGCTCGATTTTAGTTTTGATGTGCGAATGCTGCCGGGTCTTGAGTACGCCGATGTGGAGCGTGATTTGAATGCGAGGCTTGTTGAGATCGCAGCACTGCATGATATCGATATTGAGATGCGCCGCTTGGTTGAGCCCGTGCCCGCCTTCGAGCAGGCTGAAGGCAGTGAGTTGGTCGTTGCCTGCGAGCATGCGTCGGGGAAGACAGCGGATGCTGTCAACTTTGCGACCGAGGCGCCATTTTTAAAGTCGCTGGGACTGGAAACCATTGTCATGGGCCCGGGCTCGATAGACGTCGCTCATCAGCCCAATGAATACATGCCGCTCGACCAGATACAGCCGGCCATCGATACGCTGCGATCGCTGATTCACCGATACTGCATGTAGGTATAAGCATTGGATGTTGAGCCTGAGACGTCGGGTCTGAAATTGCGGGCGGTGATGGCGGGCTGTGAGTGACAGCGCGTTTTGTTCGTAGAGTTTGTTTGAAAAAAGTCGTGTGCTGAGCACGGCGACCAGAAGAGGTTGGAGTCAATCGATGGATACGATGAAAGCGGTTCGGGTGGATGTCTGCGGCGCGGCAGAACAGATGTCGGTGAGAGAGGTGCCGCTGCCTCAGCCAGGTGCGGGTGAGGTACGGGTTAAGCTAAAAGCCTGCGGTATCAACCTCATCGACACCTACCACCGATCAGGTCTTTACCCCCTGTCGTTGCCAACGGGCTTAGGGTGCGAGGGCGCCGGCCTGGTTGATGCGCTGGGTGAGGGCGTTGATGACCTGAGTGAGGGTGACCGTGTTGGTTTTGCCATGGCCATGGGCGCCTATGCCGAGGCGATCGTTTTACCCCGCGCTGCATTAGTCAAAATTCCAGCGGGTGTCACCGATGAGGAAGCCGCCGCGGTGCTCCTCAAAGCAATGACGGTGGATTATTTATTCAACGATACCTTTCCACTGAGTGGCGGTGAGACCGTTCTTTTCCATGCGGCCGCCGGCGGCGTGGGTCTGATTGCCTGTCAATGGGCCAAACAGAAGGGCGTCAGATTAATAGGGACAGCGAGTACACAAGCAAAATGTGATCTGGCCGTGAGCCATGGTGCTGAGGCCTGCTTGTTGAGCGACGATCCTGAGCTGTCCGATAAGCTTCGAACCTGCGCACCTGATGGTTTTCCTGTGGTCTACGACAGTGTGGGTCGATCGACTTATCGACTGAGCCTTGGCTTACTTGCGCCTCTGGGGACATTCGTCAGTTTTGGCAATGCATCAGGCCCCATTGATGCTGTCGTTCCCGGGGAGCTTGCCCTGTCCGGATCGCTCTACTTTACACGCCCGAGCTTGGCTACTCACATGGCGCGACCAGGGTGGATGCAGGCATCAGCCGATCGTATTTTTGGCCTCTTAGAAGCGGGGCATCTCACGGTTGATGTCAATCAGCGTTACCCACTGAGTGACGTTGTTATGGCGCATAACGACCTGGAAGCGCGTCGTACGACCGGAAGTTCGGTCCTGATTCCTTAAGTTGAGGTTCCTAGGGGTTGCCTGCTGGGTCCCGTGCCGGGGAAAACCACCATTGAGACTGAGTCTGATACGCGATAAAACAGGCAACGAAAAACACAAATAAATCAAGGAGTGCACTCGTATGCGAGCGAGTTACAAGGCCATGAGCCCGTTTATGTCGGCGGAAGAAGCGATAACCATGTTGCGTATCGCCGAGGAACGACGCGTATTTCGTACCTACGCCGAAGAAGCACTCAATGACGGAATTGGAGAGTCATTACCCCAACGTTTCGATGCCGCCTTCAACTACATTCAAAACGGCATCGATGGCCTGGGTAACAGTGACGATGTCAGCACAGCGGCGCAGCGAACCAATTATTTCCGAGAGACCTACGCCTATGGTGACGACATTCAGGCGCCGGGCGTCGAAGCGTTTTTCAATCATCCGGAGTTGTTAGCGGTCGCTGGAGAGGTCACAGGTCGTCCACTGGTTGTGCCCGCGATCGTATACGCCAACATCCTTACGCCGGGACAGGAATTAGCAATTCATACCGATGTTCCGGAGTTTCGAGGTGCAGATCGGAAACGCATGCCGCAGTGGCTCCTCGTCACCATGCTGCACTCGGGCTTGTTTGACGAATATCGCATCCCAATTGCTACCTGCGTCTCGTGGTTTGGTGCGAATCCGGGCGGCGCGTTTGCCTATTTCCCCGAGGGTCCTCAGGGGCGACGTCAATCCATGCCGGCAACCCACAACACCGCCATATTGATCGATACTGATAAGGTGTTTCACGGTGTTGAGCGGGTAACGCCAAAGTCGTTTTTCCCCGAAATCGATAAAGGTGCAACACTAACCTTTGAGGGAAGTGCCGGCTGGTCGCTCGCTAAACCCGATGGTAGTGAAGTGGCGCGTTACCAGTGGGAGGATTTGCGGTACTCAATTTCGTGGAAAGCCTACTGTTTTGCCGATGAGGCAGAAAAAGCAAAGTGGGCCGATAAGACGGATGATCTCACTCTCGATTATATTCTCGATACATTGGAATCGGAGTTAAGAACACGTGGCGTTCTGACGGGCGCGCGGCCTGATCCAACGAGCTTCGCTCAAGCGCTGGTTAACGAGTTCATCCGGTTCCCGGCAGCAAAGGCTGCGTAGAGTCGTCTTTAGTCCCGCAGGCGTTCGACGCCTCGATAAATCATTCGTTGAACGACGGTAGGGAGCAAGAGATTCTCCACCAGCCAGCGTGAAAGACGCGTGGTCTTTCCTGAGTCCTGGTGCAGCGTGAGCCCGTCATCCTGCGGTCCAACAATTGACCCCCATCGATTCTCTGGAGGGGTGTAATACTTGTTAGGCGCCTTGCCCGCGGCCTTGCGTTTGATGTTGTTTACCAAAATACCGTAGGCCCAATTTCGAGCGGATGATCGCGCTGGATCGGTTGATGCCACATCACCGATGGCAAAAACACAGTCGCTACCGATCACTTCAAGCGTATTTTTGGTTTTTACAAACCCTTCATCGTCAAGCAGGGAGTCGGGTAGGAAGGTTGTATGCGGCTTGCGATTGCCCGTAGACCATATGATGGTATCGGCCACTGCGGACTGGCCCGACTCAAAATGTATGGTTCCTGCGTTGGACGAAGTTTCCTCGGTGATAGCTCGATGCCCGCCGAAAATCTGTACGCCCGCGGTAGTCAATTCGCGTTGGTAATACTGTCGAGCCTCCCCGTGATATCCAGGTAGCGGGAGATCCGCTGACATGTAGAGCGAGACCATTTTCTCCGGGTAGGCGCGACGAATGTTCAAGGCACAACTCACCCCACAGGGCCCGCCTCCAACAATAGCAACGGTATTCGCGTCACGGATAGCCGCTGCATCCTGCTCCAACCTTTGGTCGATTTGCGACTCTGACCGCAAGTGATCATCGCGCCAAAAACCGTTAGAGGTGCCAGACGCAATGACCAGGAAATCAAAGGGGATCAGTGTTTCGTCATCGCTCTGATCAACCGCTAACACCGTTTTAGTGGCGAGGTCGACGCGTTCCGCTTTGGCATGATGGATTTCAACATCCGCAAGGGCTTTGAATCGTCGCAGTGGCGTATTGTAGTAACGGTTCCACCAACTCAAATCAGCCAATCGTTTGCCCAGTTCCTGCCCGCTGACAAGGTTGGGCTTGGTGCTGATGCCAATGACTTTGAAATGACGGCTCAGCCGGGTAGCAACCAATACGCCGGTGTCACCCATACCGATAATGACAAGGGTTTTTCCTTTTGTTTGACGTTGGGACATTCGGTGGTCTCAGCAGAGTTGATGTTCTTAGTGTCAGGCTTGGCGTAGCTGACCCTTAACGGTGTACGCTCGGCAATGTAACGAGTTCGATGAGCACATGAGGTTCCCATGAGCATACGAGAAGCAACGACTAACGATGTGGAAGCCATTTCACCTTTGTTCGATGCATACCGAGTGTTTTACGAGCAAAAGAGCGATCTGGACGGTGCAGCACAGTACCTAAACGAAAATCTTTCTTGTCAGCGAAGCCACGTCTTCGTATTCGAGGACAATGAGGCAGTACTTGGTTTTACGCAGCTGTATCCGGCTTTTTGCTCTGTGGCGATGCAGCCGTTTTTTGTTCTCTATGATTTGTATGTGGTACCTACAGCACGAGCAAAGGGGGTCGGTACGTCTCTACTTCGCTTCGCGCATGATTGGGCAAAATCTCAAGGCGCTTTTCGCGTGGATCTTGAGACGGCGCATACTAATGAGACAGCGCAATCGGTGTATGAGGCGTTGGGTTATGAGCTGGACACTGAATTTAGGAAGTACAGCTTCGACCTCGCCTCGAAGTAAAAAAAGGGATTAATTGCTCTCAGTTATTAGGCGCGAGCGGCCGAAATGCCTGAGACTTAACTGCGCGAAGCGTCGTTGGACAGAGCGTGTCTGAGACGACTGCGCTGAGCTCGCAAGTCCTATCGTTTGGCGAAGGTTTTTTCCTCACCTTGGAGACCTAGCTTCTCATCGAGTAGGGCAACTTTCTCAGCAATGCGCTCTTTCAGGCCATCTCCCATACGTCTGCGCAAAATCGAAGCTGCGATAGCACCAAGAACACCGAGTGTGGCCAGCGTAGCGAAGAGGTAACGATAGCCCTCCTGACCGGGGAAGGTGTCAGCAATGAGGCCGAAAAAGAGATAACCGAAGGAGGAGGGTGCGTAGACAATGAACGAGGCGACCGCAATCACAGAGCCTGAAAAGCGTGGTGGTAGCCCCATCTCTCCATACGGTGCGAAATAGAGAGCACGCATGAAGAAAATCATAAAAAACAGTGGTACGAGTAATGCCATTGCAACCCAAACAAAGTCTTGCGAGTTGGGAAGGAGGGCGAGCGCTACACCCAACACCGCCACGACCATGAGGCCTGCTCGCATACCACCCACCGCGCCCCCGAATGCACGATTAGTCACAAAGCTCGCCACGAAGGCCGAACCGATCCGTCCTGCGGACGTTGAGAAAAGAGCGAATATCGATGCTGCAATCGCGGGCAAAGTGAAGCTCTCGTTGAGATAGGTCACGTAGAAGGGAAGGCTGGTGTAGGCAAAATAAACGAAGAAACCGACGAGGCCTGTCAGCCAAATTTCTGGCATCGAGAGTGTCAGCTTCATTCCCTCGCGAACCTCCTGCATCATCGTGCCGGAGGCATCGCTAGATTTTAGAAGAGGTTTGTCGGGTAGCGTAAACCAGCTTGCAATACCCAGCGCCACCATGACTCCGCCGTTAATCATGAAAGCGACCTCCAAACCGAGGACGCTATATCCAAGGAAGGCGTAAAGACCCAAAGTGATGGCATTTTGGAGAAACTCGATTAGGCCTCGTCCACCCTCGAGGAAACCGAAGACCTTCGATTGCTGCTCGTCAGACGTCGATTTTCTGACTGAAGACAAAATAGCTGGCCAAAATGCGCCTTCGCAGCAGATGGCCAACACCAGCAGTAGCCCCAGTAACACATTAAAGTCGGAGGTTTTTCCCAAGAAGAAGGTGGTAATCCCGCCAATAATCATGGGGACTGCGATCAGTTTTTGCGGCGCAAATCGGTCTTGAGCCCATGAAAGGGCGACATACATGAAGTTACTCGCCAGTCCGTAAATCGATAGTAATAAACCGAACTGCGTTTTCGAGACATCCCACAATTCCAAGATTTGCGGGAGTAACACACCCTTCATTGCCAACAACGCGAACATGAATTGCGAGCACAGTGTGATCAGCAGGAAGTTAAGAAATATTCGACGCGATGCGAAAACGGGTTGGTCAGGCAAATGGGGAGCGGGATTCATGGCATGGTCTTACTGAGGGTTATGTTCGGCACTATAACAGTCGTTCAAAGCACCGTGAGTATCTTTTTAGACGGTCAGTTTGGACTATTTGGGCTGCTCGAATTTCGAGATAGTCTGGTGCCACGTTGGCGTCTTCGGGCTAGCGTGAGGCGTGTGATGAAAACAATGATGAATAAGAAGGTCGCTAAACCGTGAATGAGTCAGCACAGAGTGTCACAAGCTCTGCACCCCACCACTTATATTCGAATCGCTACCGGTATTACGTTCTCGCGCTGCTGACGCTGGGTTATGTGTTCAATTTTGTCGATCGGCAGGTGATGACCATTCTCATCGAGCCGATTAAGGCTGAGTTTGGTGCGACCGATACACAGATGGGCTTCTTGTCGGGTCTGGCATTCGCGCTGTTTTATGCCACCTTGGGTATACCGGTGGCGCGTCTTGCCGACAGATGGTCAAGACGCAATGTGCTTACCATCTCCATGACCACCTGGAGTGCGGTCACCGCCTTATGCGCAACGGTTACGGGGTTTTGGCACTTGCTGCTTCTGCGTATTGGCGTGGGTGTTGGCGAGGCGGGCGGTACACCACCATCGCAATCGCTGCTCGCAGATTACTTCCCTCCGGAAAAGCGAGCCTTTGCTCAAGGCATTCTGGCGACAGCCCCCAATATTGGCATCTTGGTTGGTCTCTTTGGTGGTGCTGTGATTGCCGAAGCTTACGGCTGGCGCACTGTATTTCTGGTGTTTGGTATTCCCGGTGTTTTGCTCGCCGCTCTCATTCAACTGACGGTCAAAGAACCGCCCAAACTCAAGGCAGCTTCAGAAGTCGTCGACCAGGGCCTGTTTAGCGCCCTGAAGCACATTGTCAGGTTGCCATCCTTCGTTCACATCATGGTCGGTGTCGGCTTTACCGGCATTGCCGGCTATGGTCTTGGTGTTTGGTCGCCGAGTTTCTTGGTGCGAGTGCATTCAATGAGCTTGGTCGATGCAGGTTTGTATCTCGGGCTCATCGGTGTGTTCGGTGGCGGTCTAGGAACTATCTCAAGCGGGCTCATGGTCGACGCGTTGGCGCGACGAGACCGACGGTGGCAGTTGTGGGTGCCCGCCATCGGAATATTTTTGGCGCTGCCCACCCAGCTCGCATTCCTGCTGTGGCCAGTCGAGCATCGTCTAATGATCGGTTCAGTCGATCTGCCCTTTGCATTGGTGTTTATGGGATTGTCGGCCGTCTTCGCCAGCTTTTGGATAGCACCAAGTTACGCTGCGGTTCAGAATCTGGTGCCTCAGCACTGGCGGACCCAAGCCTCTGCGCTCATGTTGTTAGCGATTAATCTGCTTGGGATGGGTCTCGGACCGCTCCTTGTCGGCATGCTGAGTGATGGATTTTCAGCCTATGGTGATGACTCTGTCCGCTACGCCTTATCCATTGGCGTCAGTTTAAGTGTCGTTGGTGGCATCGCCTATCTCAGTGGCAGTTCTAAATACGCCAGAGCTATCGCGCAATCAGAGGAAGGTCCTTACACGTAGGGCGGTGTAATCGCACTCTTGGGTGAGCGTGCAGTGAGGTTGGTTTTCAAAATATTATCCCGATACCGAGTACGACTGCGGGTAGGTAGTATTGTGGTTAAGCGATCGCATAACTAGCACCGGCAGGTTTAAGGGAGATAACGATGAAATTCTTTGACTGGCATCAACGACAGACGGAATGGTGGCTGGGCAGACTCGGAATGACGCCCTACGCCGCGCTTTGATTTGCCTACGTTAAAGGTGGGGTGACGACGCTTCTCGTGCTGTGGTTGCTGGGCTACTTTTAGTGGGACAATGAGGGTGGTTAGAGGGAGTAAAAACACGCCCGGACAGGGCCCGGGCGCACAGTGAGGTTACTCGCCTGAGGCCATAACCGAGTCTTTAACAGCAAGCAGGAAGTTCGCTACCACCATTCCAGCAATCATTACCGCGATATTGTCGATAATGCTGTTCAACGGTGCACCAATGGCTGGAATAGCATCCAGTTGGTTGGCCACTGTTGGCATTGCAACTGCCGCGACGGTGTAGGCCATACGACCTGCCATGTCTGCAGTTGGGTTCATGAAACCGCTGACCAATCCCAAAACGACGAGGATCAGGGCGGAGTAGGCAGCAAGCTGACCGACAAATACGGCGGCAATCGCAACCACTACACCACCGGCTGTTAAGATTTGGTTAACATTCATAGTCTTATCCTTATTGTTAACAAGTTTGTCACTGTGCTCACCCTGCCCCATATCCGATGGAGTTGTTGTTATCGGAAGCTACAAGGAAGACAGCGCTCCCAAGTTAACAATAGAAAGCGACGAATTGGGCATTTCATCGCCATAAAAGTCCGCTTTATCGTAATTTTTACGTTTATCGCCGGTGTGCCTTCCAGGTACCGCCGTACTGGTAATGACTTCCAGATCCCTGCTTAAACGCCGTGAGACACGCTTCACACCTAAATAGCCACGACGTACTAGTCTGACTTCTACTGCGGTACAAAACGGGGAAGGTGACTTGGCAGTCTGCGCACTGTTTTTCGCGTTTTGATCGTGTTGTCATGGATGCTTTAGGTCACTTTGGATTCGGGACTTTCGGTGATGTACCGAGTGTTTTCACACAGTCTTGAGGCGCTTCATGGTGTAAACTCTCTCTGACTACGCGGTAGTCGTCGATATGTATCGTTTGAGCCATGAGAAACGCAAACAGATGAACGACAAAGCAAAAGCTGATCTCATTCCTACTGTCACCGTTTCCAGTGGTGAAAAGTTCGTAACGCCCGCAGGTGTGCACGCGATAAAGGATGGTATTAAAACAGCGAAAGAAACGGCGCCACGTCTGAAAAAGCCGGATTTTTTGCGAATGCGCGTTCGCCATTCTCCAAAATACGAATCGGTCAAAGACATCGTCAAACAGCACAGACTGGCTACCGTTTGCGAGGAAGCAAAGTGTCCCAATATTAGCGAGTGCTGGTCAGCTGGAACGGCAACTATCATGCTCATGGGCGACGTTTGTACGCGTGCCTGCCGATTTTGCTCTGTGAACACGGGTAACCCGCGCGGTTGGTTAGATCTGGAAGAGCCTGTGAACACGGCAAAGGCAGTTCAACTGATGGGTCTCGCCTACGTTGTTCTTACGTCAGTCAATCGCGATGATCTGGCGGACGGCGGCGCCGGGCATTACGCCGAGACGGTGCGTGAGGTGAAAAAACTTAACCCGCACACAGGTGTAGAAGCTCTCACACCTGACTTTCTAGGTCTTGAGTCCGCCATTGATGTCCTTCTTGAGTCTGGGCTCGATGTGTTTGCACAAAATGTTGAGACAGTAAAACGTCTCACACACCCGGTTCGCGATCCGCGTGCAGGCTATGAGCAAACCCTGAATGTATTGAAGTATGCGGCTGAACAATCCGACGTCATCACTAAGACTTCGCTGATGTTGGGGCTGGGCGAGACGGATGATGAGTTGCTCGACTGCATGGATGATTTGCGTGAGGCTGATGTTGATGTCCTCACTCTTGGGCAGTACCTACAGCCTACCTCGAACCACCTTCCGGTGGAGCGCTTCGTAACGCCCGATGAGTTTGAGCGCTATCGCGAGTGCGGCTTGGAAAAAGGCTTCAAAGAAGTGGTATCAGGCGTCTTTGTACGATCGAGTTATCGTGCGGAGCGGGTTCTCGAATTTAATAACGTTGGTTTACAGGAAGGCTAGGGGGCTCGCGTGAGTAAACGCAAGCTAAAGCTGCTGTACATTACTTCTGTCCCTGGTAGGCGGGATCTGCCACCTTTGTCTGATGCGACCAAGTCGGTACTGAGTGTGTTGTCGCGTGACTTTGAAATTTCTCTGGCCGTGGCTGGGCCTGTCAGCGCGCTCGATTTAAACGCGCTCCGAGGAAGGCTAGGCGTCACCCGCGTTGCAGGTGGTTTTGAACGCGGTACAGATGACGCGAACATCGAGGGTGCTCAGAAGCTAGTTCATGAGTTTTATGGCCTCGACCCCTTCATAAACAGTCGATTAAAGGCTGCCATTCAGCGCCGAGCCGCTGATTTCGAATCAGTCGTCATCGATAGCCTGTCAGCTATGCCGTATTTGCCACTCGGCGTTCAGGGCAAGACGGTTTTCTTCGCTCAGTCGATCGTCTCAGATGATGAAAAGCTGGGTAAAGGACTCTTAGGGGGTCGCCGAGTCAAACGGATAAGAAGCTTTGAATACGATGCCATGCTGCGGTGTGACCGTGTTTTCTCAACGCCTGACAGCGCAAACGCGTTACTGGAGTTGGGTCTGCCACTTGGTAAATTAGTGGATGAAGCTACCCAGCCCAGTGCAGCACGGCCTACGACCGCTGTGTCCGGGTTTTCATCGACGCGAATGCGGCTCGGCTACTCAGGCTACCTCGGTGATGAGCAGAATGTCGCAAGCTTGATATGGTTCCTTGAAAATGTGTGGAGTGCTATCCGGGACGCGGTACCGGGGCTTGAGTTCCACGTAATCGGAGCCGATGCCAGTGAAGAATTGGCTGCGACGCTAGCCAGCCATAACGATGTTGTACTCCATAGAGATAGTAGAGACCGAAAAATTACAGAGCTTGGTCTCCGGGTCATGGTGGAACCGCTGTTACACGAGTATCACATTGAAGCCAAGCTGGTGAATGCCATGGTTCGAGCGATTCCCATTGCCACCACTCGCGAGGCCCTGACTAACTCACGCTTAGATGTGGGTGACGCTGTTTCAGTAGCCGATAGTCCCGCACATATGGTGCTAAATCTGCGCAGGCTGCTATCGGAGGCTACGCTGTGGCAGGCCTTGAGTGATCGATCTCAAAGAATCGGATCAACACTTTTGGCGTATCATGAGGTAGCACACTCAATGCGCCGTTTGCTGGTGCAGGTTGAGTCCTAATAGAGCTGGCTGAGAGAGACACGGAACAGTGACTGAATTCAAACGCGTGGGGTTATTGGGTCGTCGTGAGCACCCTGGGGTAGCTCACGTTGTCGCCGAATTGTTAGACCTGCTTGATAGCCGAGGCATTGATGTGGTCCTAGAGGACCGTCTCGCGACCTTGGCTCACTTTGAAACGCGAGCGATGCAACCTCGTGATGCAATTGGTGCAAATGTCGATCTCGCCGTCGTAATAGGCGGCGACGGAAGTTTGCTGAGTGCAGCGCGCACGCTGGTTAGACACGACTGCCCGGTGATTGGCATCAACCGTGGCAGACTTGGTTTTTTGACCGATGTCAGCCCGGATGATGAGCTCGTCGCTCACGTCACCAGTGTGCTGGATGGAAACTACTCGACTGATAAGCGCTTTCTGTTAGATGTAGAGGTCTATAGTGACGGCGTGCAGACGGGGCAGGCCGAAGCACTGAACGATGTGGTCGTAAACTCGGGCACGTCGGCTCAGATGATTGAATTTCAGCTGCAGGTTGACGATGAGTTTGTCTACCGAATGAACGCTGACGGTTTGATTATTGCCACTCCAACAGGCTCGACCGCGTACTCCATGTCGGCTGGCGGCCCCATCATGAATCCAAAGCTCGATGCAGTTGCCCTGGTACCCATGTTTCCGCATTCACTCACCAGTCGGCCCATGGTAGTGCACGGGGAAAGTGAAATTCGAATCGACACGCTTGAGCGTAATAAAAACAACCCACTGGTGACCTGCGATGGGCAGGTATCGCTGACCCTAAAGCCAGGTGACTCGGTCCTTGTGCGCAAAAAGTCCAGGGCGCTACGTCTGCTTCACCCGCCGGGGTACAGTTTTTACGCCAGTTGTCGAGATAAACTCAGATGGTCTGATGCACTCACGTCCTGACATAACAACGCAGTGGCGTCAGGCACCGGTAACTATCTCGATTCTCGCCATTTCTACAGTCGTGTTCGCGCTGATGAG
>Ga0181593_10004861_pt1 | contig 12190 bp, 12 predicted proteins | sample 071ome_19_FD_133756 | JGI IMG/M metagenome (GOLD analysis project Ga0181593, IMG submission 133756) | Coastal salt marsh microbial communities from the Groves Creek Marsh, Skidaway Island, Georgia - 071413AT metaG (megahit assembly) | ecosystem: Environmental > Aquatic > Marine > Intertidal...
GGATTGGAGTCGCACTTCTGGGTGGACGAAACAACATCTTGTTAATCAAGTTGAATACGTGTCTCAGGGTATAGGTTGGTCTGAAGAAAAAACGGGCTTACATAACCTCCAATTTATAGAAACAAGAAGACATTGGTTTACAGAAACCGTAACGCACCAAACCAATGGCACAGTCCATGTACTTGCGGTGGTGGAGGGAGACGAAGTAATTGTTGAATCTCCATCGCCACCTAAATTCTCCGAGTTGGCAACATCAATATTAAAAACTGACCAATATATCTTGATGTTATTCAATCTGTTGAGCTCGGCTTGCATTTGCTGGTCGGGCTCAAGACCTACGGATGCTCTGGCCTGCTGATTTGAGGTTGATACTTCATCTAGCGCATTGGATATTTCTTGTATGGCATTGGTTGATGCATTCGATTCCTCACTTACGGCTTCTGTTTCTGCGGAGTTATTCACGCTTTGACCCTCCGTAGCTTTCGTCTGTTCTCTTTCTAAGTCATTGAAGATAAGCTCATCACCTGACTCTAATATCACCTTATGAACTCCTGAAACAGCAATGGAAAAAAACGGCCCGTCCTGCCGATCCCAAGGTTTATAGCGAAGAGTCTCCTCACCTAACTCATAAATTTTAACAGTACCGTTTGATTGGTTTTAATGATTCGATCTTGTGCTTGAAGATTGATAACCGAAAAGGAAACCATCACCAATACCAATAGTGATTTTAAACCCAATTGTGACATAGAACCGTAATTTTAGTGTAATTATTAATAAGAATGTATTCTATAACCACCTAACAAACAAATTAACAGAGGATTAGCCTACCTTCTTAGCTAATAAATTTGTACTTTTAAAAAAAAAGTACTTTCAATATGTCCAATCATTTACCTCCCGATCAGCAAATTAAAGCAATCCACGAAATGATGGAGCGCTCAACCCGCTTTCTGCACATTTCAGGTATGGCCGGAATCCTAGCGGGTATCATCGCCATAGCAGCTAGCTGGATAGCTATAAACAGTTTTGCTTTTCAACCCGATAGGTACACCTACCATTATACGGCGATGGGGGGCAACCAATGGAACATCGTTTACTTAGGACTTTCGACCCTAGTACTATCTTTTGGGCTCGGCTTAGTTCTTGCCCGACGTAACGCCTATAAAAAAGGATCCCCTGGTTGGAGCCCTACGGCCCGCCGAATGCTCACTTATTTCGCTACTCCTTTACTCACAGGTGGTTTGGTTATTTTTCTTTTCTGGTTGAAAGGTTTTGTGGCTTTTGCGGCACCTTTGAGCCTTATTTTTTATGGCTTGGCACTTCTGCATGCGAGTCACTTCACCTTAACGGATATTCGCTACTTAGGCCTAATTGAGTTATTCCTTGGTTTAGTTGCTCTGTATTGGATCCAACACAGCCTACTAATATGGGCCGTTGGATTTGGAATGGTCCACATTGTATATGGCTTGTATATCTATCTCAGGTACGAACGAAATTCTTAAGAAGTGTAAAGCTTAAAGCTATCGTCTTTATGAAGTCTCAGCTGCAAAAAATTCAAAAAGTGTTCGAGAACAGAATCCGACTCGGAATTATGTCGGCTCTTTCTGTCAATGAGACCTTGGATTTTAACGCCCTTAAAGAACTCCTTGAACTAACCGATGGCAATTTAGCTACCCACCTGAAAACCCTTCAAAAACATAAGTACGTTGAAACCAAAAAACAGTTTATCGATAATAAACCCAATACTCAGTACTCTATTACCCTACTAGGTAAGAAGGATTTTTCAGACCATATTGCCGCTCTTGAAAAACTACTCCAACAGCTAAAATAACCCCTATCTCTGTGCTAATTAGACTTAAGGTAGGTACTTGGGTCGAGAGGGTTTCAACCCGAGAAAAACCAGATTTTTTTAAGTGAAGTTCATTAATCAAAGGAACGTTTAAGGGATGTTTTTTACTTTATGTGATACTTAGATAATCACAATTTTCTAAACACCATTTGGGATGAAAACGTATCTTCTAGGACTTATTTTAGCCCTTGCCACCATCGGAGGCTTAGGCTATACGTCTATCAACTCCGATGTTTTGCAAACCAATCGTACAGGTATAGCACCTACGGCACTATCAACCGAATTTATCACTCCTATGACAACTCAACCTATTGCAGATTCTCTAGAAATGGCGACCTTTGGCGCTGGCTGTTTTTGGTGTGTCGAAGCCATTTATGAACTGGTAGAAGGCATCGTCCATGTAGAATCAGGGTATTCCGGGGGGCATGTAGATAACCCCACCTACAAAGAAGTTACCACCGGTCGAACCGGGCATGCAGAAGTCGCTCGTATTCATTTTGACCCGAAAGTCATTAGTTATGCCGACTTACTTCAAGTGCTTTGGCACACTCACAATCCTACCACCTTGAATCGGCAAGGCAATGATGTGGGTACTCAGTATCGAAGCGTAATTTATTATCATAACGAGGAACAAAAAGCCATTGCAGAAGCGTCTAAAGCAGCGGTGGATGCTACCGATTTATGGGAAGATCCCATTGTTACGACCATTGAACCGCTCACGAATTACTATGTAGCCGAAAATTATCACCAAGATTACTTCGAAAACAATCCAACGGCGGGTTACTGTTCGTTTGTAATTGCACCCAAGGTTCAGAAGTTCAAAAAAGAATTTGCTCACTTGTTGAAAGAAAACAATTCATGATTTGGGTCAAGAGACCACATCAATACATCACATAAATACACATAAAATCATAACTATTCACAACACATACCATGAAATCAATTCTAACATCTTTCTTACCGGTATTTGCGATCGCAATACTGTTCACTTTTAGTAGCAACAGCTTTGCTCAAGAACGTGCCGAAGGCGTGCGTGTAAGTCCAAATGCGGCGGTTAGTCAAAATATTGGCGCTACCGTTGTAGACATCACCTATGGGCGACCAGGCCTTAAAGGACGCAGTCTAGAAAGTCTAGCACCTTCGGGCCAAGTTTGGAGAACCGGCGCCAACGAATCTGCCGCAATTACATTTTCTACCGACGTTATGTTTGGTGGTGAGATGGTAAAAGCCGGCACCTATTCTTTATACACCATTCCTGGCGACAACTGGACCTTTATTCTTAACAGCAAATTGAGCTGGGGCACCCAGTACGATGAAAGCGCCGATGTGATTCGAGTGCCTGCCGCTGTTACCACTACCGAAGCTCCAGAAATGGAATGGTTCGGAATTTATTTCGATACGCTAAGCGAAACTAAGGTGCATCTCAACTTACATTGGGGCACTACCTTAACCGCTATTCCTATTACAATAGAATAAATTTTCGAGCACAAGACTATGCGATGAAGCCATGAGTTTCATTGTCTTGTTGTCTTCCTCATTTTGTATCTTAAAAGCAGATCAACCGGTCTGCTTTTTTTATATCCAATTTTTCAAAATGCCACGTTCGTTATTTTTAATCACCTTCCTAATCGTGACCCAATTGTGGGCTCCAAAAATGACTTGGGCGCAGATGGGGCCGGATGGTTCGACCCGTTTTACCTTTGATTCAGAAACTCTGGATCGGGTGGATATCCTCATTGAGGAAGATTCGTTGGCGCTGATTCTTGCGCAAGGGAACGAACAAAGTGACTACGAATATCCTGCCACCTTCATCTACTCATATAGAAATACCGATGGCATGGTTATGGCTAAAGATACGTTGGGGCCTGTTGGATTTCGTTTGCGCGGGAATACCTCACGCAATTCTGCAAAAAAATCGTTCAAGGTTTCGTTTAATACGTTTCAAAGTGGGCAGCAGTATAGAGGTTTGGATAAAATGAATCTGAATGGTGAGCATAATGACCCTACCGTTATGCGCGCGTTACTGAGTTGGAATCTGCTGGAAGCCGTGGATGTACCTGCGCCGAAGTCGGCTCCTGTTGAGTTTTATATTAATGGGGAGTACAAGGGACTCTATCTAAACGTTGAACACATCGATGATGAATTTGTGCAACATCGTTTCGGGAGCGACGCTGGTAATTTGTATAAGAATTTGTATCCCGCCGATTTAGCCTACAGAGGAAGCAATCCCGATGCGTATAAATTTAGCCCGAGTTGGACCGATCGCAGAACCTATGAGCTAAAGACCAATACCGACGAGGATGACTATAGTGATTTGGCCACCTTGATTGGCGTATTGGAACGAACATCCGACGCCCTGCTGCCCGAAACCCTGGAGGCTATTTTAAATGTAGATAATACCCTGCGATGGATGGCCATCGATATACTAACCGGTAATTGGGATAATTATTGGTACAATAAGAACAATTTTTATCTGTATCGAAATCCAGCTTCTAATCGGTTCGAATTCATTCCTTATGATTATGATAATACCTTTGGGATCGATTTCATTGGACCGGATTGGGGCACCCGATCGTGGATAAATTGGGGGCATCCAAACGAAGGAAGACCCTTGACCGACCGCCTGATGGATATTCCAGAATACCGTCAAAGACTCGATTATTATCTACAGCTTTTATCCCAGGATCAAGGGGTGTTCAGCCCGAATCATCTGAACCCAGAAATTGACCGACTCGCCGTTATGATGCAAGAAGCCGCAGAAAGAGATCCTTACCGGGGATTGGACTGGGGCTTTAGTCCGGAGAGTTTTATGAGCTCTATTGATCAGGAGTTGGGTGGGCACGTGAAGTATGGGTTAAAGCCCTACATTGCCACTCGACAGGAGGCTTCACAGAGTCAAAATACCGAGAGTCAAATACTCCCCGTCATACGTAAACAAAACAGCCTCATTCAATCGGTAAGTGAGGACAGTTTAGAATTGACCGTAGCCGCCGAATGGGTCGATGATGATCCCTGGGAATTGGTACTGGGGGTTCAAATGGGCACTTACTCCAAGGAATTCACGCTTGCGAAAAGTTCAGAACTTCCAGATATGTTACGAGCAACTACTCCAGATCCTACGTTTGCGAAGCCTGAGTGGGGAGTTGTGACCCAAACTCTACCCTGGGTTGGTGACCAACTTCATTATTACCTCCGTGCTCGCTCGCAAGATGGGGCCGTAAAACGATTCCCTCGAGACCCTTCATCGAGCATCACTCTACAGGTAAGCAAACCCACAAAACAGCTGCTTATCAATGAACTCATGGCCGATAACGAAACTACGATTAGCGATGAAAGTGGAGCATTCGAGGATTGGGTCGAACTCTACAATCCGGGGACTTCAACGGTACAACTTTCCAATTATTTTCTAAGCGACGTTCTCCAAAACCCCGGTAACTGGGCCTTGCCCGATACCAGTATTGCTCCGGGAAATTACCTACTTATTTGGACGGATAATGATGCCGAAGAGGGGCCATTGCACAGCTCATTTGCCCTTAGTAAAAATGGCGAGGAGGTGGGGCTTTTTTATAAAGATGTCTTGAATTGGATTCCCATCGACTCGGTACGCTTTCCAGCTTTGGGCCCCGATCAGAGTTATGGGCGCCCTGCCAATGATCCTTCGCTTGGGTTTTCGGTACTGACCCAAGCTACCCCAGGGTCTTTGAATGCCGATGCCGTGAACATTCAAGAAGATCCACTCACAGACACTCAGCCTTCCGTTGTCGAACTCTTGGGTAATTATCCCAACCCATTTAACCCTTCAACCGTGATTCGTTTTCGGGTGTCCGAGCCTCAATGGATTCGCCTCAGGGTCTATAACACTATGGGGCAAGTGGTGCATAGCTGGCCTAGAAAACTGTACTCGGCCGGAGATCATAACGTGAGCTTCACCGCTCAAGACCTGGCCAGTGGAACCTATTGGTTACGTTTAGAATCCGAATTTTTATCTAGAAGCGGAACCAGCAACACCGTGTTAACCCAACCAATGCTGCTGGTACGCTAGTTTCACGTCTCTAAAATTTTAATCGAGTACTTACCAAAATACTACGCCCCGCATTGGCCAAGTATCCCGGCTCATCATAGCTTCCGTCAAAATCCAGATCAACTGGACTACCCAACGAATAGTATTGGACATCCAGAAGATTATGAATATCTACCCGAACATCCATACGCGCTCCAACCCAGCTTAATTGCCCATTAAGCAGCGTATAGTCAGGCACTTTAAACTCCGAATTATTGGTCAACTCCATGTAGGACTCACTCACATAGCGACCCTCAACCCTCACGTTCCACCGTCGCGACAGATCCACCACCAACGCCTGATTGATAAGCCATTCCGGCGTAAAAATTGGAGTTCTATCGAGATAGGTCATTCCATCGGCAGTAGAAAAAGAATCGATGTTCCCTCTAATCCAGCTAAGACTTCCCTCCCAACTCAAGCCTATTCCGCTTTCTTTTCGGGTTGAACCATCCTGGCCAGCCGCAGTTCCAAATTCCGCACCACTAGCCAAGGGTTTCAAAATGCTTAACCATTCGATTTCAATACCATATCGATTACTATTGGCAATATTGTCTCTTTTTTGAACGCCAAACGCTAGTACCTCACCAATAGGTGCAATTTCATCTACAAAATCCATATAAAATAGATTTCCCGATACCGAAACTCGTGGTCGATTCCATCGAAGTCCGGTCTCTAGATTGTTTACATACTCTGGACCAAATTGGGTATTAGATGCCGATTCAAAATTGTCGGCCGTTAGACTAAAACCGCCAAAAATATCAATCTTGGTAGGTTCACGGCCCATTCTACCCAGCGATACGTAGCTACTAAGCCCAGGATGATGTTTCCAGTAAATACCCACTTTTGGATTTAAAAAGGTCCAGTTATAGTTAAGGTCACCCTGGGAAGCTATTCCTATAAAGTCATAATCCGGGTTCACTTGTAGTGAGGTAGCTCGAAGCTGAAGATCGGCTTGAATACTCAGCTGTTCGAGGGTCCACTCCGCACTTCCAAACCAACTGATTTCTTGCTTATTGGAAGTTTCACGATAGTAGGGCTCTTGAAAATTTGGCGTCACAGATTCTTCGTTGATGCGATCAAAGCGATAGGCATGGAGGCCGGTGCTCCACTTCCAACCATCTTGCTCCACAAAATAGGTACTCATAAGACCATATTGGTCATTATAGAGCGGGTAATTGATTTGCGCTAAGGTTCCGGTGCCATCATCGTAGCTATAAAAATAATCTCCACCAGCCGATCCATAATAAAGAGAGCTTTGTAAGGATGACTGAGCATTTAGCTTAGTGCTGTGTTGTAGTTGAAACAATCGCTGCCCAAAATCATCGGTATCATTGGGGTTTAAGTAGTTAATTCGGGGATTGCTTTCTATATCGGAGCGAGCAGCCGCTAAATAACCCAATCCGTTTTTAGCATTGGCATCGAAAGCATTGAATTTGAAAAGGTGCTTCTCACCAAAATAAGCTCCCGATAAAAAGAACGAATAAGCTGAGGTTGAGGTGTTATCTTTAAAGCCGTCCGATGCAAGAGAGCTGTAACTGCCATACATCGACCATCGATCATCGACCAGGCCCGTAGAAACATTTCCGTTCAACCGGTACGTATTAAAAGAACCAACACCAACATTGAGCGCTCCTCCCTGCGGCCGATCTTTTAGTCGAACCGTTTCAAAGTTTACACTCCCCGCATAAGACGCTAGTCCGTTGGGTGCGGTACCTACCCCTCTTTGGATTTGTACCGACTCAAAATTGGCGCCCAGATCTGTAAAGTTCGAAAAGAACACCCCGTGATCGATCATGTCGTTTAGTGGAATTCCATTTAAGGTCATGTTGATTCGCTCTTGTGAAATCCCTCGAAGGCGCATCCCCCCATAGTTGGCCATTTGTGTGCCCGATTCGCTGTAGGTGAGAACCGATGGGCTTAGACGTTCTAACAAAAACACCGGTTGTTGCCCCTGATAGGCCCGATTGAGAACCGTTGAGGATAGTGTAGATTCGGTCACGGCATCCTCTTGTGAGGCGCGTACCGCCTGAATAATCAATTCTTCTAGTTCAGAATTTGCCGTAAGAGCGATGACCCAGCGGCCATCGGCATCTTGTGCATATTGATTAGATTCCGAAAGGGCTTCTTCTAATGGTACTTGCCAAGCTTTATATCCCAGGTAACTGATGTGTAAGGTGTAGTCTGCATTGGTTTTTGTAGGTGGTAATGACCATTGCCCTTCAAATTCACCCAAAATATTGGTACTAAAGCCCGTTATGATGTCCATCTTATTTTCATCTGGACTGATCCAAATATTTGCACCTGCCAAGGCGTCTTTTGTGGTGGCATCCACGATGGTACCTCGAATAGACGCCGCTGCTATGTTGGAACTAAGTGGGGTAGTTTGTGCCTTTAGCTTCACCCCTGAAAGGTGCTTAACTGGTAGATAGGGTTGTAAACCCATCAGTGTTAATAAAGCGATGAATCCTTTAAGGCCTAAGCTATTTTTAGCTTTTGTTTTAGTAAATAGACGATTTAACCGTCTATTCTGTTGAATAGAATACATGATTCCTCCATTTTTTACGTTTATGGAGGAGGCTAACAAGTCAAGATGTGAACAGGTTTTCCTCCGCCGGTATGATCCGGTTCAGGTTCAAGGGTATGATCTCAGTCCTAAGCAAACACCAATCTGCTAAGGACACCCCTAACCGCGCTGTAAAGATAAAAGGATTTGAAAAGCTTTTTCAAGTTTGATTTCTCTTAGAGCTTAGCATTTGTAGGTGGGATCGGTTAATGTGTCAGGGGTATGGGTTGATGTTTTGGGTTGATGTGTGAGAAGAGCTATGTTCATATTGCACCAAGACCACGATGAATGCTTCCTGAATAAATGATAGATTTCGTATATTTCCACCTAGAGCAAATCCAAGTTTTTAATCCATCTACCATGAAACGCTCCTCTTTTTTTCTGCTACTAGTAACCGGAGCTGGCTTTATGTGGAGCCAGTGCACGAGTCCTTCAACCCGAAATACCACGAATTTTAGTCCAGCCATAACTGCGAGCGATATTCAAGCTCACATCAATTTTTTAGCTTCAGATTCACTTCAAGGTCGTGAATCGGGAACCGAATTTGAGGCCATGGCATCGGATTACATCATCAATGCATTTGAATCGTATGGCTTAACACCTAAAGGTGATGATGGTACTTTCCTTCAAGCATTTAGCATAAATACAGCTCGGTTGAACAACCCACACGCTAGTGATGATGCCGAAGGAGAGCGTCGAACCGCTCAAAATGTGGTGGCATGGTTAGAGGGTAGTTCAGGGTCTGAAGAGTATGTGATTATAGGTGCTCACTACGATCACTTAGGCTATGGGGAGTTTGGCTCACTGTACCGAGGAGATACTCCTCGAATTCATAACGGAGCTGATGATAATGCTTCTGGAACAACCGGTTTGCTGGAGTTAGCGCATTATTTTGCCGAAAATCAGCCCAAAGATAACCTACTTTTTTTAGCGTTTTCAGGTGAAGAAATGGGGCTCCTTGGATCGGCGCATTTTGTAGAGGAACCTACCGTGGATTTGTCTAAAGCAAAAGCGATGATTAACATGGATATGATCGGGCGTCTTACCAACGAAAAGCTACTTATTTTCGGCGTAGGTACAACTCCTAAATGGCCCGAATTAGCAGAAGCCGTAAACACCGACTCCTTAGATTTGGATCTGGTTGACGACGGCACAGGTGCTAGCGATCACACCAGTTTTTACTATAAAAACATTCCTGTATTGCATTATTTCACCGATACCCATTCCGACTATCATCGACCTTCCGACGATGCCGAATATATTGAAGAAGAAGGTCAGGCTTTGGTTGTTTCTCATGTTGCTCGGATGATCGGGGCATTAGGTGAACTTCCGAAAAGCGAATTACCTTTCGTTGAAGCACCTGGTGAGCAGCGACAAAATATGCAATTGAATGGCCCTACTTTAGGTGTATTACCCGATTATGGCTACGATGGAGTAGGAATGCGTATTACGGGCACCAATCCCGGCCAACCTGCTCAAGTTGCTGGATTACAGTCTGGTGACGTAATCATTGGATTAGGCGAGACTCGGTTTGAAGATATTTATGGGTACATGGGTGCTTTAAATTCACTTTCTGTGGGACAAAAGACAACCATTACCATACTTAGAGATGGCAATGAAATAACTTTAGATCTTAACCTTTAATCATTTGTTTTAATCGCATACTATGCCGACCTATAGCTATAAAAGAGAAGACGGAACTACTTTTGATATCCAACAAAAAATTAGTGAATCTGCTTTGGAAGTATGTCCTACTACAGGGCAAAAGGTTAAACGAATCATCACTGGCGGCGGCGGTGTGGTCTATAAAGGCGATGGTTGGTACCTGACCGATTATAAAGATAAAAAAGGAACGCCTAGCGAGCCGGCAACAAAAACAAAATCCACTCCAAAGGATTAAACAAAATAGACCTGTGTTAGAACATTCATCCGAACATTCCGCTTCCTACCTGTCTGCTCGAGATGAATTTGTGCAAATTTGGGGAGACATGGCCTCGGCTTGGGGGATCAACAAAACCATGTCTCAAATCCATGCCCTCTTGTATGCCGAGACACAAGCTCTTCATACCGATGAAATCATGGATATATTGGATATAAGTCGGGGAAATGCCAATATGAATCTTCGCCGATTACTGGATTGGGAGCTCATTCATAAAGTTCATTTTGAAGGAGACAGAAAAGACTATTATTCCGCAGAAACCGATGTTTGGAAAATAGTTAACACCATTATAAAAGAGCGACAACAACGAGAAATTGCGCCCATTAGGGATCAATTGGCTAGCTGTATGCAACTGTTGGGGGACGAAAAGGATATGGATGAAGCCAGCCTAGCTTTTAAAGAAAGGATTCAAAATTACGATGACTTTCTGGTTATGTTCGAACGGTTTACCGATGCCCTACTGCCATTTATTACTAAGAAAAATTTGAGCTTACTCAAGCAATTGGTTCGTTTTGTTGAGGCCAAGGAACGCGTAAGCGACTTACTAAAGCCTGCTTCAGATAAAAGTAAGTAGTCTAATTCCCGCAGCTCCTATATATAAGGTATAATTTTAGGTAACTAGCGCGTGAATGTAAGAAACTCGCGTTTGTTACTGTAAGTCGTTCATAGGAGGTTCTACGGGTTGAAAACACCAAATCTTGGTACAATTGCAGAGGAAATGGCCACGCAATATCTCTTATCTAATGGGTACACCATACTAGAGAGAAATCTGAAAGTACACCGGTATGAAATAGATATTATCGCCGAACTTGATCCTTATCTTGTCGTTGTAGAAGTGAAAGCACGCAGGTCAAAAGCCTATGGTACGGCTAGGGAACATTTAAAAGCAGATCAGTTGAGGCGTATATTTTTAGCCTATGAATATTGGGCTTGTAAAAAAAATATGAGCCATCGAAGCGTTCGCTTCGATTTAATTGAGTATTATCCTAGAGAACAAAAATTAATCCATTTAATGGATGCTTTTAGAGAATAATGAACACTAGTCAACCCAATCTTAGGTGGTATGATTATCTACGTAGTTTAGTTGGAATCATACTATTTATGACCTTATTTATGCTCCTAATTCCCATTCTTAGCGTATTACTTATTCTTAGTTTTGGCCGCTTAAGCAACTGGTTTATAGAAGAACTAGCTCCGCCGATTGCCCGATTTATTCTATGGATATTGGGGATCACATTCAATATTAGATCGGTAAACCAAGGAAGATTAGACCACCCGGCTATATATATCGTCAATCATGCCAGCACATTGGATATACTTACCATTCTAGCTCTTGGCATTAAAAAAGTTCGATTCGTGGCAAAATGGGAATTACAATACTTCCCATTTTTCTTTTTGCTTGGCAGGCTAACCGGTCAAATATTCATTAAGAGACAAAACCGAGAAAAAGCGATAGAAACCCTTCAAGAAAGTTATAAAAGGGTCCAAAAGCATGGTTATTCTATATTTATTGCCCCAGAAGGTACGCGTAAACATGAAATGCCCATAGGGGCTTTCAAAAAAGGAGCCTTCAGAATGGCCTTGGACTTATCCTATCCCATTGTACCTATCTTCTTCGATGGTAATGCTTCACTTAGCACAGGAGGTTCTATATTTACAACCTCAGGTATAATCACTGCTTATGTGCATCCCCCTATCTCAACAAATGATTGGGAGGAAGAACTCTTAGACAAACATATTGAAGATGTTAGAGGTAGATATCTTCAATGGAGTAACACATAA
>Ga0181593_10004865_pt1 | contig 12189 bp, 10 predicted proteins | sample 071ome_19_FD_133756 | JGI IMG/M metagenome (GOLD analysis project Ga0181593, IMG submission 133756) | Coastal salt marsh microbial communities from the Groves Creek Marsh, Skidaway Island, Georgia - 071413AT metaG (megahit assembly) | ecosystem: Environmental > Aquatic > Marine > Intertidal...
CCGGAAGCCCTCGGTGGTGATCAAACCGGTCTTAGCGCCGCGCCGCTCGATGACCGCGTTGCTGAAGAGCGTGGTCGCGTGAACCACGCGAACCACGGATCCACCACCGCCGATCTTGGGCAGCAACTCCTCGATGCCGTGGCCCACGCCGGCCTGGGGGTCCGCCGGCGTGGTCAAGACCTTCGCGGTTTGGCAAATCCCGGTTTCCAGGTTCAAGGCGACGAGGTCCGTGAAGGTCCCGCCAATATCGATGCCGAGGGCGTGGCGGGATGTCGCTGGAGTGTCGGACATGGATGTGTTCCCTGGTTTCAAGCTAATCCTACTTGGCCAGATTCGGCGCGCGGGTAGTATGCCCGACCGCCCTCCCGGGCGGAACGATCAAGGTTCCGATCAGTACGCATCCCGGTGTACTAAGCGGTGGACGGGCGTGGAACGCGTTCCAAGGCTGTTTTGGACCGACGGCCCCTTGTTTGTTATTGGGGTTGGTTATTGGGCCGGTATGCTAATTATCCAGGGAGGGCGCCATGACCGTGGCCGTCAAGAGCCTTACAGGGCATTTCGCCGCCGAGGTCAGCGGCGTGGACTTGCGAAAGCCCGTTTCCGACGCGGATTTCCAGGTCATCCAGAACGCCTTTGACGAGCATTCGATTCTCGTGTTCCGGGATCAGGACATCACCGACGCGCAGCAGGTCGCGTTCTCGGAACGTTTCGGAGCCCTGGAAACCACGGTGAACTCCAATCCCGGGGGCGCGGGAACGGTGGTCACGATTCTCTCCAATCTAGACGACTCCGGCGCGGTGATCCCGCCCGAGGATCGCCGGATGGTGTTCAATACCGGCAACCAGATGTGGCACACCGACAGTTCCTTCAAGGAGGTCCCCGCCACCGCGTCATTGTTGTCCGGTCGGCAAGTGCCGCCGGAGGGCGGCGAGACCGAATTCGCGAGCATGCGCGCGGCCTACGACGCCTTGCCCGAGGCGCGCAAGGAGGCCTTGGAGGGGCTGGTCTGTGTTCACGATTTCGCGTATTCGCGCGCCCTTATTGATCCGAACCTGTTGCAGGAACGCGACAAAAAAGAGGTTCCACCGGTTAAGCAGGCGATGATTCGTTCCAATCCCGCGACCGGAAGGAAAAATTTGTTTGTCGGCGCGCATGCTTCCTATGTACTGAATATGGAGCTAGAAGAGGGCCGAGCCTTGATCCGCGATCTCAACCGACATGTCACGCGGGACGAATTCGTGTACCGTCATCAGTGGCGTCGACATGATCTGGTGATGTGGGATAACCGCTGCGCGCTGCACAGAGGGCGCCCTTGGGACCCGAGTTACCCGAGGGTGATGCATCGCACGACGGTCGCCGGTATCGGCGCGACGGCGTAGCAGCTGGGAGATTCGAGGGAGTAGACGCACGGACAACGGTGAAGAAAGAGAACGATGTGGGAGGGACCACGAAAATCGTGCGCCGTTTGTCGATAGGGGCATAACCACCACCGAACCGGTCATTAAACCGAGGTGGTCATATTAGAAGGCTGAATTGGATGGATTTTCAGGAATTATTGGTCGCGGATCTCGCGGAGCTAGAGCCGCAGGCGCCGGACAGTCTGAAGGAAATCGCCTACCACCGCCTGGAAGAGAAACTGGTGCGCCTGGAAGTCGCGCCGGGCTCCGTCGTAACCGAGAAGGACTTGGCCGAATCGATCGGTATCGGTCGCACGCCGGTGCGCGAGGCGATCCAAAGGCTGGCCATGGCGGGCTTGCTGGAGGTCCTGCCGCGACGCGGAATACGCGTATCGGAGCTCGATTCCGGCGCGGTGCTCCGGATGCTGGAGGTCGGCCGGGGGTTGGATGACGCGGTGGCGCGAGGCGCGGCGGTTCGCGCGGTGCCGTTGCAACGCAGGGAGTTATTGCGGGTGGCCGAGGAGTTCGAGGCGGCATCCGCGCGACGCGATCCGATCGGGTTGTTGCGCTCGGATAGTGAGTTCAACAATCTCTGCATTTCGGCGATGAACAACGAGCACGCGACCAAGATGGTTCAATTGCTGCATCCCTTGTCGCGCCGGTTCTGGTACAGCCGCCATGGTCGTGGCGGCGACATCAAGCTCGGCCCCCGGCTGCACGCCCAGGCGGCGCGCGCGGTGGCCGATGGTGATCCGGAGAAGGCCGCCGCCGCGTTTCGGCGAATCAACGACTACATGGAAAGCTTCATCAAGGCGAGCATGTACGACTAACCGTCGGTTGCCCGGCTTCGAGGCGGTGTGCGGGCGCCACCATGTGGCGCTTGCGCGGGGTGGGGCGCGGTGGCAGTGTCCGGCGATATGAACCCGACGACATCCAACAACACGCCCGACGACCTGCTCCGGGATATCTGGTACTTCGCGATGCCCTCCGCGTCGTTGGAGGCCGGACGGCTGGTCGCGCGCACCTTGCTGGGTGAACCGGTTGTTTTCGGTCGGGCCAAGGACGGCACCGTCTTCGCGCTGCGCGATATCTGCCCGCATCGTGGCATACCCCTGAGCGACGGTCGGATGATCGGCGGCGAAGTCGAGTGCTGCTATCATGGCTGGCGTTTCGGCGCCGATGGTGTCTGCACGGCGATCCCCTCTCTGGTCGAGGGTCAGGACATGGATATCTCACGGATCCGGGTGCGCCGTTATCCGATCAGCGAGGCCCAGGGCTGTATCTGGATCTTCATGGCGAGCAATGCCGCGAGCGATCCGCCACCGGCCCCCTTGCTGCCGGAGATCGCCGACCAACCACGCCTGATCGAGACCTTGGAGTTTCCCTGTCACGTGGACCACGCCGTCGTCGGTTTGATGGATCCGGCCCACGGGCCCTTCGTCCATAGGTCATGGTGGTGGCGCTCGCGGCGATCGATCCACGCCAAGGAGAAGCGGTTCGGTCCGTCTGAATACGGGTTCTCGATGCTGCGGCACGCCCCCTCGAGCAATTCCGCCGCCTATCGAATTCTGGGTGGAGAGATGACCACGGAGATCACCTTTCGCCTGCCCGGCATTCGTGTCGAGCATGTCGAGGCCGGTCGCAACGCGCTGGTCGGCTTGACCGCCGCGACTCCGGTAACCGCTGAAAACACCGTGATCCACCAGATGATGTATTGGACGATGCCCTGGCTCTCGGCCCTACGTCCGCTCCTCAGGCCTTTCGTCAGAAAGTTCCTGGGCCAGGACCGCGATATCGTCGTCAAACAGCAACGCGGCCTGCGACATGACCCGTCCCTCCTGCTGATCAATGACGCGGACATGCAGGCGAAATGGTATTACCGCCTGAAAAAGGCGCATGAGCGCTCCATCAACGACGGTAGCGAATTCGAGAACCCGGTGCGTGAAACCACGCTGCGTTGGCGTAGCTGAGGCGGCGGCGGGTGAGTTATCTTCGGTTCGTTGCCGGCAATATACGTTTTCTCGGTTTCGGCTATCTGATCGCCTTCATGTCGACCTTCGGTCAGACATTCTACATCGCCATGTACAGCGGTCAGCTGCGCGAGGCGTTTTCGCTCAGCCACGGGGATTTCGGAAATATCTACGCCGCCGGCACAGTGACCAGCGGGCTGTTGCTGATCTGGGCCGGCAAGCTGATCGACAAGGTGGATTTGCGTCTTTACGCGGTTCTGTTGTGTGTGGGGATGGCGGGGGCGTGCCTCGTCATGTCGCTCACCCAGAATTGGTGGATGCTCGCCCTGGCGATCTTTCTTTTGCGGTTCGCCGGTCAAGGCTTGATGAGCCAGGCGGCCACGGTGACCATGGCGCGCTATTTCGACGAATTCACGCGGGGACGAGCGGTGTCTCTCGCGGCGCTCGGTTTTCCGAGCGGGCAGGCGGTGTTTCCGGCGATGTCGGTCAAGGTCTTGGCGATCTTCGACTGGCGTGATGTCTGGCTGACCAGCGCCCTGGTGGTTCTGCTCGCGGTCCCGCCGCTATTGCTGTGGTTGCTCAAGGGGCATGGCGTCCGGCACCAGGCCTTTCTCGAGCGTACCATCGGTCTGAAGGATCGGGTCGCGGACACGGCGCGCCGGCAATGGACACGCGGTCAGGTGATGCGTGACCCGCGGTTCTTTCTCTCGATGTCCGCGATGATGGCCTCGGCCTTCATCATAACCGGTCTCAATCTGCACCAGGTACATCTGGTTGAAAGCAAGGGCTGGGATCTGACGATCTATGCCTCGTCCTTCTTCATTTACGCGATCTGCCAGGTCGGCATGGCGATGATTGCCGGCATGTTGGTCGACCGCTACGGCGCGCGTTTCCTGGCGCCGTTTTATCTTTTGCCCTTGATGGGGGCTTGCGTGGTGATCGCGGTCTTCGACACGCAAGCCTCGGTCTTCGCCTTCATGGTGCTCGCGGGAACATCCGGGGGCGCCGGCGCGACAATCGTCTCCACGATCTGGGCGGAACTATACGGCGTTCTCCATCTCGGCTCGATCCGGGCGATGGTCGCCGGTATTCAGGTGATCTCCAGCGCCCTCGGCCCCGCCGTGTTCGGTTGGTTCATCGATGCCGGGATCAGCATCGAGGCGATATCGGCGGCCTGCGGGATATACGCTTTCGGCGCCTGCGTGATGCTGGCGGCGTTGTTCAGACCGAGACTGATCCTGTTCTGGCGGCCCTAACCAAAGACGCCCTCTTCCTTCAAGGCGGCGAGCGCGGCGTCGTTCAGGCCGAGCCAGTCGTCCATCACCGCGTCGGTATGCTCGCCTAAAACCGGAGAGGATTTCAGGCGAATGGCCGAGCCGTCGACCCGAACCGGCCAGGCGGGCATCTTGAAGGGTTTGTGGATCGGGTGATGCATGGTTTGCATCACACCGCGCTCCTCGAAGGTGGCGTCGTTGTTGAGCTCATCCGTGTCCAGTACCGCGCCCGCCGGAATGCCCGCCGCGCCGATTTTCTCCATCGCCTCGAACTTGCCCTGACCGCGGGTCCAGGCGGCGATGATCTCGTCCACCTCGTCAATCCGTTCCACCCGGTCCGCCGGCGTGGCATAGCGCTCATCGCCGATAAGATCCTCGCGGCCGATGACCGTCAGCAAACGGTCCCAATGCTCGGGATTGGCGCGGCTGGTCATGACATAGATCCAGTCGTTGGGCCCGCCCGGCGCGCAGGGATAGAGACCCATCGGCGCGTTGGTGATGCCCGGGACCCGGCTGCCGCCACGCTGCGCCGCCATGCCGGTCCGCCCCTGGGTGGCGAAGTTGACCCGCATGTAATGCAGCATCGCGTCCTGCATCGCGACCTGAAGCTTGTGGCCCTCGCCGGTTTCCTTGCGCTTGAACAGCGCGCCCAGAATGGTGATCGCCATCAGCATGCCGGTTCCGGTATCGCCGATGGTGATGCCTGGCCGGGTCGGCGGCCCGTCCGCCTCGCCGGTGACGCTGAAGGTGCCGCCGCAGGCTTGGGCGATCATGTCGAAGGCGAGGTTCTTCTCGAACGGGCTGCCCTCGCCGAAACCCTTGACCTGGGCGTAGATGATTCCGGGATTGATCTCCTTGACCACGTCGTAGGACAGGCCCAGCCGCTCGATCGCGCCCGGCGCGAAGTTCTCGATCATCACGTCGGCCTCGCGGATCATGTCCTTGACCAGATCCAGACCCTTGGGCGACTTGAGGTTGAGGGTCACCGATTTCTTGTTCGCGTTGAACATGTGGAAGTAATAGGGATCGTCGTCCGGCTGGTTTGGACGCAGGCGCCGCCCGGGGTCGCCACGGTTGGGGTTCTCGATCTTCACCACGTCTGCGCCGAGCCAGGCCAGGGTTTCGGTGCAGGAGGGGCCCGCCTCGAACTGGCTGAAATCGACGACTTTTATGCCTTGCAGAAACCCTGGGTCGATAAGGTTGGGGGCCATGTTTCTTTCTCCCTTGAAAGACCGTGTCCGGTCTAGGCGGCGTCCCGGAAATACTCGGCCATGGCGCCGACCGTTGTGTTGATATCCGCCTCGCTGATGTCGCGATGCACCACGAGACGGAAGGTCGGGGGGCGTCCGCCGATCTTGACGCCGCGCGATTCCATATGCGCCTTCAAGCCGTCGCGATGCGCGCCGTCGACCTGGATAAACACCATGTTGGTGTTGGCGCCTTGGGGCTCGGTGGTGATTTCCGGAATCTGCGCCAGCTCCGAGGCCAGCCGCGCGGCGAGGCGATGATCGTCGGCCAGGCGGTCGACCTGCTCGCGCACAGCCACCAGACCACAGGCCGCGAGAATGCCGGCCTGACGCATGCCGCCGCCCAGCATCTTGCGGGCGCGCCGGGCTTCCTGGATGAAATCCGCCTTGCCGACAAGCACCGAGCCGACGGGGGCGCCGAGGCCCTTGGAAAGGCATAGCGACACGGTATCAAAGCCCTTGGTCAGGTCCTTGGGCGAGCAGGCATTGGCGATCGCCGCGTTCATCAACCGGGCGCCGTCGAGATGACAGGCAAGGCCGTTCGCCTTGGCCAGCGCCGTCGCCCGGCTCATGTAATCCGGCGACAGCGACTTGCCGTTATGGGTGTTCTCGAAACAGATCAGCTTGGTGCGCGGGAAATGCATGTCCTCGGACTTGATCCGGGACTCCACGACCGCGAGATCGACGGACCCGTCGTCAAGCACCGGCACGGTCTGCGGAATGATGCCGCCCAGAGCCGCGGTTCCGACCGCCTCGGCGCGATAGACATGATAGGCCTCGCCGATGATGTATTCCTCGCCGCGGCCGCAATGGGTGAGGACGGCGGCGAAATTCGATTGCGTGCCCGAGGTGACGTACATGCCGGCCTCGAAACCCAGCATATCGGCGACGGTTTCCTCCAATTCGTTGATTGTCGGATCATCGCCATAGACATCGTCACCGACCTCGGCGGCGGCCATGGCTTCATACATCCGGGGCGACGGCTTGGTGACCGTGTCGCTGCGCAGGTCGATCATGTGAAATTCCTCGAAGGAGCGGGAATGAGCCCGATGATTGTGATCGGGGTCGGGGTAGCGGTCAATCAGATGTGCGGTATAGGGGACCCATCAATAAATCCCTTTCGTTGTCGGCCCGGCGAAGGTCGGCAAAATAGACAAGGGCTTGTGGCGAGAAAATCGCCCGTGTCGCCAATCTTGGACTATTCCGATGTCCCTTGGGCTCAAAGGGTCGCGGCAAAAGCCCTGGTCTTCAGCGGGGCGACGGATGTTCAGTAATCCCCGAAGCTTGGATCGCCGGCTCAGCCGAGGAAGGAGCCGCCGTTCACGTGAATCGTCTGACCGGTGACGAAACCGCCATTCGGTCCGACGAGATGGCGGACCATGGCGGCGATCTCGTCGACCGTTCCCATTCTGCCGATTGGAATGTTCGGACCGGCCGGCCCGCTCGGTCGGGCGCCCGCCGAGGCACCGCGGACCGTGTCGATCGCGCCCGGCGCGACGCAGTTGCAGGTAATGCCGTGCGGCGCGAGTTCCCGTGATAGCGCGCGGATCAGTCCCTCGAGGCCCGCTTTCGACGCGGAGACGTGACAGCGGTTCAGGGTTCCGACCCTATGCGAGATACCGGATAGGGCGACGATCGATCCACCGCCGCGCTCAACCATCAGGGGGGCGGTCGCGCGGGCGAGAATGAAAGCGCCGTCAAGGGCCACCGACAGGATTTCCCGCCATTCCTCGTAACCCATCTCCAGAAACGGCGTCTGACGGCGCAGCCCGGCATTGCTGACGAGGATGTCGATGCCGCCGAATGCCGCCTTCGCCTTCTCGACCATGCGCGCCACGGCGTCGGGATCCGATACGTCGGCGATATGACCGATCGCGGTTCCTCCGGCCTCGGTGATGGCTTGCACGGTCTCCTCGACCGCTGCCTCGTTCGCCCGTCCGTTGACAATGATCTTGGCTCCGTCTCCGGCAAGGGTAAGCGCGATCTCGCGTCCGATGTTCTGTCCGGCGCCCGTGACGAGCGCGACTTTTCCCTCCAACGGGCGGTCGGTCATGGTTTTCTCCATATCTCTCAATCGCGACGCAAAGAGCGCCTAGACGGGCCGCTCGCCGGCGAAGGTGGTGCGCCACAACAAACGCCGCTGTCCGTCATAGTCGTTCAGCGCGTAATGCATGGTCATGCGGTTGTCCCAAATCGCCACCGAGCCCTTGGCCCAGCGGAACCGGCAGGTAATGTCCGGACGCGTGGCGTGGCGATACAGACGGGACAGGAGATGCCTTGCGTCATCCGACTCCATGCCCTCGATGCCGACGGTATAGATCGGGTTGACGAACAGGCCCTTGCGTCCGCTGCGGGGATGGGTGCGCACGATCGGGTGCAGGCGTTCCCGGTCGGCGTCCGGGTCGCCCCGGGTCATGCCGATGGAGGTGCTGAGCTTGTCCTTGAATTTCGGCGGCGACTTGGCGCCGTAGGGCGCGCCGATATGGATCGCCCGCTTGCCCTCGATCTCGTTCTTAAGGCTGTCGCTCAACCGCTCATAGGCGGCGGCCTGGCTGGCCCAGAGGGTGTCACCGCCAAAGGGCGGTATCTCCAGGGCGTAGAGCACCGAGCCGCCGGGAGGCGCGTCGAGGAAACTGAAATCGGAATGCCAATCGCCCCCGAAATTGGCGATCTTGGCCTCGCTCGCTTCCTTCAGGACCGCGATGATGTCCGGATCCTCGGGCGAGGGGTTGATGTAGGGCACCCGCATCAATGGCGCGAAAGCCTCGGTCACGCGCTTCAGGCTCGTGGGGTCAAGTTTCTGGTCGCGGAGGAACAGCACGAGATGATCATCGAGGGCGTCGTTCAACGCCTCGCGCGTCTCCTCGTCGAACGGAGCGGAGAGATCCAGGTCGACCTCGGCGCCGATGAAGCCGGAGACCGGTTCGACTGAAAGCGCTAGTGAACTCACGTTACTCTCCCGTTGCATTGCATGCCGTTGGGATGGGGCGGTCATGCCGGGCGATAGTATTTCACCGCGTTGTCATGGAAAAGCTTGCGTTGATCCGCCATTGGGAAATCCTCTACGATCCGCTTGAAGCCGCTAAAGATCGTATCGTAGCTGGCACAGAGGCCGTCCACCGGGAAGTTCGAGGCGAACATGCAGCGCTCGATGCCGAAGATCCGAATTGTCTCCAGGACCAAGGGGCCGTTGCCTCGGGTTGTCCATGCCTCCGCGGCAAGGCCGATACCGGATATCTTGACGGCGGTATTCGGCTGATCGGCGAGCCTTTCCATCGCCTCCCGCCAGCCGGCGGTTCCGGCCTCGCTTCGATCCGAGGGCAGACCGGTGTGGTTCAAGATGATCGTGGTATCGGGAAAATCCCGCGCCAGATCCGCCGCCTCGCCGAGATGCCACCACGGGGTTTGCAGGTCGTAATGCAGGCCATGGGTGGCGAGATGCCGGTAGCCCTCGCGAAAGACGGGATCCGCCATCGATCCGGGGATGCCCGGCGTGAACGCGTCCGGCGAGGGTGCCGCCTTGGGTTTCTGGCGGACCGACCGGATCAGCGGATAGGCGGCATGGCCGGCCAGAACCTCGGCGATATCCGCCCGGTCGAACCAGGCTTGTCCCACGACGGCGTGCGGAAACCCCGTCTTGTCGTGATAGCGCTGTAGCCAGTCCGTCTCGCCGATCGGATCGGTCGGGTCCCATTCGGTTTCCATATGGATGGTCTTGACCACGTTGTGCCCGGCGCTATCGCGGCGATAATCCTCCAGCAGATAGTTTTGCCGGATCGCCGCGTAATCGCCGTAGCGGAATCCCTCGATCACATGCCGCCCGTCCAGCCATGGATGCTTGCCGAGGCCGAGATCCCAGAAATGGTGATGCGCGTCGATGATCGGGATGTCGGACATGACGAGGCTCCGTGGCTAGGGCTGGTTCAGCCTACCCAATCGATGGCATCGTCGCTAGCTGGGGTCGCGGGTTGATCCGTCATCCCGCGCGTGACGTTCTTGCTCTCCGTGAAACCCGTCGCCCTAGCGAAAGCTGGGGCTTAAATCCGCTTGCCAAAAGCCCCGGCTTTCGCCGGCGCGACGGAGAGAACTGGCGCGCGGCGGATATGCGGGTGATCCCGGAAAACCGTGCTTTCTCGTCGTCCTCGCGCAAGCGGGGACCTCCCGGCGATTGGCTTGGGCCCTGTCATTTCCGGTTTTCAGAGGTCCCCGCCCACGCGCACTGCTGTCCGGGAAAAATTCAACGCCGCGTATTTTCATGAACCCGTCGCCCCAGCGGAAGCTGGGGCTCAACTCCGCTTGCCAAAAGCCCCGGCTTTCGCCGGCGCGACGGAGAATACGGACACGGGGCGGATATGCGGTGGATCCCGGAAAACCGTGCTTTCTCGTCGTCCTCGCGCAAGCGGGGACCTCCCAGCGGCTGACTTGGTCTCAGCCATTTCCGTCTTTCAGAGGCCCCCGCGTCCGCGAGGGCGACGGTCGCGGGGAATGGGGGGCGAGAAATCAAGTCCGGGGCGGCGGCCAGGGAAGAAAAACCAGGCAATATGAGTATCTTGTGTGGTACGCCTGGATTTTTCCCGGACAGCGGTGGGCCCGCGCGAGGACGACGGTTGGGGAAAATGAAACGACGGGGAAATCAATTCCAAGCGGACGCCCAACGCACCCGTGATTGTCGCCGCCCCACGCCTCACTTATAACACTCCAAACTCACCCACGGAGACCCAAGATCATGTCGAAGCTCAAGCTCGCCGTCATTCCCGGAGACGGTATCGGTTGGGAAGTGGTGCCCGAGGGTATCAAGGTGCTCGAGGCCGCCGGCGCGAAATACGGCATCGAGTACGAGTTCACCGAATTCGACTGGAGCTGCGAGCGTTATCACAAGACCGGCAAGCTGATGCCCGATGACGGCATCGAGACCTTGAAGGCCTTCGACTCGATCTTTCTCGGCGCCTGTGGCTTTCCCGGCGTGCCGGACCATGTCTCGCTCTGGGGCTTGCTGATCCCGATCCGCCGCGAGATGAAGCAATACGTTAATCTGCGGCCCGTGCGGATGCTCAAGGGCATGCCTTGTCCGCTGGCCAATCGCGGCCCCGAGGACATCAATTTCTGGGTGGTGCGCGAGAATAACGAGGGCGAGTACTCGGAGATCGGTGGCCGTCTGCACCGGGGGACCGAGTACGAGGTCGCGGTCCAGGAATCGGTCTTCACCAAGCACGGCACCGACCGGATCATGCGCTACGCCTTTGATCTCTGCCGCCGCCAGGGGCTGAAAAAGGTCACCTCGGCGACCAAGTCCAACGGCATCATCCACACCATGCCCTATTGGGACGAGCGGTTCGCGGCGATCGCGTCGGAGTATCCGGAACTCGATACCGACCAGTATCATATCGATATCCTGACCGCGAATTTCGTCCTGCATCCCGATTGGTTCGACGTGGTGGTCGGCTCCAATCTCTTCGGCGATATCCTTTCGGACCTGGGGCCGGCGGTCGCCGGGTCGATCGCCATCGCGCCGTCGGCGAATATCAATCCCGAGGGCGACCTGCCCTCGATGTTCGAGCCGGTGCATGGTTCGGCCCCGGATATCGCCGGCAAGGGGATCGCCAACCCGATCGGTCAGATCTGGTCCGGCGCCATGCTGCTTGAGCATCACGGCCATACCGAGGCGGCGGACGCGATCGTGCGCGCCTGCGAGGATGTGGTCTCGGGCGGTGGTCCCAAGACCCCGGACCTGGGCGGCCAGGCCAATACGGTGGATCTCGGCGACGCCATCGCGGCGGCGGTGCGCTGATCACCAATTGACCCTTGCGCCGTCGCCGGGGGTTGGCTATTTCGCATGTGCGAAATGACTGACTTTTGGAGCAAGCGATGCGCGGCAAGACGGCGGTGGTGACGGGGTCGACCAGCGGGATCGGCAAGGGGATCGCGGCGGCCTTGGCCGAGGCCGGCGCCAATGTGATGCTGAACGGTTTCGGCGACGCGGGCGAGATCGAGGCGCAGCGCGCGGATTTCGAGACGCGCTTCGGTGTCGCCATGGCCTATCACGGCGCCGACATGACCAAGCCCGAGGAGATCCGCGATCTGATCGCCGAGACGGAACGGCGTTTCGGGCAAGTCGATATCCTGGTGAACAACGCCGGCATCCAGCACACGGACTTGATCGAGGATTTCCCCGACGATCGCTGGGACGCGGTGATCGCGATCAATCTGTCGAGCTCGTTTCACACCACCAAGGCGGTGGTCGGCGGGATGAAGCGTCGCGGCTGGGGCCGGATCGTCAATATCTCCTCGGTGCACGGGCTCG
>Ga0181593_10004872_pt1 | contig 12185 bp, 9 predicted proteins | sample 071ome_19_FD_133756 | JGI IMG/M metagenome (GOLD analysis project Ga0181593, IMG submission 133756) | Coastal salt marsh microbial communities from the Groves Creek Marsh, Skidaway Island, Georgia - 071413AT metaG (megahit assembly) | ecosystem: Environmental > Aquatic > Marine > Intertidal zone...
CTTGGGCGACATCGGCCACGCGATTCAAAGTTATGCCGAGAGCGAACGCTGTTCGGTGGTTCGAGACTTTTGCGGCCATGGCCTGGGCCGGGTGTTCCATACCGCGCCGAGCGTTCTCCACTACGGCACGCCGGGAAGCGGCACCGAACTTCGAAAAGGTATGTTCTTCACCATTGAGCCGATGATCAATACCGGGAAATACGCGGTGAAGATCCTGCCCGATGGCTGGACCGCCGTAACCCGCGACCGTTCGCTCTCCGCGCAGTTCGAACATTCAATCGCGGTGACGGAAACCGGGTACGAGATTTTCACCCATTCACCGATGGGTCTTGAGAAACCACCATACGAGATCTGAAAAACCCCTCTCCACCTTCCATAACCCTCTTGAAGGGTGGTCATGGGAGGAGCAGGTGCGAGGTAACGCGAAAACGACCAACGACGATGGCGCTCTCGGCCATCGCCAGCGTCTTCGGCGCAGATTCCTGACCGGCGGCGCTAACGCCGTCGCTGACTACGAATTGTTGGAACTCGTGCTGTTCCTCGCCCAGGGACGCGGCGATGTTAAGCCGTTGGCCAAGGATCTGATCCGTCGTTTTGGGGGCTTCGCCGAGGCGATCAGCGCGCCGGACGCCGATCTGCTCCAGGTCCCCGGCGTCGGAGAAGCCGCCCTCGCCTCGCTCAAGACCGTACGGGAAGCGGCGCTGCGGTTGATGGCCGAGCCGCTGATGAAGAAACCGGTCCTCAGAACCTGGGATCAACTCATCTCCTATTGTCGGGCCAGCATGGGATTCGAAAAGGTCGAGGAGTTTCGAGTCCTCTATCTCGATCGCAAGAACCTGCTGGTGGGCGAGGAGATGCACCAACGCGGCACCGTGGATCACACGCCGGTCTATCCTCGCGAGGTCGTGCGAAAGGCACTTGAGCACGGCGCCTCGGCGCTGATCATGGTGCACAACCATCCGAGCGGCGACACCACGCCGTCGAACGCCGATATAGAAATGACCAAGGAAGTGGCCAAGGCGGCGGCCACATTGGACATCATCCTGCACGATCATGTCATCGTCGGACGGTCCGGCCATACGAGTTTCAAGGCGACGGGACTGCTTTGATCACTCCCGTGGCTTCGCGCCCCCGCGACACGGTGACTATTGGAAGCAATCGACAAGAGGTTTACTCTAGGGGCGAGTGGAAGATCGGGTAACGTGGCTTCATCATTCTCGCGCCACCGATCAGCCGATCGAACTGGGAGAGAGCGTCGTGAACGCGAATACTGGTCAGAACCAAAGCGCCGGCCACACGGAACCGCTTCGCGCCAGGATCAACGATTTGTTTTTCGAACTCTGGTCGTTCGGCAGCAATGCCCTGGTCTCCTGGAGCGCCAATCGGCACAGCATCGAGATCCTGTCGATCCCCAAGGTTCGGTTGTTCACCCTGAAGGAAACCCATGACCGGGTGTTCTCCGGGCCGCGTCGCCTGGACGCGAATCAAATGCGCGAGGTCGCCAAATCCCTGGAAGTCCAGCCGGTGGAAATCAGGCTCGATTTCGCGATCGGTGACGAGAAGACCGGCCTTGGTCACGACGACGTGGAAAAGATTTTCCTAAACTATTCGACCATCAAAACGGCGCACCGGGCGGTCGCTCTATTGGATATCGTCGGATTCTCCAAGCATACGCCGGAGGCCCAGGCCAGCCAGCTCTCCACCTTGGAGTTCGCCCTGAATATCGCCGAGGAGAGCTGCCGGCAAAAGCTGCTTCCGATTGATATGAAGCGATCCACCACCGGAGACGGCTTCTATATCTGGAACAGTCAAACCGGGCCAGACGCCGATATTGCCCTGTTCGTGTTGCTGGCGATGTTCGTGACCTATTACAACGCCTTGAAGCGCGTCATTCGGGAAAAGGACGCGACACCGGAATTGCGCGCCGCGGCCACGATCGGAAGCCACTACACCTTCTACAACCCCAGGCGCAAATCCTTCGATAGCGAGGAATACATCGTCGGAGATGTCACCATCTCGGCGGCTCGAATCATCGACAAGACCAAGCCGAACCAGATCGTGGTCGGCGCTTTCTCTCGTCCCGGTCACGACGGCAAGCTGGTGTACTCGCCGGAACACATTGTCGCGCTGGCCGGACGGGAGATGGAGAAGTTTCAAAAGATGCCGCTTTTCGGCAATCCCGTGGATCGCTTTGCCTTTTATCTAACCGGACCGAAGCGCGAAGACGGGAAATACGCCAATCAACGGATGCGTATTATCGACAAGCACGGGTTTGAGCACATCTGCTACAATGCCAAAATCAATGTGTTCGTGGACGGCGCCGCCCCGTACTACGCCGGTCTGAGACACATCGATCTCGCGGGCGGCAGACCGCAAGTGCCGAAAGGCAAGGTCGCGTCGTCTTATTGAGGATCAGCTGTCGAGAACCGCGTCCTGCATGCGGCATTCATTGAACCGCAGCCCCGAAATCTTCGCGGCCACCAGATTGGCCTTCTCGAAATTGGTTTGCTGCAAACGCCCGGTCTCGGAGCCATCCTTCGCGCGGATCGGTATGCCGCCGACCACGGCATTCGCCAGATTGGCGCGGCGCAGATTCGCCCCCGTGAGATTCGCGCCGATCAAGACCGCGTTGCTGAGATCCGCGTCCATGAGGTCCGTTCCCCCAAAATTCGAGAGCACAAGGATACAGGACTTCAAGCGAGCGCCGCGCAACTTCGCCCCGCGCATTCGGATACCCGTCATGTCCCGGCCACTGAGATCATGATACGACAGGTCCAGGCCGTCGAGGATGGCTCGATGCCCGTTTTCACCGTTAGAACTGATCCATTCCTCGTGCTGGTCAAGCTGTTCGCGGACTTTCACCGACATCTCGCGATACTCGACCGGATCCGGCTCATCACCGACATCAAGCTCACTCTTGTCCAAGCCTACCAGAAGATCACTGCTCATCTTGGCGGCGCGTAGGCTGACATTCTTGATCGTGGCGTTGGAGAGTTGCGCGCCGTTCAGGTCACTACCGTTCAGATTGGTATTGTTGAGCCGCGTGTCCGACAGATCGGCGCCCCGCAAGTTGGCGTAAGATAGGTCGACCTCGGACAGGTCGGAGCCGAACATCTTGGCGCCTTCCAAATTCGCGCCGACCATGCTGGAGCCCTGAAAATCCACGTTGGACATCTTCGCCCGGGTACCGAGGGCGTAATCCATCAGACATTGGGTCAGGTCCGTGCGCTCGCTGCCAAAGGAATCCCCGCCAGCGCCCAGCATGACGCCACCACGCAAATCCGCGTCGGTCAGATTGGCCTTGGTGAGATTGGCGCCGCGCAAGCTCGCGCCCCGCAACACCGCGCCCGAAAGATTGGCGTCCTGCAAATCCGTTTCGCTTAGGACCGCGCCAAAAAGATCGGCCTCGCTCAAATCGGCGCCACGCAAGGTCGCTTGCGCCAGATTCGTGCCGACCAGCACCGCCTTGGAAAGATTCACCCCGGTGAAATCAATGCCCTCGAGCGACTTTTTCGACAGGTCGGCCTGTTTACCTCCGCTCTTGTTGGCGAGCCATTTACGATGGTCCGCCAAGAAGGTTTGGAGATATTCCAGGGCATCGCTATCGATCAGATGTCTGTCGAGTGCGTTGTCCACTTAAAATCACCCTATTTCCGAACCACGCTTGAGTCGTGGCTCAACTCGATCCATACCCTGGGACAATGCAACAGACCGCGACCAGTTGCAAGACCGACAACCGCCCTGGTGCGATCACGTTGTGGCACCCGCCACAAATTCACATTCGTCACGACTGTTGTTTAGCCTTTGTCATCATTGACGTTTCGGCTCACGCATCAGTATCGCCGACACCATGCTGACCGCGCAACAAAGCGGAAGCACCGCAAGGCCGATCCGATAGTCGTCCACCCCATAAACTCGCGCGCCCTCGACGATGGCACCGTCCCATCGCGCGTCCAGAACCAGGCCGACGAGGGGTTGGAGGACCGCGCCGCCGCCAACAGCGAAGGTGTTTATCAGGCCCAGCGACGCGCCGCTCAATTCGGGTGCGTTGCTTTCCTTGGCCACCGCGAAGCACAGGATCATCGACGCGGAGAACCCGCCCTGCACCGCCAGAACCACCATCAGAACCGGTTCCGGCATGGTCGGCCAAAGCAGCAACGCCGCCGTGCCCGCCGTCGCGATGGCGGTACCCAGGATGACAAGCGGGCGACGCTTGCCGAGCCGATCGGACACCCATCCGAGCAGCGGCGCGGCGATCGCCCAACCGATGAAGCAGACGGAGACCAGGCCCGCGGCACCCGGCTTATCCAATTCTCGGGCGCTCATCAGATAGGGCACGCCCCAGAGACCGCCAAAAGCCAGTAACGTCCCGGTCAACCCACCGGCGGCGACCGAGGCGAACCATGTCTGCTTGTTCGCGGCGACGACCTTGAGACCGTGCCATATTGGCGCGGGTTCGGGGCGTTCCGCTGTATCCTCGCGCGAGGGATCCCGGACCGTGAAAAACAACAGCACCGCCAGGATCAGACCCGCGATGCCAAGACCGATATTTGTCGACCGCCAGCCGAAAGTGGCGATCGCGAGCCCAAGCGGCGCCTGCCCCGCGAAACCACCAGCCGAGCCCAGCATCTGCGCCCAACCACCGAGAACCGCGAATCGATGCGGGAACCACCGCGCCGCCATGTTCAGCGCGCCGACGAAACTGAACGCCGCTCCGGCGCCGATGAGGAAACGCCCGAGATAGGCCATCGACACCGACTCGGCATAAGCGAAAACCACCGCGCCGATGCCCGTCACCGCGCAGGCGAAGGCGATCAGGTTCTTCAGGCCATGCCGATCGATGAACAATCCCACTGGGATTTGCAGACCCGCGTAAATGTATAGATACACCGCCGACAGGTTTCCCAGAATGGCGGCGCCGACCGAAAACTCCCGCATCAGGTCGTCGACCATCACCGCCGGGGCGACGCGCAGGATGAAGGCGTAGAAGAAGAAAATCGCGCAGAACAACCATCCCGCGGCGGCGATCCGGATTTCGGTTGAGGATCGACTCTGCATTTCTGTCGAGGATGTCACGATGAGGCCAGTTCAATCGGCGAGAAATGCTAACCTAACGGCATTCGCATGGGGGCAAAACCTCAAACTACCCCGCGCCGCTCTTCGCTTCGGCGGGCCAGCACATAAGCCCGATCACCACGCCGAACCAGGCCACCAAACCCATGACCAGGACGGTTTCCGGCAAACCGAGCGCGTTTCCCAAAAACCCGGCCAACGGATAGGTGATGAGCCAACAGACATGGGTCAACGCGAACTGAGCCGCGAAGATCGACGGGAGATCGTCTTCCGGCGCCGCGCGACGCAACAACCGGCCGATCGGCGTGAGCACCGCCGAGAATCCGACCCCGGCCAGGGCCCATCCGGACAGCAACAGGGTCCAGGACGCGGGGTGCGCGAGCAGGATCGCGCCAAGCCCGCTAAAGACCACCGCCGTCAGTATCCCGCCCGCGCTGATCACCGTTCGCTCCAAGTAACGCTTCAATAGCCGGGGCAGGACAAAGGCCGACATCATGGAGCCGGCCCCGAACGCCCCGAGCGCGATCGCAACCTCCCCGTCGTCGCCGTCCAGTAATACGCGCACGAACACGACGGTGTTCACGATCACGAAGGCGCTGGTACCCGAGATTGCGAGATTGAAGCCGAGAAAGCCGCGTAGATAGGGCTTTGAAAAGTAAATCCTGATGCCGCGGGTCGCCCTGTGAAAAAAGCTTTCCTGGCGCTGGGTATCACGCGCTAGCGCCAACCCGGCCGCGCCGAAAAGCGCCGCCGATACCAGAAACCCCAGCGCCGTGCCGGCGAACAACCAGTGAAATGTCATCACCGCGAGCAAGGCCGCCGCCAAAACCGGGCTCAGAAGGTTCTCGAGATCATAGGCGAGACGGGAAAGCGAAAGCGCCTTGGTATAGTCCTCCTCGTCCGGCAGCACCGAGGGGATCGTGGCTTGGAAAGTCGGCGTGAAAGCCGCCGACGCAACCTGAAGCAGCAGTATCAACACATAGATCTGCCAGACCTGGTCCACCCAGGGCAGGGCGAGAATGATCGGTACCCGCGCCAGATCCAGCCAGACCAGAACCCCACGCCGCGGCAATGTCCCGACATATCCCCCGACAATCGGGGCGACAAAGACATAGGCCACCATCTTGATGAACAGAGCCGTGCCGAGGACGACACCGGCATCGGCGCCCGCCAGGTCGTAGGCAAGCAACCCAAGAGCAACCGTCGCCAGACCACTGCCCATCAGCGACAGGAGCTGGGCGAGAAACAAACACCGATATGTCCTGTCCGAAGCGGCGTGAGCATCCCCACACCATAGCAGCAGTATTGGCCTCCGGCCATCGCCAAGCCGTGACCTCGGCGTCCGATTCCCTTTAAGATAGCCACGAAACCGTGAGTATCATGGTTTCCATGGTGGAGAGCGCCAGTGAGCAGGCCCCAGAAACAGACAAATGAGGCTTCCCGGGCGAGCGACCCGTCGCGCCAGGAGGCTACCAGACTGCTCGACTCCGTGCTCGAGAACATGAACCACGGCGTGGTGGTCTACGACAAGGACAACCGCCTGCTGGTTCATAACCCCAGATTCGCCGAAATGTACGGGCTTAAACTGGAGGAGCTTGAGCCCGGCACCCATAGAGATCTGGTGGCCGAGAGCGTCATTCGCCACAATTGGCCCGACCGACCGGCGAGTGTTTATGAGTTTCTCGAGGCCGGACCGACACGCGACAGCAAAGCCGCGCCCGAGCGGGCTCAGATAGAACTGAAGGACGGTCGCATCCATGAACGTTCGGCGGTTCGGCTTCCGGACGGCGGGCTGGTCGCTACCCACATCGATATCACCAGTCACAAGCGCAGCGAGCGCGAGGCGCTCAACAAGACGGTGCTGCTCGAGTTGACCTTGGACGCGATGGATCAGGGGATCCTCGCCCACGACTCCCGAACCATCGCCCTCGCCAACCGGCGGTTCGCCGAACTCCTCGGCATTCCGGAACGGTTGGTGGAGGAAGGTCAACCGGTCGAGCCGCTCCAGCCCTATCGCGACTAACTGGACATCGAGATCGGTGAGTTGGAGCACGGCGAGGCGCGCTTTTTCGAGCGCCGACGCGACGACGGCGCTTGGCTATCCCTCGGGTTCCGGACACTCGCGAACGGCCTGCGGGTTTGGACGGTCTCGGATATCACCGAGCGTAAACGCACCGAGGCGAGTATTCAGGAGCAGAGCGAAATTCTGCAAAACGTCTTCGACAACGTCGCTCAAGGCCTCGCCGCCTATGATTCCGAATCTCGCGTGATCACCTGGAACAAGAAGTATCAGGAATTCCTGATCCTCGAGGATGAGCAGATCTATCGCGGCTGCCCGGTCTGGGATCTGGTGATGCTGCACGCCGAGTGCGGCACCTACGGTCCGGGGGAGCGCGAGGAATTGGAAAAGCGGGTTCAAGCCCGCATCGACCAATTGATGAGCGGCGAGGTGGTGCATTTCGATTACGTGAACGCCAAGGGTATCCAGATGGAGGCGGTTTCCGCGCCGCGTCCCCAGGGCGGTTTCGTCGTGACCTACGCCGATATCACCGAACGCAAGAAGGCCGAGGCGGAGATCATTCGCGCCAAGGACGAGGCGGAGGCCGCCAATCAGGCGAAGTCGAGTTTTCTGGCCGCCATGAGCCATGAAATCCGCACGCCGATGAACGGCGTGCTCGGGCTTATCGAGGTGCTCCAGAACACTGCGCTTAACGACGATCAGCGTAGCCTGACCAACACCGTCAATGAATCGGCGATGACCTTGTTGACGATCATTGACGACATCCTCGGCTTCTCGAAAATCGAGGCCGGACGGCTGGAGCTGGAGAATGTCCCGGTTCCCCTGCGCCGCACGCTTGAACTGGTGCTCGACACGGTCGCGCAATCCGCCGACGACAAGGGTCTCGATCTGATCACGGAGATGGGCGAGACCGTGCCCACGACGGTCTTGGGCGATCCGGTTCGCCTGCGGCAAATCCTGCTCAACCTGGTCGGCAACGCGGTCAAGTTCACCGAGACCGGCATGATATCCATTCAAACGCACGCGGAGCCGGTGGAGCAGGACATCGGCAAGACGCGCGTTGTCTTCATGGTGACGGATACCGGGTTGGGCATTTCCGAGGAGAACCAGGCCAAGCTCTTCCAACCCTTCAGCCAGGCCGAGGCCACCACGACACGCCGTTTCGGCGGCACCGGGCTCGGCCTTTCCATCTCGCATCGGCTGGTCGACCTGATGGGGGGTGAGATCGGCATCCGGAGTGTCGAAGGCGAAGGCGCGACTTTCTGGTTCTCGATTCCGTTCGACACGCCGACGGATATTGTCCCGGATGACTTCGAGGCGGACCTGTCCGGGATCTCGGTCATCCTTGTCACCGATAGTTCCCATTTAAGCCAATTCGTGGAACGCCGGGCCAGTGCCCAGGGCATACGCTTCAGCCGCGTCGAGAGCGGCGGCGACGCGATCACTCAGGCTCGGACCCTATCGCGGGACGGAAACCTACCTGTCGTGATCATGGTCGATGACAGAATCCTCGCCGAACATGTCGCAACCGTGCTTGAAAACGCCGGCAAGACCAGTGGCGCCGAGGATATGCGAACAGTCCTTATCCGGGGGCCGGTCAATACTCAGGTCGAGGCCGACCTTCCCTCGGACTTCCACGGGGTCGTCAGCCGCCCACTGCATCGTGCCCCCTTGCTCCGATCGATCGGGATCGCGGCGGGCAGGGTTGTTCCCTCCGAGACCGCTCCGGCGCGCGGCGCCACCGCTCCCACGCCCGCTCCATCCGTGGACGAAGCCCTTGAACAGGGCCGCCTTATTCTCGTGGCCGAGGACAATCCCACCAACCGGATGCTGGTTCGCCTACAACTCTCCCTGCTCGGTTATCAGGCGGAATACGCCGAGGACGGCGAAATCGCCTTCGCGCTGTGGCAAGAGAAACCATACGGGCTGGTCCTGACGGATTGTCACATGCCGAACATGGACGGGTTCGAGCTGACCCGGAAAATCCGGGGAGCGGAGGCCGGCGGGACCGCCCATGTGCCGATCATCGCGCTTACCGCCAACGCCCTGGTGGGCGAGGCCGAACGCTGTCTCGGTACGGGTATGGACGACTACCTGGCGAAACCCGCGACACTCGGCGATATGGGGCGGGTACTCGGGCGCTGGTTACCACTTCCGGTTGGATCGAGCGGAGATGGGGAAACCCTGGCGCGGGAGGAAAGCGCCGGTCCGCGGCCGCCGATCGATAGGGACATGCTGGTGGATCTTTTCGGCGGCACCGATCGGGAGATCATCGCGCCAGTGCTCGAGTCCTTCGAGGCTTCCTTCGGAGAGGCCGTTCGACTGCTCGACGACGCCCGCGCGCGCGAAGACCGCGTCGCCCTCAAGCGGGCGGCCCATCTCGCTATAGGCTCAACCAGCAGCGTCGGCGCCGACGGGTTAACCGAGACGTTGAAGTCAATCGAAGCGCTTGCCCTGACGGAGGATTGGGAGCGGATCGACGCCCTCCGTGCCGATGTCACGGGAAAAGCCGCCGCGGTTCTCGCCTATCTGGAAGCGATGACCGAGGGGTAACCCCCTGCCTGGATCACACCGGCCGCGTGCCTTTCAACAGGATGCGCTGATGGCGCCGCTCCTCGCCGACCGGAAAGTCGACATTCACCGAGTGCACCAAGCACCGGTTATCCCAGAGCAAGATATCACCGACCGTCCACTCGTGATGGTATTGATAGTCCGGCTTGGTGATCCACTCATGCAGCGCGTCGAGCAAACCGTCGCTTTCCTCCGGCTCCATGCCGATGACCCGGTCGGTGCGGTTCGGGTTGAAGTAGATCGCGCGCTTACCACTATCTTCATGGGTGCGAACCAGGGGATGCACCACTTCCTTGGTTTCCTTGAGTTCCTCGTCATTCAAGGTCCTGGCCCGGGCGGTGGCGCGGCGGGTGTCGTAGGCATGGATCGCCTGGCGTTGATCAACCTTCTCCCGCATCGCGTCGGGAAGCTCGTCATAGGCGCGGCGGGTATTGGAGAAACGGGTCTGACCGCCGGATGACGGTATCGCCAATCCCTGCAGGACCGTCGCCTTGGCGGGCACCTCGAAATAGGAATCATCGGTATGCCAACCGGACAGGCGCACCATGGTCAGATCGTCGGGTTTCGCTTCCGGTGTCTTGTAGGTGCTCTCCAGGATGGATACTTCCGGGGCATCGCCGGTTCTCTGATCCCTGAGGAGCTGCAACTGCGGTTCCCCGAAATTGCGCGCGACCCGGGCGAAATAGGGAGCGGATAACGGGGCCGAGCGGATGCAGAGCAGGTGGTGCTCCAGGAAGGCTTCATTCAACTCCTCGAGATCCGCCTTGGAAATCTCGGAACTTGTGTCCAGACCGACAACTTCGGCGCCGAGCGCGTCCGAGAGTGGCGTGATGGTAAGCGCCATGACAACCTCCTCAAGCTACGATACGCGAAAGTGTAACAGAGCCTCCCGGCATCATCATCGTCTTCGGACGCTTGAAGCCATCTCGCCGCGAGATTTATCGCCCTTCTGTCAGGCTTTCGCCTTGGATTGCCGACGGCGAAGCAATCGCCGCCGCATCGCTTCGCGCCGGCGGATGACGAAACGCAAGCTCCAGACATAACCGACCCAGCCGCAGATCACCGCCCAGGGCAGACAGCCGAGGAACATCGGCAGGCCCCACAGCTCGACCATGGCAACCATGATCTCCCACGCCGCGGTCAACCCACCGCCTCCCAGGGCCAGAGTCTCCTCCAGTTTCGCGGCGAAAGCGCTAAACCCCAGGGACTCTTCCCACCGGCCCAGCATCAACCTGCCGGTCACCAGAAAAACGTAGTAGATCGGCGGCACGGTGAAGACGTTGGTGATCCAGGTCCAGCCCATGGCCACCACGACATTGAAGCGCCAGTCCGGCGCCACGACGCGCTGCGCGCCCCAAACCGCCGCGACCATGGCCATCTGAATTCCCACCAGGGGCGTCATGGCGCAGGCGATTCCCACCAAAACCCCGCGCGCGGTATGATGCGGGGGGCTCTTGCCCCGCAAGATCGGGATGATCAAGCGATAGCGGCATAAACGAATCAGCGAGCGAAGCATCAATCGTCCCTACCGGCGCGGCCCGCCGCTACCGCGTAAAATCGTCGCATGCCGTTTTCAACTCTCGCCCACCGCACATTCCGTCCCTCGGTAAAACCGCCCCAGCGTCGCTTTGTAAGCCCCGTGTCGCTCTCTTGTGACGGAGCGAGCCCGCGCAGGCTAAGGGGCGAGCGCCGCATGTCAATGGCCGGAATTGCTCTCGGCTGAAACAGTGCTCCGTGGTAGTGGTTGAACGCACGTTTTGATCCTCTCGTACATCCCTGACTTCATCCGCATAGGTGCTTTCGTGTCCTTTGATTTCGACAAGATTATCGACCGCCGCGGCCGCGGCTCCATCAAATGGGAATTCCGCTCCGAGAACGGTGTCTCTCGACAATGGGACGCGACCGACCCGGATCGCGGCGACGACCAGGTTCTCCCCATGTGGGTGGCGGATATGGACTTCCGCTGTCCCGAGCCGGTCGTCGAGGCGCTTGGCGAGCGGGCACGGCACGGGGTGTACGGCTATACCGGCAAAACCCCCGGCTATACCGAGGCCGTGATCAATTGGATGCGACACCGCCACGGCTGGAACGTCGAGCCCGAATGGATTGTCACCGTTCCCGGCGTCGTGCCGACCTTGAACATGGCGGTGCGGAGCTTTATCGGCGCCGGCGACAAGGTTCTGATTCAGCCCCCGGTCTATCACCCGTTCTACAGATCGATTAGCAATAACGGCGGCGAGATCGTCACCAATCCGCTGATCCTTCGCGACGGCTCCTACGACATGGATTTCGAGGACCTCGAGCGCAAGGCGGCCGACCCGGCGGTGAAGCTCGCCATTCTCTGCTCGCCGCACAACCCGGTCGGACGGGTATGGAGCCAGGCGGAACTACGCCGCTTCGGAGAGATCTGCATGCGGCATGACGTGATCGTCGTCGCTGACGAGATCCACGGCGACCTGATCATGCCGGGTAACCATTTCACGCCCTACGGCACGTTGGGCGAGGATTTCACCCAAAACGC
>Ga0181593_10004873_pt1 | contig 12184 bp, 6 predicted proteins | sample 071ome_19_FD_133756 | JGI IMG/M metagenome (GOLD analysis project Ga0181593, IMG submission 133756) | Coastal salt marsh microbial communities from the Groves Creek Marsh, Skidaway Island, Georgia - 071413AT metaG (megahit assembly) | ecosystem: Environmental > Aquatic > Marine > Intertidal zone...
GTTGGATAACACGCTGATCATCTACATCGCCGGCGACAACGGCACCAGCGCAGAGGGTGGCTTTATCGGCATGTACAACGAGATGACCTATTTCAATCAGGTGGTTGAGAAGGTCGAAGACTTATTGCCGCGTTTGGACGAGTGGGGTGGTGAATACACCTTCCCACACATGTCAGCGGGTTGGGCGGTTGCCTTTGACGCGCCCTTTAAATGGACCAAGCAGGTCGCCTCGGACTTTGGTGGTACCCGAAATGGCATGGTGATGCACTGGCCCGACGGTATCGACAGTGAGGGAGAGATTCGTAGCCAGTTCTCCCACGTGGTGGATATTGCGCCCACGGTGCTGGAAGCAGCCAGCCTGCCTGAGCCAACCAGTGTGAATGGGACGGTTCAGGAGCCGATGGCAGGCACCAGCCTGATGTACAGCCTGAATGATGCTGACGCGCCCGAGCGTCACACGGTTCAATACTTTGAGATGTTTGGTAACCGCGCGCTGTATCAGGACGGCTGGTTTGCACGTGTATTGCACCGCGCGCCCTGGCAGACCGGTAAGCAGAAGCCGCTCGAGGATGATGTGTGGGAGCTGTACAACGCCAAAGAGGACTTTAGCTTGGTGAATAACCTCGCGGACCAATATCCAGAGCGCGTTGCGGCAATGGAAGCGACGTTCATGGAGGAAGCCGAGAAGTACAACGTGCTGCCAATTGATGATCGCTCGGTTGAGCGCGTCAACCCGGCTATCGCGGGGCGTCCTGACCTACTGGGCGATCGCAAGTCGCTGACCTTGTACGACGGCATGAACGGCATTCTCGAGAACACGTTCTTGAACTCCAAGAACACCTCAAAGAGCATCACTGCGGATGTAGAGGTAGATGAGGGCGCGACTGGCGTCATCCTGACCCAGGGTGGTCGTTTCGGCGGTTGGTCGCTATACATGAAAGACGGTCGACCCATTTACACCTACAACTTCTTGGGTCTGGAGCGCTTCACAGTAGCCGCGGATAAGCCAATTCCTCCCGGTCCTGCGACGATCGTGATGGATTTTGATTACGACGGCGACGGTTTGGGCAAGGGTGGCGACGCCACAATCACGGTAAACGGTAAGAAGGTAGCGTCGGGGCGCATTGGTCGAACCCAGCCACTCATCTTCTCAGCAGATGAGACCGCTGACGTAGGCCTTGATAACCAGACACCGGTAGCCGAGGACATTGGCGTGGGGCCAGAAGAGACCCGCTTTACCGGCACCATTCACCAGGTGGTGATCGCGATCGAGTAACTGCCGCATCAGGCACCCCGATGCTCACAAACAATAAAGCCACCCAATGGGTGGCTTTATTGTCGTGAAGCTGCACCGCTCGATATCTGGCTTGTCACCAAGACTTGGCCAGGTGAGCGGTACGCCTAAGGAATCCGATATTCATTGAGAGCGAGAGTCTGTATGAAAACGGTTATTACAGGCTTTATTGGGTTAGCGTTGATCTTCAACGTTTCATTATCTCAGGCAAGAACAATGGGTCACTACGCGCCGGGCGTGGTGAGTATTCGTGACCTGGCAGTACCACCCGTGCCAGGCTTCTTTTATGCGCAGTACAACGCTTATTACCAGGCTGATCGCTATGTTGACGGCGACGGTAACAAGCGACTGAATTTTGAGTCTGAGGGTGGCGAAGTCACGCTGGATACTGATGTGGACGTGCTGGCGATTGCGCCGGTTTTTCTATGGTCCACCTCTAAAAAAATCATGGGCGCAAACTATGCCTTTTACGTGGCGCCCAACTTGAGCAAGAGCTCTGTGTCTGCGAAGTTGTCCGTGTTGGGCCAGGTCGGTAAAGCCAAAGATGACGCCTTCGGCCTCGGTGACACTTTTGTTCAACCCATTTGGTTGGGATGGCAAGGTGAGCACTATGACTTTGCGTTAGGCGCAGGGGTGTACCTTCCCACTGGCAAGTACGATGCCGAAGACGGCGACAACATTGGCCTGGGATTTTGGACAGGCCAGCTCCAGAGTTCGGCTTATTGGTACCTGGACGAGGCGCGCGCTTCAGCTCTGGAGTTTGCAGTGACCTACGAGTTTCATGGCGAGCAGAAAGATACGGATATCACGCCGGGGGACCATGTGTCTCTGGAGTATGGCTTTAGTCAGTACCTGAGCGAACGATTCGAAGTGGGTATCTCAGGCTATAGCCAGTGGCAGATCGAGAAAGACAAGAGACCGATGATGACCGAGCTGGCGCTGGATCCCAATGCGAAGGGAGAAGCGCATGCCTTGGGTGTGCAGGCGGATTACTGGTTTTCGCCTCGGTTTAACCTGTCACTTCGATATATGAACGAGTACAAGGGCAAAGCCCGGTTTCAGGGCGACTGGATTGCCCTTAACTTTATCTGGACCTCCGTGCCCATGTTTTAGCCGGCCAATCGTTACCCGGAACAGACAGGTTTTTTGATTCAAGGGTGTGCCAGAGCATCCAATCGTATCGGGTGCCGTGGCAAGAAGCGAGGGTCGCGCGCCCGTACCGGCGCCGGAATGAAACGAACCGCGCAAGCTTGTAACATGGGCGCTCGGTTGTGATCGAAATCGGGATCGCAGGGGCGAAGGGGCCGCTTATTTCGTGCCCGGCACACGGAGCTGATCCGATCTTCCGCAGACCCGCTACGGGGCACGAGCGCTATGAATCCAGACGCCTTTCAGGTTCGAACCCTCATTGCCAGCCTGCTGGCGCTGACCCTGTTGGCGCTGTCCTTTGACGCCGAAGCCGGCCGCCGCAGCCTGCGCATCGAGTTCGAGCAATTTGGCTGGAGCGCGGCGCAGGAGCTCGGCCTGCCAGATTGCCCCGGCAGCTCGGAGAGCGGAACGATCGTTTACTGGGATGTCTTCAATTTCACCCGAGGTACGCTCGCGGGAGGAAACGTCAACGTCGAAGACTATTGCCAGGATTCGATCTCGTACGACTCGGACAATCCGGATGATCCTTACTTCAGCAGCACGTACAGCTTCAATGGTGCCGATGACGCGGGGATTGCGCAGAAAGTAGGGGAAAACAGCAACAACGCCTGGAGCGCCCGCGTTTATTCGTACATGGACCGGGACCGATTCGACGAGGATGTCCAGGGGTTTCAATGGGAGTTTTATTTCCGCGGCAGCGTCACCCTGGTACGGCTCAACGGCAATGTTTCGGGCAGCCCGGAGGTCGCTCGCGGCTCTGACGGTACGATTATCTGGGACAGCAGCGCATTCTACGACGGCCAGTTCTTCTGTTTTGATGACGGCGAGTACATCGGCATCTGGGACGGCTCGTCCTCCGGCTCCTCAGCGCTGGCGGGATGCGAAATGTCCCCGCCCGCCGAGTGCTTTGAGCTCATTCTCGATAAGGTGGGCAACGGCGATCTCCCGTCGGTATCGCCCGAGAGTACGGTGGGCTGCCCGGCCGGCCAGTACAAGGAGGGTGAGGTCCTCACGCTGACAGCCCGTCCGGACGAAGGCTCCAAGGTCAGCCGCTGGTGCTTCTTCGATTTCGATTGCACTACCCAATACAACTTGGTGCTCTACCGGGAGTTCCACCCCTACTATGGTGAAGGTTATGTGCTCCCGCTAGAGGTGGCCGTTTATTACGAAGACGCACTGACCTGCCCGCCCAAAACAGCCGCCTTGAGCTGGCTGGCCGAAGACATGGAAGACGGCGCCGGTGGCTGGACGCATTCCGCCACCGTGGGCAGCGACACGTGGGCGCTCCAGGATGCCGACGCCGTGAGCCCGACACAGGCCTGGAACGGCCGCGCCAGTGCTGAGTCCAGCGACCAACGGCTGGTTTCGCCGCCGGTCAACATTCCACTGGATGCCTCAAATGTAATCCTGAGTTATTACCATCAGCGTGACTTCAGCTCTAATTACTGCGACGATGGCGCCATTCTTGAATACTCGACCGACGGCGGCAGTAACTGGGTATGGATGACAGAAAACTTTTTATTGGATTCCCCTCCCTACCCAATCCGATGGCCCACAGGTTACCCGGCCTCCGACGGAGCAGACGGCTGGTGCGGCGAATTTAATGCATTGGGTAGCTATTTCGTGCCGTGGCGGCTGACCGAGGTCGACGTGTCGGACCTGGCCGGCGAAACGGTAAACTTCCGCTTCCGCATCGGCACTGATGCCGTTGGGCCTGAGACCGGCGGCTGGTGGATCGATGACGTTACGGTCGCGGGCTGCATGCCTGAGGATGTCATCCTGCGCGACGGCTTCGAATGACTGGCAAAGAAGGGCCAATGGCGGCAAACTCCGCCCGGTTCCGCTACCGGGCCTTTATCAGCTACTCCCACAGCGACGAGGCGTTTTCGCGGCGCCTGCACCGGCGCCTGGAAGCTTACCGCCCGCCGCGCAAGGCGCTGAAAGGGCGGGCAAACACCCGCCCGTCGCACGCGCGCATTCGGCCGGTGTTTCGCGACCAGGAAGAACTGGCCTCGTCCGATTCGCTATCGGACGCCATCCAGGATGCGCTCAACGCCTCGGAGGTGTTGATCGTGCTGTGCTCGCCGGCCTCGGCGAAATCGCGCTGGGTCAACGAGGAGATCCGCTACTTTCGCCGCGCCTTTCCCGAGCGCAAGATCTTCCCGATCGTTATCGCCGGCGATCCTGGCGCTGATCCGCGGGAAAGCCCGGATACCGCCGCGTTCCCCCTGGCGATGCTGCTCACTGACGTCGACGACCCGGACGGTCCGTACCGTGAACCGTTGGCGGCTGATGCGCGCGAGGAGGCCGACGGCTTCACCATTGCCTTTCTCAAGCTGGTCGCGGGCATCCTCAAGCTGCCGTTCGACCGCTTGCGCCAGCGAGATCTGCGGCGCCGGCAACGGCGCCTGGCGCTGGGGCTGATGGCATCCATCGCGCTCAGCGCGATCTTCGCGGTGATGGCCTGGCGCGCGATCGTGGCGCGCGACGAGGCCCGCGAAGCACGCGCCCAGGCTGAGTTGGAACTGCTCTCCGAGCAGCAAACCCGGTCCTTTTTGCTGTCGGTGTTCCGCCTGGCTGACCCGGGTGAGGCGCGCGGCAACAGCGTGACGGTGCGCGAGGTGTTGGACAGCGCCGTGGCGCGCATCGACAGCACGGAGTTCTCCCGCCCGGTGATCCGCTCCCGCTTCCTGGCCACGATGGGTGAGGCCTATTCCAGCCTGGGCATCAACAAGCGCAGCGTGGAGTTGCTGGAACAGTCACTGGCGGCGCTGCCTGCCGATCTGACCCGAGCAGAAGACCGCGTCCAGGCGGCCCAAAGCTCGCTTGAACTGGCGGATGTCTATTTCGACATGGGCGACTACGAGCAATCTCTGGTCTTGTTGGGTGCTGTGGATGATGCCAATGCATACGAATTGCTCAGCCCGGCCAGCCAGGCCTATGCGGCCAATGTTCGCGGCGACGTTTTGTCTTATCTCGAACAGGACGACGCGGCCATGGCGCAGTTCAGACGGGCCCTCGAATTGGCCGATAAAAGCCCGCTGACTGATGAACAGGACGCCTCGGTGCGCCACCGCGCCCTGGGGGGTATCGCACTGCTGCATCACTATGCCGGTGATTTTTCCGCCTCCCAGGACGCGTTCAAGCAGGCGGTGGACGTTGTTATTCCGGTGTTCGGTGAAATGCACCCCGACTCGATCTGGGCGCTGACCTCCTGGGGCTCGGCCGCGTATTCCAACGGCGATGCGGACGCGGCCCGCGACGCCTGGTCGCGCGCGCTCGACATCGCGATCAAGGTGCTCGGCGAGCGCAACCCCGAGGTGGGGACGATCAAAAACAACCTGGCCCGGCTGGCCCTGGAGCGTGGCGACTTCACGACCGCCGAGCTGCTATACCGCGACGCATTGGCGATCGATCGCGCGCACCGCAGCCAGAACTTTGACGACCTGGCCTACCCGCTGACCAGCCTGGCGCTGGCGCGCCTCGCGCAGGGCGACCCGGAGGAAGCGCGCAGCCTGCTGGAGGAAGCGCTCGCGGTGGCCGAGATCAGCGGACACCGGATGCTTGGCCCAGTGCTGACCAACCTGGCCGACATCGACTGCGGTGCGGGTCGTATCGAGGCGGGCGCGGTGCTGGCCGAACGCGCAGTGCCTGTCACACGCGAGGAATTCGGCGAAGACGACTGGCACACCGACCAGGCCCTGCTGGTCCGCTCCTGGTGCCGTCAGCGCAATGGGCAGGAGGCGCGCGCGAACGAGGCCGCAGCCGCTGCCGACGCATTGGCCGACCAATGGGGTGTGGACCATTTCTTTGCCCAGCGCGCGCTGCGGCAGAAGGCGGAAATCACCGGCCGCAACGCTCAGCAGTGACCCGGTTCCGAGACCCTTGATACCGGGCGGAATTCGGAAAACGCGGGTTTATGTTGCCTATCCGTTAGCGGCGTCATCCAGGCCTGAGGATGTCCGTTTCCCCGGCCGGTCAACGTCTTTCGATACGCAGACTTACTGACGCGGGAATTGCCCGAACCGGGTGCGAATGGCGCCAGGGCCAAGCCTAGAGATCGATGCTGCCGCTTTCACTCACTTCAATTGAAGAAAACATGCCACCCATATCCAGCCTCGCCTCGAAATCATAGGTCAATGACTGTTGCTGGTTCTTCATCACGTCAGTGAATAACCGGATGCCCGAAAGCAGGTTTGCGCTTGCGAGCAGCGTGATCTCCTGCTCGCTATAGCCTTCTATCGTTGGAAAATCGCGTCCCACTCCCTTGACCACCTCAAATCCCTGTATGGAGATCGTGTAGACGATACCCTGCACATTCAGCGCGCCCGGATTTGGGTTCAGCACACGCAGGCCAATCTCGAAGCTGGGCACCACGCCCTCGGAGGGCAGCGCGTTGAATGAGCTCAGGGTCACCGTGGGTTTTTCGTAGTTGGGGTTGAGACTCGCGCAGCCGAAAAAAACAACACTGACCATCAAGCTCAAAAGGCCATTTCGGAGGGCAGCAGCCATGTTTTCCCGCTCCATTTTCATCCGTTAAATCCAAAGCACTCAGCTTACCAGTTTGTAGCATAAAATCCCGCGTTGTTAACGGATACGCTGCTTTGCAGCTTCGCGTGAAGCTGTTCGAAACGCTTACCAGAAACGAGTGGGAGCGATTGTCATCGCAGGCAGCATTTTGTCGATTCGTTTTTCTGGTGGGCTCGTGAGAACTCCTCTTGTGGGTTCAGAGCGAACGAATAAGGTCGATGAGCGTGCTCGCAGGCCAATAAGCAGCCGTGGTTGATTCGCAACATCCTGGGTCATGTGCATAACCGGGACGCTCAGGCCGCTGATCCCGGGCGGAAGTCGGAAAATGGTGGTTTATACTTCCTGCTCGTGCATCACACGCTGCGCACCCCATTGGTACCGAGGAGATCCGGCATGGCCTTTCTGACCCACAACCTGTTTCAGCATTATTGTGTGCGTCCCGCTGCGCTGGCAGCGCTGGGTTGCGCACTCATCGGCTTTGACTCAAGTGCATTAGCCGACGGCCACTGTCCTGGCCCGGCGCTCTCGGTCAAAGAGAGCCCCATCACCACGGTGGACGAGCAAAACTACTCGCTGGCCGAAACCCAGGTGATCTTTGCCGACTACGTCCGCAAGATCGCAGCGGCCACCTGCAGCGGCGGCGTGGGTCAGCTGATGCATCTTCGTAACACCCCCGACCCCACCGACCGCACAATTTTGCGCATCAACTTCGACACCATTTATTCATTCTTGATCCTGGACCTCACCACGCCAGCCACCATTACCCTGCCCGAGGCCAACGGCCGCTATCAGAGCGCCGAGGTGCTGGATGAAGAGCACTACATTCCGTTTATCTTTCAGCAGCCCGGCACCTACGAGCTCACGCAGGAGAACGTGGGTGGGCAGTACGCGATTGTGATTTTCCGCACCCAGGTGACCATGGGTGATGAAGAAGATCTGAAAGCCGTGCATGCGCTGCAAGACCAGATTCAGGTAGCGCAGGAAGCGCCCGGCAGCTACGTGGCCAGCAACGCCTGGGAAATGGACCAGATCCTCGCCATGCGCAAGGCCTATCAGACCCGCGCGGTGCGCGACAAAGTGCCCTCTGAGGAGATGGCCGGCGCCCGCGGCGAGATTAGCCATGACATGCACAACTTCGGCCCCGCGGTGGGCTGGGGTGGCCAAACCAAAGAAGGCGCGATCTACCTGTTTATCGACAACGAACCCAGCGACCCCCAAACCCTCACGGTGAAGGATGTGCCCATGGCCGACAATGCGTTCTGGTCGATCACGGTATACGACAAAGACGGCTACCCCCAGGGCGAGCACTTTAGCCTGAACAGCACCTTTGCCACCGAGAATGATCAGGGCGAGGTCGTCGTGCACTTTGGCGGCTCACCCGATCAGGAGAACTACCTTGAGATCTACGAGGGCTGGAATGCGACCTTCCGTATTTACTCGCCCCAAGCCGAGTACTTTGATGGCAGCTGGGAAGTACCCAAGCCGCAGTTAGTCACCCACTGATCAACCCCAGCTGCGTGCGGCACCGCCCGCGCGCTGCGGCTAACACTTTGACGAACCGGCTTACCCGCTGGCCCGGCGCACTGGCGGCTGGCCTCAAGCGTCGGCAGCAGGCCAGTGAGTGCGTTTGAAAGCATCGGGGACTGCGTTATGATGACCTCAGGGGGAGCGCGGTCTGGACACAAGACAGGCGCTCAAATCAGTAGATAGCTTATCGGTCAATCAAGGGGTCATTTCATGCGCTATGCCAGCGTAGCCGAGAATCTTTTGCATGAATCGCACCGCGCGTGCCTCATCGGAGCATGGGTGCTGCTGTTAACCTGTCCCTCAGCCGTGTCTGCGGCTTTATGCACGGTGGACCCGGCCGGGGGGGCGGATTACACGACCATCCAGGCGGCCATCGATGATGCCGGATGCGATCCAATCCAGATCGCACCGGCGCTCTACGTCGAAAACCTCAGCATCACCACGGCAAAGACCCTGACCGGCATGGGCACCGACGCCTCGGACACTGTCATCGATGGCAGTGCGGCGGATTCGGTCATGACGGTCGATGTCGCCGGGGGCGGCACGGTATTCATCTCCAACCTGACCGTTCAGAACGGCTCGGCGTTCCATGGTGGCGGCATCTATGCGGCCAGCGCGCTGGAGGCCAGCGATATCATCGTCCAGGGCAACCTTGCCAGCTTCTACGGCGGCGGCATTTATGTCCTCAGTGGCGGGCTGACTCTGACCGAAGGGCTGGTCAGTGATAACGAGGCGCTATCAGAAGGCGGGGGTCTGTACCTTCAATCTGATTCATCCATCACCGATAGCCAGGTCCTGGACAACAGGTCTTTGGGTGGGGGCGGCGGTGGCGGCGGTATTTTAAACGCCGGCAACACCGTCGTGTCGAACAGCACCATCAGTGGGAACACGTCCTACTGGAGCGGAGGCGGAGTCAAAAATGACTCAGGCGCCGACACGCTGGTGCTGACAGATGTGGTGGTTGAGCTCAATGAGGCCGATTATCAAGGAGGAGGGATCGACAACCTCAGTGGAAATGTGCAGATCGAGAACAGCCAGGTCTTGAACAATGCGGCCCCTGGTTCCTACGGTGGCGGAATATTCAATGCAGACGGTATGGAAATCAACGGAGGCAATATCAGCGGCAATCTCGCCGGGTTTGGAGCGGGGATTTACTCGGTGTCGGGGGCCTTGGCCCTGACCGAAGCTGAAGTATCTGCCAATGAAGCGGTTGAGAGCGGCGGTGGAATCTACGTCCAGGGGGGGTCGATTTCGCTGGATGGAAGCCTGGTGGCGGACAATACAACAGATATGACCGGCACAGGCGGCGGCCTTTATCTTTTTCTCAGTGTGCAACCGGCGGTGGTGACCGACTCGATCATCCGTGACAACGTGACCGCAGGGTCCGGGGCTGGCGGGATAGAAAGTCTATCAAGCATCCAGATCTCCGGTAGCACGATTAGCGGCAACAGTGGCTATGTGGGCGGCATTTCTGTGAACTATTCAACCCGCTCTCCGCTTCTCACATTAACCAACTCCACCGTTTCCGGTAACGATGGCTACTATGGTGGCATCGAGGTCTCCCAACTGACGATGAACAACAGCACGGTCGCCAGCAACGACGGGTACGGTGTCTACGTATTTTCATCCGGTAGCGCGCGTAACTCCATTATCGCGAATAACACGTCGGTCAATTGCGGCATGTCTACGCCCGGAAGCTTCGATTCCGGAGGGCATAACATCGAAAGCGGGACTGACTGCGAATTCACGGAACCCTCGGACCAACAAAACACCGACCCGCTCCTGTCGGCGCTGGCGGATAATGGCGGGCCCACGCCCACGCATGCGATCGGTGCCTCAAGCCCGGCAGCGGATGCCGCCAATCCAGGCGGATGCGCGGCCGACACGAACTATGATGGAGTCACTGATACCGCCCTGGATGTCGATCAGCGCGGCGTCGCGCGCTCCGACTTGCCTGGAGTGGGGAACGAGCCGCCGAACGCGGTCTGCGATATCGGCGCTTACGAGTTCGAGTCCGATTTGTTTACCATCGGCGGCACGGTGAGCGGTCTGGCAGGCTCCGGGCTGGTCCTGCAAAACAGCGGCGGCGATGACGAGCCGGTCAACGCGGACGGCGCCTTCACGTTCAATACCGCGGTGACGGACGGCACCGGTTACTCGGCTACCGTGCTGACCCAGCCGACCAATCCCAACCAGGAGTGCATCGTGACGAACGCCTCGGGCACCGTGGGCGGCGCGAATGTTTCGGACATCGCCGTGAACTGCACGACCGAATCCTACCGAATCGGCGGCCGCGTGCGAGGTCTCTCGGGGAGCGGGCTCGTTTTGTTGAATAATGGTACCGACGATAAGGCCATCGGCTCCAATGGTCTGTTCGCATTCGATACCTTGCTGCCGGACAACAGTGACTTCCTGGTCACGGTGTTGACGCAGCCTTCCAGCCCCAACCAGACCTGCTCCGTATACAATGGGAGCGGCACGCTCTCGGGTGGGAATTACGGCAAGGTGAAGGTTTACTGCAGCACCGACTCCTACACGGTGGGGGGCACGGTGAGCGGGCTGCTGGGCACGGACCTGACGTTGAAGATCAACGGCGGCGACGACGAGATCATTGTTTCGGATGGGGCTTTCACCTTCGATACACCATTGGCCGATGGCACCCTGTTCAAGGTCACCGTGGGTGCGCAGCCAACAGCACCCAGCCAGACTTGCAGCATTACCAACGCATTGGGCCAGTTGTCCGGGGCCAATATTACTGACGTGGCCATCACCTGCGTCACAGACACCTTCTTTGTGGGTGGCGAAGTCTCCGGGCTGTCCGGCTCCGGGCTGGTGCTGCAAAATAACGGTGGCGACGATGAGGCCGTCGCGGCGGATGGCTTTTTTGCCTTCGATACGCGGCTGGATGACCGCAGCTTCTACTCCATTACGGTGAAGACTCAGCCAACCAACCCAGCTCAGACCTGCATCGTCACCAATGCCAGCGGTTATGTTGATGGCGCCAACGCGGGCAATGCCAAAGTCACCTGCGCGACAGAGGAATTTACCATCGGTGGCTCAGTCAGCGGCTTGAATGGCCCGGGCCTGTCTCTGAATTTGGAGTACAACCAGGGCGATGAGCAACTGCAGATCGCCAGCGACGGAGCATTTGTTTTTGCGTCCCCAGTTACGGACCTGTCTCAATACGAAGTCACGATCCTGACACAGCCTGACGATGCCAGCCTGACTTGCTCGGTATCCAATGGGTCAGGCATGTTGTCAGGTGCAAACGTCACCGATGTTAATGTGACCTGCGCGACCGAAACCTACACCGTGGGTGGCACGGTAGCAGGCCTGCTGGGGGCCGGCCTGGTCCTGCAAATCAACGGTGGCGACGATGAGCCTGTCATGGAGGATGGCGCCTTTACTTTTGACACAGAACTGGCCGATGGCAGTGAATATGCGGTCTCAATCAAGACTCAGCCGACCAGCCCCAGCCAGGTTTGTTCGGTAGGCAACGCCTCCGGTGCGCTTTCGGGCGACAATGTAACCAACGTCAGTGTTACCTGCCTGACTGTTTCGGACGTCATTTTCAAGAATGGCTTTGAAATCGAGAACTGACACTGGATCACAGGCAAGCGTCGGGGTCGATGGATTGGCTTGTGCGTTTCCATCAGCTGCATCGATACCGGAGTCAGCCGGCCA
>Ga0181593_10004874_pt1 | contig 12183 bp, 8 predicted proteins | sample 071ome_19_FD_133756 | JGI IMG/M metagenome (GOLD analysis project Ga0181593, IMG submission 133756) | Coastal salt marsh microbial communities from the Groves Creek Marsh, Skidaway Island, Georgia - 071413AT metaG (megahit assembly) | ecosystem: Environmental > Aquatic > Marine > Intertidal zone...
ATCGGACAGCACTTTGATCTGATGTCAGATCTGGTTATCAATCACTGCTCAGCCATGAGCCGCTGGTTTGAGCAATTGAAAATGGATCAGCTGCCGGGCAGGGATTACTTTTTGACGGTGGATCCCCACTATGATGTCAGTCATGTGGTCAGGCCGCGAACCAGCCCTATTCTCAGGGAGGTGCAGACGCTCAATGGCATCCGCCATGTGTGGTGCACCTTCAGCCATGATCAGCCTGATCTGGATTTTCGCAATCCCGACGTACTACTGGAAATGGTCAGCATTATTCGCCAGTACCTGGATATGGGGGTGCGGATATTTCGTCTTGATGCCGTGGCCTTCCTCTGGAAGGAGGAGGGGACCTCCTGTCTCAATCTGGACCAGACCCATGAAATCGTGCGCCTGATCAGGACGCTGGTGGAATACGGTGCGCCGGGGACCATTATTATCACCGAGACCAATATCCCCAATGTGGAAAACCTGTCCTATTTCGGCAATGCCAATGAAGCTCACCTGATTTACAACTTTTCCCTGCCGCCCCTGCTGTTGAACACGCTGGTCACCGGAAACTGTCACGCGTTGAAGAGCTGGCTGATGAGTATGCCGCCGGCCAGAAAAGGGACAACGTTTTTTAATTTTCTGGCATCCCATGACGGCATTGGTCTGCGGCCTCTGGAAGGTCTAATTGAGGACGAGGATGTCGGTCACCTGTTGGCCTTGATGGAAAATCAGGGCGGACGGATTTCCTGGCGCAGTCTGGAGGATGGCCAGTCCCGGCCCTATGAGATCAATATCAGTTTGTTCGATGCCCTCAAGGGCACACTCAACAATCCTGAAGACGGCTTTCGGGAAGCCCGATTCCTGTGTGCCCATGCTGTCATGCTGGCCATGGAAGGGGTGCCGGCGTTTTATATTCACAGTCTTCTGGCCACGACCAACGACTATCATAAATTTGCCCACACCAATAACAACCGGGCCATCAACAGGCATAACTGGGACATGGATGAACTGAATGTGCTGCTGGCAGCTGACAGTTCACACCGGCGCATTTTTGATGAACTGCGGCGCCTGATCAGGATACGCAGGCAGCAGCCGGCCTTTCATCCCAATGCGGTGATGTACACGCTTCATGTGGGCGACGAAGTGTTTGCCTTCTGGCGGCAAAGCCAGAAGCGGGAGCAGAGTATTTTCTGTTTGTTCAATATCAGCGACAGTGAACAGCATGTCGCTTTGAGTACACTGAATCTGGTGCTCAATGAAGAGTGGCGGGATTTGCTGAGCTGCGAAACAGTCGCACCAGGCCAGGCCATGCTGACCCTGTCGCCATACCAGGCCATCTGGTTATGCAATCGGTGATCATGCGCCTTGGTTCCAGATAGTCCTGGCAAGGTCCGACCGGGGGCCGAAACCGGGACACTGTCCCGGCCGGCCTTCCGGTCCCCGACCGAACTCTGGCTGTGGTGTATGGGTTCAGCGTTTTATCAAGTCTCGCCATTAACCGTCAGCGTGGTCTTCAAAGCGGTTGCCGCGCCCAGGTCCCGGTCCCGTTTCACGATGCTCTCGCATTTGCCTGCGCTGCTGCGCCATCTTTTCGGCAGCCTCCGGATGTTTGGCGTGAAATTCCTGCCGTTCACGCTGACGTTCTTCCAATCGCGCTGCGGTCTCAGGATTGTTCCTGCGAAAGTCAGCCCGGCGCTGCTCCATGAGCTGGCGACTTTGCTCCGTTCTTTCCCGGGTGGCGACACCATTGTCATCCTGGGCAAACGTGATACCTGCCACGCCAAAGGTCAGAGCCAGCAAACTACAGCGGGCAGTCTGTTTGAGCATGAAAAATTTTTTCATAGTAACCTCCATCTCTGGTAACGTTGTTATCTTTAACGCACTCAGGCAACAGGGGTTGACCCTTTCCAAAAAAATATAAAAACAGGCCAGGAGCAAGACGCATGAACACCCTCGTCAGTACCGATGAACTTGTCGACAATCTGAAAAATCCCCACTTGTTGATTGTGGATTGCCGGTTTTCCCTGGCTGATGCCAGTGCCGGACAGAAAGCCTATGACGAAGGGCATATTCCGGGGGCAGTGTATGTCAATCTGGATGAGCAATTGAGTGTGCCTCATGTGGCGGGAAAAACCGGCAGACATCCATTGCCGGCACGCAGCGACTGGATAAACACGGTCAGGAATCTGGGTATTTCTCCTGACTTTCAGGTTGTCCTCTATGATGATGCCGGTGGTGCCATGGCAGGCAGGATGTGGTGGATGCTGCGCTGGATCGGTCATGACAGTGTGGCGCTGCTCAACGGCGGCATCAAGGCCTGGCAGGCTGCCGGCCAGGAAATAACAACAGAACTTCCAATGGCACGTGCGGCTTCAGGTGCTGACTATGACAACCTGCCATCGTTGGTAAAATTAGTTGAAGCCGATGGCATTGATGGCAATACCCAGCTGCTGCTGGATGCCAGGGAACTGCCGCGTTTTCGGGGAGAGGTGGAGCCTCTGGATCCGGTAGCTGGCCATATTCCCGGTGCCCAGTGTTCACCGTTTTCTGGCAACCTGGATGCAAATGGTCTGTTCAAGTCGCCAGAGGCCCTTCGTGAGAAGTTTGCCAGTGCTGCAGCCTCAACCAGGCCGGTTGTCTGTTATTGCGGCTCAGGGGTGACGGCCGCCCATAATGTGCTGGCAATGAAAATTGCCGGCCTGGAGGATCCCTCCCTGTTTCCCGGTTCCTGGAGTGAATGGATCACGGATCCTGCCCGTCCGGTAGCCACAGGCGACTAGTCTGTTGTCTGTATTTCCTTTGCAGCGAGATTAGCGACGTCTGGAGTAGGCCATGAACAGTTTTACCGGCGGTGAAGTCGTCGCCCAATCCCTGGTAGCCAATGGCATCGATACGCTCTTTGGCATTCCCGGGGTACAGCTGGATCCGGTGTTTGCCGGCCTGCATGATGTCCAGGATCGCCTGCGCATCATCCATGCCCGTCATGAACAGGGTGTGGCCCTGATGGCTTTCGGTTATGCCCATGCCTCACGCAAGACCGGCACGCTTCTGGTCGTTCCCGGGCCCGGATTTCTCAATGCCACTACAGGCATGCTGGTGGCCCATGCCTGCAACACACCCATGCTGTGTCTGGCAGGACAGTCTGAAATGCAGTTCATTGGTTCCGGGGTGGGGGTGCTGCATGAGCTCGATAACCAGATCGGCATAGCGCAGAGCCTGACCAAGTGGGCACGGCGTGCTGAAGCGCCTGAAGACCTGTCGCCGATGATGGCCGAGGCCCTGACCCAGGCCCAATCCGGCAGGACCCGGCCGGTGTATCTGGAGCTGCCCTCGGATGTGGTCAGGATGAAGGTTGAAGTTGAATCCCTGGACCTGGCATCAACAGCGCCTGCGGATATTGAAATAGACACGGATGAGGTGGCTCAACTGGCTCGGGATCTGGCCAATGCCAGGCTGCCGCTGATTATTGCCGGTGGAGGCGTCACTCACGCTGGTGAAAAATTGCAGGCCCTGGCGGATATGCTCCAGGCGCCCGTGGGCATGTCAGAGAATGGCATGGGAACCCTGGACTGCCGTCATGCGCTGGCATTTAACCAGCTGGGTTCCAACAAGCTCTGGGGCAAGGCCGATGTGGTACTGGCCCTGGGGACACGCCTGTATGCGCCAATTTACAACTGGGGTTGGGATGACGACCTGACCATCTACAAAGTGGATATTGATAAGGCAGAGCTCAACCGCCTGCCGGCGCCCATCAACGGGATTCAGGGTGATGTGGAGCAGGTGCTTGATCTGCTGCTGGAACTGGTACCAGGGTATCTGGCCAAATCGAAAGACAATGGCGCGCTGCTGGACCGGGTTCGAGGCGAGGTAACGGATGCCATGGCACCGCAGCAATTATCTGCGGAGATTCTGCAGGGGATACGCACTGAAATCGGCGAGGAGGGCATCGTGGTTGTGGATGTCACCCAGATCAACCATGCCTGCCTGGAACTACTGCCTGTGCATTATCCACGAACCTATGTCAGCTCAGGCTACCAGGGTGCACTGGGCTTTGGTCCCTGTACTGCCATGGGCATGAAGGTGGCAAAGCCGGACGTACCGGTGGTGTGCCTGACCGGTGATGGCGGGTTCATGTATGCGGCCCAGGAACTGGCCACAGCGGTCCAGTTCAATATTCCGGTCATCATGGTGATCATCAATAACAATGCCTACAAGAATGTGGAAGGTATTCTCAATAACGCCTATGGAGGCAGGGCGGTAGCTACGTCCCTGAAGAATCCGGATTTCTGTCGTTTTGCAGAAAGTTTTGGCGTGGAAGCCCGGGAGGTGACGACGCCCGGCCAGATGCAGGAAGCCCTGGCGGATTTCGTGAAACGACAGGTGCCGGCTGTCATCGATTATCGTCTGGACCACATCGAGTCCCCGTTCTGGTTGCGCTTCCTGCCACAGGTAAGGGAGCAGGTGCCCCGGAATGATTTCGGACTTGTGAAATAAGCGGTCTGATTTTACTTGGCTACTCTCGTTATCCAGTCATTTCGTACTATCCATGTTCCGTCATGGATTGATGCCTGTCTGAAAACAGTCAGGCAGTGGAGTCGGGTGCAGGGCTATGAATACCGCTTTGTAGGCGATGAGATATTTGAACTTGTTCCTGACTGGTACCTGGATAAAAGCGGCAGGGGACCCGTAGCCACGGATTATGGCCGACTGGTGTTATTGAAACAGGCTCTGACAGAAGGCTATGACAAGGTGGTCTGGCTGGATGCCGATATTTATGTCATGGATGCCGGAATGCAGCTTGAATTTGAAAAGAGCTGCGCTTTTGGTCATGAAACCTGGATCCAGGAAGAATCAGGGAAAATGCAAGCCAGGCGCAATGTGCACAATGCTGTCTGTGTGTTCAGGCAGGGCTGTGCGGTGCTGCCCTTTCTGATGGAGACAACAGCATCCATCATCCGTCGTGCAAATCCGGACAAGATAGCCCCGCAAATGGTCGGCCCCAAACTCCTCTCGGCACTGCATTCCCTTTATGAGTTCGACCTGCTGCCCCAGGTGGGTATGGTGAGTCCGGCCCTGGCCAGGGCTCTGATTCAGAGTGGTGGTGAGGCATTGACCCTGTGGAGACAAAAGACCCCTTGCCGATTGCAGGCAGCGAATCTTTGCACGTCACTGATGGATGACAGGGATGGCGAAAAAGTCATTGGCCAGCTGGGTTTGCTGCAGTAATGACCCTGATCAAACCGCCTCCAGATAGGCTTTCGCCGTGCTGGATAAATTTCCTTGAAGGGGTATCATGCCGTTTCGGACCAAGTATCCTGACAGTTTACCAACAATAATCAGTCATCAATTCAACATTCAGGGGAACCAGACCATGACAGCCATAAATCTGGAAAACATAACAGAAGCCGTTATCAATCATGGTGACGGAGGAAAGAAAAATCCACGCCTGCATGAAATCTATGCCAGCCTGATCAAGCATCTGCATGCCTTTCAGCGGGAGGTTAACCTGACCACCGAGGAACTGGAAATCGGCCGTCAGTTCCTGTTCAAGCTGGCCCAGCCAAACCAGGACTTTCCCATGGGTGAAATACACCTGATGTCTGATTGTCTGGGCATTTCCGAAATTGCCGTTTTGTTGGAAGATGCCAGCAACAGCAAATCCACGGAAATGAACGTGGAAGGTCCGTTGTATATTCCCGGCCTGCCGGAAAGGGCCTCTGGCGAGGTTATTGGCAAGATCGAGGATTGTGATGATCCGTTGTTCATTCACCATAAGGTGGTGGACGCCCAGGGCAATCCGGTGGTTGGCGCCAAGGTGGATATCTGGCAGCCAAATGGTGAAGGCTATTATTTCGTGCAGCGTGAGCACCTGCCGGAGTGGAATTTCTATGGCCGTTTCACTACCAGTGATACCGGTGAATTTGATGTGGGTACGGTAGCCCCTGGCGACTATCCGGTACCTCTTGAAGGGCCTACCGGTACCATGCTCGACCAGTTGGGCCGTCATGGCTATCGTGCTGCTCACATCCATTACAAGATTTGGGCTGATGGGCACGATGAATTCACCACCATGATGTATTTCAATCGTTCACCCTATGTGGATTCAGACACTATCTTCTCGGTGAAGGATTTCCGTGTGGACCTCGTGGAACATAACGATCCGGCTGAAATCGCGGCCCGCGGTCTGGATAAGCCATTCTATACGCTGGACTACACCTTCGTTCTTCCCTGATACCTTTCAGGGTGTGGTGCCGGCTCATGTCGTCACCACACCCAACCGGTTTATTTCTTCTCTCACTTCCTGCAACAAGACCGCATCATGTTCGAAAGACACTACGACACGCTACAGGCCCTTTACTACAAGCCTTCCTTTGAACGATTGGAAGACAGGATTATGCATGCCTGCCCCAAGCTGGATGTGGTGCTGATGGATGAAGAGGGAAGGCTTACACACAAGGGGCAAACGGTGGAACTGAAGGATATCCATCCGCAGTACTGCTGGATTCATGCCGAAATGGTCAAGTCGCCCATGATGAAAACCTATTTTCAGATCATGGCCCAGTGTGAATCCATCAAGTGGTTGCACACGATAAACACCGGACTTGATCTTGGGCCTTACCTGGACCTGCTCAAGCGGCGGATAACCATTACCAACAACCACTCCCAGGCCATTGCCATCGCCGAATATGTGATGGGGCATGTCCTGTCCCATTTCCAGAACCTGGCGGATTACCAGCAGCGCCAGCAACGGGGGGAATGGAAGTACCGGCCTTTCCGCGAAATTTCCGGCACCCGCTGGGTTATCATCGGGTTCGGTCATATTGGCCAGCAGGTGGCCCGTCGTGCCAAAGCCTTTGGCGTGCATGTGACAGCTGTCCGGCGCGGTAAAAAAGATGCGGGCCTGGCAGATACGGTCTGTCACTTGGATAACATGAACGAGGCTCTGCAGCAGGCTGATGTGGTCGTGCTGGCCTGTGCCTCCAACGAAGGCACGCGCAATCTGGTGAACAGTGAATTCCTGGGGCAAATGAAAGACAATGCCGTGATCGTCAATATCGCCCGCGGAGATATCGTGGTGGAGGAAGATCTCAAGACGGCACTGGATGCAGGGCGTCCTGGTCATGCCATCCTCGATGTCTTCCGCCAGGAGCCGCTGCCAGAAGATTCATGGCTCTGGCATCATCCCGGCGTCAGCCTGACGTCCCATTGCTCCAATGCCGGCAGCGGCATGCTCAACCGCAGTGACGAACTCTTCCTCGAGAACCTCTATCGCAAAACCAATGGCCAGATTCTGCTGAACCTGGTTTCGGAAAAAGACATCCTGTGATGGATATTGACGCTGACCAGGTCGTTACCGTTGAGGTGCTGGGCAGTCCCATGGAGGTTTTTCTGTTCCTGCCCGAAGGGGAGGGGCCTCATCCTGGTCTTGTCCTTGCCCAGCATATTCCGGTGGGACATACCGGTATCGAAAACGATACCTTCACCCTGACCACGGCCAGGCGCTTTGCCGATAATGGCTATGCTGTGGCTGTTCCTTTCATTTTTCACTGGTGGCCGAAATCCGCAGATATGGATGTTAAACGCCGCGAAAGCCGCGATGACTGGATGGTGGCGGATATCAGGGCGGCCTACGAGGTGCTGGCCTCCTGTACAGCTGTCGACGAAGATCGTATTGCCATGGTCGGGCATTGCTGGGGCGGCAGGGTCGCCTGGCTCGGTGCCTGCTACATCGACCGCTTCAAGGCGCTGGCCATGTTCTATGGTGGCAACATCAAAAAGGGGCTGGGTGAGGGGGCTGAACCTCCGATCGGGCTGGCATGCAATATTCCCTGTCCGGTGATTGGTTTTTTTGGCAACAACGATACCAATCCCTCGCCTGAGGATGTGGATGATTACAGTGCCGCATTGTCGGAAGCCGGTATCAGTCACCAGTTCCATCAGTATGATGGTGCAGGTCATGCTTTCCAGAACTTCCCGGCACCGGAACGCTACAACGAATCAGCCAGTGAGGATGCCTGGGAAAAGGTTATCCAGTTTCTGGATGAGCAGCTCCAGTAGGGTTTCGCTTTCCCCTTTGCGGCCAATACCGGCTGAATCCGCTCAGGCTTCCCCGAATTCAAAATGCTGCCCGCTGTGATCCAGTTCAGCGTCCATTACTGGCGGTGACAGCAGGGACATGATGGCAGGGACCAGTCCCAGCAGAATCATCGTGCCAAACAACACACCAAAGCCCAGGCTCAGGGCAACCGGAATCAGGAATTGGGCCTGTGTGCTCGTTTCAAACACCAGGGGGGCCACCCCCAGGAAGGTGGTGACTGAGGTCAGGAAAATGGGCCTGAAACGGTTCTTGCAGCCTTCAACGATAGCCTCGTGATAGTCCATGCCGTGACGCAATTCCTCATTGATGAAGTCGATCATCACCAGGGCGCCGTTCACAATAACCCCTGACAGACCAATGATGCCAAAGACGCTGAGCAGCGACAGATTCATGCCCAGGATCAGGTGGCCGATAATGGCCCCAAACACCCCAAAGGGGATGACGCTCATTACGACCAGGGGCTGGATATAGGATTTGAAAGCGATGGCCAGCATGGCATAAATGGCGACCAGGGCATAAAAGAAGTTCATGACAATCGCGGGGCCAGTGCGGGCCTGTTCGCGTTGTTCGCCCCCAAAGTCGTAGGTCAGGTCTGAAAAACGCTGCTTTATGCCAGGCATGAGGCTGGAGGTGATATAGGCGTTTACTTCATTGCTGGTGATGACATCCGAATCCACATTGGCAGTAACGGCAATGATGCGACGGCCATTGCGGCGGTTGATGGCTGTCGGGCTGGTGCCTTCCTTAAGATTAGCCACCTCGCCCAGGGGGACGAAGCCCTCCGGTGTCCGAATGCGGTAGTCCTTGAGATCAGCCACGGAGTTGCGCTCCTCACTGGGCAGGCGGATGTAAACCCGAACATCTTCCCGCCCACGCTGTACGCGCAGGGATTCGTCACCAAAAAAGGCTGCACGGACCTGTAGTGCCAGTGACTGCAGTGTCAGGCCATAGGCACGGGCTTCAGGCTTCAGTTCAAAGGTGATTTCACGCTTGCCAGTGTCACGGTCATTCTTGACATCAAACACCCCGGTGAGTTGTCGCAATGCTGTTTCCACTTCATTAACAGCGATGTCCAGGGTGGCATCACTTGCCGCGGTCAGTTCAACACGCACAGGATCGCCAAAATTCATTTGCTGTGAGGAATATGTCAGCTTGCGGGCTTCCGGGACAAGACCAACAACATCACGCCAGCGGTCTTCGAATTCGCTTGAGGCAAAACTGCGAACTTCTGGCGGTGCCAATTCAATAACTATGGTCGCCACGTTTGAGGTTTCAGCACCACCACTGGCTCCCAGTGGATTGGGTTGGCCGCTGTCCTGTGCACCCACAAGCACGTTCAGGGACTTGATGGCGCTCTGGCCGTCGACCAGAGGGTCGAATTCCTCACCCAGTCTAATGGCGGCAGTCTCTATCCGATTGACCACTGCCTGGGTTCGCTCCACCGTGGCACCGGATGGAAGCTCAATACTGGCGATGACATTGTCACCTTCGATCTCCGGGAAGAACGTGAATTTCACATAGCCGCCAGCCATGATGCCGGCAGTGATAAACAGCAGGCTGATGGAACTGCTGATGGCAACCCAGGGATGGAAGGTCACAAATTGCAGGGACTTTTCCAGTGGGCCGTCCACAAACCACTGGAAGGCCTTGCCGATTTTTTTATGGATGCTGTCCAGCGATTTGGTGACGCGGTTGCTGCTGGTTTTCTGCTTTGCCGGATGGGACAGGTGATAGGGCAGGACCAGCAGGGCTTCTGTCACGGACATGATCAACACGCCGATAACCACTGCCGGTATGTTCCCAAGCAGTCCACCGAGAGTGCCGGGCAGTGTGAGCAGGGAACTGAAGGCTGCAATCGTTGTGCCCACCGCGAAAATGACGGGCACGGAAATACGCTGGGCACCCTGAATGGCTGCGCGCAGTGGGTGTATCCCGGTTTCCTGACGAGCGAAAATATTTTCCCCAACCACAATGGCATCGTCCACCACGATGCCGATGGCCAACAGGAAGCCAATGGACGAGAGCACGTTAATGGTGATGTCGAACATGCGCATGATCATGAAGACGGCAATAAAGGAGATGAAAATGCCGACACTGGTCCATGCCGCCACCCGCCATTCCAGGAAAACCGTCAATGCCAGAATGACCAGTATCAGTCCCTGGATGCCGTTATTGACCAGAATGCCGAGGCGGTCCTTGATCACTGAGGCCTCGTTGCGTCCGATAACGGCGAATATGCCATCCGGCAAGGTGGGTTGGAGTTCGTCTGTCAGGTAGGTTTCGACGATGTCAGCAATTTCCAGGATCTGCTCATCCCCGACCCGCATCACATTAATCATGACAGCGGGGATGCCATCGTACAGATTGACCAGGTCTGTGTCCGTGAAACCATCGGACACTGTCGCGACGTCACCCAGGACGATACGGCCACCGTTTTCTCCGGTCCTGAGAACGATCTCCTCAAAATCCTGTTTATTGTAGTTGCGGCCCAGTGTACGCAGGACCAGTTCCTCACTGGGGGTTTCGATTTCGCCGCCCGGCAGCTCCAGACTTTCCTGACGAACAGCCGCGGAAATATCATTCAGGGTCAGGCCCTGGCTGCGCAGGGCGTCATTGGACGCCTCGATGGAAATTTCATAATCACGGGTGCCGCTGATCTCCACGATGGAGATACCCTGTTTAAAGGTCAGGTCATCTTTTATCCGGTTGGCCAGTTCCTTGAGCTCCCGCTCACTGGTATTGCCACCGACAACGATTTCCAGTGCCCGCTGGGAATTGCTCATCAGACTGATCTGCGGTTCTTCAGCATCAATCGGAAAGGTGGTGATCTGGTCCACCTGTGAGGTGATCTCATCCAGACGCAACTGGGTATCTGCACCCTGAACCAGCTCGATGGTTACAGTACCCATGCCCTCGGCAGCAACAGCGGTGATGTCCAGAATCTCCTCGACGCTTTCGACTTTTTCCTCGATACGCCGAATGATGGATTCCTCGACCTCGGTGGGTGAGGCGCCCGGGTACATCACGCGGACGGTAATACGGTTTTCATCCAGCTCGGGGAAAAGCTTGACGGTGATCTGGAAAAAGCTGGCGGCTCCGGCAACCAGCATGAAGACCATTAACAGGTTGGCGGCAACACCGTTGCGGGTCATCCAGGAAATGATGCCATTCATCAGTTGATGGCCCCTGAAACAGTTTCAACCTGAATGCGCATGCCATCTGTCACCAGGGCAATGTCACTGATCACAATAGGAGTGCCTTCTTCCAGTGCCGGGGCGAGAAGAACAGCCTGGTTGCCCTCCTGACGGATGAATTCCACAGGGATGACTTGCAGTGTGCCCTCGGGGGTGGCGATCCAGATGGTGTTTTCAGGGCGAAGGGCATTGATGGGCAGTACAAAATGCTTATCCAGCCGCATCCCCTCTATACCGACATCTGCATACATTCCGACCAGCAGGGGAGGCGGTTCAAGAGATAGCGGGGTTTCCAGTTCACCGATCAGACTGCCGGGACGGAAAGGCTCAGGTACCCTGACCACCACATCGACAGTTCTGGTGGTACGGTCGATATCGGATTCCACGCGGTGAACATAGCCTTCCCAGGCGTAATAGTGCCCACCGTGATTGACCTGGACCCAGGCGCGACGGTGCTGTTTGGTGTCAGGGCCATGAGCCCAAAGACCTGGAATGAAGACAGATTCATCAACATTCAATGCCGTTACCACTTCCACCTCGTCACTGGCATAAAAGCGGGCAAGCTCCTTCCCGGGAGAAACGATGTCGCCAAGATCAACACTTTCATCATAGACCCTTCCGGTAAAGGGGGCCCGGATACTTGTGCGCTCCAGGTCCAGTTTGCGGTTCTCTATGACGGCTTCCTGACGGGCGATGGCGGCGAGAGTCTGGTCACGGCGGCTTATCGCATCATCCAGGGTTTCCTGGCCGACATACTGGTCATCGACCAGGGATTCAATGCGCGTGATTTGCTTGGACACAAAATCCAGAGTTGCCTGGTTGGCTTTCTGGGCTGCTTCAGCTTCCTTGAGATTGGCTTCATAGGTGCGGGGATCGATCTGTACGATGATC
>Ga0181593_10004883_pt1 | contig 12170 bp, 12 predicted proteins | sample 071ome_19_FD_133756 | JGI IMG/M metagenome (GOLD analysis project Ga0181593, IMG submission 133756) | Coastal salt marsh microbial communities from the Groves Creek Marsh, Skidaway Island, Georgia - 071413AT metaG (megahit assembly) | ecosystem: Environmental > Aquatic > Marine > Intertidal...
AAATATCAGTGGTTCCGCACGATCAGCATGCATACCCCCATGCCAAGCTTTAAGTTTTATCAAAGCTTGTTTTGCAGAATTGGAAATTAAACCCGGTGTGAGCTTAGCCAGCATCAGCGGCAATATTTCCTGCGCCATGACAGATACTTCATCCAGCTGAATTTTGGTGCTCACCTCTAAAGTATGTGGTTTTAACTGTTTGAGCATTTGAGTGATCCGTTTGGCCCGGTATCCCGGAGCAAAATCATCTGAAAAATCGTAGGGATATTTTTTATCGATAACCCGGTTGTTCGCATTCACGATTATGCCTGAAGGCGGATTCAATACTTTCGGCAAGTCCGAGTAGGGGATGTATTTTTTCCAATCGAATTCACCGCGCCAGCCGGCTTGGGGTATCCAACCTTGGCCATGACGTCGGACCGGCATGCGACCGGCGGCGATCATGCCAATATTGCCCGTGATATCGGCGTACATAAAATTCTGTTGGGGCGCATGAAAGTTTTCAAGTGCTCCCAAAAACGATGTCCAATTCTTTGCTTTGTTCAGATTATAAATTGCCGACGGTGTCAAATCGTTGGGATTCAGAAATGCTGCTTTCAGGGCGAGGATGGAAGCGGATTTATGTTGAGCACCAAATAACCGGTCTGAAATAACGGGGCCATGGCGCGTTTCCCGAACGGTGATCGAAAGCGGATCGGTTCCTTTAACGTTGATGTTTTCCGTTCGCACGGTAAATGGTTCGGACCCGCTCGGGGTGAGGTACCGGCTTTCATCTTTTGGGTCATATTTTTCAATGAACAAATCGGTGGTATCGCCCGACGTCGTCGTTAGCCCCCAAGCGATATTTTTGTTTTGCCCCAAAATATGGAAAGGCAGGCCGGGAACCGTGGCGCCCATTAAATGTTGATCGGGGGTTTCAATACGCGCCAAATACCAAAGAATGGGAATGCTGAAACCCAAATGCGGATCGTTAGCAAGGATCGGTTTGCCGGATTTTGTATGACGCCCGGCAATGGCCCAGGCATTGGACGCTTCGCTGAAAGGGCCGATCAGTTTATCTAAATAGGCAAACGACTGATCCAATGTTTTGTTTAAGCCCATCATGCTTGTTTGAATGCTCACAGGATCGCCGGGCGGCATCGATGGCCATAAATCGCGGATCTTTTTAAGCGGTAATGTGCTTAGGAGCTGGTAACGCTGTAATTCACGGCGCCAATTTCGCGTCAGCCGTAGGCCCATCAGCTTGCCCCATATGAGCGAGTCGACGGGCCTCCAGGACCCAGGTTTAAAACCGAAAATGACAAATTCAGGTGATAGGGCCCCGCGATGGCTTTTTAACCAGACATTCACGCCCTTGGCGTAGGCGCGCAAGGATTTTTGAACCGGCGCTTCGAGCAAGGCCCATTGCTGATTAGCTAACCGTTCCAAACCGAGGGTGCGCATCATCATGTCAGAGCGAACGGCCGATTTGCCAACAATTTCGGCTAATGTGCCGGCACCAAGCCGCCGGGTTGCTTCCATTTGCCAAAAGCGGTCGCGGGCGTGCATGTAACCCAGCGCGGTATAGGCATCGAATATATTGTTGGCTTTAATATGAGGGACGCCGTGTTGATCGCGAATAAGTTCAACGGGGGCCTGCAAACCCGGAATCTTGACCGTACCGTCACGCAGATGAAGAAAAGGGGACACCCAAATCAATAAAACGGCGATACAAATCGACACGAGGCTTACAAAAATAAAAAAACCCCGCCGCACCATCTTCTTCATTAAAGACTTCTATTGTTTCTGTAATCGTTCAGCGGCTTCGATAGCCGTATAGGTAATAATGCCGTCTGCACCGGCACGCTTAAAACCAAGCAGGACTTCCATAAAGGCCTGGTCATAATCGAGCTAACCGTTTTGCCCGGCAGCCTTGAGCATTGCGTACTCTCCACTGATGTGATAGACGAATGTCGGCATATTAAATGCCTCTTTAACGCGATAAACGACATCGAGATAGGGCAGGCCCGGTTTTACCATTACCATATCCGCGCCTTCCTCAATATCGAGGGCAACTTCACGTAAGGCTTCATCGGTATTGGCGGGATCCATTTGGTAGGTTTTCTTATCACCTTTGAGTGCGCCCTTTGAGCCGACGGCATCACGGAAAGGTCCGTAAAACACGGAAGCGTATTTAGCAGCATAAGACATAATTGCGACATCTTGATGACCATCACCATCGAGCGCGTCGCGAATATGGCGGACTCGGCCATCCATCATGTCCGATGGCGCGATGATATCACAGCCGGCCTGGGCCTGAACGATGGCCTGTTTGCACAAAACATCAATCGTCTGGTCATTTAAGATGACACCGTCGCTGACGATTCCGTCATGGCCATCAGAATTAAACGGATCCAGCGCGACATCACATATAATTCCAATATCCGGCACTTTATCTTTAACGGCACGAATGGCCCGGCAGACAAGATTGTCCGGATTAAACGCTTCGTGTGCCTCCGGTGTTTTTAACGACGGATTGACGTACGGAAATAACGCGATGGCCGGAATGCCAAGGTCATGTGCCTTGGAGACATCTTTAACGAGATGATCAATCGTCAGCCGATAAACATCGGGCATGGAAGAAATCGGCGCGCGTTCATTATCGCCTTCTATGACAAACACCGGCCAAATAAGATCATCGACAGACAGGGAATGTTCCCGGACCATGCGTCGGAGCCACGGTGTGCGGCGATTACGGCGCAATCGCGTTCGCGGATAGGCGCCAACCGGTTGTGAAAGGCGAGGCGTCATTGGCACCAAACCTTCATCAAAAATTTTAATCGGCCCGAATACTTCGTCACGCTCAGCATGAGGGACTCACCCTGAGCTTGTCGAAGGGCGGAAAAAATATTCGAGGTTGAGCAAAATACGTTCATCCTGATCTCACTACGCAGCGTCCAAAGCCTGTTTCAGGTCTGCGAGTATATCATCAATATACTCGATCCCGATGGAAAGGCGGACATAGCCTTCCGTCACGCCCGTTGAAATCTGCTCTTCCGGTGTTAATTGCGAGTGTGTCGTCGATGCAGGATGAATAGCGAGTGAGCGAGCATCACCGATGTTGGCGACATGATAAAACATCTCCAAGGCATCGATAAATTTCCGGCCGGCCTCCTTGCCGCCCTTCAATTCGAAACCGACCAAGGCTCCATAGCCGTTATTCAGGTACAAATCCGCCCGCCGTTTCATTTCCCCTTCGCTGAAACCGGCAAAAATCACATTCGATACTTTGTTGTGGGTTTTGAGATATTCGGCGACTTTTTGCGCATTCTCGCAGTGGGCCCGCATGCGCAAAGGCAGCGTTTCCAACCCTTGAATGAATTGAAAAGCGTTCATGGGGCTCATGCATGCACCGAGGTCGCGCAGTAAGATGACACGGGCGCGAATGATGTAGGCAATCGGCCCCAATGGCTTGACCGCTTCGGTCCAAACGGCACCATGGTAACTGGGGTCCGGTTCATTCAGGGTCGGGAAACGTTTCTTATGCTTTTCCCAATCAAAATTACCGCCATCGACAATCATGCCGCCGATGGAAGTCCCATGGCCGCCGATATATTTCGTCGTCGAGTAAACGACGATGGCGGCACCATGATCGATGGGCCGGCACAAAATCGGGCAGGCGGTATTGTCCATGATCAACGGAACGCCCATCCGGCGCCCGATATCGGCAACTTCTTGAATTGGAAAGACGTTAAGTTTCGGGTTTGGCAGAGTTTCTGCGTAATAACAGCGGGTTTTTTCATCCGTCGCGCGCAAGAAATTTTGCGGATCGCTTGGGTCGACAAACCGAACCTCGATCCCCAAATCGTTCATCATCGTGTTGTTGAACAGATTCCAGGTCCCGCCGTAAAGGTCGGTCGATGAAACAAAGTTATCACCGGCACGGGCGATGTTGAGGATCGAATACGTAGAGGCGGCTTGCCCCGAACTGACGGCTAGTCCCGCTACACCGCCTTCGAGAGCGGCAATGCGCTTTTCAAGCACATCGGTCGTCGGGTTCATGATGCGGGTGTAAATATTGCCGAATTCTTTCAAGGCAAACAGGTTTTCCGCGTGTTCTGTGTCGTTAAATTGGTAAGACGTCGTTTGATGGATCGGCACGGCGACGGAACCCGTGGTCTCATCACAGCGATGCCCCGTATGTAATACGATGGTTTCAGGATTTTTACTGTCGATCGTCACGGCTCAGTCCCCTGGAATTTATTGATCATAATTACAAGGCTCTATACACCTTGAGGCCTAATGACGAAAGAACCCGATCTTTTAACTGAAGTGCAGGGCCACACCGGTTTAATCACCCTAAACCGGCCGAAAGCCTTGAATGCCCTCAGTATCAGCATGCTCCAAGGCTTTCAGGCGTGTCTGGGAGAATGGGCCCATGATCAGCAGATCCATCAGGTGATCATCCGGGGTAGTGATAAAGCCTTTTGCGCCGGTGGCGATATTCGCTCGATTTACGATGCCCACCAACGTGGAGATCAAGCCTTCATTCAGGAACTTTTCCGCCTCGAATATTCCGTCAATTACCGGATCGCCACTTTTCCCAAACCCTATATTGCATTGATGGATGGGTTTGTTTTTGGCGGGGGATGCGGTGTTTCCGTTCATGGATCGCACCGGATTGTGACCGAGAAGACGATTTTAGCCATGCCGGAAACGTGCATCGGATATTTTCCCGATATTGGCGCATCCTATTTTCTGTCGAAAACACCTGGGCTGACCGGGCTTTATCTTGGCTTGACGGGACGCCGGATCACAACGGCCGACATCCTTTATGCTAAATTGGCCGATGCCTGCGTTCCTGCCACGGCATTGAACACGATTTGTACTGAAATCATTTCCGGCAAGAGCATCGATGACGTCATCCACTCCTATCGGCTGGACATTGGTCCATCTGAGCTTGAAACGCATCAAGCTGAGATCGATCAGTGCTTTGCCGCCGATACGTTGAAAGGGGTTATCGAATGTTTGAATTCTTCCTCGTCTCCTTGGTCTGCAGAAACGCTAAATCTGTTGAACCAAAACGCACCTTTTAGTTTAAAGTTAACCTATAAGTTATTGAAAAATAATGAACTAACACCTCGTGAATCATTGATTTTAGACTACCGGATCGCCCGTCATCTCATCGAGCGGCCTGATTTTTATGAAGGTGTTCGAGCCGTTTTGATCGATAAAGACAACCGACCAAAATGGGACCCGGCAGACTTAAACCAAGTGTCTGATGACGCCGTCGCGGCATGTTTTAAGCCGATCAATAACGATGATCTCGATCTGCCGAAATGAGTGCTTCTTTATTGTTTCCTTAACCGGCTCGCGCATAATTCAATGAGCGCAAATGGGAACTGTTATAATGGTCATCGCCCCTGAAGACGTGCAATTACGTGAAGTCTTGTTCGAGTTTTACCGTGAAGGGAACTCGGTTCGGGTTTGCGCGCTTGATCCTGACAGTAATGTTGAGATCACCATGGTTGGGGCCGCCCGGTACTCCGAAAGCGTGTTGAAGAACATGGCGATCCGAAAATTAAAATATGTGATCGCGAAGAAATCTGGCTGGTCGTCAGCATAAGCGCTGCCGGCCTCTTTCCTAAAACAACCTAAAATTTATCGATATGGCTGAAAATCCGTCATAAATCCGGTTTTGCGACCTAAATCAGCTATTTTCTAAAAAAGAATGGCCTCCGATAAGTTGTGTTCGCTTGGCAGGCGAGTCCGACATATGGTATCTAATCGAGACCCAGGACAATTGAAAACACCACGCACATGCTAAAAAAACCCATTGCTGTCGCCTGCGATCACGCGGGTTATGATTTAAAGTCGATACTTTGCGACGAGTTGGAGACGCTGGGTTATAGCGTCCTTGATCTTGGCACAAATGGCGGCGATTCCGTCGATTATCCGGATTTCGCTTATGCGCTGGCATCCGCGATCAATGATGGAAGGGCCGAGCAGGGCGTCCTCGTTTGCGGCAGCGGTATCGGAATATCGATCGCTGCCAATCGTCATCTGACAATTCGTGCTGCACTGGTTCATGATGCACTTGGTGCGCGCATGTGTCGATTACACAACAATGCCAACGTTATTTGTTTCGGTGGCCGTATGATCGGCCCTGAAGTCGCACTCGACTGCCTCAGAATTTTTCTCAAAACTGAATTTGAAGGTGGACGGCACGCCCGGCGCGTCGAAAAGCTTTCCAACCCCAATACCACCACGTAAGCAAGACAGGAGCGACCCACAACCCGATGTCTGTAGCACAAAGTCCATATCCGACAGATTTTCACAGCCGGTTTTTCGGTGAATCCCTGGAAACCATCGATCCTGAAATCGCGAAAAGTATTCAGGATGAATTAACGCGTCAGCAAACACAGATTGAACTCATTGCATCCGAGAATATTGTCTCTCGTGCCGTCCTCGAAGCCCAAGGCGGGATCATGACCAACAAATATGCCGAAGGTTATCCCGGCCGGCGGTATTATGGTGGTTGTGAATTCGTCGACGTAGCCGAAGATCTTGCGATCGAGCGGGCAAAACTATTGTTCGGCTGTTCGTTTGCCAATGTTCAGCCTCATTCGGGCTCTCAAGCCAACGCTGCCGTTTATGCTGCGACGATGAAACCCGGTGATACGCTGATGGGCATGTCATTAGCCGCCGGTGGCCATCTCACCCATGGTGCCGCCCCATCCATATCCGGTAAATGGTTTCATTCCGTGCAATACGGCGTGAGCGAAGAAACCCAACAAATCGACTACGACGAACTTGAGAAAATGGCAAAGGAACACAAACCGAATGTCATTGTTGCCGGCGGTTCGGCGTATCCGCGGATTATCGATTTTGCCCGTTTTCGCGAAATTGCCAATTCCGTCGGGGCTATATTCGTCGTCGATATGGCGCACTTTTCCGGCCTTGTTGCCGCAAAAATTCATCCTGATCCGTTTCCCCATGCCGACATTGTCACAACAACGACGCACAAGACACTGCGCGGCCCGCGCGGCGGCATGATCCTCACCAATGATGAAGCGCTCGCCAAAAAAATTAATTCCGCGATTTTCCCCGGATTTCAGGGCGGCCCCTTAATGCATGTCATTGCCGCAAAAGCGGTGGCCTTTAAAGAAGCCTTGCAGCCCGAGTTCAAAGCCTACGCTCAAGCCGTTGCTGAAAATGCGAAAGTATTGGCTTCGGTCATGCTTGAGAGCGGATTTAATGTCGTTGCGGGCGGAACGGATACCCATTTGCTTTTGGTTGATCTCCGGCCGAAAAAACTGACAGGTAAAATTGCCGAAGCCAGTTTGGAACGCGCCCACATCACGTGTAACAAAAACGGAATTCCGTTTGATCCTGAGAAACCAACCGTAACATCCGGCATCCGCCTGGGCACACCGGCCGGGACGACCCGCGGTTTCGGCCCCGGTGAATTCCGCCACGTCGGGGAATTAATAGCCAAGGTTCTCGAAGGGTTAGCCGCTAACCCGGACGATAACGGTAAAGTTGAAGCAGAAGTTCGGGATGAAGTCCTGGCACTATGTGCGCGCTTCCCGATTTATTCGGATTAACATTCTTTGGGGAAAGAACAGACTCAACCTGGGAAGGGGAGATAAATTATGCGATGTCCATTTTGTGGTCATGACGATACGCAAGTAAAAGACTCGCGGCCAACCGAGGATAACACGGCTATTCGGCGGCGGCGCAATTGTCCCGCTTGCGGTGCGCGTTGGACAACATTCGAACGTGTCCAGTTACGCGAGCTGACCGTCGTTAAAAATAATGGTGACAAAACGCCGTTCGATCGGGAAAAATTATTACGCTCGTTAAAAATTGCCTTGCGCAAACGCCCGGTCGAAGAAGACCGGATTGAACGTGTCGTCAACAGTATCCAGCGGCGCCTTGAAACATTAGGCGAAAACGAAATACCGACGAAAGTCGTTGGTGAGATGGTCATGGACCATCTTGCCGATCTCGACCAAGTGGCCTATGTCCGCTTTGCATCGGTTTATCGCAACTTCCACGAAGCCCGTGACTTCGAGGAGTTCATAGGTAAGTTGGGTGGCGAGGAATAGGAATCCTCTCGACGTCTCAAATATGCAAACGGCTTTAAGGCTGGCCAGACGGGGCTTAGGCACGGTATGGCCGAACCCGGCCGTGGGCTGTGTACTGGTGCGTGAGGATCAAGGTGGACGCGTTGTTGGCCGCGGGTGGACTCAAACCGGCGGACGGCCTCATGCCGAAACGGAAGCCCTTCGCCAAGCTGGCGTTGACGCCAACGGAGCAACGGCATTCGTCAGCTTAGAGCCTTGTAATCATCAAGGTGAAACCGGCCCTTGCACGGAAGCACTCATTAAAGCGGGAATCGCACGTGTCGTCATTGCTACAAAAGACCCGGATCCACGTGTCGCCGGAAGCGGTTATGAAAAACTCAAAGAAGCCGGCATTAAAACGGAAATAAATATTTGTAACCAAACTGCAAATGACTTGAACCTGGGATTTATGTATCGAATCAAAAACAGTCGGCCAATGATGACGTTAAAACTCGCGACGTCTCTTGATGGTAAAATCGCGACACGAACCCGCCACAGCCGATGGGTAACCGGTGAACTGGCGCGTGCCCATGCACATCGTTTGCGCGCCGAACATGATGCCGTTTTAATCGGCAGTGAAACGGCGATGATCGATGATCCGGAGCTTACGTGCCGGCTAAATGGTCTCGAACACCGCTCACCGGTCCGGATCGTGCTCGATAGCCGTTTGCGGTTGAGCCCTGACAGCAATCTTGTTCAAACCGCAACAATAACGCCTGTGTGGGTCGTAACGACTGTGGGACAAGATCAAGATGCGATTGATCAGCTAGCTCAACGTGGCGTCAAGGTCTTTGCGCTTACCCCCAGTCAAAATGGCAGGCCAGACCCGGAGGAGGTGGCGCAATGCCTTGCCGCACAAGGCATTACACGGGTGTTAATTGAAGGCGGTGGCGGCATTGCGGGCGCATTTATGCGGGCCAAACTCATCGATGAAATCATATGGTTTCGCGCGCCGAAACTCATCGGTGCCGATGGGGTGCCCGCGCTTGATAGTCTCGGCATTGATAACATGGAACAAGCGCCCGCATTTCAACATCACCAAACATTCAAAGCCGGAGATGATTGCGTCGACATATATCGGCGCACATAGGTGACGGAAATATGTTTACAGGGATTATCACTGATATCGGCACAGTTAAGTCCGTTACAAAAGGGGGCGACACTCGTGTTGAAATTGAAACTTCTTATGATACATCGACCATTGACCTTGGTGCTTCCATTGCCTGTGCCGGTGCATGCTTAACCGTGATCGAGACGGGACAGGATTGGTTTGCCATCGAGGCATCACGCGAAACAATTGATAAAACAACGCTCGGCCGTTGGCAAAAAGGGCATCGCGTCAATCTTGAACGCGCCTTAAAAGCCGGCGACGAATTGGGTGGACATATCGTGACGGGGCATGTCGATGGCTTGGGTGAGGTGCTCACGATTTCACCGGACGGCGATTCCATTCGCATCCAATTTAGAGCGCCTGCTGAATTATCTTCTTCAATTGCAACAAAAGGCTCCATTACGGTCGATGGGGTTTCGTTGACGGTCAACGAGACCGGGGGCCAGGATTTCGGCGTTAATCTCATCCCTCATACCCAGCAAAACACCACATTAGGCGTATTAAAGCCCGGTCAACCCGTAAACCTGGAAATCGATCTGCTGGCACGGTATGTTGCGCGCGCACTGGGCAAAGAATGATGGGCGAAGAAGAAAAATCATGACGACTGAAATGCTATCTCCCATTGAGGATATTATTGAAGATGCGCAAAACGGGCGCATGTTCGTGCTGGTTGACGATGAAGAGCGCGAAAACGAAGGCGACCTCGTGATCCCGGCGCAAATGGCGACGCCGCAAGCCATCAATTTTATGGCGAAGTACGGCCGAGGCTTGATCTGTCTTTCGCTGACCTCACAACGGGTTAAAGATCTCAATTTACCGCTGATGTCTCGTCACAATGAATCGCGTCATCAAACAGCTTTTACGGTTTCGATCGAAGCGCGCGAAGGCATTGATACGGGCATATCCGCTGCCGACAGGGCCCGAACCGTGCAAACGGCTATCGATCCCAACAAAGGCATCGACGATATTGTTAGTCCAGGGCATGTCTTTCCTTTGGAAGCCCGCGACGGCGGTGTCTTAGTGCGGGCCGGTCACACGGAGGCCGCTGTTGATATTGCGCGGCTGTCGGGCCTCAATCCATCCGGCGTCATTTGTGAAATCATGAATGAAGACGGCACCATGGCCCGCATGCCGGACCTGATGAAATTCGCGCAATATCACGGCCTCAAAATCGGCACTATTGCAGACCTTATCGCTTACCGTCTCAATCATGATCGTTTTATCGAAAAAACATTAGAGACGGATTTTGAAAGCGTCTACGGCGGCCAGTTTAAGTTGTACGTTTATGTCAACAAGATTGCTTACGTTGAACACCTTGTACTCGTGAAGGGCGACCTAACGGCAAACGGTCCGGTGCCGGTGCGCATGCATGCATTAAACGTTCTTGATGATGTTCTTGGTGATAACAGTTCCCAAAAAGCTCACGATTTACATCAAGCCATGCGCATGATTGATGAAACGGGGCGGGGTGTGATCGTTCTTATTCGTGAACCACGGCCAACGGCATTATCCTCAAGGATTGAAGCCAGGTTCGGTAACGGGAAAAATGCGCCAAAAGGAGAGTTGCGGGATTACGGAGTTGGTGCGCAAATTCTTCTGGATTTAGGTGTTCGCGAAATGATTTTATTATCGAACACGAAGCGCACTATTGTCGGCCTTGAGGGCTACGGTTTGAAAATTACCGAGCAACGGCCCATTCCGCCTTATGAAGGAAATTAGCAATGCCCGACAAGCCTTCCATCTTATTGATTGAAGCCCGTTACTATGAAGACATTGCCGATGCCATGGCAGAGGGAGCGCGCCAAGTCATTGATAAGGCAGGAGAATATGAAGTTGAACGGATTGCTGTTCCCGGCGTTTTTGAAGTGCCGGCAGCTGTAAAATTTGCCCATCAATCGAAACAATCTTACACAGGCATCATTGCATTGGGTTGCGTCATCCGCGGTGAAACTGATCATTACGAACATGTTTGTCGTGAAGCGAGCCGGGCGCTGATGGATTTATCCGTAAACGATAACATTGCACTCGGTTTTGGTATTTTAACGTGCGATACAAAACAACAAGCCGAAGAACGGGCGGCGACCGGTGGACGCAATAAAGGTGCCGAAGCAGCACAGGCATGCCTTCGAATGATTGAGCTTAAACAATCATTTCACCAATAATAATTTCACGCGGATATTAAAATGACGGAAAACAAAAAAAACGGCAAAAACCAAAGTGGCCGTCACCGCAGTGTTGCGAGGCTTTCAAGCGTGCAAGCGCTTTATGAAATGGCTATTCGAGATGCCGCCGTTGATGATGTCTTGAAAGAATTTTCATCTCAACGTTGGAAAGGTGCCGATGAAGAACAATCCGAACCATTAGCCAAACCCGATGTCCGTTTTATGGGTGAACTCGTGAGGGGGGTAAGAGAACGTTCCCAAGATTTGGAGTTAATCATTAAAACCGTTCTCGATAAAAACAATACGTGGGAAAGGTTCGAGGTTTTATTGCAAACGATTTTGCGGGCCGGCGCATACGAGTTACTGGAACGCGTCGAAATTCCCGCACGCGTCATCATCAACGAATATCTCGAAGTAACACACGCATTTTTTGCCGAGCGAGAGGCGTCATTGGTTAATGGCATTCTCGATAAACTTGCTAAGAAACTACGGGCTGACGAACTGGACTCATCCAATGCAAGCGCCAATATCGATGGATGAACGTCATGACAAAATCCTCACAGAAGGGGCCTCATTTTAGCACCGATGAATTTGGCCTGATCGCCGAATACTTCGCCCCACTTGCAAAATCGCCGGGTGCCCTGGGCCTTCTTGATGACGGCGCTATTCTACAACTAGAACCCGATCAAGAACTTGTCATGACGGCGGATATGATCGTTAGCGGTGTTCACTTTCTACCTTCTGCCCAAGCGGAAGAAATCGCCATCCGGTTGTTGGCCGTCAATGTAT
>Ga0181593_10004890_pt1 | contig 12157 bp, 10 predicted proteins | sample 071ome_19_FD_133756 | JGI IMG/M metagenome (GOLD analysis project Ga0181593, IMG submission 133756) | Coastal salt marsh microbial communities from the Groves Creek Marsh, Skidaway Island, Georgia - 071413AT metaG (megahit assembly) | ecosystem: Environmental > Aquatic > Marine > Intertidal...
CTTTCGGTTCAGTCCAACTAGAGAATGGCCTCGGTAGCTGATCTCTCCGCTAGTCGCTTTTTCGAGGCCGAGTATCGTTCTACCGAGCGTGCTTTTGCCGCTCCCCGATTCTCCCACCACGGCTAGGGTTTCCCCTTTTCGGATGTCTAGGGAGATACCGTCCACCGCTTTCACATGATCCACGGTTCGCGAGAAAATCCCTCTTTTAACCGGGAACCAAGTCCGCAGATTCTTCACTTCGATGATCGTTTCTCCAGAATCTCGCAATTCCGTTTTCGGAGGGTCTGTGAGTCTCGGCACCGCAGATAGCAGTGTTTTTGTATAGCGTTCCTTGGGAGCGGAAAAGAGCTCTCTCAAAGAGCCCTCTTCTACTTTCACAGCCTTCTCCATAACCATTACTCGATCGCAAAGCTGCCAAATCACCCCCATATCATGAGTTATGAAAATGATCGAGCTATCCCTGTTTTTAACCTGTAGAATCAGTTCGAATATCTGACGTTGAGTAGTGACATCCAAAGCAGTGGTCGGCTCGTCGGCTATAATTATTGAAGGCTCCAACATTAGCACCAAAGCGATCATCACCCGCTGCCTCATGCCTCCCGAAAACTGGAATGGGTAGGCGTTCATGCGCTCCTCCGGTTCCGGTATGCCCACTTTATCGAGCCAATCGATACCCACCTTCCAGGCTTCCTCTTTGGTGATCGAATGATGGAGAGAAAGCGTTTCCACAATTTGCTTACCCACCGTAACCAAAGGCGAAAGCGCGGTCATGGGCTCTTGAAAGATGATGCCAATTTCATTTCCGCGGATATGGCTCAATTCCTCGACAGGCATTTTGAGCAAATCTCGGCCATTGAATAAAGCCTCTCCGGAAACGATTCTCCCGATAGGATCGGGAATCAGTCGAATAAGGCTCATTCCCGTAACCGATTTTCCACTACCTGACTCACCGACTATTCCCAGAATCTCGCCACGTTTGAGATCGAAAGAGAGCCCTCTAACCGCTCTGACAACCTTGTCTTCGGTTTTGAATTCCACCGACAAGTTTCGGACCTGGAGAATTTTTTCTGATTCGCCTTTCATGACTCGAACCGGCTATTCACTCTGGGATCAAACGCTGCTCGGATGCCTTCGCCTATGAAAACTCCAAGCAGGATGACGACGATTAAGACGAGCGTGGGGTAAGTAACGAGCCACCAGGCGGATCTGAACTCTTGGGCCTGAGCTAGAAGCTCTCCCCAACTCGGCGTTGGCGGAGGAAGTCCGAATCCTAGGTAGTCGAGAGCAGACAAGGAAAAGATCGCCCCGACCAAATAGAATGGGAAAAAAGTAACGATGGGAACGACGGAATTCGGCAGAATATGGCGACCCATGATTTTCCAGCCCGGCAGTCCCAAGCAATGGGCAGCTTCAACGAAAGGCTGTTTCCTGAGCTTCAGAAACTCGCCACGTATATAGTAGGACATGGAGATCCAATTGAAGACGCCATAGACTACCAGAAGGAGCAGGAAGCCGCGGCCGAATACGGAGCCCATGAATATCATGATATAAAGAAAAGGAAGAGACTCCCATATTTCGATCAGCCTTTGTCCTCCTAGGTCAACCAGACCGCCTTTGTATCCTTGTATTCCGCCGATAATGACGCCAAGCACCATAGTTCCCAGCACCAGCGCTAATCCGAAGTTTAGAGATATCCTCAGTCCATAAAGAATCCGGGTAAGCACATCGCGCCCACTACTATCCAAGCCGAAATAGTGATTCCCGATAGGCCGGAACGGGAAGCGCACGATCTCGGTTTCAAACTTGGCTGTGTACGTTTTCCCGCCGTTTTCGAAAGAGCGGTCTTTCACCAACCCGCTTCTTCGCTCGCTAACGTCTGCGCGAATGTCGCCTTGCAAGGATTCATCGAGACTATCCCATACTCCCTTTCCATCCACAGGATTCACAGCTTCCGCAGGAAAAACCCACTCAATAGCATCTGCGTCCTCTATTTCTTCTCTCAACGTCAGTCGAACGGATGACGGAGGCCTGGCTCGTGGCCGAAAGGCGGAAAGGCTCGCCTTGACAATCAAACCGGCCGGCCCCTCGAGTATTTCCTCGTGGGCTTCCAGTTCGACCGAATTGGTGAAGCGAGCCACAAGGGCTTCTTCCAACTGCTGGGAAACCGTAAAATAATTGCCGACCGGTTTCCCGACGAGCTCGCGATCTCCATCGTATCCAAAAATTTTTGCTGCTGCAGTGGAACGTGTAATGTCAAATTCACGACTTAAATTGATGGCTCCTACTAGTTGTTTCCTGCCAACCCTTACTGCCACCGTGTCGTCCAGCTCTATCGAATCCGCTGAGACTGTCTCGTAGGGGCCATAAGGAATCGGAGCGAAAATCATGAAGTTTTCATCCGATTCCTGAAACTTCGGGAGTCGATTTATGGCCTTATAGTCTGGACGCGTATTCAGCCCGCTTCCGGTAAACACATCGTCCGGGTAGAAGAAAAACACGGGGAATCTCAGTTTCCCATCCGACTTCACCAGAAGTGGGCGATCATTACTTACGATCTCCGAAATTAAGCTGAGAGCGTATAGAGCCAATAGAATCCAAAGAGACCAGTACGACCGTTTGATGGCTTTGAAACGACGAAGCCTTCTTTCGGTAACTGGATTCAGTTTCGGTTTCCACATGGTTCGCTACTCGCTGGAAAACGATATTCTTGGATCGATGAGAACGTAGCAAAAGTCCGAGAGGATTCTGCCAAGCAACGCCACTATGGAAGTCAAGGCGAGCACGCCCATAAAGACCATGTAATCTCTGCTGACAATCGCCTCTAAACTGAGTAACCCAATTCCCGGAATGTTGAATACTCGCTCGATCAGAACCGAGCCCGCAAAAAGAATGGAGAGCACTCCGCCAAACCCAGTGGCAATCGGAATCATGGCGTTCCTGAAAGCATGCTTCCAAACAGCCATTCTCATGGTTCCTCCCCTGGCAACGACTGTTCGTACGTAATCCTGGCTGATTTGCTCCATCAGGGAATTCTTCATTAGCATGGTAAGCACAGCGAAATTGCCGATCACATAACACAGTACCGGCAGAAACATATGCATGAACTGGTCTTTCACTTTGTCCGCGAAACCAAGTTGTTCCCAACCGTCAGACCTGAACCCCCCTATCGGAAAAATGTCCCAAAAGCCTTCGACCGTACCCGAAAAGAACATTTTCAGAAGCATCCCGAAAGCGAATGACGGTATCGCGTATCCAACAAATACGAGCACGCTCGAAACGAGATCGAAGACACCTCCGTTTTTGAGGGCCTTGGCGATTCCAAGCGGTATGCATATCAAATAAGTAAGAACGAACCCGGTGATTCCGAAGGTTAGGGACACGGGAAATCGCTCGAATATCAGACTTCCGACGGTCTTGTGGCTGTACACATAGGAACGTACAGTCATGCCAAGCTTGTTGACAACAAGCCATTCCCAGTAGCGTTGGGGAATCGGCTTATCGAATCCAAAATGCTCTTTCAGGGCTTCCCGCTGAGCTTCGGAAATTTCCTGGGAGCCCAAAGCGCCGTCTCCCCCTCCAGCATCGCCGCGCATTTTCAGCATCGCCTGCTCGACAGGCCCTCCGGGCACAAACTGGCAAAGGAGGAACGATGCCAAGGTTATCCCGATGAAGGTGGGGACTATCAGCAAGATTCTCCTGGCAAAATAAGCAGCGCGACCCGTCATCGATGCGGTTTCCTACTCGGATCTAGTTTTCCGTAAACAACTCGTCGAAAACCACGTCGTCTGGAACTGGCGGCAACGCTTCCCCATTTTCTCGAGCCAGTTCGAAGTCGGCAAGCAGGTCAGGGTCTTCCCACCAATAATGAAGAGCCGCTTCTTCATCGTTAAATTTATCGAGAACCGTGACGGGGGTTCCAAACTTGTTCCAATACATCATTCTCTGGAAATCTATCATCCAAATCATCACCATCGGCACTTGCTCCTGAATCAGGCGATCGATTTCCCTGAGGATCTTCATTCTCTCGCCTGCATCGAACTCGCCTTTCTGCTTCTCGATTAAGGCGTCTACCGCTTCGCTCTGGAATCCATAGATATTGTTGCTGGCCTTTCTATCCGCTTCTCTCGAATGCCACATCCCCTCTGGCGAGCGGAAGATGGGCGCTCCGAAAGCGGCCAGAGTCATTTCGTAGTTGAACTCGTCCATGTCTTTTGTCCAGGCCGCCCAATCCTTTTCCTGAATTCGCATATCAATTCCCACATCGCGTAGAGCTTCTTGATAAATCACGAGATACTTGTTAAAGTCCGGGCTTCGTCCCAAGAAAGTAAATACAAATGGCTGGCCGTCCTTCTCCAATATTCCGGTATCCGGATTTGCCTTCCATCCCGCTTCTGCAAGAAGCTTTCTAGCAGTATTCGGCTCGAACTCGTACAGGGCGTTTGTGTTTGGGTTATCCTCTCCATACAAATCGTGGTAAATAGAATTTTGCATGAAGTATTCGCCGAACAGCATGGTTTCATTTATAGTTCTACGATCCAGCATGTGGGCCATCGCTTTTCTAACTCGAATATCGTCGAAAGGCGCTTTGCGCATATTCATCGGGAATCCTTGAAATCCAACCGGAGCATGATTGTAGATCTTCTGCTTGGCGATCCAGTGCTTGTCGAACGCTTCGCCTTTGGCATCGCTATTCCAAATCTGCGATGTGGCATAGGTAAACAGATCCACGTCCCCTTTGATGAACGCTTCCCACATTAGATCGCGAGTCGCGTAAAACCTGAACTCTACAGTCTGGAAATTACCCACGCCCATGAAACGCTTTTGGTCGTCAAGCCACCAATCGTCTCTGCGCTCTAATCGCAAGTAGCTACCTTCGCTAATGTCGGAGATTATGTACCGCCCGGATACTACTGGAAACTCGAAATCCTGATTGTTGAAATCGAGCCCTTGAAAATGGTGTTTCGGGAGCATGACGAAGGAAGCGACGGAAACCATGTTGCTCCAATCCGATTCTTTCGCTTTTAAACGGATGGTTTTGCTGTCGACAACTTCTGGTTTCCCAAACTTTTCTAGCGAATACTTGTGTACTCCTGCCAGGCTTTTCGGATCCAGAATCGTTTCCCAGGTGAACACGAAATCTTCCGAAGTGATTGGCTTCCCATCGCTCCATACGGCTTTTTCGTCCAGATTGATCGTATAGGTTAGCTGATCGTCCGAGACTTCAATGGATCGAGCAATGCGCGGCGACCAATCGAGCGTCAGCGGATGAATATCGAATAGCCCGTCGTAAAGCAAACTGAAGACCGCTATGCTTTGGGAGGTGTAGTTGGTGTAGTAGTTGAAGCTGCTCGGGTACGGGCCCAATACCATCTTAAACTTTCCGCCAACGATCGCATCCGGACTGGCGATGGGATCGTAGCCGTCCACCCAGTCTTCCGCAGGATAAACTGCCGCGTTCACGCCTAAGGAAAAAGGAAAGCCTAGGAAAGCGATCATGACCGCCAATAGGCTTTTACGAATTCGGATAGAGAAATATTCTTCAAGCATGATAAATTGATTTATGAAAATATCGAAAAGTCGTCTAAGCAGCGAGGACCGCCACACCGAAGGACCGAACAACTTGATCGAGGGTTCCTTCATAGAGACCGGCTCGCAGGCAAGCATCGTAAGACAGCGAGCAGCGTCAAGACTTGCCCGAGCGCATTTCATGCTGGAAATTCCGAATTGTGTACACCCAATTCGCCAAGTGGTACGACTTGCACTACCGTTCGATCAAAAACTACGGGGAGGAATGCGAACGATTGGCCTACCTCTTGGAGAAGTTGGATCCCATTCCCCAAAACTTGCTGGATGTTTGCTGCGGCACGGGTGAGCACGCCCGAATTCTTGGGGTAGAGCATGGTTTCTTGGTCGACGGCATCGATCGAGAGCCCAACTTGATCGAGATCGCTCAGGAAAAGAATCCGGATAGCTCCTTCAGTATCGCCGACATGCGGCGGTTTTCACTCACTAAACGCTATGACGCCATCACTTGCCTATTCAGTTCAATCGGATACGTGGAAACCGAAAAGGCTCTTGGGGAGGCGATCGAATCCATGGCCAAGCACCTGAACCCCAGCGGATGGCTAATTATCGAGCCCTGGATCGAGCCAGAAGAATGGGACCCGGCTCTAGTGAAAAGTTCCCGAAGCGTGGACCGAAACAGCGGAGTTGTCATCGAACAACGCCGAACAGCTCGAACAGAAGGCTCTTTTTCCGTACTGGAGATTGAGTACAAAATCGACACTCCAGACGAGCATATCGTCTTCGAGGAAAGGCATAGGCTCGGGCTGTTTTCTAGGGACCAAATTGAAACCGCTTTGAAACGTAGCGGATTTAGGTCACGCTATATCCCTAAAGGCATGCTTCCCCATCAAATGCACGTTGCTCAGTTGGTGGGCTAATTCTGCCATGGCATCGCCATGCGCGAGCCGAGGACGTCTCGCGCCACCTTTCTCGCTTATGCGGTGCGCGCTCAGCTTTCCCTAAGAATTCCTCTTTCCAAGTCCGTCCGCGATCCTTTCGGCAATTTCACCTTCGAATTGAAGCGAACGCGTCGGGAAGGCCATCAACGCTCCCCTCGCTTCCACGGCCTTCATGATCTTAATATTTATCCGTTGACGGATGTCCATGTGCTCAAGCCAGGCCGTGGTAGTGGTGAAATAATAAACAAGAATCTGCAGGGAGCTTTCGCCGAAATCGGTAAAATTGACCAAGATGAAGTCCTGCTGCACGCCTTCGTCGTCCCGCAAAAGCTGCTTAATATCCTCTACCAAATCATGCATCGTGTCCGCAGGCGTGCTGTAAGTGACCCCAATATACTGCTTGACCCGCCGCTTGGGCATGCGGCTCCAGTTCTCGATCATCTCGTTGGCCAGCGCCTTGTTGGGAATCGACATCAGGGACTTCGACCACGTTCTGACCTTGGTAGAACGCATTCCAATCGCCTCTACGTCGCCATCGACCTTGTCACCCACCTGTATCCAATCGCCCACTTTGAAAGGACGATCGGCAACCAGAGAAACGGACCCGAAAAAGTTGCCAAGGGTCTCCTGGGCAGCCAGGGCGACCGCTAAACCGCCAATACCAAGTCCGGCCAATAGCGAGCTAACGGAATAGCCTAGGTTCTGAACGACTAAGATCACCGCGACGATGAGCAAAAAGGTTCGTGCCGCTTTTTGGATAAGCGGGATAAATCCGTAAACCGCCATGTTACGCTCTTTGGCAACCCCCATCATCGTCTCCGCCAAGACATCGACGGCCCTCAGAATCGCCCAGAAAACGATGGTCATCGTAGCCCCTTTGACGCCAAGTACGATCGCTTTGTCCCACTCCGGCGACAAATTCAATATCGTTAGAGCGATAAACAATCCGATGACGAAAATCATCCATCCGACGGGAGCCCTCATGGCCGGCACCATTTTGTCGTCAAATTCCCACGACGTCTTGACCGCTATCCGGTGCAGCCAATTTTCGAAAGAGTAACCGACGATTTTCCGCGCTACATAGGTAAGCAGAATGATAGCAAAACTGGTCAACAGCCGGCCCCACGAATTTTCCCCTACGTCCTCCTGGAAGATCTCCCTTAGCTTTCCTCGAACTTCCGCCCGGACCGTCGCGAATTCGCTGGGCTCCTCCCCGGCCGCTATGACCGCTTCGCCAGGCGAGGCCGTTTCTCTCGCATTCTGGCTTTGGGCCCAGGCAAATTGTCCCAAATAAATCGATACAAAAGCTAAAAAAACTAATGGAAATGCCCTCATGAGTCTTGAAAACGGCATTTCAAACAACGGGTTCGACAAATAGCAATACCCGATACGGAATCGCGGCTGTTTGAGGACGAGTCGGCTCGATACCTCTATGCCGAGCCCTTTGGCGTTGCTCAGGACTTTCCGGTCCTCCCTACCGACAAAAAAAGCGCCGGTCCCCTCCCCAGAGAACCGGCGCCAACCCAAGCCACGCAATGAGATTATCGAATCTCGATCTTGCGCGGCTTTTTCTCTTCCTCCTTAGGTAAAGTCAGTCGCAGCACGCCATTGCTGGTTTCAGCAGAAATACTGCCTTCTTCCACACGGTCCCCGACCATCAAACGGAGTCGATATGTATACGGCTCATGATCGCCATTTATTGGTTTCCAGCCTTTTGGCGGCGTCCAATTGCGTTCGCCAACCAACTCCAGCAATCCGTCGTGCAAGGTGACCCCAACGTCCTGTTTGCCGACACCTGGCAGATCCACGTCTACATAGTAAGCATTTTCGTCTTCCGATATCTCGTAACGAGGCCGCACATAGACGGTTCCATTCGAATCTTCCGACTGGCTTGGACTGCAAGCTATCGACGATGGTTTAAATACGCTTAACAAGCTCATTTATGTTCCTCCTGTCTCGTTTTGGTTTGTTCTATTTAACTTCAATTTTGCGGGGCTTCACCACTTCCGCCTTGGGAAAGGTGATGCTCAAAACGCCATCCTCGAATTCAGCTCCAGCCTTATCAGCATCGACCCCATCCGGGATCGAGAATGACTGGCTGTAGGAAATCGAGCTTTGGCCTTCTTTGGATTTCGTCTTTCGCTCAGCGGATAGCCGAACCATGTTATCTCCTACCTCGATCGACACCTCCTTAGGGTCGACGCCAGGCACTTCCACGCGAGCGACGTAGGCATCGTCGTGTTCGAACCAGTTCGGGCGAACTGAACGGCTTCCAGAGTCGGAAATCCAATCGCCTCCTACGTCGAAAAGACTCGGCAAACTGCCAAATACCTTCTCGAGCTCCTTCTCGAAATTTGAAAATGAACTTCCCGAGAAGGGTGTGATTCCATACCTCGAATTAAACGGGCTTAAATATCTCATTGTTTCCTCCTATCTGTTACGTGTTAAAAACGATCAATATACCATGGTGTGCATAAATGATACCAATTATGCTGAACAATAAGTTGTTGATTATCAGTATTATTAAATCTAAATTACCTCAAAATAGTGCCAATTTGTCACTATTTATGACACCCATTTGAGACGAGTCGTGACAATCCCTTCTCCGAGTGCCACACAAACCACTTCCAGCGTGGCCCTGCCCTCTACAGCCTAATCCTGAAGCCTATGAGGGGGACCAACAGCCCCCTTTATTATTAGAGTTTGCTCTAATCCACCTTTCCTCTTTCTCTCCCGGCTTTCCGACAAGATGGATTCAATCTTCGACCAAGTACACGAACGACGCCACACCGACAGCCAGAAGTGGCAAAAATACGGAGGCCAAGACATCCTCCCCATGTGGGTAGCCGACATGGACTTCAAGGCCCCCAAGCCCGTTCTTCAGGCGCTACATGAGCGGGTAGATCACGGCATTTTCGGCTACGCCCGCCCCGAGCCCAGCGCGGTAGAGGCTGTCATAGAAATGCTAGAGCGGAACTATGGATGGAAAGTGGATCCAGATTGGCTCGTTTGGCTCCCGGGACTTGTGGTAGGGCTGAATATCGCAAGCCGGGCTTTCGCCAATAAGGGTGAGGCAGTTCTAACCAATACGCCCATATACCCGCCATTTCTGCTCGGACCGCGTTTTCAAAAACGATCGGTTGCCAAGGCTCCGATGGCGCTGGACGGCGATCGCTGGGTGATCGACTGGGACGACATGGAAGCTGCAGTCGACGAAAACGTGAAGCTCTTCTTTTTTTGCAATCCCCATAATCCCTGCGCTCGAGTGTTCGAAAAACCGGAGCTCGAAGCTGTCGCCACATTCTGCCAGCGCCACGATCTCATTCTCTGCTCCGATGAAATCCACTGCGAGTTGTTATTGGACGGGCGCAAGCACACGCCAATCGCTTCCTTGACCAGCGATTTGAATGATCGCTCCTTCACATTCATCGCCCCCAGCAAGACCTACAATCTGGCTGGCCTCGGCTGCTCGATAGCGATCATCCCAGACTCCACTTTAAGGAACCGCTTTATTTCCGCAAGCCGGGGGATCATGGCGGAAGTTAACAATCTCGGCTATGTCGCTTGCGAGGCGGCCTATCGCCATGGTGGGCCCTGGAGAGAGGAGCTACTGGATTATCTCGGTAAGAATCGAGACCTGATTCACGATTTCGCTCGAGAACACCTGCCCGAAGCTCGCCTGTATGATCATGAAGCCACCTATCTGTCGTGGATAGATGTTTCCGACCTTGAGCTCAAAGATCCGATTGCCCACTTCGAATCTCACGGGATCGGGCTATCGGACGGATCTTTCTTCGATAGCCCGAGCCATGTTAGGCTTAATTTTGGCTGCCCGCGATCGACACTCGAGGAGGGGTTAAAGCGACTGAGAAGTGGGTTCGAGGCTTGTCGTCAGTAAAGGCCAGCGGGAGAACTAGGAATCTGGACCTCCGACATACTCGGATACCCGATCTGCCATTTCGGCAAGGATCAGTAGCGCTTCCTGGAATCGCAATCGCATGGCTTCATCGACAAGGCGGCCCTTTTCTCTGTATTCAAAAAATCCTTTCGACAGTCTAAAGGCTCCCGATCCCCGAAAAGCGGCTAGCCTGTCTGATTTGAGAGAGCCTAAAAAACCGGGATCCGTGTCCTCGCCTGAGCGCCAGATCTTAAAATCGCCCGCTTCTCCGCAGGAGACCCTTTCCCCGGGAGCAATATCGAACCGGGCTTCATCGTCAGTCGCCGAACTCTCGATAATAAATTCCCGTTCGCCAGCAAACGTGGCTTCCAGCGTCAATGACGTCCAAACCCGCTTATTCGAACCCTCCCCTTTAAAGTGATCGTATATCGCGACCGGGTAGCCACGATACTCTCCAGAAAGCGAGTGGCGCTCGCCTATACCCGCTCCCCATTTGCTGGCAAACGCATGCCGCTTCAAGCGAAACCGTTTTTCCAACACGCCGTACTGAGACAGCATTTTTCCCTTCGACCGACCTAACAGTCCCGGAACGATTAGCAGAGCGACGGCGCAGATAGCGCCTATAATCAGTATGTTATTGGTCATAGCGGCCGACTTTTACTCTTCTTGAACTGCCTCCATGAAAACGAACGCCGCGTTTCAATTAATTGGTAAACGTATCCCCGATCGCTAGACGCCACTTGTCAATGGATTAGAGATGCTACAGGCTCCCCAACGATGTGCGGGCGTTACACCTTAATCAAGCAACCAGCTTCCATCGGATCCAAGTCGCCGGTGGAAATAGAGTCACCTAACGTTGGCACTGCGGCGGCTTCCGAGTTCAAACCCCGCTACAACATAGCTCCAACGCAAAGCAATCTCGTATTGAGACGGCAGGGTGGAAAAGGCAGGATCATGCTATCATCCATGCGATGGGGACTCATGCCCAGTTGGTCCCGCACGGGGGAGACGACTTCACTCTTAATAAACGCTCGCTCTGAAACGGTCGCTGAAAAGCCTTCCTTTAGGGCCGCCTATCAGAGGCGTCGCTGCCTAGTCCCCGCCGATGGCTATTATGAATGGAAACGCCACCGCTCGCTGAATCAGCCCTACTATCTGCAATTGGTTGACGAGTCTGTGTTTTACATGGCGGGTATTTGGGAAACCTGGCACAATGCTGCTGGCGATCCTACCGAAAGTTTCGCAATTCTGACCACCCAAGCGAATGCCCTCGCCGCCAAAGTTCATGACCGCATGCCTGTTATTCTGGAGGGGGATGACCCAATGATCTGGCTGGATGGAGACGCGGATATAATTGAAACCGAAAAGAGATTCGACCTGCTGAGACCCATAGACTCCAAACGGCTGAAGTGCCGCCCCGCCAATCCCATCGTCAATAACAATCAAAACGATATTCCAGAGTGCATCTCTGACCCGCCAGTCGAAGCTAGTACGCAACTGGACATGGGCTTTTGAATACAGCTTCATACCGGTAGAGCAGCGCCTATAGTCAAGCTCGCTCGCTCATTGGCTTCAACTTAAGTCATTTGACTGTGTAGGAGGCTTGCTCAATGTCATCCTCACCCGACCCGCTGAAAGAATTCTAAAGCGCGCCGCTCATGCCAGTAGCCATCGCGATGGCGATTCCCGGGGAAGCCGCAGTGCCCTCCTGAACCGGGCATTTCCAGATAAAGGAACTCGTGGCTCTGGGCTATTTCGACCGGATAGCATTCCTCGGAAAGGAAGGGGTCGTTTC
>Ga0181593_10004900_pt1 | contig 12146 bp, 8 predicted proteins | sample 071ome_19_FD_133756 | JGI IMG/M metagenome (GOLD analysis project Ga0181593, IMG submission 133756) | Coastal salt marsh microbial communities from the Groves Creek Marsh, Skidaway Island, Georgia - 071413AT metaG (megahit assembly) | ecosystem: Environmental > Aquatic > Marine > Intertidal zone...
AGCACTTTTACTACACAAACATCAAGAACCTAAAATCATAAAAATGTCTCATACGAAACTCCTTCAATCTCTTGATATCAACCCAAAAGAAAGCGGCGTAAGCACCGGTTCAGAATGGTTCGGAAGCGGCGACACCATAGCCTCTCACTCTCCCATTGACGGATCCTCTTTAGCCCAGGTAACTACCGCTTCTATAACTGATTTTGAAAGAGTGGTTGAAACTGCCGAATCAGCCTTTGCAGAGTGGCGCAAGGTTCCCGCTCCTAAAAGAGGAGAGATTGTTCGACAGTTCGGAGACAAGCTAAGAGAAAATAAACAAGCCCTTGGACAACTCGTATCCCTAGAAATGGGGAAATCGCTTCAAGAGGGGCTTGGAGAAGTTCAAGAAATGATAGATATCTGTGATTTTGCAGTCGGTTTATCGCGTCAACTCCACGGGCTTACCATGCACTCTGAAAGACCCGGACACCGCATGTATGAGCAATACCACCCACTCGGATTAGTCGGTATTATATCTGCCTTCAACTTTCCTGTTGCCGTTTGGAGCTGGAACACGGCTCTAGCCTGGATCTGCGGAGACGTTTGCATTTGGAAACCCAGCGAAAAAGCACCGCTCTGTGGAGTTGCCTGTCAAAAACTAATCACAAGCGTTCTTAGAGAAAACCATTTACCCGAGGGCATTTCTTGTCTAGTAAACGGAGACGCTTCGGTCGGAAAATGGATGTCAGAAGACCACCGCATCCCATTAGTATCTGCCACAGGCTCAACCCGAATGGGCAAAGATGTTGCTGCCAAGGTCGGAGCCAGACTAGGCAAATCACTCCTCGAATTAGGCGGAAACAACGCCGTAATCATCACACCAGACGCCAATCTTGACATCGCTCTTAGAGCAGCCGTATTTGGCGCGATCGGCACCTGCGGTCAGCGATGCACCTCAACTCGTAGGCTTATCGTTCACAAAGACCTCTACGAAACCGTTAAAGAGCGTCTTGTAAAAGCTTATGACCAAGTTCGAATTGGAGATCCACTAGACGCCAACAACCACATGGGCCCGTTAATCGACACCGACGCCGTAGATCAATACCTAAACGCACTCTCAGCTGCAAAAGAACAGGGCGGTAAGGCTCTCATCGAAGGGGGTAAACTCGAAGGTAATGGGTTCGAAAGCGGATGCTACGTAAAACCGGCAATTATCGAAATCGATCACTCGGCAGATATCGTTCAAAACGAAACTTTCGCCCCAATCCTATATCTCATTAGCTACAGCGGAGGAGTAGAAAACGCTATCGAAATTCAGAACGAAGTACGTCAAGGATTGTCTTCTTCAATCATCTCGAACAACCTACAAGAGGCAGAAGCATTCTTGTCTCACTGGGGAAGCGACTGCGGTATAGCAAACGTTAATATTGGTACTTCTGGCGCTGAGATCGGAGGTGCTTTCGGGGGAGAAAAAGAAACCGGTGGTGGTCGTGAAAGCGGCTCAGACGCTTGGAAAATCTACATGAGACGCCAAACTAACACGATCAACTTCTCTTCAGATTTACCGCTGGCACAGGGCATTCAATTTGATTTTTAGTCCTCGGCGATAGGATTCTAATTTTTAGTACCTTAGAATCTAAACATGAAAACTTCGAAATACAACGAACTTTTGATTCTTGCCATTATCGTGATTCCGGTAATTTATCTTCTTGCAATCTGGGCTGAACTGCCCGAAGAAGTTCCTATGCACTGGAATGCTAAGGGTCAAATCGACCGCTATGGTAGCAAAAATGAGCTAGTAGGGGTGTTACTTATGCTAAATCTTCCACTTTATTTCATCTTGAAATACGCTCCGAAAATTGATCCTAAGAAAAAAATTAGTGAAACTCAGCTTGCAGGTCTGAGGCTAGTGATGCATCTATTCATGTCTGCACTCGCCTTATTTATTCTCTATTCTACAAAACAAGCCGAAATGTCTAGCCCATTTGGCATTATCAGCTTAGTCGGTTTACTTTTTGCTGCATTGGGCTGGTATTTTTCGAGATTAAAACCGAATTATTTCATTGGTATTCGAACGCCTTGGACCCTCGAAAACGAGGAGGTATGGACAAGAACACACAAAGCAAGCGGGCCTGTATGGATGATTGGTGGTATACTTATGGCTATTACCCCTTTAGTTATAGAGTTGGCCTCGGCCTATATCGTTATAGGCATCACACTTCTACTTACGATATATTCAGTAGGGTATTCTTGGTGGGCATTTAAGAATCCGATCCAGAGGAGCGAAGACTAGGCTCTTCTTCTACTACGCGCAATCCTGACTCTGAACCTTCAGATTGTGCTTTACTTGTGAAGTACAGAGAAATCTCATTGAGTAGATTGGTTCCCTTCATTGGTACCTCTAAATCGATAATTTCAAGTCGCTCTAAAGCGCTGTGAACCGCTGTTGGACTGGGTATGCGAATGGTACAGTTAAGGTGCTCGTTAGATTGGTTTTCAAAAAGTTTTGCGTAAATATTTCCTGTGACCTTGGCTCCCTGATTTAAAAGTACTTTACCGGTACAGAATACATCTCCTTTGATCTCTCCGTCTACCGTAAGGCCATTGCAAACAAGGTCACCAACTACTCTAGCTTCAGATGAAACATAAATCTTTTCAGAAGAAACTACTGCCCCGAAATACTGACATTCAATTCTTAGACCACGATTCGTTTTAAATTGCCCATCGATTACAGATGGTGCCGATAGAATAATTGGAGAAGATTCGCTTGTCGTTTTCTTTGATTTAAGCATACCTAAAATTTTAAAGGGAGGACAATATAGGCATAGATTAGCCAAAGAAAAAATAATACTTTTGACTATCAGACGCTTAGGTAGCCGCTACATCACATTTTAAAAATCAAAACCGCCCGAAAAAGGGCGGTCTTTTTTTAATTAGACACCAACTATCTTTCTTATCTGTTCAACTACATCAGGGTTTAATAAGGTCGACACATCGCCCAAGTTAGAAACATCGTTCGAAGCGATTTTTCTAAGAATTCTTCGCATAATCTTACCCGAGCGCGTTTTAGGTAGGCCAGGTACAAAGACAATCTTATCAAGCTTAGCAATAGGCCCAATCTTCTCTGAAATCAATCGATTAATTTCAATACGTAGCTCGTCTTGATCTCTACTATTTGCTTCTTCTTTTAATATTACGTATCCGAAAAGGGCGTTTCCTTTAATGTCGTGAGGGAATCCGACAATAGCAGATTCGGCAACTCCTTGGTGTTCGTTGATCGCATCTTCTATCGGAGCGGTTCCTAGGTTGTGACCCGAAACGATGATCACATCGTCGACTCTACCAGTAATACGATAGTATCCGACTGCGTCACGAGAAGCACCGTCACCGGTGAAATACATGTTCTTATATGCTGAGAAATAGGTTTCTCGGTAACGTTCGTGATTGCCCCATATCGTACGAGCAATCGATGGCCATGGGAACTTAATGCACAAACGGCCCTCTACCTGATTTCCATTGATTTCTTTGCCATTTTCATCCATTAGAGCAGGTTGTACACCAATGAAAGGTAAGGTTGCAAAGGTGGGTTTCGTAGGAGTTGAATAAGGGATTGGCGAAATCATGATTCCTCCCGTTTCGGTTTGCCACCAGGTATCAACTATAGGACTTTCTTTTTTCCCCACATTATTATTGTACCAGTGCCATGCCTCTTCGTTAATTGGCTCACCTACAGATCCTAAAACTTTAAGCGATGATAAATCATACTTCTCAACAAGCTCCAAAGGCTCTTTGGCAAGGGCACGAATTGCAGTTGGAGCGGTGTAGAACTGAGTGATTTTGTGTTTCTCAACAACCTCCCAGAAACGACCGTAATCAGGGTATGAGGGCACACCTTCGAACATAACGGTCGTAGCGCCATTAGCAAGTGGCCCGTAGAGAATGTAGGAGTGTCCTGTGATCCATCCGATATCGGCGGTACACCAATACACGTCATCTTCTCGATACTGAAAAATGTTCTTAAAAGTATAGGCGGTGTACACCATGTATCCAGCGCAGCTATGAACCATTCCTTTAGGCTTACCTGTAGAACCAGAGGTATAAAGTATAAACAGCGGATCTTCAGCATCCATAACCTCAATCGCACACTCCTCGCTAGCCCCATTCATAAGTGGAGTCAGAAGATGATCACGGTCTGAGACTAAGTTCATTTTACCACCGGTACGTTCAGCAACCAAAACTGATTTTACACCAGGGCAATCATTTAAAGCTTCGTCGACAATTGATTTTAAATCAATCGATTTTGCACCGCGATACGAACCATCAGCAGTAATAACTACCGAGGCATCACAATCATTAATTCGAGTGGCTAAAGCAGTAGATGAAAAGCCCGCAAAAACCACGGAGTGAATCGCTCCTATTCGCGCACAAGCAAGAACGGCATATGCCAGTTCAGGAATCATAGGCAAGTAGATACAAACGCGATCTCCTTTTTTAACCCCTTGCAATTTCAGCACATTAGACATCTTGTTCACCTGGGCATATAGCCGTTTATAGGTAATATGCTGGGCAGGTTCGTCAACACTGTTAGGTTCAAACAAAATAGCTGTTTTATCTGAGTACTTACTAAGATGACGATCGATACAATTTTCGGTGATATTCAACTGTGCTCCTTCGAACCATTTAACCTCGGGCTTTTCAAAATCCCAAGACAAAATATTATTCCAACGCTTACACCATACAAAATGCTCTTCAGCAATTTCTTCCCAGAATAATTCGGGGTTACGCACCGATTTACGGTAAATCTGAAAATACTCTTCAAGATTCTTAATATGATAGTTACTCATTGGTAGTAATTTTAGGTCTCAACGATTAGTTTAGGTTAAACGAGCATTTCAAATTACTAAATTTCTAGTGGGTGGCCTCACCGGCCCCACTCGGAATTCGAATGGTTTCAACAATTTCTTGGACCTCCTCGGGCGGATCTGCAGTGAACGCATTAATCGTGAGAGAAACGATGAAATTCACAATCATGGCGATGAAACCAAAGCCTTCAGGAGAAATGCCAAACCACCAGTCTTTAGACAAACCGGCAACGGCAGTTTTTCCTCCATCAAAAATTCCAAACTTGAATTTCAGCATGTAGAAAAGCATCAATCCGATACCGACAATCATACCTGAAATCGCCCCTTCCTTGTTCATCTTTTTGTAGAAAATTCCCAGAATAATGGCAGGGAAAAAGGAGGCTGCAGCCAAACCGAATGCCAGTGCTACCACGGCGGCTACGAAACCGGGGGGGTTGATTCCGAAATATCCGGCAACAACGACTGCACCAACTGCAGAAATTCTTGCCACTACCAACTCTTGCTTGTCTGTGATGTCTGGCTTGAACACATTTTTTACCAAGTCATGTGAAACTGATGAAGAAATTACCAATAAAAGCCCCGCTGCGGTCGATAAAGCTGCCGCTAAACCTCCAGCGGCTACAAGTGCAATTACCCAAGCAGGTAGATTCGCGATTTCAGGGTTGGCTAATACCATAATATCCCTATCAACTGTTAATTCGTTGATCATCGTATCGGCAGAATATTTGATAAGACCATCTCCGTTTTTATCGTTAAACCCTAAAAGTCCGGTTGTTTCCCAATTAGAGAACCAGGCTGGCATTTGAGCGTAATGCTGTCCGCTCACCGTGTGAATCAAATTAAGACGTGCAAAAACCGCAACTGCAGGAGCAGCAGTATAAAGAATTGCGATAAGCAATAAGGCTAGACCAGCAGATTTACGCGCATCTTTTACCTTCTTAACAGTAAAGAAACGTACAATTACGTGGGGCAGACCTGCTGTACCAACCATCAAAGCGGCCGTCATTGCAAAAACATCCATCCTCGACTTAGAACCATTGGTATATTCGGCAAAGCCCAATTCAGTAGAAAGTCCATTCAATTTTTCTAATAGATATATGCCGTCAGCTCCTTTGCCTCCCATTCCGATTTGTGGAATAGGATTACCCGTCATCTGAAAGGAGATGAAAATGGCAGGAACCATAAAGGCAAAAATCAATACGCAATATTGAGCAACTTGGGTATAAGTGATTCCCTTCATCCCGCCGAGAACGGCATAGAACAAGACGATGATCATACCGATAATTACACCAGAGGTAATGTCTACTTCTAGGAATCTAGAAAATACTACACCGACACCACGCATCTGTCCAGCCACATAAGTGAATGATACTAACAGGGCACAGAAAACCGCAACCAAACGTGCCGTCTTAGAATAATACCGTTCTCCTATGAAATCGGGAACCGTAAATTTTCCAAATTTTCTAAGGTATGGGGCCAACAGTAAGGCGAGAAGAACGTATCCGCCTGTCCAACCCATAAGGTAAACAGAGCCATCGTAGCCCATAAAAGAAATGAGCCCGGCCATTGAGATGAAAGAAGCGGCAGACATCCAATCGGCGGCGGTTGCCATACCATTAGCCAGAGGAGAAACGCCTCCACCTGCTACATAAAATTCTTTCGTAGAACCGGCTCTCGACCAAATGGCGATCCCTATATACAGCGCAAAGGTTATCGCCACAATGATATAAGTCCAAATCTGTACTGTCATGCTTAATCTTTGTCGTAATTATACTTTTTGTCAAGCTTATTCATCAGGCGTACATACACAAAGATGAGAATCACAAAAACGTAGATTGAACCTTGTTGCGCGAACCAAAACCCTAGCGGAAATCCTCCGATACTGAACTGGTCAAGGATATCTTTTAAGACCACCCCAGCCAGAAAAGAAACTAAAAACCAAATAGATAGCAGGACCGTTACATAACGAAGATTCTCTTTCCAATACTTCTTAGCATTATCCGATTTACTCATGGGATGTAATTTTCAGAAATATAGTAGGATAACTCATAGAATCAAATAGTTTAAATATATAAGTAATACAATCTCCGAATACTAATCCCTTGTTTTAAAAAAAATAAATCAATGAAAAAGAAAGAGTTTTTGATTGATTCATTGTAATATACTATTAAACCGTATAAAAAGAAGATATCGTCTACTGTAAAGCCATACTAACGATCAAGCATAAAAAACCTGTTTTGTTTAACAATATCGAAATCTAGACTCGTTTTATTGGTAAAGTAAGACTTAAACAAAAATTTTAATCTGAGGCCCTATAGTCAATACCATATAGCGCCCATTAATCCTTGATATTAGAATGTTTGTATCGTGTAAAAATGACTTGTCTTCAACTAACTTGAGTAGATCTTCATGAGCCAACACATGGCGATTGATTTGATTATTTTGATTTTCTGGTCGATGAATTTTATATTTCTTCACCCAATTCATTACACTAACGTGTGAAACCTCTAAAAGGGTTTCGATCTCTCGATAACTCAACCCTTCTAAGTATAATTGTAAGGCGCGTTTAACGATTTGAATGTCTTTAGACTTTCCTGACTTCGAAACAGTAAAGTGATAATTACATTTCTTACACTTGTACCTTTGACGAACGTCAATAACACCTGCCTTCGTAATGTGCTTAGAGTCACATTTAGGACAACTGTCTAGCATTTTGTTTAACTATTGTTTATTAGATACTAAATATAAAAAACTTAAACAAAATAACATAACTGGCTTTTTACTAGTCTAATAGCGCGTAGTTTTTCATTAAAATAGAATCAAAAACTATGAGTACTTTTTAAGAAATTGATGAACAATTGAAGAGTGTCTTTTTCTACATGCCTTTTTTACATGATTTGAGTAAAGAAGATGAAAATCATTTTCATCTGAACGAAAAGCGCACTACATTGAAAAATAGAATCTGAAACCTATGGAAATCATTTCTTCAAAGAAAGTGTACGATGTAATCATTGTCGGATCGGGTGCTGGCGGTGGCATGGCAACGAAAGTAATGTCTGAGGCTGGTCTTAAAGTTGCTGTAGTTGAGGCTGGAGACTATTTTGATCCTGCTAATCCAGAACAGCAAACACAGCTTAAATGGCCCTATGAATCACCTCGGCGTGGATCAAACATACACCGTGCTTTTGGAGATTTTGATGCGCTTTATGGAGGATGGAATATTGAAGGTGAGCCTTACACCAATGTCGAAGGCACCGAATTTGACTGGTTTCGGGCAAGGATGCTAGGAGGTCGTACCAATCACTGGGGGCGCATCTCTCTTCGGTTCGGGCCTCTTGATTTCAAATCTAAATCTCGTGATGGTATTGGTGAAGATTGGCCTATTGGCTATGACGATGTAAAGCCCTATTACGATAAAGTAGATAAACTCATTGGAGTTTTCGGAAGCAAAGAAGGTATTTATAATGAACCTGATGGATTCTTTCTTCCAGCTCCTAAGCCGAGGCTTCACGAATTATATTACAAAAAAGGCGCCGAGATGGCCGGGGTTAAGGTAATGCCATCAAGACTTTCTATTGTCACCAAACGTATTAATGACGAACGAGGCGTTTGTTTCTATTGTAATCAGTGTAATCGATCTTGTCAAGTATATGCTGACTTTTCGGCGGGGTCTTGTTTAATTTTTCCTGCTCAGAAAAACGGAGGCCAAATTGACCTATACACTGGGGCGATGGTTCGCGAAATCATGACTGATGGTAATGGACGCGCAACCGGAGTAAGTTACATTGACAAGGCAAGTGGTAAAGACTATGAACTAAAAGGTAAGGTCGTAGTGCTTGCAGCTTCAGCGTGTAGCTCAGCCCGTATTTTACTTAACTCGAAAAGTGCCGTACATCCCGAAGGTTTAGGAAATAGCAGCGGCCTTATTGGAAAATATTTACATGATTCAACTGGAGCTGATCGCATGGGATTTGTACCTGAGCTGATGGATCGTGAAATCTATAATGAAGATGGGGTCGGTGGCATGCACATATACTCTCCATGGTGGTTAGACAATAAAAATCTGGATTTCGCAAGAGGTTATCACATTGAAGTATGGGGCGGATTGGGTATGCCGAGCTATGGGTTCGGTTTTAATCCTAATAATCTCAATCGTTTCTTCGGAGAACGCGTCGGCGGATACGGGGATCACTTAAGAAAAGACATTCGCAAATACTACGGATCAATGGTCGGCATGTCAGGTAGAGGAGAGTCTATTGCTCGCAAAGAAAATTACTGTGAAATCGACCCAGAAAAAGTAGATAAGTGGGGAATCCCCGTTCTTCGTTTTCATTACACATGGAGCGACGAAGAACGTAAACAGGCGCGTCACATGCACGATACGTTCGAAGAAATCATTGTAAATATGGGTGGTATCCCATTAGGTGATAAGCCAGATAAAGAGAGTAACTATGGGCTTCACAAACCTGGGCGCATTATACATGAGGTTGGTACTACCAGGATGGGTAGCGACCCTAAGCAGTCAGTGGTAAATGAGTTCGAACGTCTTCACGATGTAGATAATGTGTTTGTTGTTGATGCTGGGCCATTTGTCTCGCAAGCAGATAAAAACCCAACCTGGACAATTCTGGCCCTCTCGTGGAGAACTTCAGATTTTATAGTGGATCAATTCAAACAGCAAAACTTTTAATTATGAATCGTAGAGAAAGTTTAAAATATTTAGCAGCTGGATCAATCGCCTCAGGCTTGCTTCTTTCAGGCTGTGATTGGTCAAACCCAGAAGAAGTTGAAAAGAGTCTTTGGAAATATAAATACGGTCGAACTGCTGAAGAGGCCGCTCACGACAATAGCATTTTAGCGCAACGATTTTTTACAACAGCAGAACTTGCACTAATCACAAAGTTGGCCCACTTAATACTACCGCCAAACGAAATTGGAGATATCGAGAAAGCAGAAGTTCCTGAGCTGATTGAATTCATGGCCAAAGACTATACGCCTTTTCAGGAGCCACTAAGAAGTGGTTTAACCGCTTTGAATAAGCGCGCATCAAGTGCCTTCGGTAGTGATTTCTTAAGCCTTAAAGAAACTAACCAACATGAGCTTCTAGAGCCCATCGCATATCCGAATGAGGTGACAGAGGAATTAAAAGAGCAAGCCTCTTTTTTCAATTTGATGCGCAATCTTACCCTGACTGGCTACTACACCTCAGAAGTGGGCATCAAAGACTTAGGGTATCAAGGCAATCAGCCCAATGTATGGAATGGAGTTCCTGATCATGTGCTTCAAAAACACGGCATGTCTTATGATGAAAGTTGGATGCCTCATTTTTTAGATATCAGCCGTCGAAACGACAAAGCAGAATGGGACGAAAATGGTAATCTGTTGACTTAGAATCACTGATTTAACCATTTTGAAACCTTAGCACGATCTTTTGTGATTAGGTTTGTCGATATTTGCTTCCATCTATGGAGAACTTTTTCTTGTATGTACTAATTGCTTTAGCTGTTTTAGCTATCGCCGACCTAGTAGTTGGAGTAAGTAACGATGCGGTAAACTTCTTGAATTCTGCCATCGGATCAAAAGCGCTTTCCTTTCGATCAATTATGATTGTGGCCTCTGTTGGAGTGGCTTTTGGGGCCATATTTTCTAGTGGAATGATGGAAGTTGCTAGAAAGGGTATTTTCAATCCCGAACTCTTCTACTTCGACGAAATTATGTTTGTATTTCTAGCAGTAATGATCACCGACATCTTACTACTTGATTTCTTCAACACTATCGGCCTTCCGACCTCAACAACTGTTTCGATCGTCTTTGAATTACTTGGAGCCGCACTTGCTATGTCCTACATCAAGATCATAAGTGGTGGAGAAGAGCTATCTACCATTCTTCAGTATATCAACGACGAAAAAGCACTTCAAATTATTACGGGAATTCTCTTATCTGTATTTATTGCCTTTAATATTGGTGTTCTCGTCCAATGGATCACGCGCTTGTGGCTTTCTTTTAATTTTCAAGATCGCTCAATGCTTGCAAATGCTTCTTTCGGAGGAATCTCATTAGCATCAATTAGTTATTTTATTTTAATTAAAGGGATTAAAGGAACTGCCTTTTCTAGTCAGGCCTACAGCTTTACTGGAGAGTTATCGCTGATGAGCTATATCGAAAATAATACGCTGTTAGTTGCTATTATTTCTTTTCTGTTCTTTTTCTTAGTATCTCTCAGTTTGCTGGTTGCCAAAATTGATATGTATAAGTTTATTATTGGGGCAGGAACTTTTTCTTTAGCACTAGCCTTTGCAGGCAATGACTTGGTCAATTTCGTAGGAGTACCACTTGCCGCTTATCAATCTTTTGAAGCGTGGCAAATGTCGGGGATGTTGCCTAGCGAATATAGTATGGAAGCTTTAAGCGCGAAGGTACAGGCGCCAACTGCTTTTTTATTAGCCTCAGGAATGATCATGATTCTCACTTTATGGTTCTCTAAGAAGGCACGCTATGTGGCAGACACACAAATCAATTTGTCTAGAGAAGGGGAAGCTCGTGAGCGATTCAAACCCAACTACCTTTCTCGATCGGTAGTAAGAATCACTATTCAATTTGGACAATATGTAAACCGTGCCATACCAAAATCATTATTAGATCGCATTAATAAACAATTCGAACGCCCAGCAACTAAGAATATCGTATATAAAAACAACGAACTCCCACCAGCCTTCGATGCAGTTAGAGCCTCTGTGAACATGGCTGTTGCAGGAATTTTAATCTCAATAGCAACTTCGTTAAAATTACCGCTTTCGACAACCTACGTAACCTTCATGGTGGCAATGGGAACTTCTTTATCAGATAGGGCTTGGGGCGCCGAAACAGCTGTTTATCGCGTGGCAGGAGTACTAAATGTAATTGGTGGATGGTTTGGTACTGCGATTATTGCATTGACTAGTTCGGCAATTATTCTGACCCTTGTTTACTTTGGTAGAGGAACCGCAATCATTGTTCTATTAGTGGCAGCTGCCGCAATAATTATTAGAAATTACCTGGCCTACAATAAAAAAATGAAAGAAGAGGCTGAAAGCTTCGATATCAAACGTGCTGAAAGCATAACTGTTAAGGGGGTTATTAATGAGAGTGCGAAAAACGTAGAAAATGTAATTCTGCGCTCTAAGAGTATTATTAACTTAAATATTGAAGGGCTTAGTAAGCATGACTTTGAAGCGCTCAAGCAGGGCCGTAAAGAAGTAACCTCATTGTCTGAAGAGGTGGAAGATGTTAGAGCAAGTGTTTTCCATTTCATTCAAAACTTAGAAG
>Ga0181593_10004903_pt1 | contig 12144 bp, 9 predicted proteins | sample 071ome_19_FD_133756 | JGI IMG/M metagenome (GOLD analysis project Ga0181593, IMG submission 133756) | Coastal salt marsh microbial communities from the Groves Creek Marsh, Skidaway Island, Georgia - 071413AT metaG (megahit assembly) | ecosystem: Environmental > Aquatic > Marine > Intertidal zone...
GAAATGCCTGCGCTTGCTGCTATGCGCTGCTTTACTCACCCCCTTATCAGGGTTTGCCCAGCAGGACGCTGATGCCACTGCTCTCATCGCTCGCGTTGCCAACGCCATGGGTGGCCGCCAGGCCATCATGGACATTCATACATTGGAAGCCAACGGCTATGGCCTGGAAGCCTATTTCTGGGGGGGCGGCAATGTCACCGGCGATCCCATGGCGCCGCAGAAATGGGCGGAAAATCCCGGCATGTCCTCGATCTGGGATTTCGACAACGATCGCTACCTGACCCAGTATCGGCACAACTTCCTGTTTCCTTTCGGTGGCATTTTTGGTCACAGCTTTGCCCTGTCAGGCTGGGGTTATGACGGCAATGTCGGCTATACCATCTCGGAAAACGGCAATGGCCAGCGCCTGGCCAACTGGTCCACAGCGGGCGCCTGGTTCAAACCGGACGGATATGCCTTTCGTCGCCTGGAAGCCATGAGTCATCCCCTGGCCGCCGTGCGGACGGTGTTGTCAGGCAAGGCAGAGGCACAGAATTTGCGAATCGAAAATGGTCTGCAACTGGTTGACCTGATGATTGATGCCGGACGCGTCACCATGGCTATCGACCCGTCAACCGGACTGCCACGCTTTGTGCGCTGGAATACACCGCACCAGAATTTGGGCCAGCTGGTCCTGACCACTACCTTTGCCGGTTACCAGGACTGGGATGGCGTGCAGCTGCCCTTTGCCTGGTCATCACATATCGACTGGCGCAACACACAAATACAAACCCGACTACTGGATGCCTATTACATCAACTCGGATCACACCCCGGCGATCGGGGCACCACAATCCATACTCTCACAGCCCCTGCCGCAGGCACCTGACACCTTCCCCGAGATCACTGCAACCCAGGTGGCCGAAGGCATCTGGCATTTCAATCCGGGCGGCAATACGGTGATTGAATTTGCCGATCACCTGGTCATGTTCGAACTGGGGGGTGATGTCCCCGGGGCCAGGGCGGCCATTGCCCGCGCCAATGCCCTGGTGCCGGGAAAACCCTTGACGCACCTGATGGTGTCGCATCACCACTTTGACCACACGCGCGGTTTTCGCGCCGCCATTGACGCGGGGCTGACCATCATTTCACACCGGGGCAACTTTGGTATCCTCAACGAAATGGCATCCCGCCCGGCACCCAATTTTGGCGAGATGGTATTGTTGCCCGATGGCGGGAGCATGGACTTCATGCCGGTAGACGGTCACCTGCGACTGCAGGATGACACCATGACAATCGACATCTACCCCGTGGTCAAACACAACCACATGGCCAATGCCATTTTTGCCTACGCGCCGGACAGCCAGACCTTTATCGAAGCCGACCTGGCCACCCCGGCCAACCAGTTTTCCTTCTGGGCAGAAGCCTATGAGGACAATCTGGCGCATTACAATCTGGAAGTCAGAATGGTCTCACCCAACCATGTGAACCGCCCCATGACCCACCAGGAAACCCTGGCGTGGATCGCCGAAGGCGTCCCCAATGCCATTGCCCGCTGTGAAGAGTACGATGAGCGCGGCAGACACCTGCCGGGCTGTCCGCCCTATCTCTTTCGTGACTGGCGTGAGCGTCTGAATCGTGAATAGCACTACAGGGACACCCACATTACAAGCCATGTCTGGTGCGCTGTACAAAGAGTGGGTGTCCTATTAGCACTATTACTATTAGCATGTATTAGCATTCATCCCTCTGAAATGGACAGGGAAGGTCTTGAGGATTAAGTGATACTGCAGGCGACTAAAAATTCTTGCTTTGCACTGTGAAGAGCTCTCTCTGGCAGTAATCGCAATCCTCAGCCAGTAATTTTTCACCGGCTGCATGATCTCCCTTCAGGGCATAATCCAGCCAGGTGGTGCCCAGGTTGATGGATTCAATAAGAACACCCATGTCAGGTTGATCGTCCAGGAGGCCGTAGGTCAGTCCGTTGTGGCCGGCACCAGTCGCTCTAACCAGTATAAAAGGCGCCTTACTGCGTTCGTAAGTGGCAACGGCGTTATCAGCCGCCATATCGGAAGGGCCGCCGTAAGCCAGTAGCACCGGGACGCTGACATCATCTATGCGTTCCAGTTCAACCCCCGGAAAATTGGCAGCACCAGGGAAAAAGCCGGTACTCAGTGCCAGCACCGCATCCACCCGTGAATCCACCGCTGCCAGCAAGGCCTCGAGTCCACCACAGGATGTGCCTGCCGTGGCAATCCTGCTGGCATCCAGCCGGCCATTGAACTGCTTCCTGGCGGCATCACTATCCAGCCAGTCCATGGCGGCTATTGCATTTGCCGGATTGGCGGTGCCTGTTTCAATGTCTGTTTCGTTAATACCACCAACAGCAACAACGAGATAGCCGCCCTGTGCCAGTCCGGTCAGGTAACCGATATAACCGTAATGGGATTTCCGGCAACCACCATTGCTCCAGATTACTACGGGTAATTCACGTTCACCGTAAGCACTCAAATCTGCAGGTCTGAAAATCGTATGGCCCGGCAGGCCGGTGGCTGCTTCCCGTGTGATGGCAACAGGATCAGGGGAGGATGCTGGCTGCAGATCCGCTTTTGCCAGTTGGGTCCAACTCATGCTGGCCAGGATGGATAAGCCGATATTCAACATGTGTTTATTCATATCACCTCCGGTGAACGCTGCTATCTGTCTATCTGTCTATCTGTCCGTCTGCAGGCAGAATGCCTTGTTCTCTCATCCAGTCAAACAGGCGTGGTCCCCACAGTTCTACAGTCATCGAAAAATTGGGCACTTCGTAAACATGCAGCTCGACAGGCTGCCCGGCATCTTTCCAGATGGAGAATATGGCCAACAGCCCGTCTGTCACCGGCCCATGATTGGCCTCTGTAACCAGGAAAAGTGGTACTGCATCGTCGGCCGGTGCCTGTATATCCACCAATGAGGGCCCGAATATCGACACGATAAAATCGGGTTTTTCCTCCTCCGGCGCATCAGCCATCAGCGCGCTGAAGCCGACACCGCCTCCTGCGGAAGTCCCGATGACACCAATCCTGTCCGGGTTGATTCGCCACTGCTGAGCATTCTCGTGGACCAGGCGTAGCGCGGCGTGTGCATCCTCAGTGGCCAGGCGCAGGACTTCATTCAATGCAGGATCGTCCGGTGAGGGGTTGGCGTTACCGTTGCGAATCTCCATTTTTGGAAACACGGTGGGCGGTGCATCCGCCGGAGGTGGTGTACTGCGTCTTTCAATCTCTTCCGGTGTCATCTGCAGGGTGCGGTATTCCAGCAAAACCACTGCTATGCCCTGGGCAAGCAGAGTCTCAATTTGGGCGCTTGTGTCAGCGCTCACAGTAAGCCAGCGCATGGCACCGCCTGGCAACATGACGACTGCGGCCCCGGTTGCGTTGTCAGGCGAAGGCAGGTGCACGTCATAGACGGGTTCACGGGTGTTGTAGATGGTACGTTGTTCGCCGTTTTCGATGACCTGATGTTTGTGTGTCCACGACTCGGATCCCGGGGCGGGGTGATCATACAAACGCTGGTCGACAAGATGCGTGGTGCCCGGTTGGGCCGCAATCTGGCCGGAATGTGCCAGAAGGGTCAACAGCATTGCTGTTGCAACAGTGTATAGGCGCATGAATGTCTCCTGATGAGGCCAGTTGGCATTTGGTCATAGTGGGTGGAAATAGTGGGACACCCACGTTAATCCATCAATTTTTCAATACCTTGAGAGTCGCTGTCACTTCATAACGTTCTTGCACTAGGCCCCCGCCGGAGCCTTGGTAAATATGCCGATCCACGCCACCTTCTCGGTGTGCTTGTCATCGTAAGTGCAGGTCATCTCCGAGGTGAAACCGGCCAGGCCACTCTGCTGAAGATGCTGTTCGAGATGCCGCAATGCATCGCCATCCAAAGCGACGCGCGATTGCGCCGCTGCGATATCACGTCGCAGCGCCACCGATTGGTCGAGCGCGTCGAGATTGTTCAGGCCTGCAGGCTCACCGTCAAGCAGGCTTTTGGCAAAATCAAAATACTCGACCCCAAGGAAGATGTCTGCAGCTTGCGAAAATTCCGCCCTGCGCGCACAAACGCTTTGGAGCAAATGGTGGCGCAAAGGATCTTCTGGCGGGAGCATCGCCGCTTCACGAACCTGTTCGGGCACGCGGGAGAGAACCAGGGCCTCGTAGCTCGAATTTGCCTGCCGACTGCTCTGTGTAATGCCGCTATCCGTACTGTGGAGTACCAGAATGAGCGAACCACCGGGGGCCAAAACACGTGCGGCTTCGCTCAGAGCCATATCGAACGGGGCATACTCCATGGCGAAGTTGGAAACGACGAGGTCGAAGCTATCCTGTGCAAAGGGAAGCTTTTCAGCGGCGACCTTTCCCATGAATCGGATAGCGGGATGCTGGAACCGTGAGCCGCCGGGCGCGACGATCCTGTCAGACGCGACGATCTTCAGCCCGCGTCCGGCTTCAGCGCCCCAAAAAGAGACCTGCCCTGAACCGCAACCGATCTCCAATACGCGCGAGCCGGCTTTGACTGTGCCAAAGATGTCCTGCCAGAAGTACTTGATCACCTCCCCAGGACCCCATTCCGTACTGCACGAAAAGTGCTCGCTGCCGTCCAGGCGCTGCGACCACACTGACGCTTCCGGTTGAGTTGGGCTGTCTGACCCCATGTGTGCTGTGCTTCGCCTGATTCAACTATGAAGGATAGAATAGACGGATAATGTGTAGTCGTCTACGTGGGATCAAATGAATCAAAGGGGCCAGAGCCATTTGATCGATTCTGTTTACCCCTTTGGATTTAACGCAGATACACCACAATGGCACCGTAATTCGAGCTCTCCACTGAATAGGACTTGATATAGCCCTGGTTTAGAAAGTACTCGCACTGGCTTAGTATCTCTTCACGTATACGCCCACCGCCTACGATCAAACGTACACCGCGGGCATAACCTTCCCAAACCTGCTGCAACACCTCAATCATTTTCACACTTGCCTGATGCAGGGTTTCCTGATGATGCGCAATATCACGGGTCATGATCGAGCCATCACTCTGGCTGAGCAGATCATCATCACATTTCAGGCACAGGCAACGCATTTGACGATCGCGGAATTCTGAAAACACAACCGGTGTTTCCATTCCGCATTGCAGGCATTTCCTTATGTTATTGGACGGCATGGTGGGATTGATTCTAATGGTTCACACAGACACCCACATGACAAGCGGATATACCGTATACGAAGCGTGGGTGTCCTATTAGTTCGTACTTTTAGTTCGTATTAGTTTCTACTATTAGTTTCTAGATTACATCGGATGCAGCTGCACGATGTTGCCGTCGGGATCGCGGATGCGCAGGATAGTGTTGTTGCCTGGCATGGGCAGGACTGTACCACCGAGATCCGCGACCGCTGCACTGACCTCAGCCTTGTCGAAAGGCTCTACCCTGATGCCGTACAAGGCTATGCCGGGCGTCTGCCCGTACTCGTAGCTGGCCTGCTCAAGATACAGCCGCGTTTGCGATTCGGAAAATTCAAAATAGGCACGGCTCCTGTCGGGGGTCCACGCATGATTGCCGTACAGCACCCCGTACCAGGCCAGCGCCCGTTCCAGGTTGCTCACCCGCAGCAGCACGGTCTGGACACCGTGGGGTGTCACCAGTCCCTGATGCCAGGGCACCAGCTGCGAGGGGTCGGCCACGGTCACCAGCTTGTCGGGGGCCGGCAGGAACTGGATGCCGATGCCGTCAGGATCGCTGAACAGGCCGCCGAAACCGGTGATGCCCTCGAATTCGCCAAAACCGCCGGCAGCGAACTGCTCTTGCATGGCAGCCGAGATTTCTTTCATGTTTTCCCCCCAGCCGTACACCGAGGTACAGAAATGGCCGATGTAGCTGCCGCGGCCATTGGAATCCCCCACCGCCAGGTAGCCCACTTCGCGGCGCTCGTTAAGGGGATCAAGCAGCACGAAATACCGCTGCCCGCCCCGGAAAGGCTGGGCATGCAGCTCCGTCCTGAGCAGACCCATGTAGAACTTCGTGGTGGCTTCCACGTCCGGGACAATCACGTCCAGGTGGTCAAGGCCCGGCGTGCGCACCGGCAGCAGGTTGCCCTGTGCCTGGGTGAAGGTGGACAAGGGGGCGGCCAGCGCGGCCATGCCCAGCAACAGTTGGCGTCGATTGAATTCCATGGCTCTTCTCCCGGTAATGTTTATGGAATGGCGCCGACACGATTGTCGGCTTGCTGCGCGAGCAGGCTTTCGATGAGCGCAACAGTGTCCGGTCGATCCACCGGCGGATGGGTGGCAAGAAAGACACCATGGGCCCAGGTCACCGGTGTGCGACCCACATTGTCGGCAATATCAAGCTGGGCCTCGTTTGCCGCCAGCCAGCGGATGATGTCATTCAGGCCGCGATTGGCAGCGCCATGCACGGCAGCCAGGCCCAGAGTGTTCTGGGCGTTAACATCGTTGCCCAGTGCATGGGCCAGTTTAACGGCTTCCAGCAGGGCCTCAGGCCCTTCATCAAAGGTCTGGGCGACCGTCCAGTTGATCCCGGCGGCCGCCATCAAGGGCGTGGTGCCGTTGGCAGAAGTGATATTGGCATCGGCACCGTGTTCGACCAGCAGTTTCATGGTGGTGACATCCCCGGACAGGGCCGCGCGGTGGAAAGCAGTCTGGCCGGTCACGTCCACCCACTGCAGGTTACCCAGGCGGGTCAGCCAACGCCGTACCGGCAGCACTTCCTGAATACGGGCATTGGGATCGGCGCCATGGGCCAGCAGCCCCCTGATCAGGTCAAGGACCGCGGCCCGATCGATGCCGTTGTTGGTGATGGGACCGGGCACCTCGACATTGCGCAGATCCACGGCGGCATACAGCGGACTCTGGCCGAACCAGTCGGTGGCATTGATGTCAGCCCCCTGCTCAATCAGGTGCCAGGCGACGTCCAGGTGCCGGGTCGACAGGCCGGGTTTGGCGGCCACCGTGGCATTGATGATGGCGGTCAACAATGGCGTGTCGCCATTGGCATCGCGTTGTTCAAGGTCGGCGCCGGCGGCCACCAGCAGTTTGGCAGTCTCCAGGTCGCCCTGGCGCGCCGCGTATAGCAAGGGCGTCTTGGCGCCGCCGATGGCTTCACGCTGGCCACGTTCGGGATAACCGCCCCAATTGACCCCCACACCATGGGAAGCCCGGACATTTTCCGGCAGGCGCCAGTCGGGTGCCTCACCGGGCAGACTTTGTGCATTGACGTCAGCACCGGCAGCCAGCAACAAGGCCACCACGTCCGGTGAACGGGAACGCACGCCGATCATCAGGGCGTTTTGCTGGTAGTGGGGCTCGCGGACATTAACGTCAACTCCCGAATCCAGGATGGCCTGCACAATGGCGGGTGAGCCGCTGCGTGCGGCCTGCATGAGGGGAGTTTCCCCGGCCACATCAGGGGTGTTGGCATCGGCACCGTGATCAAGCAGCAATTGCACCATCGCGGCATCACGGTTCTCGATGGCCAGGCTCAGGGCTGAGAGCCCCAGACCATTTTTCCGGTTCACCTCGGCGCCGGCATCCAGCAGGCGCCTGGCCAGGTCCAGTTCCTCGTAGTACACGAGCCAGTGCAGTGCAGGTGTGGCATTGGGTCCGGGAGTGTTCACGTCGGCGCCGCGTTCGGCCAGCATGGCACGGACACTGTCCAGGTCGCGCTGCATGGCCGCCACGGCCAGGCGGTCGTCAGCCTGCGCGCCCAAGGGCAAGAGCGCTGCCATCAGTACACCGGTCAGTAAACAATGTCGCATCAATACTGTCATCGCCCTGCCCTCAGATTGTCAGTGCCGCATTGCTGTCGCCGAAGCTGTCGGCCGGAATGTCGAGCTTGTCGAACATACCCGCCAGCAGATTGGCCATGGAGGTGCCCCGACCAGCGCGAATGTGGCGCCCGCCCTGCAGACGACCGGATGCCCCACCGGCCAGCAACAGGGGCAGTGGGTCGTGATCATGCTGGTTGGAATTACTCATGCCGCTGCCGTACAGCACCATCGAGTGATCCAGCAAGGTGCCGTCACCATCGGGGGTTTCACTGAGCCGCTTCAGGAAGTAGGCGATGGTGGAATTGGTATGGAAGGCGTTGAGCTGGGCCAGGCGTTCGATGTTGGCCGGCACTTCCGAATGGTGTGAAAGATTGTGGAAGGGTTCGTTGACACCGCTTTCCGTGAACACACGGTTGCTCACCTCACGGGCCACCATGAACGTGGAGATGCGGGTGATTTCCGCCTGCCAGGCCAGCGTCAGCAAGTCGAACATCAACCTGGAATGGGCCACGAAACTGGGGGGTATGCCCACGGGCTTGCCCGGTACATCGAGGTCGCTGACGCCTGATGAGCTGGCCAGCTGCAGACGACGCTCGATCTCACGCACGTCTTCCAGGTACCGTTCGATACGGGTCCGGTCGGCAGCCGGCAGTGTGCGTTGCAGCTTGGCCCCATCATCGACCACGGCATCGAGCAGACTTTGCTTGAGCGCCGCACGTGCCGCCCGTTCCTCGGCCGTGCTGCCGTCACCGAACAGGCGCTCGAAAACAATCTGGGGATTCTGCTCCATGGGCAGCGGTGTGTCGGGTGTCTGGAAAGAAATGGACGTGCCGTCATCCAGGGACAGTTCCAGCGAGGGGATCGGGGTGTCCTGGCCGATCAGCTGCGCCACATACTGGTCAAAGGACGTGGGAGATGGCCCGGTCCCCGGTTCCACGTTGGTCAGCCAGGTCTGTGACGAGCGTATATGGTTGGCACCGGCGGAGGCATCGTCGCCGTAGGCGGCGTGCAGGCGCAGGTCACTGATGACGTTGAGGCGGTCGCGGAAAGGCTCGAGGGATTTGAGCGTCTTCGGAAACTCGAATCCCACCCCGTCTGTGGCCGGCGTCCAGTATTTCATCACGGCGCCGTGGGCGATGTAGATACAGGCCAGGCGCGAACGCGGCGTTGCCAGGTTCTGGGCGCTGACACCGGCCGGGATCATGGCATCCAGCAGGGGCAAGGCAATGACACTGCTGCCGCCGCGCAGGAAATGGCGGCGTGACAGGTGTTTTTTGGTGAGAAAATTCATGGGCAATCTCCTGTCTCGATCAGTGTTCAGCCACCATCGCGGCGGGGGACTCGACAATTTTCATCCGGAACGGGTCGCTTTCCACGATGCCCAGAATGATATCCGAAAACCGGTAATCATTGTTCTGTGCGCTGTTAGCGATCTGGCGCACGGCCGCCATATCGGGCGAATGCAGGTGGCGACCCAGCGCATAACTCAGCAGTTTTTCAATAATATTTGATGCCACGGCATCGCCACGCCCGAGCAGGGCTTGCCGCAGCGCCACGGGGCCATCAATGGCCGTACCATCGATCAGCTGGGTGCGGGTATTCAGCGGAAAACCGTTTTCCTGCGTGCGCCAACGGCCGATGAGATCGAAATTCTCCAGCGCCAGCCCGAGGGGGTCCATGATCTGGTGACAGGCGGCACAGGTCGGGTTGGCGCGATGCAGTTCCATGCGCTCGCGCAAGGTGTTGATCACGACGCCTTCGGGCACTGTCTCGTTGCTGAGATCAGTTTCCACGCCGGGCGGGGGGGTGGGTACCGGTGCGCCCAGAATATCTTCCACGATCCAGGCCCCACGCACTACCGGCGAAGTGCGATTGGCCACGGAAGTGGCGGTGAGAATACTGCCATGACCGAGGAGTCCGCGACGGGGACTGTCAGGCGGCAGTGGCACGCGGCGCATGTAGTCACCACGAACCCCTTCGATACCGTAGTGGCGCGCCAGAGTGGCATTGAGCCAGGTGTAATCGCTGTCGAGCAGGCCCAGGACACCACGGTCTTCACGCACGAGATCGCCAAACAACAGTTCGGTTTCCTGGCGGAAAGCATTGAGCAGTTGTGGTGTGAAGGCCCGGTCCTCGGGCTGCGCGGCATCGAGTTCGCGCAGTTTGAGCCACTGTCCGGCGAAGTTGCGTACCAGCGCCTGCGCCTTGACGTCGCCCAGCATGCGGCGGACCTGCGCCTGTAGCACATCGGACTCATGCAGGCGGCCGGTGGCTGCCAGGTTGAGCAGTTCTTCGTCGGGAATACTGCTCCACAGGAAAAAGGAAAGTCTCGACGCCAGTTCCAGATCGGAGACAGCATAAACAGCGCCGGGCGCCAGGCCCTCGGGTTCGTCCTCCACCTGGTACAGGAAGCGCGGGTCCATCAACAACCGCGTGATGGCGTACTGTATGCCCATTTCGAAGCCGTCCAGTGCCTGGCCCCGGGTATAAAACGCCAGCAGCTCGGCCACCTCATTGGAGGACGCTGCCACCGGGTGGCGCCAGGCGCGGGTTGCCAGCCGGGTCAGGATCTCGCGCGCGCAGGCCTGCGCCTCGCTCTCGGCCTGCGGATAACAGGAGAAGATGGCGCGACGGCTGGGGGTGTCGCCGGGACCGCTGATCTCGAAAGGCCCGTTGATCTTGATGCTGGTGATGCCGCCATCAGGATTGTAACTGTCGTAATAGTCATTAACCCCTTCACAACGCCGCAGGTCCTGCTTCGCCACGGCGATGGTGTGCTCACCGGCGGCGATGGGTATCTGGAAACTGGCGGGGTCGTCAAGTTCAAGGAGTTCACCGTCGATGCTGACCACCAGCTGGTAATTGCCGTTGCAGAAGGCATTCCCGGCGAATATTCCGGGAAGCCCCTTGTTGACTGTGAACTGGTAGCGGGCATCCAGCGGGAAGTTGTAAGTAACGGCGAGACCGCCACGGGATCCCAGCGGCAAACCTTCGGTACTGGCGCTGGACCTGTCGAATGTCACTTCGGATGGAATCAGGGAGAGATCGCCCACCGCTTCCCGGGCGATACGCATGGCTGCGCTGGCATAGGCATCGATCAGGGTCGGTGAAACACTGAGCAGCTCGATGTTGTTGTCAAAGCCCTCACCGGCAGACTCGGCGGGTATGGCTGCTACGACGTGGGAGGCGTCAAATTGCAGCAGGTCGCGGATGGCATTGCGGTATTCCTCGCGATTCAGCCGGGACAGGCCTTCGCCACCGGGATTTGGCGAGCGGGCGTATTCCGCATCAAGCGCCATACCCAGGCCGCGGGTGAAGGCATTCAGCACTGCATGCGGCGGGCGGGGTTTTCCTGCCGGGGGCATCATACCCGTGTTCACCTTCCGGATCGTCAACTCCCAGGTGTCGGCATCCATCAGCAGCGAATCACGGGACATCAGGTCGAAGGCGGTGCTGCCGGCGAAATCGTCCAGGTTGTGGCACTCGGTGCAGTATTCGTCGATCACGTCCCAGTCGACGGTAGTCTGGGCCTGGAGCACGGAAGACGCCATTACCGCCATCGGTAACAGGCTGGCGGCCAGCGTCCGGCCATGACGTCTGAGTCTCAAGGGATTACACGGTAAATACATGCGAAAAAATCCTGATTGCCTTTGACCTTTCCCCCGGGTTTGTACCGCTTTTAGGGAGAGTTTTTCAAGCAATTTTCCTCGCAAAGACTGTTGGCGGCGGGTAGCCCAAAGCGCTCTGCGGCCTGATGTCGTTGTTGTCCTTTTTCTTATTGGGACACCCACTTTTCTTGCTTCTTATTGTGCTTCGTATTGGGACACCCGCTTTTCTAGCAATTTCCAGAATCCTTCCTGCACTGGGCTGTAACGTTAACATGGCAGAGCGAAAATGACCCGTCCGAGTTCTACACTCGTTTCCCTTGAGGATACGCCCTAATACCATTGCATTTCATGTTGTGTCAGACGAGCGTTTCTTTGCGGTCAGGATGGCTTCACCGGTGCCGTGAATTCAGTTGAACATGCCCATGCCTGGACATTGTCCCGGCTGTTGTTTTGGGTCATCGTGATGGTGTTGAGCAACAGCAGCAAGGCCGGCAGGCCATGTCACCCGCCGGCAAGACAATGCCTTGTGGGTTTGCAGACTTGCAACGCTATCGCTCAATCCACGCTGTCCATCAGGTCGAGCAGGCCGTTGACGATAGCGTTTTCAGCACAGCCCGGCTGCAGCCGCGAGGACAGCACTTCAAAGGTGTTGTAACCAAAGGCACCGTCGTGCGGCACGTAACCGGAATTGGCGGTGCCGTTGGTCAGGGTCACCATCATGGTGTGCTTGTGCAC
>Ga0181593_10004909_pt1 | contig 12138 bp, 10 predicted proteins | sample 071ome_19_FD_133756 | JGI IMG/M metagenome (GOLD analysis project Ga0181593, IMG submission 133756) | Coastal salt marsh microbial communities from the Groves Creek Marsh, Skidaway Island, Georgia - 071413AT metaG (megahit assembly) | ecosystem: Environmental > Aquatic > Marine > Intertidal...
TACGCTTAGTAGCCTTCTTAGCGGTAGACTTCTTAGCAGTCTTACGCTTAGTAGCCTTCTTAGCGGTAGACTTCTTAGCAGTCTTACGCTTAGTAGCCTTCTTAGCAGTAGCTTTCTTAGCAGTCGACTTTTTAGCAGTCTTACGCTTAGCAGCTTTCTTTGCTGCAGGCTTACGCTTAGCAGCTTTCTTTGCTGCTGGCTTGCGCTTAGCAGCTGTTCGTTTCTTCGAAGGGCTTGACTTCTTCGAAGCAGCACGTTTCTTAGTCGCCATTTTTGGTTTCTCCACAATGTGCGAGCCTAGGCTCGCTCCCTTTAACCATTCTGATACCTTTCGAGGAGTGTGATTTTCATGAAAGTTCTTTTTTGGTCTCTGCAGCGAACTGGATTTACCCCAGTCTACTGTAGTCAGTTTCCGATCTTTAAAGAACTATCAACTCACCTTTCCCTTCTCAATTTCGTTTATCGCTTACCGACTTTACCAATTGATTCGGTCTCTACTTTGGTCAGGTCAATGGTTAACTTTTTTTCTACCCCTTTTCCGTTTCACCCCAAAGAGCGATCCGGAATCTTTACTGGGTAGTTAGTAACGTAATTAAGGAACTGATCCTTAACATCGCATGGGATACACCCAGCGCGAAGTTACCTTGCCATCCTAATGCGAGTTTGGCAAGTCTCTAATTTGATGTTGCTTTTGGTGAAAAGTTTTCAGAGAAGCGAAAAGCGGTCTGGCTAATCAATTTCAAACGCCCAACGGCCCTCACGGATCACCTGAAAGCAAGATCCATCATCGAGTATCGCATCGACACTCGTGTGTTCATCACTCACCATGATATCGGTGTGTACTGAACTTGAATTACAACCAACTGCGTTCCATTGCTCTTCGGTAGATTCGTTCGGTAGCTCAAGACAAAAACGGTATGCTGAGCCTATAGCGATGTGACACGCCGCATTCTCATCCAGAAGAATCTCTTCATATACCCTGCCAGCTTTGAATATCGGAGAATCAACGGAGACGAGTGCCACCTCTCCTAGTCGTCTCGCACCAGGATCGCTGTTAATATATGCTTCAAAGGTGCTGCCGCCTGATTCTGCAGAAAAGTCTGTTATTTCACCCGATTGTATGGTCATTGAGAGCCCTCTGATGAGCACTCCATTCACAAAAAACGGTCGTGTCGCCTGCACTTTTCCGCTACACCTTCTCCAGTCGGGAGTCGTAAAGCACTCTTCAGTTGGAAGATTCGGCTCAAAAGCAGCGCCGCGACTACTGATGCTCGTTCCACCCTGAAACTTAGCGTGTTCACTTAATCCGATGTGAAGATCTGTGCCCTCTGACTGAAAGTGAAGCTCTTTCATGCGGAGGTTTGTGAGGTGCTTCGCTCTTGCGTGTAGCTCGAGGTCGTGTCGTCGCCACTTCTCCAGGTGGTCTCCAGCACCGACCCTGCAGAATGCAAACAGGTCTTCCCAAAGAGCAATGTAGGCATCTTCAATTGAGAACTCTGGATAAATACGATGAGCCCATTGAGGAGTAGCGCCCGCAACGACATTCCAGTGTACTTTCGATTGATTTATCCCCTCTTCATAGAACCGCTTCCGAGCCTCATAGCCAGATTTTCGAACGATGTTTACTTTTGCAGGATCCGCCCCATCCATGACCAGTGGAAACTCTGGCCCCACAACTCGGACGTTGGCTACCTCTTGGTCTATCAGGTAATCATATTTGTTCGTGACGTACGGCGGCACATAGCCCAGATTCTCATTAGAGCTGCAATCAATGCGCTGGCGTGAAAAACGAGTATCTACTATTTCTACTTGGACGAATAAGGCCCCCTTTTCGTAACTTGCCTCTGAAATGGCCAGTAAAAGCTCTCTGTGAGGAACTTCGCCTGTAACGTGCACTATCTGCCCTTTTTGTACGTTGAGCCCGTGCACTACTACAAGTTCTGCGTAATCACGAATCTTCTCATCAAATGACCTCATAGCGCTCCTCTTGGTTCTTTCACCCTTTGGATCACTTTACTCGGTAGTAACGGTGCAAAAAATGGTAAAATTGCAAATTGCGAGTTGGATTTTTTCAAAATTTGGATATCGAGACGAGTATTATGGTCTGATTCGAGTCCGACTTCTGAGAAGATCACAAGACAATGGGGTTTTGAGCCTTCTATTTCTTGAGGTTGATTGAACTCTTCGTGTCCGCGATAGCGTCTCGGCTCCGGTCTTATCAGTCAAACGTGCCACTATCTGCATGGTTCCAACGTTGCGCGGAGCCACTCTTCCCCGTACACGGATGGTATATCCCGTTGGGAACTCTCCGAGGACACACTCTATGAGGCTAGAACGATTTTTCAAAATTGCTGATATTGTGACATTGTCGCCTCCGTCTGAGCGAACTCGAGCACGATAACGTCCGTCGTAGAGTAGTCTTTTCGCTTCCGGATTTGTGCCTCGTAGTGAAACGCGCGGCAATTCTAATACAGGCTCTGGTGTAGGATATACGTCAGGCGGTAGCGCGCCTCCCCCACCACTTCCGGGAGATGGGTCAATTGGCGGCACATCTCCATCCTCTTCGCCGTCGTCTATGGGTACTACCACAAGAGACATGGCTGAGGCGGCATTGATTCGACCTCCAGTAGAGACCTGATAGAGGGAATCCATAGTATCAACAGAACTAAGAATAGCGGTTGAGAGCTGGTCGAGGGAAAGTCCTGGGTTGGCAGCTAGGAGAAGAGCTGCCAAGCCCGCTACATGTGGGGCTGCCATAGAGGTTCCGCTGTAATATGCGTATCCTCCTGCAGGGACAGTACTTAAAATATTACTTCCTGGGGCAGCGACATCAACGCTATTACTTCCATAGTTTGAAAACCATGTCAGGTTATCTGAGCTATCAGTTGCAGCGACTGTGATGAGACCATCAAGATCAAAGTTAGCAGGATAAGTTGGATAAACGTCATTATTCGAGCCATTATTCCCCGCAGCGGCTACAAAGAGGATTCCATCCTGCCCAGCTACTTGAATCGCATCTCGTAATGCTGGATCAAAACTTGGTCCTCCGAATGAGGCATTTATTACTCTGGCGCCATTTTCAGACGCGTAGTTGATTGCTCGAATGATATCGAAGGTATTGCCAAGGCCAGTTGCTCCCATGAATTTCAAGCCCATGAGGGCAACGTCCCAATTAACCCCTGTTACTCCTCGATTATTATTTCCAACGCCACCAATGGTCCCAGCGCAGTGAGTTCCATGTCCATGATCGTCATATGGATCCGAGTCTTCATTATAGAAGTCATAACCGTACACGTCATCTATATACCCATTTCCGTCGTCATCGAGTCCATTGCCTGCTATTTCTCCAAGATTCGTCCATATGTTAGAGGTAAGGTCGGGATGGGTGTAGTCAATTCCTGTATCGAGTATTGCTACTATGATATTGGATGAACCGGTCGTTACTTCCCATGCCGCAGGCGCTTCAATTTGCGGCATGGCATATAATGATGAGAAATCAGTGTCGTTAGGGAGCGCCCCGGTCGTGTAAACAAAGTTTGGCTGACACCGTAGAGTGCTATCACCAATAATACTCAAGATGCTCGAACAGTCTGAGAGCGCTAATGAAGCGTTGTATTCTACAGCCACTGCTGCTGACGAGAGAGCGCTACTGCTGTTGGCTATGTTGACCAGTGTCGGCGATGTTGCAGCATAAGACCGAGACTCGGAGGACGCGTGGGGGTTCCATACGATATATTCGTTCTGAACTACTTTTTCAGATGATGCGTCCAGAGGCGCTTGTGCATGCGCGATTCCAGCTCCAGTGAGTAAAAGGCATGCTAATAAGAATCGAAGAGAAATCCCCGATGAATCCCTACTTTGCACCGCTCGTTGTTTCATCAATGCCCGATACCTGTCATTGAGGATGAATGAAGGGTGACCCCCGGCCAGCACTCAGCTTTCCCCCTTTACCTCGTTAAGGGCTGTCGTATCGCTTTGGTGCTGAGTAAAGGCCCTGAGGCTAAAAAAATTTTGGAACGGTGAATTGGTAGATTGTCTCAGATTTACGAGGAGTGGCGGCTAATATGCGTTCGTACCTACAGTTCCTAAAATATTTCCCGTTATGAGTGGCTTAATGAGAGAACACGCTTCGTTCAAGGGTGCCAGTTTTTAGGAATCGGGCGATATTTCGCGCTTTAAGCATGGGACCGTCCAGTCGTTCAGCTGTTCTGACCCGAACTTCGAACTGACCACTTTGCATGGGTAGCGCAACAACCTCATAGGAAATATCCATTGACGTTTGGTTCCCAGGCGCTGGGTTGTGGGAAAGATGAAAGCCTTTAGTCGTCGGTCGAGCAATAATCGTTTGAGCAGTCGATGTATTCAGGTATTGAGTCCCCAGAAGATAGAGGCGTCTCCAAACCGTCAATTGGTCAGCACTTTCGATGATAAATTGGGTTGGATGAGCACTCACTTCCTCAAGAATTACTTCTTCTCGACTTAAGCGCTCATATTGGAAGGTGTTCGTGGCACTAGAACAGCCACTGAGGAAAAAAGAAGACAAGAGAAAAAACGAAGACATGAGGAAAAGCGAACATGCTATAACAGACGAGCAGAGTGTGTATGCGTACGAGATTTGTCTCTGCTCATGAGGCAGTCTGGAAATTCCTGCGGTTGATAGTTCTTGGTTCTTCTTATCTTGTCCGCGGAGTTTTACTGGCATAAGCACTCTTGATTTATGAGCCATATATTCTGCAGTCAAGTGTATGCGCCGGAAAGGAAGCTTACAACAGGAAAGTAAGCTTCTCGGATTCTCCGGGCAAAGTGGATCCCGACAAGAAGTCTCTATCAACAAAGGCCTGACCACGCCACCGAACGAAATAGCACCGAACGAAATAGCACCGAACGAAATAGCACCGAACGAAATAGCACCGAACTAAAGAGAGTACATGAAAACAGAATCTTGAGGCTTTTCGCTCCAGCCATCTTCGCTCGAGAGCTCGTTCCCGCAGGCACAGATACGCCATGTGTACGGGATATTTCCCCGCCTCTTATCCAAAAGAGCTGCCACATCCACAGGTGCGATTGGCATTTGGATTCTCAAACTTAAATCCCGTTCCGTTGAGACCTGATACAAAATCAATAACGGTGCCTTTCAACAGACCCGCACTTACTGAATCCACTACAACAGAAACGTCGCCGAATGAGATCTCTATGTCGCCCATCCGCTGCTCTTTTTCAAAGTCGAGGTTATATTGATATCCAGAGCATCCGCCCCCAACTACTGAAACACGAAGAGAGTCTCCTGCTTCCCCTTCAGCTGCGATTGCCTCCTTAACCGCCTTTACCGCGGCCTCAGTGAGATGGATTGGACGCTCGTCAGATGCGCTAAATTCTCCTACAGGGGCAGAATTCTCAGGTGTGGTGCTGTCTGTGCTAGATTCCATTATTTGTTCTCCAAGGTTCTTTCAGGCTGGGTTCTAGAAGTTGCTCTTCGCCCTCAATCCTAAGTATACCCTAAATTTACGTATAAAACACTTGCTCTCTATATCAAATATAAGATTGAGTACACGATTGTTCAAGGTTCAACGACTGCTTTTTCCACCTGAAAGCGAAAAAATAACCCCTGAAGCCATATAAACCTCGTCCAGCTCTGAGGCCAGCAGGGTGCTGCAACGTGAGAATGACGTGCGTTCATTCGTGTCCTCTGTTGATGCTAAGCTTTGGTTCTTAAGAAGCGAACCTCATTAGGAGGACAGGTAGACCTTCATCACATCTCTGAGCAACGCTACGGCCTCTTCTCTTGGGCGCTGGAAGGCATTTCTTCCCATAATACTTCCGAACGCACCTCCGGCATTCAATTGCTGAATTTCTTCCAACACAGCCTCTGTTGCTTTGCTCTCTCCTCCCGAAAAGATCACGATTCTCTTTCCGTTAAAACAACTTTGCACCACATGTCGTATCCGTTCCTCAAGGGTTGCGATCGGTATATTGGCCTGCTCATAGGCCTTCTTTGCGGCAGAGAGTTCAATAAAGTCAGTTGGGGGCTTCACTTTTATGATATGAGCTCCCAGTTGCGCGGCAATGTGCGCCGCGTAGGCAATTACATCAATACCTGTTTCACCTTCCGAAGACAGGCTTTCCCCTCTAGCATAAGACCATATCACCACTGGTAGTCCATGACTTCTCGCCTCTTCTCCAAGCTCACGAATTTCTTGATACATCTCTTTCTTGAACGATGAGCCTGGATAGATAGTAAAACCGATGGCTGATGCACCCACCTGTAGCGCATCACGGATTGAACAGGTTACGGCTGGAACAGGATTGCGAGTTTTGTACAGGGAATCATTGTTATTCATCTTAACGATAACTGGTATCCGTCCAGCATAGTCGGCGTGTGAAGCAGCAATTTGACCGTATGGTGCGGCATAGGCGTTACAACCTGACTCTATGGCAAGTTCAAAGTGGTAATCAGGATCGTATCCTGCAGGATTTGGTGCGAATGAACGGGCTGGACCGTGTTCAAAGCCCTGATCCACTGGAAGCACAACAAGCTTCCCAGTGCCGGCGAGTGTTCCCGTATTCAGCATCAAGGCCAAGTTTTTGAGTACACCAGTGTTCTCTCCTGTGTAGAATCCGAGAATCTCGCGAACCCGCCCATTTATCTTGTGTTCCATTAAGCCTCCCTGTCCCTATGTTATCCCACGATCACCACTAAATTTTGATATCCCGTTTCTTGAGATAAATCAACGGTGTAGAGATCTGTACACTCAACGGGAGACTATTGCAAACACTGTTTGTTGCCAGCTCACCTTTTTACCAGCTCACTCCGACTGTTCTGTGCAGCTGAGACTGTGCGAATTCCTCTACCTCGCAAAAAAGGGGATTGAGGAGACACGGTGTGTGATTTAGCATTTCTTCAGGTTTGTGAATGGTTGTTTCAAGTTGCCCAGTGCTGACAGCATTGTTTCAGCGGTGTTGGTTGGGCTTTTCTGACAAAAACTACTGGGTTGGGTTGTTCCCATAGGTTCTATTGGTCTGTATCGATAAAGGAAAGCTTCAGATGTTAAATAAGAAAAACTTAGTTGTTAAGGGCTTGCTTTCGATCACTTTTCTCGTGGCGTGTTCATTCGCGTCGGTAGCGTTTGCTTCGGGAACTTTCATTGCTCCGCGTCCTCCGAAGAAGCCAAAAAGTGATGATAAGAAAGCAGAGTTGGTAGTAGTTGTAGAGGACTTTAATCAGGTAAGGTAACTCCGTTCCTTCCGAGATGTAAGTCTTAATTTAAACAAAATTTACGAGAGAAAAAATATGTTTAGAAAATATAGAAACACAGCGCTCTCATTGTTGACTATTGGGTGCGTATTCGTAGCTGGCGTCGCGCAGGCACAGTTTTCTCCTTGGTTGGCTCCAGAGGGAACGTTTAATGCGGGCATTTCCTACACAAATCAGAGTTTTACGAGCTTTTGGTTGGGAACACAGAAGACGGAAGCTCCTTTCGGTGAGATAACGCAACATAGTTACATTGTCCCATTTGAATACGGTCTTTCGGACAACATGTCTATCGGCGGTACGTTTGGTTACACCTCTGTGGAAGCAGATGAGCCGACTTTTAGAGATGAGAGCGGATTGGATGATACCTATATCGGATTACGGTACAATCTTTACACTCCAGAGGGCGATACCTTAATGCCTCATATTAGCGCCAAGGTCGATGCAATCATCCGTGGTACCTACGATACAGGGTTCCCATCTTCGCCAGGTGACGGTGGGAGTGGTGCTCAAGTGGTTCTTGGAGCAGGGAACGACTTTGGTAATGGTCTAGGTCTCATCACGAACATCGGATATCGCAACAGAAACAAAAATATTCCGAGTGAGATGCTATATTATGCTAGCCTTTACTACAGCTTCATGGACAACTTCACTGCTACAGCGGGGTATCGTCATCAGCAGTCACAATCTGGTTTAGACATTGGTGGACCAGGATGGGCTGGGCAGTTCCCACAGTTGAAAGAAAACAGTGGTGCTATGGAGTTTTCGCTAGGATACACTCTTTCTGATGGTACTTACCTCGGCGCTTTCTATGCAGAGACCGTTGATGGAAGAAACACCGGAGAGAACGAGTACTTCGGATTCTCTGTATCGACGAATCTGTAGGGTGTTCAGGGGCTGGCTTCGGTCAGCTCTGATGACCAGCTAGGACTCAGACGAGAGTCTTGGCTTGAAATCGGGCTTGGTAGGAAAAACTGCCAGGCCCGTTTTTTTATCTCGACCTAAGCGAAGTTTGTGTTGTTCACAGCGACTTTTGCCTCCCAGCATCTCCCGTATCTTACTCATTCTCTTAAGGATTCGCAGCATTTCGATTTTGTTTCGATTTTGCTTAGGTTTTGGGGGGAGGCGTCCGATTTTCTCTTAGCGCAACAGAATTCTTAGCTGAATGGCAATTCATGAGATTTATTTTTAGGAAATTTAGAGATCTCAGAGTATCCCTGAAGATTAGCGGGCTACTGGTTGCTGTGGTACTTCTATCCTTAGCTTTCACGGCGTATTCAATTTTCCGCAATATTGAAGTTAAAGTCGAGGTCATGCTAGGCCAGCGTCTTGAGCATATTGTTCGAACTGGCGCAATGATGATTCCTGGGGAAGAACATGAGAGGGTTTTTGAGGCTTTTCTGTATTCAGAGGAGGACCCTGTAGGAGCCGTATTAGCGACGAAGGAGTTCGAGTCGATCAGAGAGACCCTTCGAGCAATTCAATCCAAGAACGAACTGCATGAAGATATATATACCCTGATAAGACCGGAGTGGTCGCCAGAGCACATGATGTTTCTCGTAATGACCCCTGAGGAACATTACGTCGGTAATGGAATGGCCATACATCCGAAGGTTAGGGAAGTCTTTGATACGGGAAAACCAGCCCATACAAAACTTTACACAGATGCCGAAGGGATCTGGGTCTCAGCGTTTGCTCCAATTAAGAGGAAAGATGGAACAACAGTGGCTGTAGTTGAAGTTGACTACGGTGCCGCAGGAGAAATTGCACAAGCGAAGTACGAACTCGCTCGGAATATTGCTATTCCAGCTCTTGTTGCTCTAGCCCTCTCTATTCTCATTGGAGCTATATCTGGAAAACAACTCGCTTCCCCCATTAAACGACTGGCGAGTGTGGCGGAAGAGGTCTCTGGAGGTAATCTCGATACGAGCATTACGTATGATTCGCGCGATGAAATTGGGCTTTTAGCAACTACTTTCAATAAAATGATCAGTGATCTCAGGGAAAGTCGAGATGCTTTAGAAGAGTACAATAGAAATCTTGAGGCGTTGGTTGCAGAGAGGACTGAGGAATTAAGTAATGCTAATAAGACCATCAATGCAATGTTGGATAGCTTAGGTCAAGGATTTCTGGTTTTTGATGGCACTGGTGAAGTGTCACCGATATGTTCAAAGGCAGCGTCTAGACTCTTGGAGGGAAGTCCTGCAACGAGAAAGATATGGGATGTCCTGAAACACGATGAGCAGACACTTTCTGACTGGTGTCAGTTTCTATTTGATGAGCCACTTCCCTTTGAAAGTGTTAAGAGTGCAGGGCCTACACAATTCGAACATTCTGAAGGATTGAAAATTGATATTGATTATCATCCTGTGCGTAATGACGATGGTAAGGTGAGTAATGTAGTTGTTGTTACAACTGACAGAACTCAGGAATACTTAGCGCACCAAGAAGCTGAGAAGAACCGGCTCTATTCAGAAATGATTACAAAAATTGTAAAATCAAAAAACCAATTCCTCAGCTTCACCAATGATGCTCATTCTATGATTGCAGAGATGCAACGAATAATGACTCTTTCTGACTATACCTCTGAGCTCAAAGCTATCTTGCGCTATGCGCATACTATTAAAGGTGGTGCAGCAGCATTTTCTATTCAAGAAGTGCGAGACGAAGCCCATCATTTTGAGGACAAATTAAATGAGTTAAGTCAGGAAGGAGACACCACCTTATTAGATTCAAAGGATCTTGTCTCACAAGAACTGGGTAAGCTCGCTAATGCCTTTGACGGCTTTATTGATGAGGCCCGACTCATCATAGGAAAAGCCATCGATGACGGTCAGATGAGAGAGATACCGCTGACTCAGCTCGTAGAATTCTCTAAAGAGATACATCAACATCATGGCGCAGAAGCTCTTTTGCCAGAATTCAATCGCCGCTTTATTGCCGTTCCAATTCAGACTTGTTTTGAACATTTTGATAATATCATTGAGGAAGTTGCCGGACGACAAGGCAAGCAAGTCAGTTCTCTTCAATATACCGGTGGAGACTTAAGAGTTCTGAGCGATCCTTACAGTGACCTCTTTGCATCCATGGTGCATGCATTCCGAAATGCGATTGATCACGGCATTGAGACTCCTGATATTCGACAAATGTTTGGCAAGCCAGAGTCTGGTACTATTGAAATTACTTTTGACGTCTCTTCAGATAAGAATGGAGATTGGTTAAATATTACTGTTTCTGATGATGGTGGTGGGATTGATGCTGATAAGTTGCGGAAGCGTCTTCTTGATAAAGGGGTTGCTTCTGCTGCGGATGAGAGTGATGAGGAGATCATCCAGCATGTCTTTGATAGTGGTGTTTCAACAAAAGACCAGGTTTCTGATATCTCTGGACGTGGTGTGGGGATGGATGCGATACGATTTGCGGCAGAGAGCTTAGGAGGAACTGCTCGAGTTTCCACAGAGGTAACGGTTGGTAGCAAACTGTTTGTAACGGTTCCCTTTTTAGAGGAGATTGCACCTGTTTCCAGTGGAGAAACGTCGGATACTCAGGTTGCAACGAGCCAAATATAGGATTTCCCCGATTTTCTTACTTTCTTGTCTTTCTTTCCAACCACTTTTGGTATCTGCAACAAAAGCGAAGAATGCACTTGTAATTACAAGAACATAGGCAACTCATTATTATTATCCTCGCCTATTCTCTGCCCATTTAAGCTCATGTATTCGTCTTCAGATGCCGATATATAGCATATGAAGGGCCTCTATTATCTCAACTATTCCATCAAACATCGATTCGGTCGACATTGGCTGGCTGCTCCCCTTTTCTTTCTCTTTATTGTGGTCCTCTTCGGAGGTTTGCCAGCGAAGAGCGAGGAAAATTCTCTTACATATGTTCCAGTAGGTTCCCAAGATAATAAGTCACTCCATTTGATAGTTCCTAATAAATTTCGCAGTAGCGCGGTTGTTATGAGCGGAAAAATTGACGAAGAGTTCAAATTTCTTACGGACATTCTTGAGATAGATGAGAATTTCAAGACGCAGATAAGACTCATGGAAGCCTCTACTTTCTATGAACGTATGCAGGTCCCTACATGGACGAATGCAATTTACCTCAAGTCTCGAATTATTATTCCAATAGCTTCGGCAAGTGCTGTTAGTTCTCAAGAACTTCAGAGGGCGATACGGCACGAACTCGTGCACGCGATTATCGATCATCAAACTTCCGGAACTTGTCCTGGTTGGTTAGATGAAGGATTGGCTCAACTACTTGAGGGTCCTGAGCACCCTGTCCTTAAAAGAGCGCTAAGAAAGTGGATTATAGAAGAAGGTGTTATTCCTTTTGAGTTGCTTCAGAATGGGTTTACAAAACTGCCGCGAGCGATGGTTCCAGCAGCGTATGCACAAAGTCTTTATGCAACGAAGTTCCTCCTATCGCATGAGTCTCCAGAGGTACTTAGAGCATTTTTTGATGATTTAAGGGATAATGTGCCCTTTAGTCTGGCGTTTGAGGAAAGATTTGATGTTTCCTTCGAGCATTTTGAATTGCTTCTCAGTCGACAATTGGAACAACTTGCACTTGAGAGAAGTGAGGAGGGAGCCAATGCAATATGGCGCTTAACATATCAGGATCTCAAAGGAGGCAACGTCTCTATCCAGCCGAAAAAAGCAAGTATCTCGGCTCAAGCAGTCAGTTGGAAGGATAATTAGTTATCACGGAGGTCTTTTTCCACTGATTGCAGGAATCCATCGATTGATTTCTCTAGGAGAGCAAGCAGTCGTAATGCTTCTTCAAAATCTTCAAGTATAGCACTTTTCTCTATTTGTCTCGCGTATTCATGAGCCCTTATTGCACTAAGATTTCCCAGGGCACTTTTGAGCGCATGTGCTGATTCA
>Ga0181593_10004910_pt1 | contig 12137 bp, 10 predicted proteins | sample 071ome_19_FD_133756 | JGI IMG/M metagenome (GOLD analysis project Ga0181593, IMG submission 133756) | Coastal salt marsh microbial communities from the Groves Creek Marsh, Skidaway Island, Georgia - 071413AT metaG (megahit assembly) | ecosystem: Environmental > Aquatic > Marine > Intertidal...
GTTGAGATGGTACTGTTTGCGCTTGATGAGGCAATTGGCGGCGAAGTCTTTGTTCCAAAATTACCAAGCTATCGAATTTTGGACGTGGCTGAAGCGATCGGCCCTGAATGTGAGAAAAAAATTATTGGAGTGCGGCCAGGAGAGAAGATTCATGAGGAAATGGTAACCGAAAGCGACAGCATTAATACCGTTGATTGCGGGACATATTTCGTCGTCGCTACTCCCCATTTAATCGAGAGAGGTCGATTCTCAAGACTGCCAGATTACCTCGGCCCAATGGAGCGAGGAGTCTCTTACAACAGTGGATCGAATCCAAATTTTCTCACTGTTCAAGACCTAAAAGCATTAATTCTTGAAGAGGTCGGGATCATCTTATAAACATACAGTCTATGATAAGGCCATGCCTTTAAAACCCTACGCGTTACGGTTAGTGCCGAAGGTCTTGGCTATATCTACGGGTTCAGAAAGATACAAAAGCAGTCCGATCCTGTTTGATGAACTACAAGATTCCGATCGTCTTCGTTTAGGAGTCGCAATATAGAGCGGAGATTCATTCTGATTTCTTGACTCTCCATTCCTGGATTTTTAAGTTTTTCGTACTCTAAGGGCCAGTCTGAAATTCCAATCAAATCGTAGAACGATCGTCGAAGTTCGCGAGCGTTATGAATGAGTCTATTCGAAAAACCATAATGCTTTAAGGCATATGATTCAGGAGTGACGCTCAAAGAAGCTAAATGGTCGATGATCTTCTCACTGGCAAGTTGATCGTCTTTGAAAGAGACGAAAGCACTTACGAGTCTCGTTTTTTGGATCTTGGAAGGGTCCGGAAAACCATCGTTAAATGTGCTGATGGTGTCAATGACTTCCGCTTCCGACCGGCAAATTATTCCCAATTCATTGATGGGGAACGTGTAGGAGTTGAAGTCGCCCGGAAATCCTTTTATGCGGGGGGAATACGCGATTACATTCCTCCCGCCGAACCACGCCTCGAGGCCGGTTGTGCAGTTGTTGTGGATGATAATGCTTGCGGCCTGGATCCACGGACCGATTGAAAACTGTTTAACAACTTTGACGTTGGAGGAAAATGTCTTTGCTTTTGTATCCCAATACTCGGGCAAGTCCTGTGGATGTGGTCTTACTACCACTGAGCGCGAGGGGAAAGCAGCTGCCAACTTATCGATTAGACGGATGAACGCGACTCTGCGTTGGGCTCTAGGCGAATCGCAATTTGTATGAGGATCAATTCCTTCTGATTTTTCTTGCTGTTTGAGCCCCCAATTGCTAACGACTAAAATAAAGTTTCCGAACTCTTTTCGAATTAACCTTGCTTTTTCAGAATGAGTCTCAATGAAAGGCGGTCGCCAAGCATCAATGCGCGGACTTCCAGAGAGTATGATTTTAGTTTCTGAAAAATGTTTTTCCCGTACGATATCGTTCTTTTGATTCTCTCCCCATGCGAAAACGAGTGACGACATGTCAAAAGAGGTTTTGCTCACCCGTTTTTGAACATATTGCTCTGAGCTGCCAATAAGTAACCCCTCTTCGTCCAAGCTTACGAGGTGATTGCCCAACTCGTGCACTTGTTGATGATGGAAGCGCGTCTTGTGTACGGATAGACATTTATCGAAATATATTCCTGAGGGGAACCTTTCATGGCCAATGTTCATCCCATTTCTGCCTAGAAAAACCCCAAATCCCCTACGGAGGGCAGCCCCAGCAAGGATTAGCTTCGGGAAGAATTCTCTAGTTTTTACCTCGACCGGCAGAAAGATCCATTTTTTTAATGGCGTAATCATTGTCTTGTGATTTTAGCAACGCTGATTAGAATCAGCGCGAGAGAGAAAGTCGAGCCTAGCATCCTTCTCGATCGCCCGGGGTTTGGCAGATTGACGACTGATCAAGAGTCTCGGATTGGCAGATGTGGATTTCCAATAAAAAAGTAAAGAAGACGCAGACAACATGATCCCCTACGGTCGCCAAGATATCTCGCAAGCAGATATTGACGCAGTAATCTCTGTTCTGCAATCGGACTTCCTTACTCAAGGCCCGATTGTGCCACTGTTTGAGACGACTATAGCTAAATACTGTCGTGCGAAGCATGGCGTTGCAGTCAACAGTGCAACCAGCGCGCTTCACGTTGCGTGCAGGGCGCTTGGCTTGAAGCATGGCGATAGGCTCTGGACCTCCCCTAACAGTTTTGTGGCCAGCGCAAACTGCGGAAGATATTGCGGTGCGACTGTTGATTTTGTTGACATTGACCCGGGCACCTACAACATGAGCGTGGAGTGCCTGAAAAAAAAGCTGGAAAAAGCCGAGAAAGAAGGTGGCTTGCCGAAGATTGTGATTCCCGTTCACTTTGCAGGTCAGCCATGCGAAATGGCGACTATTGGCGCGCTTGCTGAGCAGTATGGATTCAGTGTCATTGAGGATGCATCTCATGCAATCGGTGCAAAGTATCGCGGTGAACCAGTAGGAAATAACAAGTACAGCGACATTACGGTGTTTAGTTTTCACGCTGTAAAGATCATCACGACTGGAGAAGGGGGTCTCGCAACGACTAACGACCCCCATTTGGCCGAGGCGATGCGACAGTTGCGGAGTCACGGTATTACTCGGGACGTGAACTGCATGCACGATCGCTCAGAGGGGTCCTGGTACTACGAACAAATCAGCCTGGGTTTTAATTATCGGATGACGGAGCTGCAGGCAGCATTGGGACTTAGCCAGTTTAGCAGGCTGACAGAGTTCATTAATGTGAGGCACGTAATCGCGGAGAAATATGATGTCGCTCTTTCGTCGATGCCATTAGAACTACCTCAAAGGATAGACGGATGTCGCTCCTCACTTCATCTTTATCCGATCCAAGTCGCACGTCCCGAAAAAAGACGTAGAGTGTTTAATATCTTGCGGGATGCTGGTGTTGGGGTAAACGTACATTACATCCCGATTCATCTTCAGCCAGACTACAAAAAATTCGGGTTTAGGCGGGGCAGCTTCCCTAATGCTGAGCTTTATTACGATCGAGCTATAAGCCTGCCGATATACCCAACACTTGGGAGCATAGAGCAAGACCAGGTTATTTCTGAATTGGGAGTGGCTCTCGAAGCGAATGAGCAACTGGTCGATTAAGGGGCGTTAAAATTATGCCCATGCATGAGGCGTCAGGCGATATTCTTGTAGTACTCAACAATCGAATTAAAACCTCGACGGCGCCTGCACCTATCGGGTTCAGTGTGATGACGTCAAGTCCTAACCGTCTAATGTCGATTAGCTTATCGCGCCACGGTTGCTTGGAACAATCGCTCTTCACACGGGGATGACGTTGCATCTAGTCGGAGGGGCCGATCTGTTTGATGGCTCTAGACCGCGTCGACAAGTCAAAAAGAATCGGAGTGACGATTTCTAAAGTTAAGCCATAGTGAGGAAAAAACATGACCCCGATTCCCTGGACTCGGTTCGCTAGTGTGGACACGCATCACGATGGCGCCGCACTGACCAGCTCTCGCCCTTGCCCAGTCTGCAATGGACTAGAGCATCGCGTGTTGCTAACCCTTTCTGATTTTCAATTTTATTCAGACTCGGACGATTATCCGAAACAGGCAGATGTTAAGACTGTGATTTGTCGTCAATGTTATTGCGTGTTTATGAATCCGTGCTACTCAGCTTTTGGCTCGCAAATTTTATTCGCAGAGGCTGGGAAGAGTTATGGAGCAATGCCAAATCATGTCGAGGCTCAGATCACTTGGCTCCAATCCAAGGGCGCCCTCAAGGGTAAGTCGGTTACCTTGGATGTAGGCTGCTATGAGGGAGATTTCCTCAGGCTGTTACCAACAGATGCCAAAAAGATAGGGGTCGATATCGATCGAGCGGCCGTCGAGAGAGGTCAGAATCGGCAGATAGATCATCAAATCACCTTAGTCGCTGGAGACTTTGCCAATTTCCAGTTAAATGGGGTAGATCCAGACCTGATCACAATGATCCATGTGCTCGAGCACTTACCGGATCCAGTTTCTGTCTTGCGTCATCTTCGTGAACTTTCAAAGGATTCAGTGTACTTATTCATAGAGATACCAATTATCGAAAGGGGTCAAACAAATGATATAAACGGTTTTTTTAGTGTCCAGCACATGACTCACTTCAGCCAGAACACTGTGGCATGGTGTTTAGCCGAGGCGGGATGGGGCATAGTGGATACAGAAAAAGTGGCCTCGTATCGCGCTCTGAGAATATTAGCACTCCCCTCTCGGGACGAAATGGGAGCTACACAGTTTCAACCATGTTCAGGTGATGTAGTAGCTGCGTATGACTCTTTACGCTTCTGGTACGAGTCCTTAATTAGCGTAGAGCTGAAGATAAAAGAGTTTCCAATTAGCTCAAGGATTGTGTTCTGGGGCGCGGGAGCTCACCTGGAGTTTTTGTTCCAAATGACTACAATTTTTACAAAATTTTCCTCATCAACATTCGCCTTGGTCGATGGTGATGCCGCGAAACGAGGTAAAACATGGCGCGGAATCCCCATCCTTGACCCAAACATTTTGGCAGGCATTGACTGGAAGGAGACGGCCGTGGTCGTTTCGAGCTACGGCTTTCAACAGGAAATTTCTGACATGTTGACGACCTTTGGAGCTCCCGACGGGCGAGTGCTGAAGCTTTATGATGAAATCCAGCGATATTAATTTCCGCCTGCGCTCCCGCCCTTACTCTTTCCAAATGGATAGATACAATCGTTGTGCGAGTGATTTGTGAGAAGCGGTCTTAGTAGCGGTCGCCTGGTTTTTTTCGGAGCCGGGGGTGGCGCGGAGCATTTCTGCACCCAGACTGGCGAAAGACCAGATTTTTTTGTGGACAATGATCCCGAGAAATGGGGCGAGAAATTTTTGGGGATACAGATTTTGCCACCTGAACACGTGCTGGCAATGGACGTGGAGCGAATTCTGATCACATCTGGATATGTGGGGAGTATCCTTTCGCAGCTTCAGAAAATGGGCGTGCCGACCGAAAAAGTCGAGATCCCACCGAAGTATTTGCTTGGAAATCCAACGATTTTTTCTCGAGTAGAGAATAGGAAATCTGCAGCCGAGACATTGTTCTCATTAATGACGATCCCGAAATTACCGGCAAGCGTAGTTGCTTTGGGGGGGGCCGCGCTCGGTTTCTGTAGAGAGAGCGATTTCATCTTGTGGGACTGTGACGTCGACCTAATTGCTCCTCTGCAAGGCAGGGATCAGATTGCGACTTATGCAAGGTCAAGAGATTGGCAAATAGTTGAGACCGAGAAGAATATTCTCTGTGAGGTAATCTTAGGCGAAAGCGAGCGTCTTCCAGTCTCGTTTGTTTTTTACGACCTCAATTGCCCAATTTACATTGATACTTTCGACACGTACGAGTGGAAGTGGCCCATAAAAATGTTTACCGAGTGTGAGGTTATTGAGATTCACGGTTTTAAATTAAATGTGCCTGGCGACAGTGAAAATTACTTAAAACAAGTTTATGGTGAGTCCTGGCGGGTACCAAGAAAAGACTTTTCATATTTAGACTACGCTCCTACGTAAAGCAATGGCGAATCGAGAAGTCAGTGATTGATAACCCAGTAATGCTAACAGTCGACGCGCTGATTTGGCATGGAGACCGAGTGCTTTTAGTCAAGAGAGGTCAAGAGCCCCACAAAGGTTCTTTTGCCCTTCCTGGCGGTTTTTTAGAGGCGGGCGAGTCCGCTGAGATTGCTTGTGTTAGAGAACTGCAGGAAGAGACTGGCTTGCGAATATGTGCGAGCGACCTAACTCTGTTTGGCGTGTACTCCGAGGCCAATCGAGACCCCAGAGGCCATACTGTTTCTATCGTCTATTCTACTTCGGTTTCAGATATGGAGAGGTTGCTACCGGGTTCAGATGCGGCATCTGCTGTATGGGTTCAAAACTATGATTGTTTGGATCTGGCGTTTGATCATAAAAAAATATTAGACGATTTCTTCAACAGCAATGGGTAGCTGCGCAGTAGTATTGGCTTCGGGATCTGGTGTGCGTTTTGGTGCTAACTTAGTTCCGAAGCATATGACTCCAATCAGCAATGTCCCTTGCTTTATTTGGACATTGCGCACCATGGTCAGGTCAGGCCTTTTCGCTTCAATTGCCGTGGTCGCGAGAAGCGAGGATCTACCAGCGACTCAAGCGGCCATTGAGGTGTATCTGGGGAACACGTCGTCGGATATTGTTTTGGGAGAAGGAGGTTCCGAGCGCATGGGGTCTTTTGCAAACGGCCTGAGCCAGTTGATGGCGGGACACCCTCCCGGGTGGGAGGGTATCGTTGCGCTGGCAGATGCAAATAGACCTCTTGTTCCAATAGAGCAGCTGGAACAACTAAATGAGAAAGCTCTAGAGTTTGGTTGTGCGTGCCCGGGTCGTTCGGTGGTAAATGGGGTCGCGCGAGTCAGAAAAGGCAGAATAATAGAAGTGCCTAATAAATCCGAATATATCGATTTTGTTACGCCAGAATTTATTAATACCTCGTTGCTTTCAGAACTTCTCGAGACCTCAACCCCGCGTTTTTCCTATCACTCCCTAGTAGAGTATTCGCTCGCTTCCGGTGTCCAGCCATTTGTAGTTGAATCCTCCATTCTGAATACGAAACTTACATATCCAGAAGACATATCAGTCCTTGAAGGCTTAGTGACCGAGCACTATGCGGCGGCGGATTCTAGTGGGGCCAAAGCGTGAAATGACCCCTGCTCAGTCTTCGGTCGTGGAGGGTATTCTTGCCAATTTAAGTAGCTGTTTCTCCTGTATTTCGCAATCAAGCTCAGTGGTTGGTTACGACTCCTGAAAGGCATTCTAGGGTGACTCACAGCACAGTTGCAGTCATTGGGGCTCGACTAAACTCGAGTCGACTTCCCGGAAAGCACCTGCTCGAGCTCGCGGGGCAGCCGTTGATTGCGCGGGTAGTGCAGCGTCTGCGTGCTGTTCCCAATGTGGACCACGTAGTGATAGCGACTACCTCAGATGACTTTAATTTGCCTCTACGTCGTTGGGCGGATACTGAAAATATTGACGTCTATGCTTATGGGGGCGACGTCAATGATCTGATGGGCCGAGTTGACGAAGTGGTTAAGCGTTGCGATCCCGACAATGTGCTTTATGTTTGCGGAGATAGCCCTCTAATCGAGCCGTCAACAATTGCGCGATTAGTCGATGCCCTGCAGTCAACACCAGGTGCCGATGTAGCGGTGCTTAGGCCTCTGCCCGATGGGCGAGAATATATTCATGAGGGATTTAATCTTTATAGTCGATCATTTTGGGATCGCCTTGTAAGCCAATCGATTACGCCCGCTGAACGGGAGCACGTAGGCATTGTTTATTCCAAACTGGGGAAAGTCGTTCCCAATCTGACTGTGTTTTTGGGTGACGATCCAGTTTTTAGTCGTATCAATCATCGCCTATCGGTGGATACTCAGCGCGATTACAAGTTTATGTCGGAAATTTATCGCCGTTGGTTTGACGAGAATAAAGAGGAAACTTTAGTTTCTTTGCGGTGGGTCATCGAGCAGTTGGAATCTTGGCCAGAGCTTCTTAAGATTAATTCTTACGTACGTCAAAAAAAAATAACGGATGTAAGCCCAAGAGTGGTAATTCTCTGCGATGTAAATCAGCAGAGCGGATTAGGCCACCTCATTCGGGCTTCAGTTATGGGGGCAGCGCTACAGGATCATCTTTCGGCAGACGTAAGAATGGTCGTCAGAGGAAAAAAAATCACTCATCGAATCCTTTCGGGTTTAAGGGTCACATGGGTGGATGATTTTTCCCAAACCGCCATACTGGGTGAAGGCGTTGGAGTAGTTATAGCCGATGTGGGCACATGGGATTCCTCCTTAAGAGAGATTTTTTCTACTGCTTCCAACAAGATTTTGAAAATAGGGGTCGATGTCCAGCCTGAATTTGCGAAAGATCTGGACATCGTCTGGATGCCCTGCATCTCAATACCGGACGAACAGATCATTCTGTATGGCAGCAACCTGTATTTCGGACTAGAGTGCTTTCTTCTTCCAAAAGCAACGCTCAGGAGTTTTAGGGAAAAAAAGCAATCTCGGCGTAAGCGAGTTCTTGTGCTTACAGGCGGATCAGACCCGTTGAATCTCTCTCAGAGGCTGCCCGCATTGCTTGAGGATGTGATACCTCGTGGTGTAGAGATTCACTGGGTGCGAGGGCCGTTCGCTCGAGAACCAGAGCTAGGCTCGAAGGCTGACCGTTCTCGTTGGATGGTCTTGAATGCGCCCGATGACCTCCCCGATAGATTTAGTGATTTCGACGCCGCATTATGCGTTTTTGGAGTTTCGTTCTATGAGTGCCTGCAAGCTTGTCTACCCACGGTGTTGTTTGATCCTTTGAAGGTGATAAGCCAAGACGAGTGGAAGATGTTGAGTGTGATGTTGCCAGGCTGCCTTTCTTCAAATGGGGAAGAGGCTGCCGACTTGTTGAAGAATCTTATTGATGTGGAAGCAACGAAACGGGCGATACCAACTGCTGTGGAACTTTCGAAACGTCTAAGCCTTGGACCGATTAATTTTTCTAATGTTGTTGGCGATGCTCTCGCTAATCGTGTTCGATCTTGATAGGATCATCTCGCACGATCCTTCTGTTTAAAACAGGCTGACTTGATGACTTTTCTCAGGGACAGCCTGAGAATGTTTACTTGCCAACATTGTGGGGACCAGCATTGCTAAATTTAGTTAACACCGCAGCAGAAATCAGGCGGCTCTCTCTGCAGGCCATTGATGCTGCGAGATCGGGCCACCCTGGAGGGAGTCTCTCGGTTGCAGACATCTTGGCCGTACTTTATTTCGAAGAATTGCGGGTAGACCCGAAGGAACCCGCTGCTGAGAGCCGAGATAGATTTATCCTCTCAAAAGGCCATGCTTGCCCAGCACTTTACGCGGCTCTCGCCCTCAAAGGCTTTTTCTCAGTGGATGAGTTATTGAAGCTCAGAAAATTAAGCGGCTTTATGGAGGGGCATCCTGATGTGCGAATCCCCGGAGTTGATGCGCCGTCAGGGTCTCTCGGCATGGGGTTGAGTCAAGGACTTGGAATGGCGCTTGGAGCGCGGATCCGAGGGTTGGACTTTCGAACGTATGTCGTTCTTGGAGACGGTGATATGCAGGAGGGAAATACCTGGGAGGCTATAATGGCAGCGGGCGCAAAGAAAGTGGATAGTTTAGTCGCGATTCTGGACTCAAATCGATTGCAGGGCGATGCTCCCGTGAGTCAGCAACTAGATGTGGGGGATTTTTCCAATCGACTTGCAGCGTTTAACTGGAATACCATAAAAATAGATGGCCATGATCTGGATCAAATCCGTAAGGCCTTCGATGTGGCTAGACAGACTAAAAGTAAGCCGACGTTTATTGAGGCGAGCACTATGAAGGGAAAAGGGGTTAGCTTCATGGAGAATGAGCTTTATTGGCATGGGAGCGTTGCGATGAAGGAGGAGGAAATTTCCCAAGCTCTGTCAGAGCTCTCAAACTAATGGCCTCAGAACTTTCGTTTTGGTCGGTTGGAGAGGAAGTATCAGTCCGAGAAGCATTTGGCAGAGTATTGGTCCACCAGGCCCAGGCCAGGACCGACTGGATGCTTCTCGATGCAGATGTGGCCGGTGGTACTGGCGCGAAGCCCCTCGTACAGAACTACCCAGATAGGGTTGTTCAGTTCGGCATTGCGGAGCAGAACATGATGGCTGCTGCTGGTGGAATGGCCGACGTAGGCCTGATTCCGGTCGTCTCCACCTTTGCTGCATTTGGATGCATGCGTGCTCATGAACAATTTCGCACTGCGATCGCTTACCCCTATCGGAACGTTAAGTTATGTTGCTCGCACGTTGGAATGGATGTCGGCCCTGATGGGGCAACCGCTCAAATGCTAGAAGATCTGGCGATCATGAGAGCCATTCCTGGGGTGACCGTGGTGAGTCCTGCAGATGCGAACGAGTTTATGAATGCATTCATCGCGATTTTGGATCGTAAAGGCCCTGTGTATATGAGAATCGGCAGGAGTCCGACCCGAGTGGTGACAGATGGATCCAAGCTGTTTGAAATTGGAAAATCGACATGTCTCAAAGAGGGGAGCGATGTGGCTGTTGTAGCAACTGGCGTTATGACGCCGAGAGCGCTGGATGCTGCTAAGCGGTTGGCGGAGGACGGTGTCTCGGTTCGTGTGATAAACATGTCGTCAATAAAACCGCTTGATCAAGAGGCACTATTGGAAGCGGCCTCGCAGACCACAGGCGTGGTGACTGCGGAGGACCATAGTGTGGTTGGGGGGCTCGGTGGTGCGGTTGCAGAGTTTCTTTCTCAACACTACCCAACAAAAATTAAATGCGTCGGCGTGCACGATAGATTTGGTAAGTCCGGCGAGCACACCGATTTACCGACTGCTTTCGGTATTGATGCGGCGGCGATTGTAAAAGCGTGCCGGGAAATCATCTCAGGATGAGTGATCTAGAACTTGCCGGTCGGGTAGCTGTCATTACAGGAGGGACTCGTGGAATAGGCAGGGCCATTGCGGAATCTTTTCTACGAGAGGGGGCCCACCTATTCCTTACCTATGCTGGAGATGAGGATGCTGCTCAGGAAACTCGGCGAAGGCTTGGCCTAGCGGAAGATGCTGTTGCCAAAGTTGATGTAAGAGATCGGGATCAACTGAGGACCTTATTTAGCTCCATCGAAGCCAAGCATGGTCGTATTGATGTGCTAGTCAATAATGCAGGAATAAATAAACCCTCCGATTTCGACAAAATCACTGATGTCGACTGGGATGAGATTTTGTCAGTTAATCTGAAGGGCCCATTCATAGTCACGCAAGAAGCGCTTCATCTGCTCAGAAAGTCTGACGCCGGCAGCATAATTCAGATTGGGTCTGTCTCAGGGCAATATGGAGGACCAAGAACTGCACACTACGCGGCCTCGAAGGCCGGACTGATCTCTTTGTCTCAGGTAGTGGCTAGGTTTCTCGCCGGTGAGAATATCCGCAGCAATACGATTGCGGCAGGCCTCATAGAGTCTGAAATGGCAACTGGAGCACTCAGTAATCCAAGTGTTCAGGCTGCGGCGCAGAATGTGCTGCTCCGGCGATTCGGCAGACCGGCAGAGGTAGCCGAGGTGGCTGTGTTTCTCGCCAGTAATAGATCAAGCTATATAACCGGGCAGACAATCAATGCAAACGGCGGACTGTACTTCTGAAGAAAACGCTACTGGTAATTGGTGCAGGAGTCGAGGCGCGATCTGGCATTGAAACAGCCATGTCGATAGGACTCCATGTTTTAGCAAGTGATGGCAATCCGCAAGCGCCTAGTCTGCTGGTCGCGGATGATCAACTGTTAGCGAGCACCTATGACGTTGAAGCGACAATCTCCGCGGCACGCACCTATCACGAGCAGGTTCGACCGCTTGACGGGGTGATGTGCATCGCTTCTGATGTGCCGCTGACCGTGGCAAGCGTAGCGGCGTCGTTGGGGTTGCCGGGCATCTCGATCGAATCCGCGCGGTTGGCGACGGACAAGCTCGCAATGAAAGAGCGTTTTGCGGTGGATGGCGTGCCGATTCCTTGGTTTAGCCCGGTCAATTCAGCCGCGCATTTACATGAGCTGGTGGAGATGCATAGCCTGCCGCTGGTGATCAAGCCCGTTGATAGTCGTGGCTCGCGCGGGGTGTTGCGGCTGACGCCGGAGGTAGATCTTGATTGGGCCTATGCCGTGGCGCGGGGCCATTCACCCACCGGGCGCGTGATGCTAGAACGCTTCCTGCCTGGCCCACAGGTGAGTACGGAATCCCTCGTCATCGAAGGCAAGGCTTACACGCCAGGCTTCGCAGACCGCAATTACGAATATTTGAACCGCTTTGCTCCGCACATCATCGAGAATGGTGGCCAGCTACCGAGCCACCTGGATGTGGCCACTCAGCAGGCGGTGCGCAACCTGGTGCAGCAGGCGGCGGTGAGCATGGGCATCCGCAACGGCGTGGTTAAGGGCGATATAGTGGTCACCGACGGCCAGCCGTATGTCATCGAGCTTGCGACCCGACTAAGCGGGGGTTACTTTTGTACGCATGAAATACCTCTGAATACAGGAGTCGATCTTGTAGGGGCCGCTATCCGGCA
>Ga0181593_10004912_pt1 | contig 12131 bp, 8 predicted proteins | sample 071ome_19_FD_133756 | JGI IMG/M metagenome (GOLD analysis project Ga0181593, IMG submission 133756) | Coastal salt marsh microbial communities from the Groves Creek Marsh, Skidaway Island, Georgia - 071413AT metaG (megahit assembly) | ecosystem: Environmental > Aquatic > Marine > Intertidal zone...
GTCCCAAGCTAAACTATAACCTTCCTTTAGGGCATGATCAACCAAAGCAACCAGCTGGTCGAGCTCTATGTTCTTAAACGAACCGTTAGAATAATTATCTGGAATCTCGAGTATAAACTCTTCACCAAATGGGTGATGTGTAAAGGATGTATAGCTTACGTAGTTATCTGCACTAAACTTGAGATCGTTTTTTAGTTTGGTTGCATCCAATGGGCTGGGCAATGCTCCCATATACGCATCCAAAATTCCGCCAAAAGCCGTCATCCATTTATCGCTAACCGTTTTCTGCTTTTTTACTCCATCTAAAAAACCCTTCATTGCCGCTTCCATCTCGCTGTGGTTATGAATAGAGTCTCCGCCAGTAAGCCCTGCATAATCTGACTCCAACACCAAACCTTTCTGATCGGCCATACGGATTAAATCATGTGCTAATGCGCCTTGGCTAAAATTTGTAGCACCTTGCCTCAGTATGTAGTTTCTTGCTTTGTCGAGGTATATATTTCTTACGATAAACATCTCAGAAATATCCACCTCATGCTTGCCCATGCGCATCAACTCAGACTCAAGAAATGAAGCGGTAGAAAAACTCCAACAAGTTCCTGTGATATCTTGGCTTTTAACGGTTGAGCAGTCGACACGTTGGGCATCCTTGAATTCATATTGGGCAAATACAGATATCGAACTAAATACAAATGCAGCAACAATAACAAGGCGAGAATGAAGAATCATAATTGAGACTATTTAAATAATCGGAGGATGTCGTTTCCATTGGCGAAGACCAGCAACCCTAGCAGTAAAATCATTCCTACCGTTTGGGTGTATTCCATGAATTTATCTCCGGGTTTTCTACCCGAAATGATCTCGTAGAGTAAAAACAAGACATGACCACCGTCAAGCGCTGGAATCGGAAGAATATTCATAAAAGCCAAAATCAGTGATAAAAAGGCAGTCATCAGCCAGAACGAATGCCAATCCCAAGTGGGGGCAAACATGCTACCCAAAGCTCCAAACCCACCGATTTGTGAGGCGCCTTCTTTGGTAAACACCAATTTCATGCTCTTTATATATCCGCCAAGCTTATCACCTGTAAGTCGAACACCAGCCGGGATAGATTCAAAGAATCCATATTCATAAACTTCCGTTTCTAGAAAATCAAACATGGATTTCAACTGAAATCCAATCTTTCCGCTCTCGCTGACTTGTGCTTCGAGCATCATTGTCTGGCCGTCTCGCTCTATTTCTATTGCCACTTTTTCACCTTTATGGGCTTGAACTGCCTCTATGCCAGAAACCAAATCTGGCGTAGGCGTGCCCGCCACAGAAAGGATTATATCATCTGGAAGCATTCCCGCTTCCTCGGCATTTCCGCCAGCCAAAACATCAGATACGGCAAAGGGATAGATGGGAGTGAATAGCTTGCGCGCTCCTTTGTCCATCAACTCAAGGTTCACATCTTTAGGTAAATCAATTACCATTTCTTCACCGTCTCGCTCAATGGTGATGGATCGTGCGTCATTTACCAACAGCTCAATTCCGATTTCTGAGAAGTATTTCACAGAACCATCTCCAACGGAAACTATTTTATCCCCATTCTGAAACCCATAATCCACGAGCGCGCTATCTACATGCACGCCATATTTCATATTGGCAATTGGGAGCCGTTCTTCACCCCATGCAAACAGAACCATGCTGTATATCAAGAAGCCTAAGATCAAATTGACCACAACACCACCGACCATAATGATCAGACGCTGCCAAGCTGGTTTACTTCTAAATTCCCAAGGTTTTGGTTCTTCCTTGAGCGCTTCTGTATCCATACTCTCATCGACCATGCCATCAATTTGGACATAACCGCCCATGGGGAACCAACCAATTCCATATTCCGTTTCGCCCTTCTTTATCTTAAATAAGGAGAAATTGAGCACGTTGGGCAATGGAAATAAGAAGTCAAAAAAGAGGTAAAACTTCTTCACTCGAGTACCGAAGAGTCGAGCGGGAATAAAGTGCCCCAACTCGTGCAGGGTAACCAATATCGATAAGCTCAGGAGCAGCTGCCCCGCCTTAATCCAAAATTCTGTCATATTGTATCTATAATCTCACGAGCTAAGGCGCGTGCCTCGCTATCCGTATCTAAGTATTCAACCAACGTAGGATGAGAAAGTTGTGTGCAACGTTCCATCGTTTTTGCATTGATTAAGTGTATGTCTAAAAACTTGATTTGATCTTTCAAAAAAGCATCTACCGCAATTTCATTTGCCGCGTTTAATATGCATGGCATGTTTCCCCCTGTCTTCATGGCTTCAAATGCTAGAGCGAGGTTACCAAAGGTTTCCATATCTGGCTGCTCAAATGTGAGGGACGGGTAATCGATAAAGTTAAACCTTGGAAAATCGCTTGATAAGCGGTCAGGATATCCAAGCGCATATTGAATGGGAAGTTTCATATCCGGCAATCCCATTTGGGCTTTCATACTACCATCAGTAAATTGCACGATGCTGTGAATAATGCTTTGTGGATGCACAATCACATCAATCTGTTCTGGCTTGAGGTTGAATAGCCACTTGGCCTCAATAACCTCTAAACCCTTATTCATCATGGAAGCCGAGTCAATGGTGATTTTGGCACCCATATCCCAATTAGGGTGTTTCAAGGCTTGAGCCTTTGTTGCTCCGAGTAAATCTTCTCGCCTCTTTCCTCTAAATGGCCCACCTGAAGCTGTTAAATAGATTTTCTCAATCGGATTATGAAACTCCCCCGCCAAACATTGAAAAATGGCACTATGCTCTGAATCTACAGGATATATGTTGACTCCTTTTTCGGCAGCTGCTTTGGTAACCAATTCACCAGCTACCACCAAGGTTTCCTTATTAGCAAGGGCTATCTGCTTACCCGCTTCTATAGCCTTTAAGGTTGGTTTCAAACCGGCAAAACCCACCATTGCTGTGAGCACAATATCCACCCCTGACATCTGAACCACCTGTTCTAAGGCTTCTGCCCTGCAATATGTCTTAATATCCAACGGCCACAGCTCATCCTTTACCTGTGTGTATTTGCTTTCATCAGCAATCACCACAGCATTTGGCTTGAATTTTTTAGATTGTTCGATGAGGAGGTCAGCATTGCCTCCGGCAGTAAGGACTTCCACCCTAAATCTATCGGGATTGGCTTCGATTACCTCGAGCGCCTGAGTTCCGATGGATCCAGTTGATCCACAAATTGCTATTCCTCTGCGATTATCCTCTTCCATTTTTTAAAGGCGCGCAAAGATGGGGCTTAGGTTTGGATTGCCACGGTCAACGCAATCAATTTTCGTTAAACCCATCAAGCAACGCGATTGAACAATTTTGTGTCTCTTTGAATGTGTTTCGAATCCCAGCGCTTATTCTCCTTTCTGTTTTACTCGCATTGGCCATATCTGCGTGCGATGAATGTAGATCGGTAAAATGTGCCAATGGTGGTGTATGCATCAATGGAGACTGCGTTTGTGAAGATGGTATCGCTCGACCATTCTGCACTTTAGATACTTGCTTGGAAGCATCATCTTGCGTGAATGGAAATTGTGAATATGGGTTCTGTGTTTGTGACAATGATTGGAGTGGAGAAGCTTGTGATGTAAGAATATATAAAAACCACGCTGGCGGCTATTTCGGAGGGTATTCATGCAACAACACATACATAAGCACAGCTACATTAGAACTATCCGAAGTGAATCAACGCGATTCGTTTGAGTTTTTCGAAACTGACTTGAACTATCGCTACTTCGCAATATTTGTAACAATCGACAGCTTTTACGTTCCGCTTCAGCTTGTTCGAAATGCCCAGCCCTTTGTTTATCTCAGTGGAAATGGATCCATCAGAGAAGACGAAATAAACTATGACGTGTTTTACGAAACGCTCTACACCACGCATACTGAATATACCAGCTGCGCTTTCGAAGGACTGAAGCGCTAGTTTACCCTTTTCAGTTGATAACTATGCTCACCTCTAAACGGTTGATCTCTGGCCTCAAGTGAGACAATCATGGAGCTATCAGATTCCTGTAGATAGAAGATTCTTGAAGGAAAACCGTTTTCTTTATTTTCAAAAAGCCAGCGATTGGTTGAATCTGTTACTCCCGAGTAAAGCACCAAACCTTGAATCGGAATTGATACAATGTATGCTGGAATTCCATCAATTTCTTGAAGAATGATTTTCTCAGAAAAAATGGTATCCCCTCCTTCTATTTCAAAACCCTCACCTTCAAATCGAGTTTTGTTCCAACGCCACTGCTCAGTGAGGACAACCGATCCGTTCTGACCCAGCCATTTTCCTGACAGCCACCGAAATTGATCTCGAAATTCTTGATTTTTTTCACCCATCTGGCATGATGAAACCAAGGTAGAAATCGCTAATAAAAAGACGAACCTTATGCGGTTTTGCATGATTCAAAACTAAGATATGCGTTGAAAAGGCAGCACCATATAAGCTCACACTTATTTGGAAGTGTAATGGGTACATTTGCCTCGCGATATGAATCCTTATAAAACTGTAGCTTTTCATACCCTTGGCTGTAAGCTAAACTTCAGTGAATCGAGCACCATTGCCCGATTGTTCGAACAAGGCGGCTATGCGACAGTGGGCTTTGATGAACGACCAGAGATTTTTGTAATTAATACGTGTTCTGTTACAGAGAATGCAGACAAAAAGTGTCGAAATCTGGTACGTAGAGCAAGAAGCAAAAACCCAGAAGCATTTATTGCAGTGATTGGGTGCTATGCCCAATTAAAGCCGAAGGAAATTGCGGAAATCCCGGGGGTGAACGTGGTGCTTGGGGCCAATGAAAAGTTTAATATTTTAAAACATCTTGAACATGAGCGCTCTGAGGATGGAATTGCCCACATCGAAAATGGACACATCAAAGAAGTGCGCGATTTCATTCCCTCCTACTCCGCCAATGACCGTACCCGTACATTTCTGAAGATACAAGATGGCTGCGATTATTTCTGCTCGTTTTGCACCATTCCTCTGGCACGCGGCCGAAGCAGAAATCAGAGCATCGAAGAAACGGTGAAGGTTGCCAAAGAAGTTGCCGCTCAATCGGTAAAAGAAGTGGTACTCACTGGGGTGAATATTGGCGACTTTGGCCAAGGTGGTGATGAAGACTTTTTGAAGCTTATCAAAGCGCTTGATCAAATTGACGGAATTGACCGATTTCGCATTTCGAGTATAGAGCCCAACCTCCTGTCCAACGAAATCATTTCGTTTGTGGCAACCAGCCAAAAATTTGTTCCACATTTGCATATACCAATGCAGTCGGGATCGGATGCCATGCTCAAGAGTATGCGCAGGCGTTATGATGTAGCCCTCTATCGCAATCGGATAAGTCACATACGTTCGGTTATGCCCGATGCTTGTATCGGTGCCGATGTAATTGTAGGTTACCCTGGAGAAACGGATGCTGAATTCAACAAAACGGTCGAATTCATCAAAGAACTTGACATTAACTATCTGCATGTTTTTACCTACAGCGAACGCGCAAACACCACTGCTTTGCGAGTAGAAGACGTGATTCCAGTTACTATCCGACAAGAACGAAACAAAATACTAACGCAAATTAGCCACAAGAAAAAGCGTGCATTTTACGAAAGCCAGGTTGGCAGCAGCCATTCGGTACTCTGGGAAGCTTCGGAAAACGATGGCATGATGCAGGGCTTTACAGAGAACTACATCAAAGTGCAACGCCCTATGGATGAAGCGAAAATCAACACAGTAGAGATGGTAACGCTTGTGGACATTGGCCGCAATGGTGCTATCAATATTGGCGTGGACTCGGATATGATGGTGGTATCCTAATCACTGCAGATAATAACCAATCGGTGTTTATCACTTAATCTTTAGTAAAAATTAGAAGACCAAATTGGTCTAGATTTGCTTTGTGACCTCAAACGATCGCCTTATCATCTTTGCTCGAAAAGCCGAGAAAAGTCAGCTTAAAAAGAAGCTCGTAGATGATATTGGAACCGAGCAAGCGTTGGTAGTTCATCATAAGTTACAGCTCTACACCAAAGAAATCACCCGAGTTTTAAATTGTGAAAAGGCCGTGTATTATGCAGATCAAATAGACCACAATGATTTGTGGGACAACATGATTTACGATAAGGGACTACAACAAGGCGATGATCGAGGAAGCAGAATGTATGATGCGTTTACAAGAGCTTTCGCTGATGGAAAACAACGAGTGATTATTATCGGCACCGACTGTATTGATTTAGAATCACACATGATCAAAGAAGCCTTTGCGGTGCTCGAAAGCAATGATGTAGTATTGGGGCCTGCGCGCGATGGTGGATATTATTTATTAGGAATGAAGAAATTTCTTCCCACGCTGCTCACAGATAAAAACTGGGATTCTGAGGACTTGCTAATGGACACCATTCTCGATCTAAAGCAACTCAACGCTAAATATTATTTGCTCAAAACTCTTAATGACATTAATTCAGCAGACGATCTCGATCGGTTAGCAAAGTTTCAAGAACGATCTGAAGATTGGTTTTAAGGCAAGAGTTGATGTAATCTATGTGTGGAATTACTGGCATCGTTAGCAAAGGAAAAGGAACTCAGCAAAAGTTCTCTTTGATTTCGCAATCAAGCCAAAAGCTAGCGCATAGAGGCCCAGACAACATGGCTCATTTTATAGAGGCGCCTGTGGCCTTTGGTCATACTCGATTGAGCATCATTGATCTCAACGAACGTTCAAATCAGCCCATGCATAGCCTATCAGGCCGGTACAGCATTGTATTCAATGGTGAAATTTACAACTACCAAGCCTTGAAGCACGATTGTGAAAAAGCAGGTATTCAGTTGGTTACGGAGAGTGATACGGAAGTTTTGTTGACTCTATATTCCATTTATGGCAAGCAATGCCTTGACAAACTCAATGGGTTCTTTGCATTTGCAATTTATGATCGTGAGCTGGAAGAAGTTTTTGTGGCGAGAGACCGGCTGGGTATAAAACCATTGGTCTATTACATGGATGACACGGATTTTGCTTTTGCCTCAGAGTTAAAGGCACTATATGCCTTCGGATTTGAAAAGGAGTTAGACAAGGTTTCAGTATTTACTTATTTCAAATTGAATTACATACCCGCTCCGGCTACAATCCTCAAAAACTTCTATAAGCTTGAACCGGGCTATCACTTGACCATTACTTGGAATAAGGAAAAGGTGCACGTAGAGAAAAACCAGTGGTATCAGATTCCGCTTAATGAAGAAGAGGCAAAAAAGCTCACAGCACATGATTATAGCCAATCGCAGAAAGTGCTCAAGCGTTTTGTGCGCGAATCAGTGCGAAAGCGTTTGATAGCAGATGTGCCTGTGGGCACATTTCTAAGTGGAGGCATTGACTCAAGCATCATAGCCACCATAGCTAAAGAAGAGAAAGAGGATATTGAAGCATTCACAATCGGATTCCCTGAGTATGATCACTTTGACGAAACCTCGGCAGCAAGGGTTGTGGCGAAGAAAGCAGGATTAACACATCATGAAATTCCAGTTCGACAAAAAGACCTATACGAATCTGCACGCCAAGTTTTAAATCATTTGGATGAACCATTTGGAGACAGTTCAATGGTCAATGTAAATCTGTTATCAAAGCATGTGCGCACACATGTAAAAGTAGCTTTGAGTGGCGATGGCGGTGACGAGCTTTTTGGCGGATACAACAAACATTCAGCTGAGTTTCGAGTACGTTATCCTGCCTTTAAAGAACATATGGTCGGCAATCTGGGACCGTTTTGGGGCATATTGCCCAACTCTAGAAGCGGAAAACTATCCAACTTGGTTCGTCAATTGAACAGGTTTTCAGACGGATTTAAACTTGGTCCCAAGGATAGATACTGGCGCTGGGCAGGAATCATGAATGAAGAGCAAGCCAACTACCTGATGAAAGAGGCAATGCTACCACGGGAGCAGCGCCTTTCAGATGACGGGCACAATTACAAGAAGCGAAAAGATTTTTTGTTGAGGTTCATCACTAAAAACGGAACGCTTAACGAAACACTGCTGACGGATGCACAAATGGTGCTTGCGAATGATATGCTCTTTAAAGTGGGTCAAGGCAGTATGATACATAATCTTGAGGTACGCACTCCCCTGCTCGATCACCTCATTGTGCAATACGCATTCAAGCTTCCGGTGATGTTCAAACTAAATCACACCAGCAAGAAGAAGATATTAACCGATGCATTCAGTGATAAATTACCAAATGAAATACTCAATAATCCAAAGAAAGGATTTGAAGTACCACTGCTCGAATGGTTTAGAGGTGAGTTAAAAGAGGATTTCAAGGCTGCAATTTCTGATCTAGATTTGATCGAACATCAAGGCGTGTTTAATCCAAAATCTTTGGAGGAAATTGAGCGAAAGCTTTACTCCAATAATCCTGGTGATAGTGCCACATGGGCTTGGGCCTACCTTGTTTTTCAGTCATGGTATAAAAACCACATGATTTAAATGGCCAAGGAAAAAATCAGAGTCTTACGCATCATCAACCGGTTCAACTTAGGTGGACCAACGTATAATGCTGCGTATCTCACTAAATACCTTGGTGAAGGTTTTGAAACTCTTCTTGTAGGAGGATCCAAAGATGAGCATGAAGCGAGTTCCCAATACATATTAGAAAACCTTGAGATTAAGCCTCGAGTGATTTCGTCTATGATGAGATACATAGGTACTGGAGATTGGACAGCTTACCAAGAGCTTGTTAGGATCATAGATGAATACAAACCTCATGTGGTGCACACCCATGCCTCCAAGGCAGGAACCCTCGGGCGACTCGCGGCAATTCGTAAAAATGTGCCTGTGATCGTACATACATTTCATGGACATGTTTTTCACTCATACTTCGGAAGTTTAAAAACCAATTTCTATAAGGCCATCGAGCGCTATTTGGCCAAGCGATCAACGGCCATCATTGCCATAAGCAATCAACAAAAGCATGAGTTAAGCATCGAACATGGAATCTGTAAACCTGATAAAATCAAGGTAATTCCATTGGGCTTTGATTTATCGAGATTCAGAGAAAGAAGAGCCGAGAAGAGGGTGGATTTCAGGGCGAAATATGGACTACATGAAAACGAAATTGCCGTAGGTATTGTAGGTCGGCTTGTTCCAATAAAAAATCACGAGTTTTTTCTGAAGTTTGCACAAACAGCTTTCCAAAAGAATAGCAAACTCCGATTTTTTATTGTTGGTGATGGTGAGTCGAGAGATCATTTGGAAGCCTACGCCTCAGGACTAGGATTGACATTTACACAGAATGAAGCACCGAATGAAAAATCCCCCTTGTGCTTCACCTCATGGATTAAAGAGGTAGATTGGGTGTACGCAGGTTGCGATATTGTGTGCCTCACCTCTCTGAATGAAGGTACTCCCGTGAGCTTAATCGAAGCTCAAAGCGCTGGCAAACCCATCGTGTCAACACAAGTTGGTGGCATTCACGACATCGTATATGTAAATAGGTCAGCCTACCTCACCACCACGGATGATACGGATCAATTTACCGAGTATGTGCTTCAACTGGCTGAGGATGAAATGCTCAGAAAGGATTTTGGCCAGAGTGGAGAAAACTGCGTAGCTCAGCGATTTGATTATGCGCGTCTATGTGCTGATGTTGCCGCTTTGTATGAGAAACTTTTAGAAGAAAAAAACGAAACTTAAATCAAAAATCAATTTACTTTGTATTTCAAAGTGCTTTCCAAATAATATGAAAAGAAGACTTGTTATCTTATTCGGTTTTATCATTGCCATCTCTATATCGAGCTGCAAGCTGTTTAATCCGAGCGTGATGCTGAAGCCAAAAAGGAACTATACCTATGCTGAGGCTAGTGATACATTGCCACGTGAATACATTCTACAAAAAGGGGACATTGTCACTTTCCGGCTATTTTCTAATAAGGGATTCAAAATCATTGATTTGAGTACGATGGAAGATGGAGGAATTGGCGGTAATAATCAATTGAATCGGCAAAACCAACTTCAATATCTTATTGAATCTGATAGTTCAGTAAACCTTCCAATAATCGGTCGAACGAAGATTGTTGGCTTCAATTTAAAAGAAGCAGAGCTCTTTTTAGAAGACAGGTTTGCCAACTACTATAACGATCCATTTATAAGAATTGAAGTCTTAAATCGCAGGGTCATTGTCTTCCCAGGCAATGGAGGTGCTGCAAATGTGGTCCCCATTAGCAACGAATATCTAACAATAGTTGAAGCATTAGCACTTGCAGGTGGCATCTCTGACGGAGGTAAAGCGCATAGGGTTCGTGTGTTTAGAGGCAACTTAAAAGACCCCTTAATCTATGATATTGATCTGTCAAGTCCAGAAGGCCTTGCAGAAGCGAATATGATTTTCATACGATCAATGGATATCATTTATGTTGAGCCAAGCTACTTTGTCGCAAGAAAGCTTCTCACCACCACAGGTCAACTTTTAGCACTGATTACCAATTCGATAGCCACATATATTGTGGTAACCAATTTCACCAATCTCTAGTCTTTTAGTTGGACCAAGCTAAAGATATACAAGAAGAAGCAAGCTCTGGTTTCAATTTAGACATGGGCCTGCTCATTATGCTGACGGTAAAATCGTTGGTATGGTCTGCCTTGATATTTGGACTAGCCATTGTTACGGCCTATACCTATATATATTATACTCAACCTATATATGAGGCGAATTCGGTAATCCAACTCATTAACGACAACCAAGCCAACCGAGTGCTTAATGTTGAAAACATCTATGAGGAAGACAACCTTTCTAAAGACTTAGAGGTACTGCGATCGCCAGAGTTTTTAAAATTAGTTGTACAATCCTTAGATCATGACATTAGTTATTTCAGTGAAGGAGAAGTGCTTACAAATGAAAAGTATTTAAACAGCGCCTACACCATCTTTTACGAGGTAGTTGATCCAATAGTCTACAATCGGAAAATCTATTTTTCTGTAGAAAGTGAGAGCGCAGGAAAGCTTTCACTTTACCTTAATGGCCAACCTAAATCATTTGATTTTAATATCGGTGACACCGTTGATATCGATATCGCCAAAATCGTTGTTACTGGTCGAAACGAATCGAAATCGTTGGATTTATCGGCCTTTGCCACAGATGATAAGCACTATTTCACCATTAACTCAACATCAAGACAGGTTCAAGAATTGGCATTTCAGTATCAGGTAGTTATACTTAATGCATCCGCCAATACTATACGCATCAATGTGAAAAATGCAAATCCTACGAAGGCTAGCGCTCTTTGCGCAGCTGTGGCCGAAACATACATCATGTACGATCAGGAGCGGCAGGCAGAAAGTGCTAATAGTGTTATTGAGTTTATTGATGATCAGATTGATGAGGTTTTTGTGAATTTAAAATCAAGCGAAGACTTAATATCAGAGTTTAAGCAAGAATCTCGCTTGGAGCAAAAACAAGAAATTGCTGGATCGTATATCAACAGGATGAGCACGCTTGAAAAGCAACAAGCGGAAATTCGAATTCAAATCGAATTACTTGAAGAACTCACCTTTGGTATAAACAACGAAAATACCGACCTTGATATATATGGGCTCATCCCAATGCTGACGGGTACCGAGTTCGAAACCAGTGTGCGTAACCAAATAGAAGAATTGGAACGATTGGTGATGCTGAGGAATCGAAGGCTAGGTTCGGCAACAAAGTCAAACCCCACTATGGTCATCTATGAAGAACAGATTGAATTACAAAAGAATCTGATCTTGAAAAGCATTGATGTGTTACACGAAAGACTCATTTCGCAATCCAACTCGATTGAACAAAAAATCAGGGAAATTGAGAACAACTTCATGGATTTACCCACCCGTGAAATTGAATATGCACGCTTGGAGCGTGTTTTCAATTCGCACGAAAAGTATTACACATTACTGCTAGAGAAGAAGACAGAGTTTAGAATCTCCAAAGCAGGTTTGGTTCCAGATAACAGAATTCTAAAACGGGCACAAACACCGGTACTTCCCATTAGTCCGAGTAAACAATCAGCTTATCTATCTGCAATTATTTTCGGGATCCTCATGACCATACTGCTAATCGCAGTACGTTACATTTTGAATAACGATATAAGTGTTGATCA
>Ga0181593_10004914_pt1 | contig 12130 bp, 12 predicted proteins | sample 071ome_19_FD_133756 | JGI IMG/M metagenome (GOLD analysis project Ga0181593, IMG submission 133756) | Coastal salt marsh microbial communities from the Groves Creek Marsh, Skidaway Island, Georgia - 071413AT metaG (megahit assembly) | ecosystem: Environmental > Aquatic > Marine > Intertidal...
CCGCGCTCAACCCCACCAGCCAGGGCGCGGAACTGTGGCGCGGGGAGCCGCTGGTCGTGTGGAAACTGGTGATGACCTTCTGCGTGCCGTTCCTCGTCGCCAGCTATGGCGCCCTATCGGCCCTGCGATCAGGCTGAGCCCCGCGTTAACGGTGAAGAGGCGCTGTTCCAGTCCCCATGGTGAGAGGGGAACGCGGCAATGGCAGGAGCTTTGGCAGGAAAGGTCGCGCTGGTAACCGGCGCATCCTCGGGCATCGGACAAGGCATTGCCCTGGCGCTCGCCGGAGCGGGCGCGAACGTGGCGCTGGCGGCGCGGCGGGTCGATCGGCTTGAGGCTCTGGCCGAGAAGATCGAGGCGGAAGGCGGCAAGGCGCTTGCGCTGCCCGGCGACATGACCGTGGAAGCAGAAGCTGCGCAAGCCGTTGCCGACACGGTGGCACGGCTCGGCAAGATCGACATTCTCATCAACTCAGCGGGCGTCATTCAGGCGGGTGGCATCGAAAACGCCGATCTCGACGAATACCGCCGCGTGTTCGACATCAACCTGTTCGCCACGCTCTATTGCTGTCAGGCGGCGGTGCCGCACATGCTGGCCCAGGGCGAGGGTGACGTAATCAACATCAGCTCGCTTGCCGCGCGGAAGGGCGGCCGTGCGACCAATGCCTACGCCGCGAGCAAGAGCGCGCTCAACGCCTTGACCGATGCGATGCGCCAGGAACTGGGTGAGCGGAACATCCGCGTCTCGATCCTGATGCCGGGCGCGACGCGTAGCGAGGTCGCCGAGGGCATTTCCAATCCCGCCTTCCGCGAGGCGATCCGCGCCCATGTCGGCAAGGAGGAAGCGATGCAGCCCGAGGAAGTCGCCGCAGCCGTGGTGTTCATGCTCAGCTTGCCGCGGCGCACGAACATCTCGGAAATTTCCATGCGCCCGACGATCGATGTGATGGGCTAATTCGGCGGGGAGGGACGGAAATGGCAGGCAGGCTTCAGGACAAGGTCGCAGTCATCACCGGCGCCGGATCGGGCATGGGCAAGGCCATGGCCGAACTGTTTGCGGCGGAAGGCGCAAAGCTGGTGCTTGGCGATGTCAGTGGCGAGCAGGACGCGGTCACCGAGGCCATCGGAGAGGCCGCCTTGGCAGTGCACTGCGACGTCTCGAACGAAGACCAGATCAAGGCGTTGATCGCCACGGCGACCGAGCGCTTCGGGCGGCTCGACGTGCTGTGCAACAACGCCGGGTTCGGCGGCGGTACCGCACCTCTGCACGAACAGAGCGCCGAACACTGGGACCGGGTCCACGCCACCAATATCAGGGGCGTGTTCCTTGGCATGAAATACGGGATCGCGGCCATGCTGGAAGGCGGCGGCGGCGTGGTGGTCAACACCGGCTCGGCCTCTGCCGTGGTCGGCTGGAAGCACCATGGCGTCTATGCCAGCGCCAAGGCCGGCGTGCATCACATGACCAAGGTGGCCGCGCTCGATTATTCGGACCGCAATATCCGGGTCAACGCGATCGCGCCGGGCACGATGTGGACCGGACTGGTCCCCGCCTCGAAAGACCACGACGAACCGCCCGAGGGCTACCCGGTGCTGGCGGGGATTCCGATGGGCCGCTGGGGCAACGCCATGGATGTCGCCAAGGCCGCGCTGTTCCTCGCCAGCGACGACGCGGCCTATATCACCGGCGTCGTGCTGCCGGTCGACGGTGGCTATTCGATCGGCTTTTCGGGCATGGGCGCGGAACGGCCGGGAGTGATCGGCTAGGGTTCCAGCGCAGCCGATGGGATGGGCTCAACCATAGGCAAGGCAGCACGCTCGCGCCGGGGCCGCATACCAATTGCGACAAAATTGGTCTTGTCCTGCTCGCTGCTCGGCCAATAGAACCCGTCCTTGCGGCAGTTGCACGCCGCGGAGTGCCGCAACATTCCAACAAGGATACGGCAAGGCTGATCTTCGATTACGGCGGTTGGCCCAAGAGGATGGAGCGTGAGGGCGTTGGAAGATGGAAAGGGACCGGATTCGGTCGGGAGCTCACGCGCTGGCATAAATCCTCGGGGTGACGAGCACCTGTCGTTCGCCGCCCTGCTGGCTTACGGACTACCCACCACAGGGGCATCATTCATTGCCTTCCTGCTGATTCTCTACATTTTCAAGTATGCGACGGACGTCCTGCTGATAGCGCCGGCGGTCATGGGATTCCTCTTCGCGCTCGCGCGAATTTGGGACGCCATTTCGGACCTGCTGGTTGGCTACCTGTCGGACCGGACCAAGACGCGGTTTGGCCGTAGACGGCCCTGGCTGTTCGCGTCTGTCCTCCCGTTCGCGCTGGTCCCGGTCTTGTTGTGGAGTCCCCCCGCCTTCCTTGAAGGTTTCTGGCTCATCGTCTGGATCGCCATAGCCCTGCTCGCCTACGAAACGGTGCTCACCATCTTCTTCGTGCCGCATCTCGCATTGGGCGGCGAACTGAGCATGGACCCGCACGAGCGAACGAGGGTGTTTGCCTTTCGCCAGGTTCCGTGGAGCCTGGGCTTCTTTGCCTGCGTAGGCGCGGTCTACTTGCTGCAAACCGCCGAGGACGAACGCGCCATGGCTTTCCTTGTCTCGGGGGTGGGCGGGCTTGTCGCGGCGGCGCTCATCTTCTTCGCGACATTGCGGCTGAGGGAGCACGCTTCGCATATCGGCAAAGGTGCAAGTTCACCCATAAAGGCATTCACCGACGTGATGCAGAACCCGCCGGCCCGGATGTTGCTTGTCGTCTATCTGATCGAGTTTCTCGGCATGGCCACGCTCGGCATCGTGGCGCCCTATTTCCTGCAATATGTGATCAAGGCGGAAACAGCCTATTCCCTGATGTTGCTGTTCAACTTCGTGCCCTCGATTTTGATGATCCCGGTCGCCGTGTTGCTCGCCCGGCGATTCGGTAAGAAGCCGGTGTGGGGCGCGTCGATGGTCATCGCCGGCGTATCCTACGGCGCGAATTTCTTCGCGGGCGAAGGCGATCTCGCATGGGTCCTGTTCTGGGTGATGGGCACGGGCATTGCCCTGGGTGTCAGCCAGGTCCTTGGTCCTTCGCTCCAAGCCGATATCGTCGACTACGACGAGCATCGGACGGGCGAGCGCAAGGAGGGTGCCTATTTCGCGCTGTGGAACTTCGTTCGCAAGGCAGCGAACGGGATTACCGGCGCGCTGACCGGGCTGGCGCTGCAATACTCCGGTTTCACACCCAATGTGGAGCAGAGCGAGGACGCCATTTTTGCAATTCGCTTTCTTTATGCGGGCGTGCCGGCGATCGCCATGGCCATAGGGGCGTTCCTGTTCTTCACCCGCTTCAATTTCGACGCGTCGGACCATGAGCGCATTCGCGCCGAGATCGATCGACGCGCTGGAGAAGAGCGCGGCCAACCGACCTGAAGGGTGCGCAAAACCGGCCCCTGCCAGCCCTACCGTGGCACCAGCACCGTGTCCTTCGCCACCAGCAGCGTATCGGGATAGTCGAGCGTGTAGTGCAAGCCCCGGCTTTCGTGCCGTTTAAGAGCGCTGCGCACGATCAGCTCGGCGGTGGCAAGCAGGTTCCTCAGTTCGATCAGATCGGTGCCGACGCGGAAGTGCGCGTAATATTCGTCGACCTCGTCGGTTAGCAGCTTGATCCGGTGCTTGGCGCGCTCGAGCCGCTTGGTGGTGCGCACGATGCCGACATAGTTCCACATGAAGCGGCGGATCTCGGTCCAGTTCTGCTTGATGACGACTTCCTCGTCGGAGTCGGTGACGCGGCTTGAATCCCAGGCACGCACATGCGGCGGAGCCTCGAACTCCTCCCAGCTGGCAAGGATGTCCGCTGCCGCCGCTTCCCCGAACACGAAGCATTCGAGCAGCGAATTGGATGCCAGCCGGTTCGCCCCGTGCAGCCCGCTCTCGCTGCATTCGCCCGCCGCATAGAGGCCGGGCAAGTCGGTGCGCCCGGCAAGATCGATCATCACGCCGCCACAGGTGTAATGCTGCGCGGGCACCACCGGGATCGGCTCCCTGGTCATGTCGATGCCGAGCGAAAGCAGCTTCTCGTTGATGGTCGGGAAATGCGTCCGCACAAAATCGGCGGGCTGGTGGCTGATATCGAGATGGACATAGTCGAGGCCGAAGCGCTTGATCTGGTCGTCGATGGCGCGGGCGACGACATCGCGCGGGGCAAGCTCAAGCCGCTCGTCGTATTTGGCCATGAAACGCTCGCCGGTTTCAGGATGCTTGAGGTGCCCGCCCTCGCCACGCACCGCCTCGGTGATGAGGAAGTTCTTGACCTCGAGATTATAGAGGCAGGTCGGGTGGAACTGCATCATTTCCATGTTGGCGACTCGCGCACCCGCGCGCCAGGCCATGGCGATGCCGTCTCCGGTCGCGCCGCGCGGAGCGGTGCTGAACTGATAGACGCGACCCGCGCCGCCGGTCGCAAGAACGGTCGCGCGCGCGACATGCGCCTCCACCTGCCCGGTCGCCTCGTCGAGCGCATAGACGCCCCAGATCCGCCCGGAGCCGGAATACTTCTCCTCGTGCCTGCCGGTGATGAGGTCGATCGCGGCGCGGCCCGGCAGCAGCGTGATGTTGGGATTGGCCTGTGCCGCCTCGAGCAATGCCGACTGCACCGCCCAGCCGGTCGCGTCGTTGACGTGGACAATCCGGCGGTGCGAATGCCCGCCCTCACGCGTCAGGTGCAGCGCGCCTTCCTCGGTGTTGAACGGCACACCGAGCTCGACCAGCCGGTTGATCGCATGCGGCGCGCGCTCGATCACATATTCGACCGTTTCCTGCCGGTTGAGACCCGCGCCGGCGACCATGGTGTCGCGAATGTGCTCCGCGAAAGTGTCCCCGGCATCGAGCACGGCGGCGATTCCGCCTTGCGCCCAGGCGGTGGAGCCGCCGGTGAGCGAGCCCTTGGCGAGGACCAGCACGCGCAGTTTCTCGGCAAGCGCCAGCGCCGCGGTCAGACCAGCCGCTCCTGAACCGATGACGATGACGTCGTGCTGTGCGGATTCCTCGCCCATGACACTTTCATGGCGGGCAAGTCACGCTCCCGCAAGCATTTGCGCGTGTGTGCGAGCAGCGCGGACTAGCGGCCCTGCGTCGTCAGGCTGACGAATACGTCTTCCAGGTCCGGCTCGCGCGTGGTCACGTCCTCGATCGCATAGCCATGCTGCTGAACCGCGGCGAGTACCTGACCTGCGCTCAACCGGTCGCGGTCATAGGTGATCTCCAGTGTACGCGAATCGACCACCTGAGCCTTGAGGAAAGCTTCCTCCATCACCGGCCCGGCCAGGTCCTTGTCGAGAGTCACACGCACGATCTTCTCCCGCGCCATTTCGACCAGCTCGCGCGTGGTCTTGTTGGCGATCAGCTGGCCGTGGTTGATGATGGCGATCCGCTCGCAGAGTTCCTCGGCTTCTTCGAGATAATGCGTGGTCAGCACCACGGTGACGCCGCGTGCGTTCATCTCGCGCACCAGCTCCCAAAGCTGGCGGCGCAGTTCGACATCGACCCCGGCAGTCGGCTCGTCGAGCACGAGAACCGGCGGCGCATGGACCAGCGCCTTTGCGATCAACAGACGACGGCGCATGCCGCCCGAAAGCGTGCGCGCATAGGCCTTGGCCTTGTCCTCGAGGTGGACCGCGCGCAGCAGGTCCATCGAGCGGCGCAGTTCCTTTCTTACGCCGTAGAGCCCGGCCTGGTTCTCGAGCACTTCAAAGGGTGTGAAAAACGGATCGAACACCACCTCCTGTGGCACGATGCCGATCGACCGCTTGGCGTTGCGCATATCGTGGTCGATGTCGAAACCCCAGATCGAGACGTGGCCCGAGGTCTTCTTGACCATGCCCGCAAGCACGTTGATGAGCGTCGACTTGCCCGCGCCGTTGGGTCCGAGCAGGCCGAAGACACCGCCTTCGGGCACGTCGAAGCTGACGCCGCCTAGCGCAAGCTTGCCTTCCCCGTTTCCAGCCGGGGCATAGCGTTTGACGAGATCGCGGATGGCAATGGCGGGCTGGTCGGACATTGTGCGCCCCTGTGGGCCACTATTGCGGCGCGGTAAAGACCTCGCGCCGGGATCGGGCCTCTATCGTCGGGGTCGATAGCGAATGTCGGCGCGTCCGGTAGCGCGCACCGGCATGTAGAGGCCCTGCCCGTAGGCCGTGATCTCGCCAGTCTCGAATTTCTCGATCCGGGTGCGGATCAGCAAGGGGCCTTCGCGCTTCTCGGCAAGGGCAAGGCGAATCTTGCCTTCCAGCTCTTCAAGGTCGTTCGTGAAATTCTGCGCCAGCGCATCGGCGATTATTTCGGAGAACGAGAATTGCTCGGCCACCTTGACCAGCAGGGTGCCACCGAAGGTATCGGTCTTGCCGCGAACGAGGACATTGGCGAATTTCACATGGGCAGATCCGGCCTCGGTCACTGGCGTCGCCGTGAGCCAGACCTTGCCGCTGGTCACCTCGTCGGGGTCCGAGACCTGCTGCGCTGACAGATCGATGCCGACGGCCAGGCGTCCGCCTTCGGTCGCATAGACCTCGACCGCCGAAAAGTCGGCCGTGACTTCGCCAAGCGCGGGCAATGTGAAAGGTTTGGCCTGGCGCTTTTGCAGGGCTCTCAGGATCACCGGTTCGAGCTGGTCATAATTCGCGATCACAGGCAGGAAGAAATCGAGGCCGCTGTCGCGAATGTTTTTCCCCGGCATTGGCAGCGGGCCGGGCTCCGGTGGCTCCGGCTTCTCCCCCACGAACGTCTCGGTCTTCGCTTCAAGACCGAGGTTGAGCGTGATCGTGTCGCGGCGGAACGAATAGCCGCCGTAGTGCACCTTGAGTGGGGTAAGCCGCATCCAGACCGGCGGGTTTTTCTCGTTGAGCGAAAGCACGGTGAAGCCCGAACGCCACAGGTCGGCCACCTGCGGGCGCAACTGCAATTTCTTCAGTTCGCGCGGAAGCTCGCGCTCAAGCCGGCGCACGATCGGCTGAAGGGCCTTGTCGGCCTGTTTGGTGAACGCGATGCGCTGGCCAAGAAAATCGATGCCGGGTTCGCGCGTCCAGTTGGAGCGCAACCTGACTTTCGCCTGCGGCGACCAGTCAGAAGCGAGGTCGAGCCGGATGCGCGCCTGCGCCATGGCCGAACCCGTCGCCGTTTCCTGCTTGATCACGCCGCCAACATCGCGCGCCTGGACCCTGGCAATAAGCGGCACGTCGGCAACGATCTCCGAGCCCTCGCCACGCAGGGTGATCGCGCCGCGGGTGACCTGACCGACAACACGGCACCCGATCTTGGGCGCAATCTTGATCCTCTGGCCAAGAACCTTGACCCGCTGCGGCGGAACGCACCTCTCGAAACGCTGGTCGATCGACCACAGCGTTTTCGGCACCTCGCGCTCGACCACGCGACGCAGGATCGTGGCGTCCGCCGCGACCGGCACCGAGATTTGGGTCGAACCCGAAGGCGTGGGCACCGGATCGTCGGCTCGCGGCGGCGAGGGCAGAGGCGCGCTGTCCTGTTTGCACGCGGCCAGAAGCAGCAGGCCTGTCACGATGGCTGCCCGCCCGGCCGCATTTACTGAACGCATCCTCGCCGCTCCAGATCAGGTGATTTCGGTGCGGGCTAGGGCCAGTTACAGGCGCCGTCCAGCCAAGAGAGAACAAGGCAGAAAATTGGCTGATTCCGCGATTTTTAACGGTTCATCTACAGTGCATAACGTTTCACCGTTGAAATACGGCTAAAATAAGGCTAGATTGGCCTGCGTCATTCCAACCCGGCGGCGCCCTGCGGCGCTCCGGGCCAGCGTGGAAGGGTCTGCGGCGGTCCGCTCTCTCCGCCGCGGTAAGCGACAGAGGCGGCCCCCCGGCCTGACCTGTCGCGACCTCCCGGCGTCCGCCCCCCAACAGGCGCCGGGATGGCGGGCCGGTGCGCATGGTCCCTCTCGCACCGGTCCGCCCCCGCCTTATTTCCCTGCTCGTACCTCCGCGCGAGCATCCTCGGCGCCGTCCCCTCGCTGTCGCTCCGGGGCGCCTGCGGGCGGCCGGTCAGCCTTGCGGGCTGCTTGCCGCAGCCCGTTTTCCCGATTTGCAAGGCGTATCGACACGCGATTTGCCCGTTGCTATCAGCGCGCGATGATCGAACCGCCCGAAGTGATCCTGACCGACAGCGCACGCGTCAAATGCGATGGCGCCACCGACATCCGTGCCGGAGCTGCCCTGGGCCACCCGCGCGTCTGGCTTGAGATCGACGAGCACGGCTATGTCGATTGCGGCTATTGCGACCGGCGCTTCGTGCTGAAGGGCGGCCCGGCCGAAGGCGCTGACCATTCGCAGCTTCCCGACATCGCCTCTGGCGCTGGCTGACAGGCGTTCTATATCGGATCGATGACCACACTCACCGATCCGCGCTCGCATCTCTACCGCCCCGACCAGCTTTCGCCCGAAGAGGCCCAGGCGCTCGCGCGCGAGACGCTCAGCCGGTGTGACGATGGCGAGCTCTACCTCCAGTTCATCGCCAGCGAGACGTTCAGCTTCGACGATGGCCGGCTCAAGACAGCCGATTACTCGCGCGAATCCGGGTTCGGCCTGCGCGGCGTAACCGGCGAGATGACCGGATTTGCCCATGCCAACGACCTTTCTGCGGCCGCAATCCGTCGCGCCGGAGAAACGCTAAGCCTGCTCGATCCGGCAAGCGCACCTCGCCCGGCCCCGCCGCGCCAGAACAACCGCCACCTCTATACCGACGCGTCGCCGCTCGACCTGGTGCCCTTTGCTGCCAAGGTCGAACTGCTCGAAGGCATCGACAAGGTGGCGCGCGCACGCGACCCGCGCGTAAGCCAGGTCACTGCCTCGCTGTCAGGCTCGTGGTCGGTGGTCGAGATCGTGCGGCCGGACGGGTTCCTCGCTACCGACATTCGCCCGCTGGTGCGGCTTAATGTCTCGATCGTCGCTGAGAGCAACGGCAGGCGCGAGAACGGCACGTTCGGCATGGGCGGGCGCTGGCTCTATGACCGGCTGTTCGAACCGGAAAGCTGGAACCGCGCCATCGACGAGGCGCTGGCACAGGCGCTGGTCAATCTCGAAAGCGTCGATGCACCCGCAGGCGAAATGACCGTGCTGCTTGGCCCCGGCTGGCCCGGCGTGCTGCTCCACGAGGCGATCGGCCACGGCCTCGAAGGCGACTTCAACCGCAAGGGCACAAGCGCCTTTTCCGGGCGGATCGGCGAGCGCGTTGCCGCCGAGGGTGTCACCGTGGTCGACGACGGCTCGATCCCCGACCGGCGCGGCTCGCTCTCGATCGACGACGAAGGTACACCGACGAGCGAGACGGTGCTGATCGAGGATGGCATCCTGAAAGGCTATATGCAGGACCGCCTCAATGCCCGACTGATGGGCCTGGAGCCGACCGGCAATGGCAGGCGCGAGGACTATGCCCATGCGCCGATGCCGCGCATGACCAACACCTTCATGAAAGACGGCGAAGACGATCCCGCCGAACTGCTCTCGCGGGTGAAGAACGGCATCTACGCCACGAGCTTCGGCGGCGGGCAGGTCGATATCGTCTCCGGCAAGTTCGTGTTCTCCTGCACCGAGGCCTACAAGGTCGAGAACGGCAAGCTGGGCGCACCGATCAAAGGTGCGACGCTGATCGGCGACGGGCCCTCGGTGCTCACGCGGGTTACCGGCATCGGCAACGACATGGCGCTCGACGAAGGCGTGGGCGTGTGCGGCAAGGGAGGACAGTCGGTGCCAGCCGGAGTCGGTCAGCCAACGCTTCTGGTTGAAGGCCTGACCGTCGGTGGCACGGCCTGAGCCGCCTTTTCAGGCAGTCAGCAGGCGTTCATTGAGGCATCGTTAGCCTGAACAGATTAGAAGGGAGAAGAGAATATGAAACGTATTGCAATCGCCCTCGCCACGACTGCGGCACTCCTGGCCGCTCCCGCCGTTGCCGGCAAGCAGCGCATGACCGGTGAGGAAAAGCTCGCCAAAGTGCTCGAAGGCCGGGTAGCCGGCGAGCCGGAACGGTGCCTGCCCTACAGTGCCTCAAGCAACATGAAGGTGATTGACAAGACCGCGATCGTCTATGGCCGCGGCAACACGGTTTGGGTCAACCGTCCGGCTAATCCCAACAGCCTCGACGATGACGATATCCTGGTGCGCAGCTCGCACACCGCGCAAGTCTGCAGTCTCGACATCGTCCGGGTCGTCGAACGCACCTCATGGATGCAGGTCGGCACCATCGGCCTTGGCGAATTCGTGCCCTACCGCAAGGTGGCAATGGCGAACTGAGCCCTGACGCACTAGCATCCGGCGGATGACGCGAATCGTTGTCCGCTGGCTGCTCACCGCAATGTACCTGGCCGCCGGGATCGCGCACCTGCGGTCTCCGCAGTTCTTCCTGCCCATCACGCCGGGCTGGGTGCCCGCTCCCGAAGCGGTAATCCTGTGGACTGGCATTGTCGAACTGGCTGGCGCTGCCGCGCTGGCCCAGCCGTTCAGCCCGGCGCTGCGACGACTGGCTGGCCGGTCTCTGGCTGCCTATGCGCTGTGCGTATGGCCCGCCAATATCAGCCACATGCTGATCGATGACGGCGCGAACCTTGGCCATCACATTCCCCGCATGATCGCGCAGCCCTTGTTCATCTGGGCTGCCTTGTGGTCATCCGGCGCAATCGAATGGCCTTGGCGACGAAAGCCCGACGCAGCGCACTGACATGCGTTTCTGGGCCAGCGACCTGCTGCGTTTCTGGTTCGACACGCTTGGACCGTCCGACTGGTTCGGTTCGAGCACTTCCGTCGATGACGAATTGCGGCGTCGCTATGGCGGCCTGCTGCTGGCACTCGCCAACCGGAGTCCGGAGGAGTTCCTGACCGGTCAGCGCACCGCCCGCGCCGCGATCCTCCTGTTCGATCAGGTGCCCCGCAACCTGTTCAGAGACGACGCACGGGCTTTCGCTCACGATGCGCTGGCGCGCGCGATCTGCCATGGCATGCTCGCGCGGGGCTGGGATCGGCCATTGTCGCTGCACGAGAAGCAATTCGTGCTGATGCCGCTGATGCACAGCGAATACATCGCCGACCAACGCCTTTCGCTGCGCCGCTTCGTCGCGCTCGGCGATTCATTCGTTTTTGGCTTTGCCCGCGACCACTACCGGATGATCGCCCGGTTCGGCAGGTTCCCGCATCGCAACGCAGTGCTTGGCCGCACCTCGACCGCCGCCGAAAGACGGGCGATCGAGGCGGGCAATGTTTGGTAGGGGCGCGGCCCCGTCAAGTCAGGCCGTGTAAGGCTCGGAGACCTGTTCGTACATCATGATCGTCGCGCTCTCAAGATCGATGTCGTCGGTCATGATCATCTTGTCGGTTCCGGCCCGCGAGGTCAGCTCGGCCACCACGGCATCGGGATCGTCCGCTTCCATCTCGTAGATCGCGAGATACTGGGCCGGGCCTTCATCGCCCTTGAGCTTGAAACGCTGGGCTCCGGTGAAACCGGGAACGTTGCACACATCGGGAATGTGCTGCTCGTTGTACCACTTGTTGTAATTCGCCTCATCGCCGCCCTTGGCGACATTGCTGAAGACGAGCATCTTGAATTTCGGCATCCGGATTCTCCCAAAGCGATTCTTGCGTGCGCCTGTATCGGACGCGGAAGCGGCGCTGTAAATGCGCTTGTGCGATGTGTCATTCAGGCCACGCGACGCGCCCGAAGTAGCGATCGAGCTGCTCCTCACTCGCTTCACGGCGTGACTGCCGGTCGAGCTGGCCGATCGTGTCCATCCGCGCCACCGCCGCCTGGACGGCTGGCCGCGTTTCGATTTCGGCATACCAACGCCGCAGCGCCGGGGTCTTGAGATCGTCGGCGAAGAACATCTCCAGCGTCCGGATCCACGGCCAGAGCGCCATGTCGGCGATGGAATAGTCGCCCGCGAGATAGTCCGAAGCGGCCAGCCGCGCCTCGATCAGTTTCAGCTGCTTGCGCATCTCGATGGTGAAACGGTTTTCGCCATAGGGGCATTCCTTGGTGGCGAAGCTGAAATGGATCGCGTTGCCGAAGGTTGGGCCGCAATTGGCCATCTGGAAGGTGAGCCACTGGCGCACCTGCGCCCGTTCGTCGTCCCCCGCTCCGCCGAACGC
>Ga0181593_10004922_pt1 | contig 12113 bp, 7 predicted proteins | sample 071ome_19_FD_133756 | JGI IMG/M metagenome (GOLD analysis project Ga0181593, IMG submission 133756) | Coastal salt marsh microbial communities from the Groves Creek Marsh, Skidaway Island, Georgia - 071413AT metaG (megahit assembly) | ecosystem: Environmental > Aquatic > Marine > Intertidal zone...
GCATACCGTGACTGGATCACTCAAGCGAAAAACGGTGAAGTACCTGCGCACCAGGGACCAAAACCGGGCGGCGATAATGACTGGGACGATGATGGTGATTGGGATGATGAATGGGAAACGGAAGAAGTGCTGGGCTTGCCACAATACGTCGATTTATATGTCGAACACGGCGAGCAATCGACCTCGGATGAGCTGACATTAACCAATCCGGCTGACGCAACGGCTGCGATTATGATCAGTGAAATGGCGCTTAGCGGAGACGGCTTTACGCTGGTTGATAACCAGTGTCTGAACCAGTCAGTTGAAGCCGGCAAAAGCTGTCGCTTTAAAGTGAGCTACCAGACCCAGCAGGATAAAACTTATGCGGAGGGTGAATTAAAGCTCACCACCAATCACAGTGAACACAGCAATATCGATATTGAATTGTTTGCTCTGAATGGTGATGCCTTCGACGAAGACGATGACGTGAACTGCTCAATTTTTGTTGATCTGAATATTGCCGAAGATGAGACCGATCTGGGTGGTGATATGAATTGTGACGACGACTTTGATGGTGGCTTTGATGATGATGACTTCGGCGACGATGATGTAGCCGATGACGATTTTGAGGACAGCGATGACCTGAATGACGATGAAGGTGGTAACGACGAAGATGATGGCGATAACGAAGCCACGATTACCGTTGCCGGTGCTATGAACCCATTTATGCTGCTGGGTCTGTTAGCGCTGCCACTACTGGGTCGCCGTCGCCAGTAACGATCACTTAACCCTATCAACAGGCCGGGATTTCCCGGCCTTTCCGGGAGGTTTATTATGAAAATCCTGATGTCGTTAATTACGCTATTCATCGTTGGTTGCAGTGCTTCCGGTGCGAATAACCCAGACACAGAAAAAACAGCGGAAACACTGTATGGTTATCGCTGGCATTCTCATGTTTTATTAATTGATGTAATGAGTACGGGCTGTACCAAAGCGGAGCATTTTTCGCTCAATTGGCTGGATGCCAATACCTTAGTCATTCAACGGGACAAAGCTGATCGCTGCCGAAAGGCTGCTAATATTAAAACACTGAGCTTTTCAACCCAGCGTAAACCGGGCCAGATTATTAGTATTAAGAACCCGGTGAAAGCGCAGAAATTAAAACAATTCGCCCATTAAGGTTCCCCTGCATTATGAAGTTTCCGGCTCTTGTTGCGTTAACAACCCTGGCGGCCAGCGCACAGGCTGGGGACCAGCTTCGCACTTCCCTGGCTTCGTATTTTTATCAGGGAGATTATGGTGGTGAAACCACAACCGAAACCTGGGTTAATCAATTGCGATTGAATTATCGCTCGGGGCCTTGGGAGTTTGGTTACAGCCAGGCGTTAATCGAGCAACATGGTTCACATCTGGTGTACGACGGCACTTACTTCGATGAGGAAGAAGACGAAGAATTTGATGAGTTTATCGAAGAACCCCGTAGCCGTTCCGGATTATCCGATCCCAGCCTTCGACTGAGTTATCGCTGGCCCAATAACCGCTCGTTATATAATAAAAATCAGGGGCGCTGGAAAGTCGGCCTGCGCTGGAAGTTACCACTCACCGACGAGGAAAAATTTTCTAACGGTCGTCATGAATGGCTGGCGTCATTACATCGCTCCCAGCGTTTTGACGATCTGATGCTAACCGCATCGATTGGCCATCATTGGCGTGAGCATCAGGCAGAAAAATCAAATAACAGTCGCTGGTTTATGAATTTTGGGGCGATGATTTTCCCTACGACTAAAACCGGCGTGGGGATTTCTTTTTTTAATAAACAAAAACTCGACTCCCAGTCCGAAGCGCCACGTTCATTATCGCTCAATGGTTATTGGCGCTTAACGCGTGAGATATCGATCACGGCAAATGCCGGACTGGGATTAAGTGACGTTGTTGCGGATGAATTTGTCGGTGCCAGTTTAACCTATCGCTGGAATTTGTAGGTGAGGCGATGGCCAGCAATATTTCAGATAGTTTATCGATTCGTGCTTATAGCAAAACCCGCCGGGGTCATAGTCATCACTATAGCCAACTGGTAATGCCACTTAAGGGTGTGATTAATATCGAACTGGATGGCTTTCAGGGCAAGGTATCACCTGGCGAATGTGTGATTATTCACAGCAATGTGGTGCACCACTTTACGGCTGAAGAAAATGCCCGCTTTGTGGTTGCCGACCTTAATACTCTGCCGCAGAATTTGCAGCAGTCCGAAGTCCCGGTATTCAGCATCAGTGATTCTTTAAACCGCTATCTGGGTTTTATCGAGCAACAGTTGCAACAGCAGGTAAATCAACAGCTGGAACAACTGATGCTGCAAACCTTTCTGCTATTGCTTGAACAACAGACTCTAATCCGCCAGCTTGATAATCGTATCCGTGCTGCTCAGTTTTATCTAACCGAACATTTAGCCGATGACCTTTCTATTGATCACCTGGCAAAAATCGCCTGCCTCAGCCCCACGCAGTTTAAAAAATTGTTTCGGCAACAAATGAGCATGACAGTGATGCAATATCTGCGACAGCAACGGATGGAACGAGCCAGGGCTTTATTGGTGAACACCGACTGTCCGGTGCAGCTGGTGGCCGAGCAGGTTGGATATCTCGACGCTTCAGCCTTTAGCCGACGCTTCAGTGAATACTTTGGCCTGAAGCCGAGCGAGATGACACGGCGTTAATACCACCCTGTCGACGGGAAAAAGCGTCTTTTCTGCACAATCCTCTTATCGTTCCGAACGTACACTGATCCGCAGATTCAATTGTGCGGTAATTGTTATGTCTGATCGTTCAGAAAATTCCGGAAAATCTCATTCGATACTGGCGGTCGCGGCCATCGTATGTGCGTGTTTGTTATGGGGCACCACCGGCACCGCAGCCAGTTTTATTAACGATGTCAGCTCGTTGGCTATTGGTGCGTTTGCCATGGGCGTGAGTGGCCTGTTAATGGGACTTCGTCATTTTTCCTCACTATTTAAACAAAGACGTAAACTGCGCCAGTGTGGCTGGTTAATTGTATTGGGCGGATTTTCTGTTGTGATTTATCCCCTGGCATTTTATCGCTCGATGTCACTCGCCGGAGTTGCGGTTGGTACTGTGATATCCATCGCCTGTGCACCGTTTTTCAGCGTCCTGCTGGAAGTTCTGATCGATGGTAAGAAAGTCAGCCAACAATGGTGGTTATCGTTTTTTATCGGTTGTATTGGCATGGTTGTGCTGACACTGAGTAAACAATCGTTGCCACAACAAAGCAGTGATCAGGAATACATGTGGGGGATTGTATTGGGTTTAATTGCCGCTTTCAGTTACGCCAGCTATTCGTGGTCAGCCAAGTCGATGATTGAACGTGGAGTCAGTTCTGGCTCGGCGATGGCGGTGATGTTTTTGTTTGCCAGCTTATGGTTATTGCCCGGCCTGTTGCTAAGCAATGTGGAGTTATTTACCAGCCCAATAAATACAGCGGCTTTATTGTATCTGGCGTTAATACCGATGTTTGTTGGCTATTTGGCCTTTGCTTATGGCTTAGCCGTAGTCAGTGCCAGTCAGGCGACTCTTATTACGTTATTGGAGCCGGTTATTGCCGCCGTGTTGGCGGTTGTCATTGTTGGTGAGCAGTTCTTATGGACAGGTTGGGCAGGCATGGCTTTGATTATTGCTGGCTTGTTATTGCCGCTGATAAATATCGGAAAAGCCGTGCCACACCAGTCGGTGGTGTAGCACGGTGGGGTTTTATTCCTGACTGGCGAAGAAGTCGCATACCGGCTGACGCACCTGACGTAACAGCCCGGCACCAATCACAGTGCGATAGCGCATTGAAATTGCTTCGCGATCATCCTGACGTTCTTGTCCTTTCTTAAAGAACAATACTTTCAGGCGTTCGCGTAAGTCGTCATACATCGTCTCTTTGACTACGGCAAACTGTTCGGTTGGGTATAACGCCAGATTTTCCGTTTGTTTTAACTGCTCAGCCAGCTCTGGGTAATCACGGGTTAAATCATGCAGCACCAGCAGGATCAGCAGATCATTAAGATTGGTTTCACCTGTGCTCCAGCTGTTATAGCGGTTTTGTCCTGGCAGTCGATCCATATGTAAATCAAAGCTGTTAATGCCCATGCCGGAAAATACGCCGGTGTTATAAAACTGACCGCTGCAGTTAAATAAGTTTTTACGGGCATTCAGGTAGTTATCGTGGGATTTAATCCGGCTGAATAACGCCTGGGCCTGACCTGAAGCCATTTCCATACCAAAAGCCATGGAAGCCTGAGCATGTTTTCGGTCGTTTAAATCATGTCGCTGTGGTAAACGATCGGAGCTCTGACTCCATATCAGATGTTTCAGTCGTGGGTCGTCATTTTTACGGCCGATAATTTCCAGCAGTTTTACTTTCAGGTCGTAGTCGATCTGGCCTTCATGCTGAGCGTAGGTGGAATCCCAGTCCGGGTAACTTTCCCAAATCGGACGGGCTCGTTCTTCGCTACCATGACAAGAAGCACACACTTCGGGCTCTGTGCGCACCAGCTCACCGCTGTTGAAGTCGAGAATACCGAAGCGCCAATTACCCTGATTTTTGCGCAGCTGGGCAAACTCAATCTGATTGGTTAACTCGGGTACGTCTGTCGTATTACTGGCAAACGCCAACATTAAACTGGCATCCGGAGTGAACAGCACGACTCTTGGTTGTTCCTCTGAGGTGATAACATTCGCCAGCGAACCACTGCGGTGGATCAGCACAAAGTTTTTGCGCACCCGCTCTGGTAGCGCTTCCAGCACCTCTTCGACCGAGTTCAGATTGTGCTCATTAATAAAGCTGGTGAGTTTGCCAATCGTGAGCTTGTCTGGCATTTCAGGCAGGGTTTCCTGGGCCAGTAGCGGTGTGCTGAACAGTGAAAAGAATGTGATTCCGGCGAGTAGTTTTTTCTTCAGGTTATTCATGATTCCGTCCATTTATAAACAAAGGAATCACTAATTTAGAAAGCTGAGAGGTGTCAAAAATGATAATCAAATCACTTTGAGCTAATCGATCTGAAACAAAGACTAAGAGTTAAAAATATCCCTGACAGACATTAAGGCTGTCTTCTTCTGCCTGAGACCTCTGGTGTGCTTCTGCAAACAAAAAACGCAGCCTGAAAAACTTCAGGCTGCGTTTCTATGACTTAACAGTCCAGGGGCAGGTTTTATTTTTTCTTACCAGCTCGCCGGATATTCGAAGTTCGGGTATTCAATACCAATCGCTTTACCAAACTTATTGGCGAATAATCCGTTCGGGTCCAGCTTGCCGACCTGTTTGTTAAAGCGTTGTAAGTGATCACCGTAAGCACTCATGTCGCGCTGTAATGTGAAGACCCAGTCCTGGTTGCCATATTGCTCAGCGTACATGTTTTTTCCCCAGTGGCCGCGAGCACCAAAGTCGGTAATCAGCTTCCGCATCGCTTCTTCGTATGGACCCATGTAGTTTTCGAATTGCTCGGCGCTGAGGTTAACCGGAACAAAAATTGGCATTTCAATGTGCACCGCAGTACTGCCGTTTTCAAAGCCGTTGCCCGCACCGGTATAAGCCATTAACGCCTGATCGCCTACTTTTGAGAAGCGTACAAAAATACCAATCAGAGGTACCGGAATGTCGCGGTTTTTGCTGTTAAGGCCGTTATTAAATTCACGGATATATTCCATCGCAGCCTGAATATTTTGTTGTGGTACCGCAAACTCCCAATCCATCTGGAACATCTCACGGCCAACGGTATCAATCAGTTTACTGGAGGTAATCCGGTGAGTCGGGCCCACCGCATTTGAGGTGTAACGTTTTTCACCATTGATGGTTTTGGTTAATGGTGGTGTCAGGTGCCAGCCAGCTTTGCGCATATAGGCCATTTTTTCGTGGGCCTGAGTTTCTGGCTTGGCGCCACCGACCTGCAGTATCTGCATGGTTTGTTGTGCACTTAACTGATCCAGATCGACGTACGGGAATAACAGTTCGTTATTCGCACCCGGCTCGGCTTCTTTATCAGTGGTTTTACCACAGGTACGCAGATACTGATTCAGGCTTGGGAACCAGTTGTACTGACCATAATCACAATCTTTGATGTCGTTTAGTACGCTGTCGTTAGCGGCGGTAAATAATTCGTCTTCTTCGTGGAACGTCACTTTTACATGGGTGTTGGTCGCATCAGATACTTCCAGGCGAACGCGGGTTAATACCCCTAAATACCCCAAATGAGTGGTTAATGATTTCCATAAATCCGGGTCGGTTTTACCTGTGGTGCCGCGCGAGTAAGTGTTTAATGCACCAGTGGCATCGATTAAATCGATAGATACCACCTGCTGTGATAATACATTGCGGTTTTTCGGCGAGCTGCCGTGAGCCGAAGTACCTAATGCGCCTGCGACCGAAACATCGCGCCAGCCGAGGTGAACATATCCTAAACCTTTGTTGCGTTCGAATAGCCATTCGCCCACTTCATGCAGGCTGGCGCCAGCGGCAACATTAACCACGTCGAGACCTTCAAAGGTTTCCAGCGACATGCCTAACGCTTGTTGTTGCTGATTAAACTTATCCATCACCAGCACAATGCCGTCGTTACAGACGATGGTGGTAGCCGAGCCGGAGGTGGTGTTGTAACCGCGGCCACTGGTCATCTTGATGCGCTTTTTCTCGCGATTAGCGCGGGCAATGATTTGCTGAATTTGTTCTACCGAAGTTGGATGAATCACTTCTTCAACATCGTGACATAAGGTCTGGAAGTTAAACGAAGCGAGTTTGTAGTCCGAGCAGTCCGCCGGGCAGCTGTTGCTGGTTTCAACACCGTTACATACCAGATCGCCACAGGTCGCCATAACATCAACACCAGGCAGATTTAGCTCGGTATCAAGCAGATCTTTGATATCACCCAGATTGCCGGCAATGGTGAGCAATGGGTCGGATACTTTTTCCAGATTATTTTCTTTCGGGCAATATTCTGCGCTGCCATTGGCGTCTTTATTAACACTACAAACCAGTACGTACATAGCACCGGTTTCCATTGTGAAGTTAGCAGGGAATTCGTATACCAGCTTATCCGGACTATTAGTTGCCGGGATTTCTGCCAGCAGCGGAGCCAGGCTTAGCCCCATTTTGTTTTTATTCATATCTCCCCAATAAATCCGGTAGTGGGATAAATTGGTTTGATTATCTGCGGGCCAGATCTCTACGCCTTCCAGAATACGCTGCGGCGCCAGTTTGGCCGGGTTATCATCGGCGGTAAAAGTAATGCGGACCTTTTCCGCAGCTCCGGTTGGTGCGGGGGTGGCTGGCGGTTGGCTCATGGCAAAACTGAGCGATGTGGCGGCGATAGCTGAAACAGTCAGCAAGCTCCGGGTTAAGAGTGAGAATGCAGTCACTGGCTTAAGGTCCTGTTAATGATTTTATTATAAGGATTGCTATTGAAACGTAAGTACCACAATGAATCCATGCCTTCTGATGCCACGATCAGGAAAAAACAGGCAAAAAGTGTCGCAGAAGTTAAAACGGGTAGGGCAAAAGTTTAAAAGAGCCGAAAATAAAAAGGGGCGGTCTTGTTGAATAAGACCGCCCCTTTTTATTGTTACGAGTCTGGCAATCAGTTCTGAGGAATATGCTTGTTAAAGGTCGCACGCTGATAGGCAATGCCCGGATCTTCGGCATTTAGCCAGCTTGCTCCGGTTTCACGCGGATACGGCATATTTTTCAGCACCGGATATTCACCGTCTGTGATATCGAAATCACTATTAAGCCAGCGACCGCTGAAGTTCTCAGCCTGTTGTGCTTGCGCCTCAGTGATACCGGCATTAGAAACATTGATACCAGCAGCAAAGCTGTCAGCCATTCCGTCGTTATCGGTATCGCGATCAATATTCCCCACCAGACGATCGATAGTATTGCCTGTGCGGTTAGTGATAAAGCGCCAGTTGTAGTCGTTGGAACCGTGATCACCTGCTGGATAGAAATCGCTATCACGAGTGCCCAACCCACCGACGGAAATATAAGGCACCCGACGACTGGCATCTTCATAACGAATCGCCTGGCTGGTATTCAGGTCGTAAGCCATTGCTGAATAAAACAGCGAGTTATTCAGATGGCTATCGCCAAAGCCGAACCATTGTAGGAAAGAACTTGATGACAATCCCGCGGCTTTAATCGCGATATCTCTGTCTTTAGGTGAGATTACGATACCGTTGCTGTAACCTGACCTGAGAGAAACGGAACCTCCGCCAGGAATTAGAATCCCCCCCAGGTCAATGCTGGATTGGCTCCCCTGAGTCTGATTAGTTAAATCAATTTTCAGGTTGCTGTAGACCGCACGTAGCGAACCACTCACTCCGAATGGGGCAAAACTGCGGCGGAAGTTTCCTGCCGGGAAGCTCACCTGCCCTTCAACAGAAACGTGAGAAACTGTCGCAGTGCTGGAAGACAACAGTGGTTCGCTCATGCGGATGTTATCGAAGCCGATATGAGATACTGCCATCGAACTGAAACGATTTTTCGAATACAGGAAGTTATTGTTATCCGCCAGGGTCAGATTACGAATCATAAAACGCTGGCCGTTAAACGAGCCGTGTAACATACGTTGTTCCCACGGCGTATCAGCTGAAGCGCTGGCGTCGATGTCACGATCCAGTTCAACCCGCATATTGGAGCAGTTTTGTGCTGCTGGCTGATTAGTATCACAGCTGGAGTCAACAATTCCGTCCAGTCGGATGTGTTTCAGATCGATAATATCAAAGCCAATATTTTCGCTGACAAACTCGCCATCGAAGAAAGATTTTAATTCGTTATATGAACTGATTTTTAACGCCTCATCGGTATTGCCATACTGAATATCGTGAACACGCAATAATATATTTTTACTGGACGAGCCCAGTGATAATTCAATGCGGAAGAAAGCACCGTGTTGTTCAAAATCCAGTTCTTTATTTAACACCAGGCCAACTTCACCATTGAGCGGGTTAATGCTTAAACCAAAATATTCGCTGATGTCATCGTCGGCAGAGATATCCAGACCACGATCATTACGCACCCGGCTGATGCGATTCGGGAATCCCAGCGACAGGGTTTTCATCACGCTGTTTTCATCATCCAGCGTTAATCGCAGTTGATAAGGTGATGCTGCAGAAGTTGTAGTATTTTCTGCCAGATTAATCACACACGCGAAATTATCCGGGTTTGGACCATCGCCCTGATAATCGGCACCGGTGGCGCTGTGATTACAGTTATTAACGGCTGCAGGCATTTCAACCGATCCGTTGCCGCCATTATTATCACCACCGTTTCCATCGGAACTGTTGTCGCCGCCGGAGTTATCTCCAGAGTTATTACCTGAGTCGTTGTCGGAGCTATCACCAGGATTCGTGCCATTACCAGAATCATCGCCGTTGTCCGAATCACCATTGTTGGCTGGTTCCGGATTCACATCTTCCAGTACCAGATAGCGGTCATAATTCAGGCGCTGATAAGCCACGCCCGGATCCTCCGCGCTCATCCAGCTGGCGCCGGCGATATGGGGATAAGGCATTCCTTTTAACACCGGATATTCGCCATCACGGATATCGAATACACCGTTTGCCCATGGGCCGGTAAAGTTCGCAGCCTGGCGCGCCTGAGCCTGAGTTAAGCCAGCAGCGCTGACATCGGGGCCATTAGCAAATTCATCGGCGATACCATCGTTATTGGTATCACGGCTGCCATTACCCAGAACCGGGGTGTAGGTATTGCCACTGCGGTCTGAAATAAAACGCCAGCTGTAGGCGGAATTTTTTTCGCCGCCCGGATAATCCAGATAACGGCCACCAATACCACCGACGGAAAAATATGGAACCCGGCGATTATCATCCTGGAAACGAATGCCCTGATCAGTGGATACGTTAAATGCCATTGCGGAGTAAAACAGCGAGTTACCGAAACCAAAACCTTCGTTCAGGCTGGAAGGGGCCATGCCGGCAAACGTGCCAACAAAACGGGCATTTTCATCTGTGATAACAGCGCCGTTGCTATAGCCTGCGCCCAACGATAACGGACTGGAAGTGCCTCCGACCAGGCCGCCAATTTCAAATTGAGTTTGCGGGTTATTAATGCCCGTCAGGTCATAACGAATATTGCTATAAATCTTGTCCAAACTACCGCCGGTCGCAAAAGGAATGATCGAACGATAATTACCACCGCCAGGTTTAACCGTACCGCTGATAAACACTCGGGTCAGGTTATTACTGCCTGCACCACTGAAGACACTGTGGTCGAAGTTAATATTCAACATGCCCAGATTGTTGACGGAATAACTGGTGAAGCGGGTTGGACTGGTGATAAAGCTATTACCGGAGGCCAGAGTTAAATTCTCGATGACATATTGCTGACCATCGAATGAACCGACCAGCTGTTTTTCCTGCCATGGGGAATCGGCGGAAGCGCTGGCGTCGATATCCCGATCCAGGGCGATATGCAGGCGGGAACAGTTTTGTACCGGGTTGCTGCCGTCTTCGGATGCCGGACAGGTTGAAGCAACCACCGAGCCGCCATCCAGGCGGGAGTATTGCAACTCAATAATATCGTTACCGATATTGTCGCTGACAAATTCGCCATCAAAAAAAGACTTCAGTTCGTTATAGCTGCTGATTTTCAGGCGTTCGGCGCTGGTTCCCTGTTGAACATCGTGCAGTTGTAACAGGACTTTTTGCTGATGTTGGCCTAGCTGCAGGTTGAGCTGATAGAAGGCTGCATCGGTTTCAAAATCCAGGGTTTTGCGTAAACGTAATTGCACCTGACCATTCGTTGGATCTACCTGTAAGTCGAACAATTCTGCAATCGCATCGGCGTCCTGAATTAATTCGCCATTACTGCTGCAGACACTGGTAATTGTGTTAGGGAAACCTGTGGTGCTGATGCTGATCAAACTGTCGGCATTATTCAGATCGCTGCGCAAAACCAAAGGTGTTGGACTGGCGGCTTCGTTTTCCGCGACATTAGCAACATGATCAAAAACACTCATTTGTGGTCCGGCGACACTTCTCAGGCCTGAGTCGCAGTGTTGGGAGAACAGGCGAGTTTGTTGTTGAGCTGGAGTTTCAGTATCCGGAGTCTCAGTATCCGGAGTCTCAGTATCCGGAGTCTCAGTGTCCGGAGTCTCAGTGTCCGGAGTCTCAGTGTCCGGAGTATTACCCGAATCACCGTTAACCGGGCTTTCTGTTTGCGGGTTGTTTGGCTGGTCCGTGCCGCTTGCTTCTCCATCAGTTCCCCCGGCACCGCCGCAGGAGGCCAGCGTCAGAGACGCGGTAAGAACGGCGAGTGCCAGTGTTTGTCTGTGTTGCATCAGAGTCACCTCGTACAAATTGATCGGATGATCACTGATGCTATGGTCAGCAATTGCTTATTTTCAATTAGAGCTCAGCTCATGGATTAAACTTGGGCCAATTGCTATGAGTCGTTAATAAATTAGTTGGCTGGTTTGCGACTCGATAGCCTGGGAGAACACTTTGCGTCTGTTCAGTCGCAGGTTTGTTGCAGGCCTGATGCTGGCCGGCTCCCCGCCTTTCAGTGCAAAGAGCCAGTCCTGAATATAGACGGTGAGACTCATCAATAATCAGTTCAATAGATAGGTTGGGATATTGTTCGAGCAGAGGGAGTTGCTTTTGCTGCACATAGATTTAAGCGTTTCATCGTTTGAAATTGGGTGGTATGTAATCGCCTTGGTATCTAAATTGATATTTAAGATCAGGTTGTTATCTAGAGGACCTTTGGCGTAAGACATGAAATACCTGCTACTTTCAGAAAAAGTATTCGATAGGTTGTTCACAGTTGCATTAAGTTGAACAGAATCTGATTCCGTATTGGCAATGTTCGTATGATAAATCTCAGTTGCATTTGATGGGAAAGAAACCACTTTTCCATGATTGGCATCGATATTAAAGAAAAAGAGTTCACCTGCTAATTCGGCAATGCTCGTTGTTGAATCGGTGATCGTGTCATAGACATAGTGCTTAAAGCTATTTGGATTGCTCGCCCATCCTGAATAAAGAATTTTTCCGTCTTTGAGTATCGGAGGAAAATTGAAATTGATTGTCTGGGTATCAAGAGTTTTTATTACGTTCGAACTGACATAA
>Ga0181593_10004924_pt1 | contig 12109 bp, 8 predicted proteins | sample 071ome_19_FD_133756 | JGI IMG/M metagenome (GOLD analysis project Ga0181593, IMG submission 133756) | Coastal salt marsh microbial communities from the Groves Creek Marsh, Skidaway Island, Georgia - 071413AT metaG (megahit assembly) | ecosystem: Environmental > Aquatic > Marine > Intertidal zone...
ATAGCTCAGGGAGAGTTCGGGCAGATTCTCCATTGGCTCAGAGAGAACGTCCACAAACACGGGATGCGCTATCGAGGACCTGAGCTTGCTGAAAAGCTCTCAGGACAGCCCCTAACAGAGAAGCCTTTTCTTCAATACCTGCGGGCAAAGTTCTTCAACGAAGAATAATCTGAGCCCAACACGCTCATTTAAAGACGTCCAGCTGAACAAAGGAGAGAATCTTTCTAAGGAGACTCCTCACTTGATGATCAGACCTCTTGATCACCCGTCAATTTTGGTTGTGGGACATACAGACCCGTAAGACGAGCAAGGATTGGAATGAAAACGAGCGCACCTATCATGTTTGCTATGAACATAAAGGCGAGCAGAATTCCCATATCAGCCTGAAACTGAAGCTTCGAGAAGTACCAAGTACTTACTCCCACTGCGAGAGTGAGACCAGTGAGTAGGACGGCGGCCCCACTCCTTGCCAGAGCACTCTCGTAGCACTTCTCAAAACTGCGCCCTCTGCGATTAGCGATTCTCAGCCCGTTCAGGATATAGATTCCATAGTCAACTCCAATACCAACTCCGAGAGCTGCAACAGGCAACGTTGAGAGGGTCAGGCCTATCTCAAGCCATGTCATAAGTGCATAGCAGAGAATGGAAACAAGGCTTAAGGGGAGAATGACACAGATCACGGCTCGTATAGACCGAAATGCTAAAAGCACCAAGATACTTACCGCCACGTAAACCAGCAACAACATCTCTGTTTGAGCGGCCGATACCACCTCATTTCGAGCTGCCGCAATACCCATGTTTCCAGAGGCAAGCTGAAACTTGATATCGTTTGAATTATGCTGGGTTGCATATTCTTTCACTACATCGACCACTCGCTTTATCGTCTCTGCACGCCTGTCCTTTAAAAATACAAGGACCGGCATAACACTACAGTCAGCATTCAGGAGACCAGTATCGGTTTGGATAAGAAAGAGCGACTGAACTATAGTCTGCGGATTTCGCGGGATAATTCTCCACGCTGGATGCCCCTCATTCCACCCTGCATTTACAATTTTTATAATCTGGGGCAGTGATATCGTTGATTGCACTCCCTCAGTATTCTGAACTTGCCATGCAAAGTGATCGATCCGCCGAAGGATATCTGGATTAGTACACGCATCGGGATTCGTCTCAACGAGCACACTCAGAAGCTCAACTCCAATTGAATAGTGCTCAGTAATATAACGAGAATCAATATTGTATCGCTCGGTCTGTCGAAGCTCCGGAACCCCAGATCCCAGATCTCCAACTTTTACTTGCAGTGCTTCAAAGGATCCCAGCACTCCGAAAATAAGAGCAAAAGGGATACAGATATATGCTGCCTTTCCAGTAGCAAAAACACCAAAACACTTTGACAGCTTAATGACACTGCTTTCTTTTTTAGAAATTCGGTATTCGTTCACAAAAGACAGGCAAAGCGTCAGCAGCAATAGATTGCTAAAAAAGATCATGGAAACACCAAGCGCTGCCGTGAGCGCGAGCTCCTGAATAATACGAATTTCCAGCAACATAATGGTCAGAAATCCAGCCGCATCGCTCAGTAAAGCAACAGTCCCTGGTATCCACAACTTTCCTAAAGAACGCTCTGCTGCATCTCGTGCTGAGAGTGCTCCCTCCGGACCTTTGTCTGAGATCCCCTCTTTGAACGCATGTACTATCTGTACGCTATGAGAAATGGCTATTGCAAAAACAAGGAACGGAACCAGAATGGACATCGGATCGATCCCAAAGCCAAGAAGACTTAACATCCCAAGCCCCCACGCTACTGCAGCAAGAGAACACCCGAGGCTTAGTAACGTAAGGACCCATGAGCCGGTGAACCAGAGAACAAGAATGAGAGTAACAACGAAAGCAATTCCAAAAAACGTAATTACGCCAGAAGCCCCATCCGCGATGTCACCCATAGCTTTCGCAAAGCCTATAATTCTGATACGAAAACCATTTTTCTCATACTTCGCGCGAACCTTTGCCTCGAGCTCGCTGGCAACTTCTAAATAATCAAGTTGTTCGCCTGTTTGAGGATCCTGGTCGACAAGCTCTGCGCTCACCATGGCAGACTTAAAATCGTTCGCAACTAATCGACCAACGATATTTGCCTTAATAATATTTTCTCGAACAACAGAGAGCATTTCTGGAGTAGGCTGGAATTCTGCTGGAACAACATTCCCCCCTGAGAATCCCCCTTCCACAATCTCTACAAAGCGCACGTTCGGTGTAAAGATGGAACGAACACCTCCACGGTTTACGCCCTTTAGGTAGCGCACCTCGTCTGTTACAGCCTTCATAACTTCAAAGTACTCAGGCGTAAAAATATCCTCTGTCGGCGACTCAACGAGAACCAGCAAACGGTTGGCACTACCGAATTCTTTTCGGTGTTTCAAGAAAGTCTGAATATATTGATGCTTTTTCGGTAGCTGCTTTTCAAAACCAGCATCAACTTGAATTTTTGACGCCTGATATCCTAAAAAACAGGTAGCAAGCAGTAAGATGGTCGTTAGCACTATGCGGTGACGCAGAACGAATGCTGCAACTCGAGAAGAGAAGTCTGATTTGAGCTCAGCTACCATTTCCACTCCCGAAACTCTAAGACTCCCTGATCACTTGTAAGGAGAAGGAGATCATCAACTTTCTGAATCCCTGTCAGAGCTGGTCGCCCAGTAAGAGTTTTTTCTCTTAAGATCTTATTATCCTCTACTGAAAACTCCACGAGTAGACCCCCAAGACCCACAAGTACCACTCGACCATCTGCAACCTGAGTAGCGGCAAGAAAAGTGCGTTCAATACTTGTCTCAGCCTGATGAAAACTCTTTCCTCCATCAGAACTCAGGAGGATAGTTCCGCGTAGTCCATAGGCCATTACATATTGGTTAGCACCGGAATCAAGCGAGAGAACACCAAAGAGGCTCCCTCCATATGGAGAACTGATGGAGACAAACTCACTTGACTCTCCGTCTGCACGAGCGATAAGACCAACTTCACCGACCGCAAGTAGCGCCCCATCTCTTAACTCAACAATGTCGTAGATATGGCGCTCCTCAGGATCAATCTCACAGGAACGCCAAGCCCTTTCCTTTCCTCTCAGACACAGTCCGTATGCTCCGACGGCGAGATAGTCCCCACTCGCGGTGGGCAAGATAGAGAAGAGAGCGGCGTCAGAACTGAGGTCCGAATAGACGACTTCTGCAATTCCATTAGCACCGTATGCAACAATAATCCCATCTTCCCCAACAGCATAGCGTCCATCCAGACTTAACGCGTTCAACTGAGACTGAGTTGGTAGGATCACCTGTTGCCAGTGCATTGCAGAGCCCACAAGGAAATGTCCCCGTTCTCCCACTACAAAACAGAGCCTATTCTCTAAGTTTTGTGGGCACTCCAGATCTTGCAAGAGCGATTGTTGGACAAGGCGATTCTCTTGAGAGGGGGTTGAGAACCCAAAGGGCGCTGGAGAAGCACTGGTATCTCCATGAAGCGGAGCAGCGAATAAAAATACTACGAGAAGAGAGCAAAAAGAAAAGTTCAAAGAGCTCTTACTAAAATCTTTAGTAAGAGCTCCTGAAAAAAAGAAACAAGAAAAAAGTTTCGGCATTGAGAAACTTATCTTCGACCAGCTCTCCTCAGCGCTTCTGGAGTAAAGTTTGCTAGCTCCATTGGCTTATCAAAGGTTTCGACCTCACCTTCATTGTTCAGACCGAACACGAGATATCTCCCATTCTGCAGATCGTAGTGCGCTTCCGCTGTTTCCCACACAAGTGGATTTTCATAATAGTTAATGGTGTAGGCCTCTGAATACCTCCAGAGATTCCCCTTCCCATCGTACTGGTCCACCGCGAGCACTTGCCACGAATCTTCGTCAATATAGAAGACCCTACGCGCATAGATGTGGCTCGTCTCAGGACGGAGTGTTGCATCAACTACCCAAACCCTGTGCAACTCGTAGCGCAGATAGTCAGTATCAAGGTGCCCTGGAGTAAGGAGTGTATCGTGCTTTAGCGTATCGCTGTGCATCTTGTAGGCATTGTATGGGACATACATCTCACGCTTCCCTTTCAATTCCCACGTATACCGGCTTGGGTCTCCATTGAACATATCAAGCTGATCGCTCGTTCTTTGCGCATCGGCTGCTGTTCCCGGGTTGTCGTAAGCAACGTTTGGAGCTCGTCTTACTCGCCGCTGCCCAGGGTTGTAGGTCCATGCACTCCGCGGGCTTTCAACCTGATCAAGGGTCTCATGAACGAGAAGAACGTTTCCAGCAAGACGGGCTGGCTGAGTTACCTCCTGGAGAAAATAGGCATACTTGTTGTCTATTGTCTCGGTAGTAGCTCCGGGCTGTGAATACGCCCAAATTGCTCTCTCATCAATGGTTACTGGAACGTACGAGCCTGAGGCTGTGGGTGCAACCTGCTGTATGGTCCTATGAACCGTCTCCCCTCTATACCGAAGAAGGTGATTCCAGATAGCCTCAGTACCATTTTGTGGTATCGGAAACGGCACTCCAAAAGAGGCGTTCCGGACCCCATTCCCTTCGTTGGTTAGCTCCGCGGTGCGAGCATTCTTCATCGTTGAGTCATAGTATTTCTGCGAATAAGAGGCACTACGTCTGGTCGGATACACGTTCATAGTGAACGTATCTGGATAGCGCTTAAACATCGCTAGCTGACCAGGCGAGAGCTGCTTTTCATACTTACCGACGTTCTTTGACGAGATGGTAAACCGTACCTTATCACCAGCGAACGGGTCTGGGTGATGCTGTCCCTTTACATACCCAGCTGGAGGAGATGTGATGCCTCCCTTCCATGCAGGAATAGCCCCACTGGCGTTGCCCGCCTGAACCGCACCGAGAGGTGTCAGTTCCTTGCCAAGCTTTGCAGCCTCTGCTTCAGGGACCTTTGCTACAGCAACACTTGTAAAACATAGAAGCCCCGCCACTGTTAGTGCGCCTTCGATGATTCGCATACTCGCTCTCCTCTTTTCTCGCATTATACTCTTGCTCACAAAATTACCTAAATCGAATTCTAGAAGAATACACTTCCAAAAATCGAAACAAAGTCTCTATCACGTAGCAGATTATACCGCCCGCCGTCGAAGAAGTTCGTATAGGACACTCCAACCTGATAACGGTTCAAATAATCAGCAGCGACAGTCCCCGTAATGGTTTTTCTATCATCTACAAAGTTCGTGATTGGTGCAGGTGATGTCCCCTTGTCATGCTGGAAAGCAAGAGAAGGACGTATATTCCACGCTGCGATAGCATTGTTGAAGTCAGCCCGAGTAACGAGACGATACCCCCACGAAAACTTGTCAGCAAAGCCGTCAGTCTCTGTTTCAGGTTGAATACCCGCAGCAGTAAAGAACGGATTCCCTGTTGTGTAGGTTCCTGGTCCCTCCAGCCTCAGCTCGTCTTTATCCGGAAAATCCCGAAAGTAAGAGAACCCAGCTTCTGCCAACATTACCCACTGGTCTGCGCCAGCCCAAGGTCCAGTCAGTTGAGTTACTGTCACCTGACCTTGAATCATATCTCGCTCGATATACCCCTGAATCGTTTCATCAAAACCGAACGAACCGACTTGATTTGCACCAAAAACGGGATTCAGCGGTGTAAGCGCCGCAAAGAGAAGCTCTACGTCATCCTTCTGAAGAGGTTGATCAAATCGATAGATAAATTCCCCTTGAATCGCCGTTCCTTCAGATCCCACCTGGGTGTTAAAGCTCGCCCCAATGGTGTTAATGTCTTCTGGATACTCTATAAAGTACTCCGCGGACGCTGCATAATCTCCCGCGCCAAGACCTGCGAGAGAACCAGTCACTGCGCCAATAAGTGGAACTCTGCTGTGAACATGCGTCCAGTAGAGACCAAATTCAGTGTCATTTAATTCAGGCACAAACCAGCGAGCCGCTAGACCAAACTGTCCCTGGTTGCCGGCATCTCGGTCGCTTCCGCGCGCAACAGCAATTCCGACCGGTCCAGCAACTCCGAGACCGTATGGCGCAGGATTATCTGGAATCCCTGGAGCGCCAAAACCGAGGAGCACCGTATTTCCACCGGGGCTAGCAATATCGGTCGTCGAGAAGAAGGTGCCTTCTGGCTCTAAATCTGTATGGTCGAATCGGAACTGATAAAACGCCTCAAAAGAGAGGTTTTCATCCACACTATAGTTAAAATCAATGGCTGGCATTGGAATCAGAGCGTTCTGAAGCGCTGCGCCTGCTGTTCGAAGTCGAGTCACATCAACAGGATTAATAGAGATAAGACCGTTCGGGATGAAAGTGCTTTCACCCCAGTTAATTACCTGTTGTCCTGCACGGATGGTCAGTGCTCCCTCATCCCCAATATTAAAATCCTGAGTTACGTAGGCATCGAGAAGACGAAAGTCTCCACCAGCAAAACGCTCAGCAGATGGAGAGAAGCTGGTTCTCTCTGTATCCTGAGTCATCACCATCCAATCCCAAAAACCAAAGGTTCGGATAAAGAGACTTGTTCTGTCATAGGAGAGATCGAGCTCATTCGTGATGGAGCCGACCACCGAGGTGACATCACCATGGTCATAATTGAGGTTCCCGTTATCCCCGTTAATCGAGTTTCCAGTCCCTCCGTTTTGACGACCGATGATGCTTTCGTCGCGACTCTGCGCTCTGATAGTTGTTCCTAGTGACAGAGTCGTGTCAAAACTTCCCTCAAGTTCACTATCATCACCAAAATCAAGCTCTTTGGCCCCCGCTGGAAGTGAAACCAAAAGAGATGTCAGAAGAAACGAAAGACAACTACGGGAAACAACAGAGCGACAAAATAATGTGGTCTGTGGAAGCAAGCGCATAAGCTACTCTCCTAAAATTTGAATTCGTAGAGCACAAAACTGGCTCCGAGATCTTTGTACACAATTCCACGAAAGTTCATCAACGGCTAGTGTACTTTTTCACAAGATAAACCGTCAGGCCTAACGCTCGCGGAGATTCGTCTATTTTTTTACCCGAAAATTCTATAAAACGCTGTTCTGCTAACGGACCTCCAAGAAGTCACAAAAATAAAATTCCTGGATTGCGTTCGGGAGTAGTACATAGTGAGATGTAGGGCATCACGTGTGTCTGTTATTCACCACCAGAGGGAAACTCACTATGACAATTCACCGGTTCAAGGCTTTTGCTGCTACCTTTCTTGCCTTTTCACTTGTCCTCTTCGCATCAGGTTGCGGCGGAGGCAGTAACGACGACAGAAGTCCAATTGATTTTACAAATGGAGCAACTCTGTCTGGAAGTATCGACGGGGCACCATTCAAAATCGCTGTGCCACCAGCGGATCAATGGAATGGAATTTTACTTATGCACGTACATGGCTACAGAGATAGGGCCAGAACCGAAAACGAAAAGGATAATAGAGTCGCTGAGGCCGCTCCAGGAGGAGAAGCGACAGAACAAGCGCTCGTAGCTCAGGGGTTTGCCGTTGCTGGTTCTGCCTTTAGTAGAAACGGTTGGGCGGTTGAAGAGGGGCTGGTTGACACCGTTAACCTGACGGAATATTTCAAGCAGAGATTTGCTCCTCCACAAGCGACTGTACTTCTCGGAGTTTCAATGGGGTCAGTAGTAGCCCTCAAGAGCATCGAACTTTTCCCTGATCTTTACCAGGCAGTTATCGGCTTATGCTCTGTTGGGGGAGGTGCTACCAGAAACTTTGACTTAGCCTTAGGCGTACTCCTCGCGTACGATATTATATACGGACTTCCCGAAAATTTTGGATTCCCTGCTGGAATCTCCTCAAACTTCGACTTCGATAATGATTTTGCTGCAGAGATTCTGCAACAGACTCAGGTCCCAGAAGGACAGGTAGGGTTGGAGTTCATCCGCCTTGTAAGCAATATTACGTCGGAAGCGTTCGCCAAGGATCTCTTTAGCTTATTCTTTTTTGCGACAGAGGCTCTTTCCGAGCTTATCGATCGAGCCGGCGGCTCTCCTATTCAAAATCTGAATGCTTCCTATTCGATTCCAGACATAGCTCGAATCCAACTCGAGGCACTAGGATTTCCCGCGGGTCAAATCGTAGCTGGCATGAATCAAGGAACCGTGTTCCCAGCAAACCCAGACTCTCGATCGTACCTCGTAGACAATGCTGACTTTAGTGGGAACCATAACGCCCCTGTTCTCCTCATGCATACCATTCATGATGGTTTCGTACTTCCTGCAAACCAAGAGGCGTATATTGACCTCCTTTCTTCGCAGGGAAGAGGTGCTCAGGTGTTCGGCACATACGTTGACAGTGTAGGTCACTGTAACTTTACAGGGAGCCAGATTGGAGCTTCCATCGCGGCAATGGGTAAGTGGCTTGCAGCTGGGATACGCCCAACGGCAGCTGACTTTCCTGAAGCACTCGGGTTTGATAACAACCACACACCTGCTCCGTTCCCTTATTAGAGAGCAGGGAACGACGAAGCGACCATTGGCTGAAAAGGTGATATCAGTTAATGGTCGCTGAGTCGCAACTCAGACACTTCTTCCTTCTCGAACTCACCTCAGAAAAATTCAGGAAGTGACATCTATCCCCTCTTTGCAACCTATCCCCTCTTTTTAACCTTTCCTATCCTGCATGTAACTCACGTAACCGACTCCATCTTACTCTTTTCTTCGGCTTACCCTGTAAGCATTCCTCAACACCTACAACCATTGACATATGCAAGTCTTACCGGATGATGTCGAAAAATTAAGCCGTGGGAGAGCCAGTCAGGCAAAGATTGGCTCCAGAGCGACCCCGCATCACCTGCGTGCTCACGAACGCGAAAAGTTTGAGGTAGCGAAGCGCTCAGGATTTCTTGCCCTAAAGTCAAACGATAGAATCAACCTAAAAAATATCTATGAAAAGTGGTGCTGTGCCCAGGGGGTTCTTGCTGTGATTCTAGACAGGAGTAAGGGCGATACCCCGACTCTTACCCTCAGCACCCCTCTGGCAAATAGTGGAGAGTTACTAGCGCCCCAGCACTTGAAACAATTTGATGAGGTACGAGGTGCCCTAAGCAACTGTTATCCTGCATGGGAAGGATTTCACAGAGAACTCGAAAGCCAAGCTCGGCTCAGTATTCCCCTTGAGACAACTCCACGGGAGTTTGCTTTACAGGTTAAACAGCTGCTTCGCTGCCGATGAATTCACAAAGTTATGTTTATACAGTCAGCTGATTATGATCGCTTCTTGTCTTGCATGAGCACAAACGGCTGAGCAATCGTGCAAGTAAACTCTCGGGTTCTATCCTCCTCCCACTCCGCTAACTGCTCAGCTGATGGTTTTGAGAGCTTGCCATTCGCTATCCATTCCTTCACTAAGGATGTATCGTCTCGGGCCACTGCCTTAGCGCTCTCGTTCAGATCAAGGTCAGGCGAAACCACAATAAGAGCATCTCGCTCAAGGTGCGGAGCGAGATGATGCCACGCAACATCTGCTATCTCTGGCTTCCGGTCTTCGGAGGATTGATTCATCATTCCGAGAGAGTAATACAACAACTCCCCCCATTCAAATCTTCATCCAGACGAGCGTGCTCGACACACAAAATAGAGCCTTTCTGACTTCGAAGCTGAAGGCCTCTCTCGCTCAAAGTCACGAACCGTAACAACCTGAAAAAAGGGGTGAAGCAGCTCTCTGACCTTTGCCGCTGGATACGCAGCCTCTGGAATAACCTCCTCAATCAGACGAAACTGTTCCTCGGCTAACGGATGAAACAATCTGGCATGCCAATCAAAAGTGTTTTTCCCACGCTTTGTCACATTCAGGATGTAAGTGCTCTCTTCAAATTCATGAACGACAGGCGGTTGAGCCGCTAAGCGGCTCAACTTCTGAGGTGTATTGATATCAAAAATAAATATTCCACCGGTCATCAGATGTTTGTAAACGGAGCGAAAGACCCTTTGCCAATCATGAAGAGTCGTCAGGTGGTTAATCGAGTCATAGACGCAAAGAACAACATCAAACTTCTCATCAAGCCGAAAACTTCGCATATCTGATTGGTAGAATGGAACGGAAGGAAGCTTCTGAGCAGCCTGGCTCAGCATGATTTCGGAACAATCGAGTCCCGCCACTTCATAGCGCTTCTCAAGAGCTTGGAGCACTGTCCCAGTGCCACAAGCAATCTCGAGCAAAGTTTTTGCCGTCGGCGCATAGACTCGTAGCAACCCACGGATTTGCCGAATAGCTTCTCGTCGGTCCCCTACGACCTCATCGTAATAAAGACCCAGTTTCTGATAGCTATCCCTGCTCATTCTCCCTTGCTGTCTCTTCTTCGCTCCGCACATGAAAACTGGGTACAGGATACCTGCTTCCTTTGTAATGTCCAGTTATCGATCAATAACGCCTCTCTCAGAACCTTCCACTTTTCTGACGCACATAGTACCCTGCTAAAGTTATAACTATGACTGCACTGATATCACTTGACCGCATTTCCATTCAGATGGGGGCTCGTCCCTTATTCAACGAACTCAAGCTTACAATACCTGAGCGCGCTCGTATTGGCATCGTTGGTCCGAATGGATGTGGAAAATCAACTCTCTTAAAAATTCTCGCACAACAAATCATTCCAGACTCTGGAAGAGTTCTCTCGGAATCAAACCGAGGAGTCTACTATCTTCCTCAGGTGGAAAACTTCAATGCATCTCAAACCGTTTTAGAGGTAGTCCTTTCTTCGCAACCTCAAAATGACTTCCCTGTTCATGAAAAGGAAGTAAACGCAGCAAAAGCACTCTCTCGAGCTGGATTTTCGGACTTCTCTCAGCCAGTTCGCGAACTGTCTGGGGGATGGCGCAAACGATTGAGTATTGCAACAGCACTCTCATTAGAACCCGATCTGCTCTTACTCGATGAGCCAACGAACCATCTCGATTTTGAAGGGATCTCCTGGCTAGAACGCCTCTTAAAAAATGCGCCTTTCGCCTGGGCTCTCGTCTCTCATGATAGATACTTTCTTGAGCAGACAGTAAATCGAATTTTAGAAATCTCAAAGGTATATCCGAGCGGATACTATGAATACGAGGGAAGCTATCTAGACTTTAAATCGAAACGACAAGCTCAGCTTGAACAGGAAGCAAAGCGCACCGCTAGCTTAGCAAATAAAACTCGGCGTGAGCTTGAGTGGGCAGCACGAAGTCCGAGTGCTCGCACTGGGAAAGCAGCATATCGGATGAAAGAAGCCCTTCGTTTAAAACAAGAGCTCGCACAAGCAAAATTGCGGCAAGAGACCAGCCAGGATGCCATTGAATTTCAAAGTGCAGGAAGAAATACGCGGGAGCTAGCTCAACTCATTAAATGTAGTTTCTCTTATGATGAGAAACCACTCTTTGAAGCGCTCTCCTTTACATTGATTAATGGGATGTGTTTGGGAGTACTTGGAAAGAATGGAGAAGGGAAATCTACGCTTCTCAAAGTCTTTGGGGGAGAACTCTCGAGTGCTACCGGAAAGGTAAAACACGCATCTGGTCTAAAGATTGTCTACTTCGACCAGCTAAGAGAATCTCTCGACGCGTACAAAACCCTTGGGGAGCTACTCGGAGACGGGAGCGATCACGTTATCTATCAAGATAAGTCCATTCATGTAATTGGTTGGGGAAAGCGATTTGGATTCGAAGCAGAAGAACACATGAAGTTGCTATCTGCCTTGTCCGGGGGCGAACAAGCGAGAGCTCTACTCTCGATCCTTGTCAGGCAAGAGGCTGATCTTCTGCTTCTCGATGAGCCGACGAATGATCTCGATATTTCTATGCTTGAAGCGCTCGAAACCATGATTCTTGATTTTCCGGGTGCAGTAATACTCATCACTCATGATCGCTTTATGCTTGAAGAGGTCTGTACCCACTTTTTAGGATTTTCAGGAGGGGAAGTTTCTGAATTTGCCAGCTATACTCAGTGGTATGAGCAAAGCATTCAAGACGTCGAAGAACAATCACTGACGACATCTCGCAAGGAAAAGCCGAAAAGCCCTCTCACAAAACTCTCCTATAATGATCAACGCGAGTACAATAAGATGGAGTCAAAGATTGAGAAGGCTGAGGCTCAATTAGCGCTTATCGAGAAAGAAGTTGCTGACCCTTCTTCGCATATCGATCC
>Ga0181593_10004930_pt1 | contig 12102 bp, 12 predicted proteins | sample 071ome_19_FD_133756 | JGI IMG/M metagenome (GOLD analysis project Ga0181593, IMG submission 133756) | Coastal salt marsh microbial communities from the Groves Creek Marsh, Skidaway Island, Georgia - 071413AT metaG (megahit assembly) | ecosystem: Environmental > Aquatic > Marine > Intertidal...
AACCCGGGCGAGTTCGCCGTGGCCGTGATCGTGATGGTGATGGCCGCCGGCGCGGTGCAGCCAAGCTTCGCGTCCGATGCGCCACAGCATCCACCCGCCAAGGAGAGCCACCACGCCATAACTCGCGGCCTCGAGCGTGCCGACCCGATCCGCGGTGGCGAGATTCGTCGCACCGAGCGCCAACGCCAATATGCCGACCAGGGCGATCGCCGTGACCGCTTGGAGCAGCGCGGCAAGGACGGCCAGAAGAACGCCGCGGCGCAAATGTTCTTCGCCAGCCAAGAGGTAGGCGCTGATGACGACCTTGCCGTGCCCGGGACCGGCGGCATGGAAAATGCCGTAGGCAAACGACAGACCGATCAGAACAAGAAGCGGCCACGGCGAGGACCGGTCTTTGACGGCCCCGACGGCGCCCGCAAGTCGGGTTTGAAGATCACGTTGAATGCGGCGGATATCGGCGAGCACGCTTGCGACGAACCCAGGCGGCGCGACCGGCGCCGCTCGTTCTTCTGCCCCGGCCCCGCCGCCAAGGACGCGCATCGAGTCTTGCGCGTGGACCGGCGTCGCTGCCTCGAAAGCGGCCACCGTCAGGACGAGAAAAGCCGCGAGCGCTAGGACGTGCTGCACAGCAACTGCATCAAGGTCGGTCGCACGAGCCCAAAATAGATCGTTCGCTGCGGATCGGGTTGAACGTTGGCGAAGCATGCGGCTGCGCCGCCGGCGAAGCGCAAGGGATCGATCGGGTCCGGGTTGATTTCGATGTAGTAGGTGGGATCGTAAAGCGAGATCGCCAGCGTGGTTTCCGTCGGGTCGACGGCGCGGGGCATGGCCACGGTAAAGGCGAAGCTGAGCCGACCGTCTTCCATCCAAGCCTTGAAGTCTTGGGTTTCCGCAATATCCAACGGATCGCCATCGAGCCAGACGTGGGTGAAGAAGCCGACGTCTTTTAGGTTCTCTGCGCTGTTCGCGGCCAACTCGGCAGCCTCGGCCTGATCGAGCTCCGCGTTGCCGTCGGCGTCGAAATCGGCCGCGGCCATTCCGGTGAAGAACGGATCGAACGTCCAGTTGATCCGGAGCGCGGTGATTTGACCGCGGTCGAACACCACCTCGACGAAGGCGTCGATCCAGACATGCGGATGCGCCGGCGCACGGGCAGGAGCAAGAACAATCAAGAACGTGGCCGTGAAAACGACTACTGCGGCGGCTCTTGCCCCAATCGACATGGCGCCATTTTTATGGCGCTGCCCCTTTACGTGCAAATCACGATTGCGGGCTCAGACATTCGGCCAGCGATCGGGCGAGCTCGCGCATCAACGTGGGATAAAGGTCGGGACCCGGTTCGAGCGCCGCGCCGAGCGGATCGGCAGTGCCCTTGCGTGCGCCGGTTCCCTCGACAACCGTCGCCACGACATCGGGCGGGAACTGGGGTTCGGCGAAGACGCAGGCCGCACCGGCGTTCGTCAACCGATCTCGAATCTCCCGTAGGCGGCGCGCCCCCGGCTTGCGATCGGCGGCGACGGTGATGCTGCCCGCCACCGTCAAGCCGTAACGCCGTTCAAAATACTGGTAAGCATCGTGAAACACGATGAAAGAGTGATCTTTGACCGGGTTGAGGATCGTAGCCAGTTCGGCATCCAGACGCGACAGGCGTTCCGCGGCCCGTGCCGCGTTGGCGCGATAGATCGCGGCGCGCCCAGGATCCAATTCGATCAACGCCTCGGCGGTCAGTTCGACGATACGCAGGGCGTTCTTTGGATCGAGCCAAAGATGGCCGTCCACGTGCGCGTCGTGGACCGGCTTGTCTTGGTGGCCGTGCTCTTCTTTGTGATCATGTACGTCGTCGTGCGCGTGGTCTTCGTCGTGGTCGTGTTCATCGGCGTGCGCGTGGTCTGCGTCATGGTTATGCCGTTCGACGCGATCATGATCGTGCGTCTCGAAGATCCCCCCCTTTCGCGTTTCGAGGACGATCACACCGGCCCCCTCTTTCAACGTGAGGACGCGCCGACCGGGGCGCGGATCGCGGAGGGCGCGCACCATAAAGGTCTCTACAGACGGCCCGACCCACACCACGAGGTCGGCATTCTGCAACGTCCGCGCATCGGACGGCGCCATCGTGTAGGTATGCGGCGACGTACCACCACGCAACAACAGATGAGGTGTTGTGGCGCCCTCGGCCACGGCGGCGACAAGGCTGTGGATCGGGGGAAGGGTCGTGACGAGTCGCGGGGCTTCTGCCGACTGCGCACCCGTGGCCATCAATAGCAGCGCAAGCCCGAGGCCCGAGCCTAGCGTAAGCGTTCTCAGAACCTGCACCGCTTCGCCCTCACGTGCTATAGAGTGGAAACAGAACGTAATGTTATAGTATAACAATAGTCAATGTCGGGCTTCGAAAACCACGACCATCGCTCGTGCATCCGCGATGCCGACCAAGCGGCAAAAGCGCTTTGTGCCGAGCGCGGGTTGCGATTCACCCCCCTGCGGCAGCGCGTCCTGGAACTGGTATGGCAGAGCCACCGCCCCGTCGGCGCATACGAGTTGCTGGATATCGTGAAAGACGAACGCGGTCGTGCCGCGCCGCCGACGGTTTACCGCGCACTCGAGTTCCTATTGGAGAACGGTCTGATTCACCGGATTGAAACGTTGAACGCCTTCGTGGGTTGCGACCATCCGGCGGGACCCCATACCGCGCAGTTTCTAATTTGCACGTCGTGCCGACGGGTCGCCGAGTTGAGCGACGATGCGATCGCCAAGCGGGTGCGCACCAGGGCTGCGGACGCGGGGTTTCGCAGTGAACATCAAACCCTCGAGGTGACCGGCACCTGCGAAGATTGCGCCGAGCCGTCGTGAATATCGCGAAGGCGCCACGCCACGAAAGTCGCGAGATTCTGATGGAGGCGCGCGGGTTGACCAAGCGCTACGGCGGGCATCTCGCCCTTGATGCCGTAGACCTTTCGTTGCGACGCGGCGAACTGACGACGCTGATTGGGCCGAACGGTGCAGGCAAGACGACACTGGTGCGCTTGTTGTTGGGATTGGAACGCCCGACCGCGGGCACGGTGACCTCGGTACCGAAGGTTCGCATCGGCTATGTACCGCAACGTCTCCATGTGGACGACGCATTGCCTATTACGGTGCGGCGATTCCTCGCGCTAGGCGGAGCGACCCGCGACGCCATCGGCGAGGTGCTGCGCGAGGTGGGCGCTCTCCACGTCCGAGACAAGCCGCTTCAAACAATCTCGGGCGGCGAGATGCGACGCGTGCTGCTGGCACGAGCGTTGCTGCGCGAGCCCGACCTATTGGTGTTGGACGAACCGACCGCGGGGGTCGACCTAAACGGTCAAGCCGAGTTGTACGACTTGATCAACACGGTGCGGCAAGAAAAGAACTGCGGGGCGCTGTTGATCTCGCACGACCTGCACGTGGTGATGGCGGCGACCGACCATGTCTTGTGTTTGAACCATCACGTATGCTGCAGCGGCACGCCGGATGCGGTAAGCGAGCATCCCGAATATCGCGCCCTATTCGGCCCCAAAGCGGCTCAGACGCACGCGGTCTATACCCACCATCACGACCACACCCACACCATCGCCGGCGACGTGGTGCCGCTCGGTAAAGATCAGCCATGACGATGCTCGACGATTTCGTGGTCCGCGCGCTGGTCGCGGGAATCGGCGTTGCGTTGGTCGCGGGGCCCCTGGGGTGTTTCATCGTATGGCGGCGCATGGCGTTTTTCGGTGCAACGATGTCGCATGCCGCCCTGCTGGGCGTATCGCTCGCCTTTCTGCTCAACATCAACGTGACCCTAGGCATTATTGGGGCAAGCATGGTGACGGCGGCGGTCTTGCTGTCGCTGACACGGCTGCGCGTGCTGCCGACCGACGCGTTGCTGGGCTTGCTGGCTCATGCTGCGCTGGCGCTGGGACTGGTCGCGATTTCCTTCCAAGACACATTGCGCATCGACCTGATGGGCTTGCTGTTCGGCGACATCTTGTCGGTATCGCGCGGGGATTTGGTTTGGATCCTGGGCGGCGGTGCGACCGCTTTGATTGCGCTGGCGCTGATCTGGCGGCCTTTGCTGTCGGCAACGGTGCACGAAGAACTGGCGATGGTCGAAGGCGTGCGCGTGCGCCTCACCCATGCCGCGTTCGTGCTGGTGATGGCGGTGGTGGTGGCGATCGCGATGAAGATCGTCGGGTTGCTGCTGATCATCTCGATGTTGCTGATCCCGCCCGCGGTCGCGCGCCGCTTTGCCCCAACGCCGGAGATCATGGCCCTCATCGCGGCGTTCGTCGGCGCGCTGTCGGTGATCGGCGGGCTCGAAGCGTCGCTGGCCTGGGATACCCCGGCCGGACCCTCTATTGTCACCGCTGCGACGATCCTCTTCGTGGTGTCGTTGCCGCTATCGAGCGCCGCGTGGCGCACCCTGCTTCGCAAGAATAAAGAGAGCCACCCGACCCATGACCACTGATTTCGCCGCTGCCGCCGTCGACCTGACCGAGCTTTTGGGTCTGAGTACCCCGCCTTTGGGGATCAGCTTTCACGATGAACCCGTGGCTGGGGTCGAGCCGTTCGGGGCCGATTACCCCGCCGCGACCGAAGGCGGGCGGACCGGCGCCGTCTCGGCGGGCTGCGTGTTTTGGATCAAGGGGGCCGAGCGCACCTTCTCGACCGTCGCCGCGGACCACGGCAATTGCAGCGTGGGGTCTTTGACGCATGGGTTTCGCACCTTGGACGAGGTTGCGGGCAACGAAGATGTCGGCGCGTTGGTCGGCGCAGAATGGGTGTCGCCCGAGATGTTCCCGCACATTCCGGTGGTCAAAGACAAGCCCGAGGCGGTCGTGTACGGCCCGTTGGGCGCGGCAACCGCGGCACCGGATGTCGTTTTCATTCGCCTGAACGGCAAGCAGGCGATGATGCTGCATGACGCCTGCCCCGACATTCAGTTCGAGGGCAAACCGCAGTGCCATGTGATCCCGATCGCCAAGGACCAGGGCAAGATCGCGTTAAGCGTGGGCTGTATGTTGAGCCGCGTGCGCACCGGGATGTCCAACAACGAAATGACGTGCGCGATCCCGGCGGCGCGGGTGGACGAGGTGATTGCCGCTTTACGCACGGCGGCAGCGGCGGACCGTCAGGTCGCCGCCTATGCCGCACAGGACGCGCAACGCTTCGGCTGATGTCCGCGGTAGGGTGGCGCCACCGGTCGTGGACGGCCCGCCGGACGAGGTCTAATCTCGCGGGTGGGGAGAGCGACCCGTGGAGCAGATCAAATCACCATCGGGCAAAGCGGCGGGGGATGAAAATTTTCCCGTGGGTTCATGGCTGTTGCCGGCCCGGTTGCGCCCCCATGTGGCGGCCTTCTATCGCTTTGCCCGCGGCGCCGATGACATTGCCGACAATCCCGACCTGACGCCTGAGGAAAAAGTCGCACGTTTGGGGCGATTGGCCGAGGCCTTACGCGGCGAGCGGCCCGACGATGCCGCGGCCGGGATCGCCCACGCGTTGCGCGATTCGCTCGCGCAAACCGGCGTTAGCGCGCAGCACGGCCTCGATCTGTTGGATGCGTTTACCCAAGACGCCACCCAAACCCGGTATGCCGATTGGGACACGCTGATGGCCTATTGCGCGCGATCGGCGAATCCGGTCGGACGGTTTTTGCTGGATCTGCACGGCGAGGACGCTTCGGGTTACGCAGCATCCGATCCGCTGTGCAGCGCGTTGCAAATCATCAACCATGTGCAAGACGCGAAGGACGACTACCGCACGCTCGACCGCGTGTACTTGCCGCAAGACTGGCTGGCGGCGGAAGGGCTCGAGGTACGGGCCCTGACAGCGCCGGCAAGCGATGCGCGGCTACGCCGGTTGTTGGATCGATGCCTCGACGGCGTGGATGCCCTGCTGGAGCGGGCACGTCCCCTGCCCCTGGTGTTGCGCAGCGGTCGGCTGGCGCTCGAATCGGCGGCGATATTGGCGCTGGCGCGCGACCTCGCGGCGGCGTTGCGCGTGCAAGACCCGGTCGCCGGGCGCGTCGCGCATAGTCGAACCGCGTTCGTCGTGCATGGCGGCGCCGGTGCATTGGGCGCGTTGATCCGTCGCGCGGTGCCGGGACGGCAGAACCGGCAGGTGTGGGGGCGATCATGACCGACACGATTGAGGCCCAGGCTTTGGCGCATGCTCGGCGGATCGTCGATCGGTCGGGCACGTCGTTTCGCTGGAGTATGAAGGTGCTGCCGCCCGAGCAGCGCGACGCGATGTATGCGGTGTACGCTTTTTGCCGCGAGGTCGACGACGTGGTCGACGAACCGGGCGACCGCGAGGCGAAGGAACGCGCCCTTGCGGCGTGGCGCGCCGAGATCGACGCGGTCGTTGACGGATCGCCAACCCGGCCGACGGGCCGCGCGTTGGCCGCAGCGATGCGCAAATACGTCTTGCCCAAGGCTGCCTTTCTCGACGTGATCGACGGTATGGCGATGGACCTGAGCGGCGCCATGCGCGCACCGTCCGAGGCCGATCTTCACAAGTATTGCGACCGGGTTGCCGGCGCGGTGGGGCGTTTGTCGCTGCCGATCTTCGGCGGGGCGGGCGAGAACGCGCCTGCGTTAGCCACGGCACTGGGCGAAGCCCTGCAATACACCAACATGCTGCGCGATCTCGGCGAGGATATGCGGTTGGGACGGCTTTATTTGCCGCGCGAGCGTTTGGTCGCGCACGGCATCGACAGCGACGATCCCGCGACGGTCTTGGCGCACCCCAACATCGGCGCGGTATGCGACGAACTCGCCCAACATGCGCGGCAACGGTTCGCCGAAAGCGCGGCACTGATCGCCCAAGGCGATCGTAGGCGCTTGAAGCCGTGCCGCGTGATGATGGCCGTGTACCAACGCATCCTCGACGGTTTGGTCGCGCGCGGGTGGTCCGATCCGACGGCGCCGTTCCGGCTGTCCAAGCCGACCAAAGCATGGATCGCCCTGCGGTACGGGATTTTTTGATGGCGCACGTTCATGTGGTCGGCGGCGGGTTGGCCGGTCTGTCGTGCGCGGTGGCATTGTGCAAAGCGGGCTGGGCCGTGACGCTTTACGAAGCGGCCCCGCAAGCCGGGGGGCGGTGCCGATCCTATGTCGATGACACATTGGGACGCCGCATCGACAACGGCAACCACCTGTTGATGAGCGGCAACGACGCAGCGCTGGCCTACCTCGAAACGATCGGCGCGCGCGACACCTTGACCGGGCCGGACGACGCGGCCTTTCCGTTTGTCGATCTCGCAACGGACGTACGCTGGGTGGTGCGCCCCGGCGCGAGCCCCCTGCCCTGGTGGCTGTTGGTGCCGACGCGCCGGGTGCCCGGCACGCGCCTGGCGGATTATCGATCGGGACTGGGGCTCCTGCTGACACGGGCGACGGACACGGTCGACGACGTGCTCGATCCCGACGGCGCACTCTATGCGCGGTTCTGGGAGCCGCTGGCCGTGGCGGCACTAAACTGCGAACCGGCGGTCGGCGCGGCGGCGTTGTTGCGCCCGGTATTGCTGCGCACGTTCGGGCGCGGCGCGGCGCATTGCCGACCGTTGGTCGCCGCCGAAGGATTGTCGGAGAGTTTCGTCGATCCGGCCCTGGCGTATCTCGACGTGCACGGCGGCACGGTGCGCTTGGGCACGACCTTGCGGGCGATCGATTGGGAAGACGATGCGCCCGTCGCGTTGCGGATGGACGCCGGGACCGTGCCGTTGGCGCCGGGCGACCGCATCGTCGTGGCGACCCCGCCGGGGGTCGCCGAGCGCTTGCTGCCGGGGCTGACAACGCCGCAAGGCGCGACCGCGATCGTCAACGCGCATATGCGGTTCGATTCGCCGATTGATTGGCCGTGGGACGCCCCCCTCGCCGGACTGATCGGCGGGACCGCGCAGTGGATATTTCATCGCGACGATATCGTCAGCGTCACCGTCAGTGCGGCGGATGCCCTCGCAGAACGACCGGCCGACGAGATCGCCGAGGTGTTATGGCGTGACGTCGCGCGGGCGTTGCGTCGCGATGTTAGCGCGCGCCCGGCGATTCGGGTGATCAAAGAGAAGCGCGCGACGTTCTTGCAATCGCCTGCCCAGGTGCAACGACGCCCTGGTGCGCGCACGCATTGGCCCGGCGTTTTTCTTGCCGGCGATTGGACCGATACAGGGCTGCCCGCCACGATCGAGGGCGCCGTCATCAGCGGCAACAACGCCGCCGTCGCCGCGATGACCGCATGATCGCGCGGTTGCCCGGCGGCGCCAGTTTCCATTAGCGTTGGACGCGAGACAGGGACCGAATGATCACGCCATGACGACGGTCGACACGCCTTTTCCGGACGCCGCACGCCTCGATGCGCTGGTCGCGACGATGCGCGAGGCCTTGGGCCGGGTGCAGCGACCCGACGGACACTGGGTGTTCGAGCTCGAAGCCGATGCGACGATTCCGGCCGAGTACATTTTGCTGAACCATTTTTTGGGCACGCCGGAAGACGAGCTCGAGTCGAAGATTGGAGCCTATTTGCGCGACGGCCAAAATGCCGACGGCGGATGGCCCCTTTTTGCCGAGGGCGAATCGGATATGTCCGCCACGGTGAAATGCTATTACGCATTGAAGCTCATCGGCGATCGGCCCGAGGACGCCCATATGACCCGCGCGCGCGACTGGGTTCTGGCGAATGGCGGCGCCGAGCGGAGCAACGTGTTTACCCGCTTTACCCTGGCCTTGTTCGGCCAAGCGCCATGGCGCGCGGTGCCGACGATGCCGGTCGAGATCATGCTGTTGCCGCGCTGGTTTCCGTTCCATTTGGAGAAGGTTTCTTATTGGTCGCGGACGGTGATCGTGCCGCTGCTGATACTGGCCTCGCTAAAGCCCAAGGCGCGCAATCCGCGCGGCATCTCCATCGCCGAGTTGTTCTCGGTGCCGCCCGACGAGGTTCGGGGCTACATCACCAATCCGACGGGGCGCGGCTTGGGATCGTTGTTCATTGCGCTCGATGCGGTGCTACGGCGGTGCGAACCGTTGTTCTCGCGCACCATGCGCGGGAGAGCGATCAAACGAGCGGAAAGCTTCATCAAGCCGCGATTGAACGGCGAAGACGGTTTGGGTGCGATCTTTCCCGCCATGGCCAACCTCGTGATGGCCTACGCGGCGTTGGGTTATCCGCACGATCACGACGACTACCGAACCGCACTCGCCGCGGTGCGCAAGTTGTTGGTGGTCGGGGAGGTGAGCGCCTACTGCCAGCCGTGTTTATCGCCGGTATGGGATACCGGGCTGGCCGCCCACGCCATGTTGGAGGCGGGCGTTGCGCCCGATAGCGCCTGCATGACGGCCTGCGGCGACTGGCTGCAGCAACGCGAGGTACGCGACCATGGCGATTGGACCGCGCGCCGCCCGGGTTTGCCGCCCGGCGGATGGGCTTTTCAGTATGAAAACGAACATTATCCGGATGTCGACGACACCGCGGTGGTCGCCATGGCGTTGCATCGGGCCGACCCGGCCCGGTTCAAAGACGTGCTGGACCGCGCCGCAAGATGGATCGTGGGCATGCAATCCAAGAACGGAGGCTGGGGTGCCTTCGATGCCGACAACACCCATAGCTATTTGAACAACATTCCGTTTGCCGATCATGGCGCGTTGTTGGACCCGCCGACGGCCGATGTGACGGCGCGATGCGTCAGCATGTTGTGCCAGCTCGGCTACGAACCGTCGCACCCCGCCGTGGCGCGCGGAGTGGCGTTCTTGCTGCACGAACAAGAAGACGATGGATCGTGGTTCGGTCGCTGGGGCGCGAACTACGTGTACGGGACCTGGTCGGTGTTGAGCGCGTTGAATGCGGCGGGCCAGGATCCGGCAAGCGCGCCCGTGCGACGCGCGGTAGCTTGGCTCAACCGACGGCAGAACGACGACGGCGGTTGGGGCGAGGATTTAGCGAGTTACGAAGCGGCGCATCGCGACAAACCGTGTCGCAGCACCGCTTCGCAAACCGCCTGGGCGGTCTTGGGCTTAATGGCGGCGGGCGAGGCCGAGGGCGAGTCGGTCCGACGCGGCATTGCCTATCTCGACAGCGCACCGCGAACGGACGCGCGTTGGGACGAAGACCTTTACACCGGCGTCGGGTTTCCACGCGTCTTCTATTTGAAGTATCACGGCTATGCGGCCTATTTCCCGCTGATGGCGGTGGCGCGGTATCGCAATCTGCAACGCAGCAACGAGCGTCGCGTTCGCTACGGGATGTGATGCGAGTCGGGTTCGTTTGCGGCTTGGCGGGCGAGCGCCGCATTGTCGAACGCCTCGGTGGCGGCGCGCTATATGCGGTGACCGGCGCACAGGCCGCGCGGACCGAAACTTGCGCGCAGGACTTGATCGCACGGGGCGCGCAGGCGCTGGTGAGCTTCGGTGTGGCCGGCGGCCTCGACCCGACCATGCGAGCAGGCGATGTCGTGGTGAGCGCGGCGGTGACCGACGGTACCGAGACATGGTCCGGCGATGCGCGATGGGCGGAACGGGTGCGCACACGGTGTGTCGACGGGCGCCGGCGCGACGGCGCATTACTACAGGCGACAACGGCGGTATCGACGCCGCGGGAAAAGGCCGGGGCGTTTGCCCGGACCGGTGCAGTCGCGGTCGATATGGAAAGTGCGGGGGTTGCGCGGGCCGCGACCGCAGCGAACCTGTCGTTCATCGTGGTGCGCGCGATTGCCGATACCGCCACGCACCGTCTACCGCCCTTTGCCGCGACGGCGATCGACGCAGACGGTCGATCGCCGCTCGGGCCGATCTTGCGCGGCCTTGCCGCCGACCCCGCGAGCATCGCTTCCCTGGTGTCCTTGGCGTTCGCGAGCCGGCGGGCCTTTGCCGCGTTGCGCGGCATCGCACCCGACATCGGCGAGCCGGACGCGGCGGGTTAGTCGAGGTAGCCGTTCGCGCCGAACCACGCGACGGCGTCTTTGATCGCTTCGTCGGCGGGGCGCGCCGCGTAGCCCAAATCGCGCTCGGCTTTGGCGGAAGAGAAATACATGTGCTTGCGCGCCATCCGCACACCGTCACGGGTGGCGAACGGTTCCTTGCCGGTGAAATGCGCGAGGGCCTCGCTGATCGCGGCGATCGGCATGACGAGCCCGTGCGGGAGTTTGATCCGAGGCGCCGGTTTACCGGTCTCGGCGGCGACGACATCGAGAATTGCGCCGAGCGTCATGTCGGCGCCGCCGAGGATGTAACGTGCGCCGATGCCGCCTTTGTCGTGCGCCAGGAGATGACCTTGCGCAACATCATCGACATGCACGACGTTGAGGCCGGTCTCGACATAGGCCGGCATACGGCCGCGCGCGGCTTCGACGATGATCCGCCCGGTCGGCGTCGGGCGCACGTCGCCCGGCCCGATCGGCGTCGAGGGATTGACGATCACCACCGGCGCATGCCGTTCCGCGACGAGCCGTTGCACGGCCTGTTCGGCGAGAAACTTGGAGCGTTTGTAGTGGCCGATCATGTCGTTCAACACGACGGGCGTCTCCTCGTCGGAGGGCGAGCCGTCCGCGTTGAGGCCGAGGACGGCGACGGAACTGGTGTAGACGATCCGGGGGACGCCGGCCTCTACCGCCGCGGCGATCAAGTCTTGGGTGCCGGTGACGTTGGTTTCAAAAAAGTCTTGCGGGCGGCGCGCCCAGAGCCGGTAATCGGCCGCGACATGATAAAGCGCGGCGCACCCCTGCAGCTTGTCCGCGAAAGCGGCGACATCGCGTAGGTCGCCGGTTACGTGCTCGAACGCGAGGCCTTGCAGGTTCGGTCCGGCGCGCCCCGGGCGCACCAAGACCCTGACGTCTTCGCCGCGAGCAAGCACCGCGCGCGCGACGGCGGCGCCGACAAACCCGCTGGCGCCGGTCACGAAAACGGTCATGGAAGGACAACAGGCCGGTCAGGCGCGGGCGGGCGCCTCGACCGTTTCGTTGTAGCCGAGCGCGGCGAGCGCGGTGGCGACGATATGGGGCGCGTTCAAGCCGGCCTGATCGTATTGCGCCTCGGGCTTGTCGTGGTCGATGAAGAAATCCGGCAAGCACATCGGACGGAACTTGGCGCCGGCCTCGAGCAGCCCTTCGCG
>Ga0181593_10004932_pt1 | contig 12101 bp, 2 predicted proteins | sample 071ome_19_FD_133756 | JGI IMG/M metagenome (GOLD analysis project Ga0181593, IMG submission 133756) | Coastal salt marsh microbial communities from the Groves Creek Marsh, Skidaway Island, Georgia - 071413AT metaG (megahit assembly) | ecosystem: Environmental > Aquatic > Marine > Intertidal zone...
ACCAGCCTGGTACTGCATGATGCCGTCCTTGTTTTTGTCGACCCAGGCAATCATGCCTTGGCTTTCCCAATTTTTGAACCACTGGGGGGCTTCCGCGTACCGTTTTTGGTTAATTTCCTCGACGAAGTTGGTTCGGGCAAAAATTCCCAAAGCCGGGGCGGTTAGGTAAATAATGGCAATAAACCCAAGGGTCCAGTAGGCGGATTTTCTCACTGCCCGTACATTTTTTACGGTAAAGAAGCGGACAATGACATGAGGTAACCCCGCAGTGCCTATCATTAAGGCTGCGGTAATACAGAACATATCGAGAGTATTGCTCGTACTTGCGGTGTATTCAGCAAAGCCAAGGTCAGTGGATATCTGATTGATCTTTACGATCAAAGGAACCGAGGCCTCGGTTCCGTCTTTGATATAATTTCCAATTAGGCCGAGCTGGGGGATGACATTTCCGGTGATAATGATGGAAATGAAAATGACCGGTATGGTGTAGGAAAATACCATCACGCAGTATTGGGCGACTTGCGTGTAGGTAATCCCTTTCATTCCGCCAAGTCCGGCATAAAAAAATACGATACCTCCCCCAATCAATACCCCCATCCAGATCTCGATATCAAAGAGCCGCGAAAAGACGATACCTACTCCGCGCATCTGGCCCATGATGTAGGTCATGCAGATAAAAATTGCACAGATTACTGCGACAAGTCGTGCACCGTTGGAATAAAAGCGGTCCCCAATAAAGTCGGGCACGGTGGCCTTTCCAAACTTTCGCAAATATGGAACCATCAGGGTGGTGAGGAGTACAAATCCTCCCGTCCAACCCATGAGAAATTTAGATGCACCATATCCGGCAGCGGCAATGCCCCCCGCCATGGAAATGAAGGTGGCAGCCGACATCCAGTCCGCGGCGGTGGCCATGCCATTGGCAAAAGGGGAAACCCCTCCGCTAGCGGTGTAGTATTCCTTGGTGGATCCTGCGCGGGACCAAATGGCTATCCCGATGTAGACACCAAAGGTGATTCCGATAAAGATGAAATTCCAGGTTGTTTGATCCATAGCTTGTTATTCCTCCTCGGAAAAACCGTGTTGGTCATCGAGTTTGTTCATTTTGTGTGCATAAATAACCAAAAGAATAACGAAGCAAAGTATGGATCCTTGCTGGGCCATCCAAAACCCTAGTGGAGCCCCTCCGATAGAAAATTGATCGAGGAAGTCCTTGAAGAGAATTCCGCAACCAAAGGATACAAGAAACCAGATGAACAACAATTTACCTACCAGCTTAAGGCTGTCACTCCAGTAGGAAGATGAGGGTTTGGGATGGGCTGTCATGTACTAAGAATTGCTAAATATTCTGAGCAGAGGCAAGTTTCATTCCATAGGCTATCGAATCCATTAAACTAACTAAGAGTTTTGTTGCGGGAAGGTTTTACTTAAAGGTTACTTTCTAGATGCTTGAAACCCCTTGAAACATCTTGCAAGATGAGACTGCATAATAATAGCTTAACTTTTTTAAGAAATTTACTTTTCCACGCACCAAAATTACATCCTTTTCATGAAACCCAAATTCAAGTTGTCTTTCTTCCCAGTAAATGGGGCAACCTTGTTTTGGCTTTTTTGCACATCCTTGTATTGGGTGAACTTTTCGAAAGGGGCAACTCCCCATCCTGGCATCAAGCAGATAGGTGCTGCAGAGCTCGCCAGTCCGCAAGAAACAACCTTCACGATTGGTCGAAATATTGGAGGCAAAGATATAAATTATGTAGGCGGGGATTATTGGTCTGAGCAAGGAACGCCCCAAAAGGCCAGTAGTTTGTTCAAGCCTCGCAAAGGATTGGTTACGCAAGTTTCCCGTACCGGTACAAGTTGGTATATCAAATACAAACCCTATCATTTTGTTACCGGAAGTGACAGTTTCGATTATAATGTGGTTTTTAAGGATGGGACTGAAGGGAATTTTACCGCCAGTGTGGATTTCGAAAATATCAGTAGGAGCCCGTACTTACTCTTGGACGACTCCGCATATTCAATTGGGCAAATCCTTCCCGAATCATTGACTGTTTTTTTTGAAGAAAACCAAAAGTTGGCTTTTACATTTACTCTTTTCGATCCCGAGCCAGAAAACGAAACGGTCGCAGATTATGAGAATTCTCCTGATTCTGCATCGGTTGCGATCGAACAGGATGGGAGCTTTTTCGAACTTATTAAAATAGGCTCATCTAAAGTTAACAGTGAATCGTCAAAAGGGCTTAACGGAATAACCACAAATTATGAAATTCGCTACAAGCCTGGATTGGCACCAGACTATGAAACCCTATTTCCTTCGGTTAGTTGGCCGGTTGATATTATTGTCTCTGATAAAAAGTTTCCTGACCAGATAGTTTCCCTTAATCTTTCTTTGGAAAATCTTCCAGAGGAACCACAGGGTCTGAAGTTTCAACTTTCGGGCGATGATAACCAGCCTCAAAAATACTTTGGCAAGACCGTCGCTATCATGGAGCGAAACAAGGGTGATTCGTGGGAGAATGCCCCCCATGTGGCTGCTGAATTCAAAATCAGGTCTGAGGCAAATACCTTAGAGTCTGGAGAGGCTAACTCCTACAAGATTAAGTATGACATCAAATTTGATGAACAAGGTCTAAAAACTTATCTTGATGAAGATGGTGAAGAGGTGTCTCTCAATATGTACGATACATCTACTGTTCCATTTGAGTTTCGGTCTGTCTACGAACCTGTATTTCCTGAGGAAGTATACCTCTATGTGAAAGATGCGGATGCAACTTTTTCCTACAATGATCTTAACTCTACACCCAACCCGGATGAAGATACAAATTTCATCAAACTTGAACGAGGTGAATATTCTGTGTTCTCTAATGGATTGCCGGTTTTATTGGGTAGTGAAGAAAGTTATGGATTGGTGTTAAAATTTACAGATGATTACTTTACTTTTCCCGACCAGTCCCTTCATCTTACTTTTACTGCCGAGGATGATGGTGAGGAGGGAGATGTTTTTGATCTCTTTGTTTCCATTGATAACGATTTAACCGATTCGATAGAGTTAATAAATGTCGAAGAAGTGGCAGAAAGCTACCTCGAGATTGAAGAAAATAGTTCGAGCGTCTATGAAGTTTCTTTTCAGGAGAATCATCCTCAAAATGCTGGCCTGCGTATACTGAATCTCACACCTCTTGATAATGACAGTCATCCACACCCCTTATTTCTTCCTGACAATAACAGTTCCTCATCTTTTGAGAGTTATGCCAATGGGGCAGGAATTTATTACGAATTAAAAGGCAAGCAAGCACCCCTTTTTGAAATTGATTCCTCGGGCAGTCTCAGTTTTCGGGAAATGCCCGACTACGAAGAGCTAAATAAGGAAGGTTCAGATGAATTTGAATTGATAATTGATGTACACGATTCGCTTAATGATCTGAAGTCAGGAGTCACGGATTCAACTATGGATGACCCCTCAATTACGCTTAACTTTACAGTTAGGGACGGTCCTGACCTGCCCAGATTAAAAAATAATAAATACTCATACTACCGTGAGACAAAAGAGAATGAGGATATTAATTTGTATAATTTCTTCAATACAGAGGGTGATTTCCTCCGAGTTTTGGACGACGATAGTGCGAGTAATATAAGTTGGGTTAATTCTGGCAAGTCTCTTGAAGGTGGAACAGTGGATTTCAATGACAGTAAATTTGAACTTCTATACAAACCTCCTACCAGTTTTTATGGCTTAGATCGCTTCAAGCTTTCCTTTTATGATCTCTTCGATCGTGAAAATGCCGTGCAGGACTCCATTGAGGTAATTTTCGATATAAATGTAACCAATAAAAATGACGATCCGACTATTGGTTTTGTTGTGCCTGGAAGTGAGGACGAAACACCAGTTATCTTGAGGAAAGGGAAGATTACTGAACCCATAACCTATGCCGAAGATAACCAAACCATCCTTTTGTTCTCGGATGAGAATGATCCCATTTTTCTTAAGATTCCCGTCAAAGATACTCTCGATTACCAGCAGATTAAATCGGTTTCTCTCTCTGAACCTACCGCAGTTAGCAGGTTTAACATCAGTGAGCCTTATCAGGATAGTGATCCAGATCACCAAATTATCAACGACTCCCAGAATTTCCTCTGGTTTGTTGATCTGAGGTGGGATGGAGTGGTTCCCCCAGACTACGAGCGAGTAGAGGGAGACGAAAAGTCCTACCTTCCCACATTGACCGTTGTCGATGAAGCAGGAGATTTTAAGGCTTTTCCTTTTAAAATTGTCATACAAAATGTGAAGGAGCCGCCAAGTTTTGTAGCCAAGCCTCACTCTATTGATATTGAGCATGTAGGTTCGATATTTACGGTTCCAGAAGAATATACCGCACACGCTATTGATTTGGTGCCCTATGATCCAGAACTGAGGGACCGCACCATCAGTCTTTGGAATTGGGAGATTATTGATGGTCCTTACAGTCGTTTTTTTCAATTGGTATATGGCGATGAGGTGGGTGATAAGTACATTGACTCAAGCCTTGAAGGTAATGGGGAAACCGTTCAGCTAAGATTTGATCCTAGTGATCTTCCCAGTTATGAGGACTTGGGTGCTGGTGACCTCAATGTTTCATTGCAGGTTACTGGTACTAGCATTGACACAAGTGGTTCAAGTAGCATTTCTGTTGGCCAGGAACAGGTGATCACTATTAGGCTGGCTCCTGAGAATGACCGCCCTGTTGTCCGATCTGGCACCCTCCAGCAAGATGATCTTTTTGGCGAAGTGGTAGAGCTGAGTATTGACGAAGCTTTTCCTCCTGTTCCCACACCCTACACTCAAGATCCCCAATCGTTGGAAACCCTTTGGCTTTTGGATAATGTTTTCTTCGATGAAGATCTTACGGAGTCTGGAGAACCACAACAGTTGGGATATTCAGTTGCTCTTTCACCTGCCTACAAAAGCGACCGCGAAAAAAGAGATGCGATGAATTTTCAAAACATGATGATCGTAGAAGATGATCGTCTGAAATTTACCGATTTGCCGGATTTTGAAGGAACATCTGAAGGATATGTAATGGTCAAGGCAAGAGATGCTCTTTCTTCAATTTATCAGATCTTCAAGATTGAGGTTATTGACAGGAACGACCCTCCTGAATTTCGCTCAGGATCTCTCCCTGTTGTAGCTGGTACATGGACTGAGGATAATGGGCCAGACAACGGTTCTTTCACGGAAAGTATGAAGGAACTGATTGTCGATGTTGATGAGGGTAGTTGGGGCAATGGTTCTCTTGCCTTTGAAGTTCTTTCATTGGTCAATCAACAGGGAGATGTTCTTGACGCTAGTATGGTCGCATTCGTTCAAGAGGCAGACGATGTGTTGCTTAAGTTTTCCCCTCCCGAGCATGCCTCCGGTGAGTTTGCTTTAAGGTATCTAGTCAAAAATATTGATCATGAACTTGAGGCAGAAGTTCTTATCTCTATTGGGGAAATTGAAGATCCTCCTGTGATCGAGATCGATAATCAATTTTTTGACGACAACCCTCATATCAGCGCTACTCCCTATCAGGTGAATGATTCCAAGGTTACCTTTTTTCATAATGAAGGTCAGATGGTAATCGCTAGATTCAAGGTTTCGGACAAAAATGATGCCGGTTCTGAAAATCAATCCTTGGTCCTCAGTGTGACCGAGGACGACAAGGATTTTAATATCTCTTCGGTTGGGGCAAATACATGGGAGTTAACTTGGGACTTGGATTCACCTGACACTTTTGGTTTGCCTTATTTTGAAGACTTAAAAGACGAGCCACCATTCAGCTTTACTGTAACGGTGAGTGAGGAAGATCGACGGCAATCTTCCTCCATTGATGTCACAGTAAAACTAATCCCGGTTGCTGATAAAAATCCAGTATTCCGCGATTCTAGTTATATTCTCTTACATGACGAAGAGACTGCAGAGGTCGGGACTTTTAATGCCATAGACCCCGACTTTGAAAATAAGCTGAGGTTCTCCCTCGATCCTACCTTAGATTTCCAGAGCTTCGATGTGAATACAAACGATGATGGAAATTCTTTCACTCTTTTCTTCAAGGAGGCAATGCTTCCCGATTTTGATAATCTTTTCCAAAAAAGAGCTTATCAGGTGCGAGTGGTGGCAACGGAGGTCTCCGATTTGCCCTCTCCAAAAAAGACGGGGCAGTTGATTGAAGTAAATATCAGCAATGTTGTCGAAGAGCCCTTTTTCGAGGATAATGGAACGATTTTTACCACACAGGAGCTAGACACCGAGCTTTTCAAAGTTTCTCCTGATACACTGGACATCAGCGAAAATTTAACAGTTTCTCTGCGTGACCACTCTATTTTCAAAGATAATTTCTTTTTTGACTATGACTCAGGAGCCAGTGGTTTTCGCTTTATTCGTCCCCCAGATTTCGAGAACCCAGAAGATTACAACACAGACAACATTTATGAAGTGCACTTACAGGTGACTGCAGCGGACCAAGTTTCCGGGCATGGAGTGTTTTTTGTTCAAGTTGAGGACCAGCAGAAGGACTTTTACTTACAACCTCTTGCTCAGCGGGAGTTCCGAGTTGCTGAGAATACTCAATTCGTCCGTGAGTTTAGTTTTTACGATGAGGAGGTTCCTCAACAAGAATTTCCTGACCTGTTAGGCTTGTCTGGGGAAATGTTTGGATTTTGGCCGAATTCGAAAAAATATGATGGGAATACCTCGATCGAACCAGACAAAATTTTTAATGGTGCATCATTTACCAATCTGGAGAATGTGCTGAAGAGCGATTTAGATTCTTCTTCTAAACCAAAGCCACAGTTTGTGGTTAGTGCTGATGTGAATCGAAGTGGACTCATCGACTTGGTTGTGTTTTCTGAGCATAAGATTTCTTACATCAAGAATAGGGGAGGGAAGAATTTTAGCGAAATCGATATACCCTCATTTAAACCTGCTATAGATGGCAGCCAATCGGACGAACGAAAGGCAATTCCAAGCTTTGCCAAGTTTGGCGATCTTGATGCCGACGGCTTTGACGACCTCATAGTCGCAGCTAATGTGTCAGGTGATTCGGGTGCATTAGAGCCGAGGTTGTTCTATTTTCCTACGATTCCAGGGGAAGATAATCCATTTGATACTCATGTTAAAGTGTCCCTGGCGATTGGTGCTTCAGTCGAATCTCAAGCGGATTTTGAACCTCAGTCAGATATACTAGAGTTTACTCTAGCCGATGTTGATCAAGACAAGGACCTCGACCTTATCGTACCGTATTCCAAAATAGACTTGGTCGTATGGTATGAAAATGACGGCAGGGGAGGCTTTGAAAAGGGTAGGGTGCTTGATGGTGTTTTCTCCAAGCCACGATTTGTGCGGGGCTTGAATTTAGATACCGCAGATTTCCCCGGTCGTTCAGCTTATAAAGGGGGGAATGACCTCTTTAGGATAAAAGATTTAGTCATTGGTTCGGACAGCGGAATCCACCTTGCCAAGTTTTCTGAAAGGGAGTGGGCAATCCAAGCAATTCAGGAATTGGATGCTGGGGATGGTGTGAGGTATCTCGATGTGGTCAACCTGGATGGTGGTGTTCCTGATATTTTATGGAGCACCAAAACCCTTAGTTACTACGCACTCGGCGGGAAGGGAATTAATCCCTACCCTACAAAATTTGAATTAAAGGATCCCGATGTTCCTGATTCATCTTTATTAATCCATTCGGCTTTACAGTACAATAAGCCGAACGGAGATGCTTTGCTTGTGTTGAACCAGCGAGGGGAGGAAAGTATAAAGCTGCTTGAAGTTTCTGTTCCCAATGATGATCAAATCAAAGAAAAAGGTCTTGAGTTCGCAAAATACAGCCTAGGCGAACCCAATGAATTTGCTGGTGTTCTTCAATTAGTTGACCTCGATAGGAAGCAGGATGTTGTCAAATTCGATATTTTAGATTCCAGCAAAGACGATCGTCTATTTGATCTAAAAAGATTTACCGCTACAGGCATGCTTCTTTTCGAGGATGAGGCGGATTACGAAGTTCCAAAAGATAGCGATGAGGATGGTGTTTATGAGTTGGATTTAGAGATTACGAAGAGCAATGGTTGGGGAGGTGATGCATTACAAAATTCAAGAAAGTCGATCTTCATTGAAGTTGAAGATATCAATGAACCCCCAATTCTTAAATTATTCGATAATTCACCCGGGGGTATCTACTCTCATCCTGAGCATTTCCCCAGAGTGGGCATCGTTAATTTTGAGAATCCCGAAACTTTTTCTAGTGCCGAGCAAGAAATTAAGTTCAGCATAATCGGAGATGGTTCGAAGTATTTTGATATCAATGCAACCAGCGGAGAATTATTTTTCAATATTGCTCCGGATTTTGAGTCCGATCACCCCGATAGCCATTTGTACGAAGTTTCCGTCAGAATCGAGGAGCTTAATTCTTCTCTACAAGATCAAATCGATCTTGTCATACAGGTCGTCAATGGGGATGAACCTCCTAGGTTCTCCCCTTTCCCAGTCGTCGGTTCGGCTCTGCATTACATAGATGGTCACCCTGAGATAACCCATTTTTTGACTGAAGATCGTTCCAAGGTGATTTACTTTAGCGATCTTAACTTATCCGATGTAGATACTAATACTAAGCCCGGACTCAGCACGGTTACAATTGCCGATGAACCAAAATATGGTGAGCTTGTGTTTTACATTGATGGGCTACCTCAAGAGTCCTTGGAGCCGGCCACATTTGACAATAATTTTTCCCGAGTCGAACTTCGTTATACTCCTGTCGAGAATTTCTCTGGTGAGGATGAGGCAATGATCCGAGGGTTTAATTATGCTGTTCTCGACGATTATAATTTATTTGCCGATCTTCGTATTAAGTTCGTGGTGGAATCTGTTAATGATGCTCCAGAGATTTTCCACCCTGCTGAGGTTTACAGACCCGAAAATTCATCAGATATTTTGAGCTTAAAAGGGTACGGGCGGGATGCAGATTCTGAGGATGCTCCCTTTTTGTCTTGGGATATAATTTCGAATAATTATGAGACTTTTAAAATCGAGGACAATATCCTAAAGTTTCAGAATAAATCCTTTGCTGATTTTGAAAGACAAAGCAAGCATACTGTCGATTTACAACTCAGTTCGGGCATTGACGATAGACTGAGGCTTGCGACCAGCACCTTGGTCATTTATTTGGAAAATGTTGCCGATGAGCCTCCTGCTTCATCACGTTTAGAGGAATCTCGTGCATATGATTTCATCTTACCTTTAGCTGAGAAAAGTGTGAAAATCGGCAATCTTGGTATCAATGATCCAGATGGCTTCGGCGTTCTTACCCAGAGCCTCTTCGGTAACGATGCTCAGTTTTTCACACTTGGAGAAGATGGGAATCTCAGTGTCAGTGAACAGTATCCTGATGGTCTCCTTTATGATGATCCGTTAGATGAGGATAAAAATAACCTCTATGAACTCGGACTGCTTTTACAAGACGATGACTCGAATCGCACTTATCACTTTTCCGTAAAGGTTAAAGAGCCTCCTCGATTTACTGAGTTGGAAAGTGAATATATCATTCCCGAAAATACTAAATTTGTTACCGAGCTTTCCGCAGTATCCAATGAGGGAGAGCACATCTTTGATGTTTCTGGTGGACTTGATCAAGGTAAGTTTACCGTAATTAACGGAAACCAACTGGTATTTAAGGTTGCTCCAAACTACGAGCGTCCCAGCGATTTTTACCAGGAAAACCTGTACGAAGTGGAAGTGAGAGTAAAAAGTAGGGATGTTCAGGAGAATGAAAGCCTTGACCTAATGACCACGCAGGAGCTTACCGTTTTTGTGCGTGATATTAACGATCGCCCGACCTTGGGAACTTCAGAATTTTCAATCACAGAGGATACTGTTTTGGCGAGGCGTTTTAACTTTTTGGATGATGAAAATGATTCAGTGGAATTTATTTCGTACAGCGATCCAGATCACGGAGAACTGTCTATTTTCGGGCTCGACTTCTTATACCGGCCGAAAGCTAACTTTTTTGGGGAAGATTCATTTAACATTGAGCTAAGAGATGACCAGGAACCTGAAGTTTCTCGGATTACTAAGGTTCAAATTGTGGTAAATCCTTCCAATGACCCTCCTGTAGCAGTAGACGATGTTGTCTATTACTATGATTTGTCTAAATCATTTCCTCTCTATTTTGATGTGCTTCGCAACGATCACTCCGGGCCGGATACGAATGGGAGTGAGGATTTTGAAGTCATCTCGTTTACTAGGCCTTCACATGGAAATGTTGTGCGAACTGGAAATGGTTTTTTTGCCTACTCTTACATTGGCCAATTTCTCAATCCGGAGGTTCCCTTTTTGGGTGAGGATACTTTTTCTTACACAATGCGTGATTCGGGAGGACTAACTGCAACCGGACAAATCTCTATTTGTATCGCCAAGCACCCATCGAAGCCAGAATGGACTTTTTATAAAAACTTTGGTCTTTTCTTTGAAGGTGCGAATTGGACGAAGGACGCGTTTGGTGAGTGGGTCTATCTTGCCAAAAATAAGTGGCTTTATCATGAAAAATTGGGGTGGCTCTATGTTAGCCGTCCATCCAAATTAATTTCAGCGAGCTGGATTTGGCACAACCAACTAGGATGGTTTTGGACGGGTGAACCTTACTTTGCCTGGATCTATTCTCATGAATTTAAGAAATGGCTCTACCTTGAAGGTAATTTAATCAATTCCAGCAGTTGGACACTTCGTGATATGGATGATCAAACTTACAACGCGACTGACTTCGAGCGTATCCGAGTGCGTAACGATGTAATCCGTACCCTCCCCGATTTAGCCAAGTTGGGAGATTATGTAGCAAGCAGTGATTTCTTCCTTCGTTCCCAGAAAGGGACCATCATTACTGAGCTAAATCGGTTTAAACGATCCAATACTCTAAACAAAATACTTGGGTTTGATTTCCAGTACTAATTCGGTTTGCATGGTAAAGATGAAATTTTGCCTGCCTCAAGCTACAATTGTCCTGAGCTTCTTCATGTCTTCTTTGGGGTCGCTAGGGCAGGGAACTTCGCAGGAACCAGTTATTTCAGAAAGGGAGTTTCGCTTTCGTGAGGTGGAGCAGCGTGCTTTGGATCTCTCCCATCGCTTAAGCGAGATTACGGGAACTGCACCTGTTCAATTAATTGATAGAAATCAGTCCTTCGAGCCAGTTCGGTATAGAAGTTCCGCCCAAAGTTCTTTCGATGCCCTTCCCGGTCCATTACAAAACCCCGAACCTCTTCTTTTGCCAGAAGAGGAGAAGGAAGAAGCGAAGCCAGAGTCCATCGTCTTTGCTTCCCAAGTTAACCGGGTAGTACCTACCAGCCAGCAGAGAAAAGGAGACTACTTCATTATGCCGATGTTTGGGTTGGCATTTAGTGGAAAGACAAAATTTAAAGACGGCACTAACGATAGTTCCTTTGATGGTGACCTAGGTAATGTATTACTCATACAAGTTGGCAAAAGGTGGGATAATTGGACCGCTAGTGTAAAGGTTGGATATCAATACCTTGATTACGATGAAAACTTAAACACTCAAAACAATCCTCTATTACCAACAAGAATAAACGCGAATGAAGAGTCTTACACTTTGACTGTTGGTGGAGGTTATTCAATTCCAGTCACGAAAAAATTATCTACCAATGGCGGAATTAATCTTGGAATTGCATGGAGAAAAAATATTTACAACATTGAGACTGACATTGATCGTACGGCGGCCTTTGATTGGAATCATTATAAAACCGAGTTAGATTCCTCCCTCGTATTTACATACGACTTGTCTCTCGGCTTTGAATACCTTTTCGTCAATAATTTCTCTGGCTACTTTGGGTACCGGGTGATGGGGCTATCTTCCAACAAATCCTTCTCTGGTGCATTTCAACACTTAATTGAGCTTGGGGTGGGAGCGAATTTTTAGGTTTTTCTTCTCACGTCAATTTCATTCCCTTGACGAATCCCTTGCTCGGGGATTGCTTGTATTCTTTTCTGTAAATGAGTGGAGAAACCCCGATGATGAAGCAATACCGCGAGGCCCGCGAGAGCCTCGAGGAAGATACCCTGCTTCTCTTTCGCCTGGGGG